>Ga0209278_1000691_pt1 | contig 23974 bp, 19 predicted proteins | sample JI81BgreenDNA_FD_187504 | JGI IMG/M metagenome (GOLD analysis project Ga0209278, IMG submission 187504) | Wastewater effluent complex algal communities from Wisconsin, to seasonally profile nutrient transformation and Carbon sequestration -... | ecosystem: Engineered > WWTP > Effluent > Algae... | reverse complement strand
CTTTCTGGCACACCGCGCAAGCCCACCGAGATGGCGGCTTTTCCGGTATCGTCACGCCAGACGCTATCGTACGGATTGCCGTATTTTTCCAAAAAGGCGGTCAGATGCGGGGCCGTATCGTTCCAGGCGATGCCGTGCAACGCCACGTCCTTGCGCGCGCTCAAGGCCTTCAGTTGCGGATGCTCGGCGCGGCAGGGTGTGCACCAGCTGGCAAAGAAATTGACGATGCTGACGCGGCCCGAATCAGGCGACCAGGCATCGTTGCGGGTTTCTCCGTCCAACGCTTGCAGGGGCATGGGCGGCAGCGGCGTTGCCATCGCCGGTGCGCGCGAGGGTTGGTATTGCATGGCTGCCCACAGCCCGATGGTGAGGCAGAAAAAAGCAATCAGCGGCAGGTTTTGCGATCTCATGTGTGGCGCTCCGTCAGGCGTTGGGCAAAGGCCGCGAGCGTGACCACCGCGCCGCTGATGGCCGCAAGGATAAACGCGATCCATAGCCATTGCTGCCCGGGCGTAACATACAGGCGCACGCCAAGGCGCGGGGCGTCACCTTCCGGGCTGCCGGGGGCGTCGCCAATCGCAAGGTAGAGATCGCGCCACGGGGTGGAATGCAGCGCCGCTTCGGTGGTTTGCATGCGCCGCACAGGGTAATAGCGCAGCTCGGGCGTCAGCTCGGTGAGGGTACGATTTCCCTCGCGGAGGCGGAAGGTGGCGCGGCGCACTTCATAGTTTGCTTCCGTGGTGCGCGTGGCCTTCACCAGTTGCAGGGTGAAGGCACCCAGCTGCAAATCCTGCCCAGCGATGAGCGGTGCTTCATACGTTTCTTTCAGCAGGCTGGTGGCGGCAATGCCTGCAGCGAACAGCGCAAGTGCGGCATGCGCCACAATGCCCGCCAGTTGCCTGCGCCATGCCCAGCCATGCTGGCTGGCGCGGGCACGCATGGCGCGTTGCAGCGCTGCCGCTGTGCCCCAGAATAGCCACGCGCTGAAGGCTGCCCCCACCAGCATGAGCGCCCATTGCGCATCCGCCACCGCGAGCGTGACCAGTGCCGCCGCCCCAAGCGATGGCGCGAGCAGGCGAAGTCGTGCGCGCAGTTGTGCCACACTGAACCGATCCCATGGCAGCAGCGGGGCAAGCGCGGCAAGCACCAGCAACGGCGCGCTCATGGGCAGGAAGGTGCGGTTGAAATACGGCGCACCGACAGAGACTTCCGGTGCCCCCAGCAATTGGCTGAATACGGGATACAGAATCGCCAGCAGTACCGTCGCCGCACTGGCGACCAGCAGCATGTTACCGAGCAGGATCAACCCCGTGCGCGAGGCGAGCGCCGGTGGGCTCGATGGCTGCTGGGCCAGCGGGCGAAACGCGTATAGCGCCAGGGCTCCGCCGGTGGTGAGCGCAATATAGCCGAGAATGAACACACCGCGCGCCGGGTCACTGGCGAAGGCGTGGACCGAGGTAATCAGGCCCGAGCGCACGATAAAGGTGCCGATCAACGCCATGCTGAAGGTGAGAATGGCCAGCAACACCACCCAGCCTGCCAATTGGCCACGGCGGGCCAGTACCATGTTTGCGTGCAACAGCGCCGTGCCGGTGAGCCAAGGCAGTAGCGATACGTTTTCCACCGGGTCCCAGAACCACCAGCCGCCCCAGCCCAGCTCGCGGTAAGCCCACCAGCTGCCCGCGCCGATGCCCAGCGTCAGCGCGCTCCAGGGCAGCATGATGTAGGGATGCACCGTGCGCGCCCAGTTGCGATCGATGCGCCGCTCCATCAGCCCGGCGATGGCGAAGCAGAACACCACCGCAAACCCCACATAGCCCACATAGAGCGTGGGTGGGTGAAAGGCGAGGCCGATATCCTGCAGCAGCGGGTTTAGATCCTCGCCTTCGGCAGGCATCGGCCAGACCCGCAGGAACGGATTCGAGGTGAGCAGAATAAACGCGAGCAGCCCAGCATTCAGCCCACCCATCACCGCCAGGGCGCGGTGGGTGAGCGCCCGCTCGGACGTGCGTAAAAAGGCGAGGGCGAAACCATACGCACCGATGATCCACGCCCAGAGCAGCATGGAGCCTTCATGGTTACCCCACGTGCCGACAATTTTATACAGCAGCGGCTTGTCGCGGTGCGAATTGAGCAGCACGTTCATCACGCTGAAATCCGATTGCGCGTAGCTCACCAGCAACGCGGCAAAAGCCCCAGTGAGCAGCATGGCGTAGCACACCGCCATGGGCCGCGCCCATGCCAGCAGCGCGTGCGGCCGCCACAGCCGATGCAGCAGCAATGTGCTGGCCTGCAGGCAGGCGAGCATGAAGGCGGTGCAAAGGCAGAGTTGGCCGAGTTCGGCAATCATGGGGCGGGGCTTTCCGTGAGTGGAGGATTGGCATGCTGCCAACGCCCGGAACGTTTTAGCGCATCCACCACCTCGCGGGGCATGTAATTTTCGTCATGTTTGGCGAGGATGCTGCGGGCGTGCAATGTGCCATCCACCACCGTGCCCTGCGCGACCACGCCTTGTCCCTCGCGAAATAAAGCAGGCAGCATGCCGCGATAACGCGCTGGAATCTCATGGCTCAAATCGGTGATGATAAAATGCATGGTGCCGTCTGCGTCGGTGCGCACGCTGCCCTCTTTCACGAGTCCGCCAAGGCGCAATGTTGTCGCATGGCTTTTGCGGGTTTCAGGCTGTTCGGTCCATTGGGTGGGAGTGTAGAAGAAAATCAGCTGGTCGCGGAAGCTGAGCAGCATCACGGCGGCGGCCGCCGCCATGATAGCCACACTGCATAGCACCCAGACCAGCCGACGATGCTTCGGCTTCATGCGGGATCCTTAGGCAGCATCTGCTGCATCAGCGCGCGCCGCACCCGCCGATGCTGAACGACGCTGACAACGCAAAGCCCTCCCAACAACAGGGCAGTGAGCAGGTAGGCGATCCATACATACTGGGTCAGTGGCATGCCGTCGCTATAAGCTAACATTCTGCGAACGTGTAGTAAAAAAGTGGCACCATACGCACAACATCCGTTGAAAACATGGTATGTATTTGCACCTAGCAAAGAAGTCATTTGCCTCTCCAGTCGCATATGACTACAGCTATATTTATGAATTATAACCATGATTGCTGGAATCATGGAAACACAATGTCGGGTACGTGACGGAGAGATCGAACGGTATGAGCGCAGCGGCCGGGGATGATGAGGATTTTCTTTCGCAAGGAAGAACGTCTGCGCCTGCGCCTAATGTTGCGCCGCAGCCTATGCCGATCCCCATGACTGTCGCTCCGCCATCGGCACCTCCGGTCGAGGTCCAGCCGGTAGCGCCCCAACCGGTCGCCCCCGTGGCCGTCGAGATGGTGGCGCCCCCTGCGCCGTCCGCGCCTGTGTATGAAAGTCCCGGGGAAAGTGGATTTGGCAAAAGTCCGGCCGAGCCCGAGAAGAAGCCCATGCGGATTGGTGAAAAGCTGATTTCCATGGGTTTGATCTCGAAGGATCAATTGGAGATCGCGCTGCGCGAGCAGGCCAAATCGAAAAAGCTCTTGGGCAATATTCTCGTTAGCATGAATTTCATTACCGAGTCCGCATTGGGCGAGGTGTTGGCGGAGACCACCGGAACCGAACGGTTCGATGCAAAATCCACCATGATCGACCCCACCTTGGTGGCGCTGGTGCCGCGCGAGGTCGCGGTGCGCAACAAGGTCATGCCGGTGCAGCAAGAGGGTGGCAACGTAAAAGTGGCGATGGTGGACGTGTTTAACGTGCTGGCCATCGACCAGGTACGTCGTCACCTGGAAAAGGGTGTGAAGATCGTACCGATCTATACCACGGAAACTGAGCTGAATGAGCTGATTGAGCGCTACTACAATTACGATCTCTCGATTGATGGGATTCTGCGCGAGATCGAGACGGGTATTCGCGATAAGGCGCAACTGGATGGGCGCGAAGAGGGGTATGTGAACCCCACGGTGCGCCTGGTGGATGCGTTGCTGGTGGATGCGATCAAGCAGGGTACGTCGGATATTCACTTCGAGCCGGAAGGCACGTTCCTGCGGTTGCGTTACCGTATCGATGGCGCGTTGCAACAGATTCGCTCCTTCCACCGCGATTATTGGCCGGCCATGCTGGTGCGCATTAAGATCATGTCCGGCATGAACATTGCCGAAACCCGCGCCGCGCAGGATGGGCGCATTAACATGGTGGCGATGGGGCGCGAGGTTGACTTCCGTGTGGCCACCCAGCCCACCGTGCATGGCGAAAACGTGGTGCTGCGTATTCTGGATAAATCCAAGTCGCTGGTGCCGATCGAGCATCTTGGTTTTTCAGAGCATAACCTTGAGCTCATCAAGCGATGCATTAAGCGTCCTGAGGGGATTATCGTGGTCACGGGGCCGACCGGCTCGGGGAAAACCACCACGCTCTATTCCGTGCTATCCTACATCAACTCGATCGATGTGAATATCATGACGCTGGAAGACCCGGTGGAGTATCAGCTGCCACTGATTCGGCAAACGCAGGTGCGCGAAGGGGTGATTGACTTCAACTCCGGGATTAAATCGCTTATGCGTCAGGATCCGGACATCATCTTCATCGGGGAGGTGCGTGACGAGGAAACCGCGATCATGGCGGTGCGTGCCGCGCTTACCGGTCACCAGGTGTTTACCACCCTGCACACCAACGATGCGCTGGGCACCATTCCGCGCCTTGGCGATATTGGGGTGCCGCCCCACCTGTTGGCGGGGTCGCTGATTGCCACCATGGCGCAGCGTCTGGCGCGCCGCTTGTGCAATAGCTGCAAACGCCCGCGGCCGGCCACCGCAGAAGAATGCAGGCTAATGCGTGTGGATGAGGCAAATCCTCCGACCGTGCATGATGCGGTGGGGTGCGAGGCCTGCAACTTCAAAGGCTACAAAGGCCGGATGGGCGTGCATGAGATCCTGCGTATCGACCAGGGGATGGATGAGCTGATCGCCACCAAGGCCACGCGCACGCACATGCTGGAATATGCGATGCAGAATGGCTTTGTGCCGATGGTGCAGGATGGCATCAGTAAAGTGCTTGCTGGTTACCTTGATATCCCCGAGCTCATTTCTGTGGTGGACCTCACCGACCGTCTGTAATAGTCTTTGTCCACTCGGCAGGTCGCGATACAATAACAAAATACCGCACCATCAACGTGGAGCTTTATGCCTGCATTTACCTATAGCGCGATCAATGATCGTGGGCGCACGATTCGTGGGTCCATGGTGGCGGAGAATGAGATCGATCTGGAAACCCGATTGAAGGAAATCGGTCTGGATCTCATCAATTACCGCGAGCAGCGCAGCAAAGGTGGCGGCAAATCAAAAATCAAATTGAAGGATATGATTATCCTCTGTCTGCACCTGGAGCAGCTTAGTCGCGCGGGCGTGCCCATTCACGAAGCGCTGGCTGACGTGCGGGATTCTACGGAATCGAAGAAGCTGCGCGACATTATGACCGACATTCTGGAGAAGGTGAAAACCGGTAGTCGCTTGTCGGAGGCGTTGGCCAATTATCCACGTGTTTTCAATGAAGTGTTCGTTGGTCTTGTGGCGGCAGGTGAGAAAACCGGAAAGCTGACCGATTCCTTCGTGCATATTTCTGAGAACATGAAATGGAACAATGATCTGCGGCGTAAGGTAAAAAAGGCCACGCGCTATCCGATCGTGCTGCTTTTTGTGATGTCGGGCGTGATCGCGATCCTCATGGTGTTCGTGGTGCCCAAGCTCATCAAATTCATTCTCGATCAGGGCTTTGAGGTGCCGATTCACACGCGGGCGTTGATCGCAACGTCGGAAGCGTTTCAGCATTACTGGTACATTATCTTCGGGATACCCATTGGCGGGTTTATGGTGCTGGCGGCGCTATATCGCGCGTCCGACGCTTTTGCGTACTGGTTCGATGGGGTGCTGTTGAAGGCGCCCGTGCTTGGCCCCACCATACGCAAGATCAACCTTGCGCGCTTCACGCACTTCTTCGCCGTAATGTTCCGCAGCGGCATTGATATTCCAGAAGCCTTGATGTCGTCCCGTAAGGTGGTGGCAAACCGCGTGCTTTCCGAATCGGTGGAACTGGTGCATCGCGGCATCGTTGAGGGGAATAATCTCACCAATTCGTTGCGAATGAGTAATCAGTTCCCCACCCTTGTCATTCGTATGTTCAAAGTGGGCGAGGATTCCGGCAACATGAACGACGCCCTTGATAACATTAAGTTCTTCTACGACCGCGAGGTAACGGACGCGGTGGATGGCATGATCGGCATGATCCAGCCAACACTGACGCTATTCCTTGGGGGGCTTATCTTCTGGGTGATTGCTGCCGTGTTCGGTCCGCTTTATCAATCCTTCTCGAACATGAAATTCTAGTGCATGAAATTCTCTAAACCAAAAGCCGAACAAGAACCTAAAGCTGCAAAGGCCCCCAAAGCGCCGCGTGCAGCAGGTGGTGCTGCCAAAGCTTCCAAGGGGCGTGGCAAGGGGCGCTTTGTGATGCTGGTTGGCGACGATGGGGCCATCCTTGTCTACATGCAGGGCTCTACGGTCGTACGTCGGTTGTTTGCGCCAAGCCCGCAGCCGGATCACACGGCTGGTATGGTGGAATTGCTGAATGCGCACCCCAAGGCGCCCATTCTCATGCTTGCCGACGTGCTGGATCAGCAATATGTGCGGCATAGCTTCCCGCCGGTGAGTTCGCTCAGTGTGAATGGTCTGGTGAAGCGTCGTTTGGATCGTGACTTTCAGGCGGAAGACCTGAAGGGGTTCCTGCCGCTGGGGCGCGATAAAACAGGCCGGAAGGAATGGAATTTCCTGCTGATCTCCTTGGCGAATACGGCGGTGATCCAAATGTGGATGGAGCTTGTCGTTGAGCAGCCCAATGAATTCCTTGGTATGTATTTGGTGCCGGTTGAATCGCAGAACTACCTGCCGGCATTAAAGAAAGCCATCGGCGGCACGCCGGCTTCGTGGCAAATTCTGGTCACGCATAATAAGGTCAGTGGCTTCCGTCAGGTGGTGCTAAAAGACGGTAAATTGGTCTTCACCCGGGTGAGTCAGGCGATCGATGAAGGGGTGGCCGCGGTGGTCGCCGGAAATATCGAGCAGGAAATCCTCAATACCATCGAATATCTTCGCCGGTTAGGCTTTGACGATAACATGCCCTACGATCTGGTGGTCGTCACCGCGCAAGAGGTAAAAGAAGTGCTGGATATCGGCCGCTTCCAGGCCGCTGAAGGCACGGTGCTGACGCCGCTGGATGTCGCAGATACGCTGGGCTTGCAGCAGGCTGCGCTCTCGGCCGACCGGTTTGGCGATGTGGTGATGACCGCGTGGTTCTGTACTGCCAAAAAACGCCGTCTGCGTTTCATGACAGCGTATGCTGAGCAGCTAAAGAAATTCTACGGCATGCGACGTGCCGCGATTGCGCTGGGCAGCCTTGCGGCGCTTGCGCTTGCTGGCATGTCGGCGATGAATGTGCTGGATGCGCTTTCGGCTGGTTCTGAAGCGACCAGCATCGAAGCGCAGGCCGCGCCACTCAAGACAGAAATTGCAGCCTTGCAGAAATCCTTGGATAGTCTGGATACCAACGTGGCCTTTAAATCCGCGGTCGTGACGGTGCATGATGCCTACCTGAAAGATGGCTTGACGCCGCTGCAATTCGTTCAGGATCTCGCGCCTTATATTGACGATCAGCATCAGGCGACGGTGATTGACTGGCGCACCGAAGATCCATCGCAGGCTGGCGCGGCGGCTACTGGACCCAATGGTTCGCCATTGCCGCCCGCACCGCTGAATATCAAAGTCAGCATTGAGTTTACGGGCGGCTACATGGATCCGGACGAGCTGACAAAAGTGGCGGATGCCTACTTCAAAGGAATGCGCGAGAATCTTACGAAATACGATATCTCAGTGGGCAATTATCCGTGGATCGCCGGAGGCGGTAACAGCATGGAGATTTCATTTAACCAGCAAGCGACCGCACCTGCTGGGCGGACAGCCGATCCGAAGGTTGAAGTCACATTCCGCGGGCCCAAACCTGAGACTGATACGAGTAACACGGCGGCGCCAGCGGCGACGCCTGGGGCCATGCCGGCGCCTACATCTGTCCCACCCATGCCGGGCATGCAGTAAGGAGGGGCAATGAAAAAAGCAGCACGCATGAAAAAGCAGCTGGTGAAAACGGGGATCGTTATTGCCGTGGTCGTGGTGGTAACAGGTGGCGCGATGCTGGCAACGGGTAGCTTTAAGACCAGTGAACTGGCACGTAAAGCGACTGCAGAAAATACGCGCAATCAGGACAATAGCCAGATTGCCACGATGAAGACGCAGATCGAACAATCGGGCGAGGCAGAAAAGCGGTTCGTTGAGATTGGGTTGAAACGTCAGACCCAAGACTACTCGTCCAACAGCGATGTGTTGAAGATGGCACTGAAAGAGGCAAAAGAGCGGTATCGCTTCGCCAATAGCTTCAAGCTAACCTTGCCCTTGGAATCAACCTCGTCGCGGCCAGAGTTTTCGGCGCTTAACTTTAACATCATTGAACGTAAGCCCGTGAAAATCGAGCTGGGGGCCATGTCCGATTTGCATGTCTATTCGTTCTTGGATGAGTTGCTGCGTAAAACGCCAGGGTTCATGCAGGTGAACAAGCTCGAAATACAGCGCCGTGCGAACTTGAACATGGATGTGTATACGCAGATGCAGCGCGGCCAAAACCCAGAGAATGTGGTCGCCTCCATCGAGCTGACATGGGTAGGCATTGAGCCGAAGCCTGCTGTTGCTACTGGAAATGAAGCTGCGCCACCCCAGCCGGGAGCAGGCCTCTGATGCGTTATCTTGTCCCCAACCATCTGCAAATGGTGCGCTTGCTGACGACAGCGGCGATCGTGGCCATGCCTTCGGTGCTGTTCGCCCAAACATTGGATAATTTGCCACCGGTTGCGCCATTACCGGAGATGGCAGCCCAACCGCCCATGCCGCCTTCACCCGCGCCAGCCCCTCAAGCGGGGGCAATGCTGTTGCCAGAAGTGGAAGTGCCGAGCGGCCCTGCGGCGTCTGCGCCGTCAGACCAAAGCCTGCTTCCGGTCGTGCCGCAGCAGCCAACAGAGGCACCCGCGCAACCCGCACAACCCGCAAAGCCTGCTGAAAGCGTGACGCCCTCGGTGGCATTGGATGAGCCTTTTTCGTATGGTGCATTTCCTTCCGCGCTGATGTTTGCGCCCAGCCAGATTGAGGCCATGAAGCGCGTCTTGAACGATTATGAGATGAAACGTCGTTTGGGAACAGCAGGCGATATTGAAATTGTAGAGGAACAGGCCCCGCCGCCGGTGATCGTGCCTGAGCCGGATGCCTATCCGGTCTTTACGTTAGGCAGCGTTGCCTATCGCGCGCGTAACGATTGGACCGTGTGGGTCAGTGGATTGAAAATCACGCCGAAAACAAATGATCAGGAAATCCGCGTTGTCGGCGTTGGGCCTGGTCTTGCGCGTCTTGCCTGGAAACCGGCCTATATCGATACGTTCAAACGTCGCGTTGCCGAGAATAAACTCGCGAAAGCCGACGCCTTAAAGCATAAGGCCACACGGCCCAATACGGCCGTACTCGATGCGCAGGAAGGCAAAGTCTATTTTAGCCTGAAGCCGAACCAGAGCTTTGTGCCGGGGTACATGGCGACCTTTGAAGGGAAGGTGGGATCGCCGACGCTGGAGAAGATGGAGCCCTTACCGGTTCCCGGCGCGGAGGATGTGTCGGCGATCGTTAACGGCGATGCTGCCGCACAAGCACAGGGGGAAACGCGTGACGTTCTGCCTCCTTCTGCGACCACCGGTCTTGCCGGCGATTCCATCCGGCGTATGTATCAGAAGGCGGGTGGCACTTCGGTTGCTAATCCACAGGACACGTTAGATACGTTGCTTAAAAACAATCAAAATATTAATGCTGTTGTGCCGCAGCGCGCCAATCCGAAAGCGCCCGGCCAACCCTAATCGGAGGAATGCGATGAGCTCCACACTAGCTGCTCCGCTGAGTTTAGAGGCCATTTCCAAATCCTACGGCAAACATCAGGTGCTGGAGGAGATTAGCTTCTCATTGAAGCCGGGTGAAATTTTTGGGCTGATTGGTTTGAATGGGGTGGGCAAAACCACCCTGATCAAGATTATCTTGGATCTGGCCAAGGCAGATGGCGGTGAGGCCCGCATGTTTGGTGAGCTATGCACCACCGTGGCAGCCCGCGAACGCATTTCCTATCTGCCAGAGAAATTCTCGCCATCGCGTTACCTCAAAGGGATGGAGCATTTGTCGCTCGCGCTTTCGTATTACGGCAAAAAGCTCGACACTGAAAAAGCATTGCAAATGGCGGAGGATCTGGATCTAGACCCGCAGGCATTGACGCGTAAGGTCGGTTCCTATTCCAAAGGGATGGGGCAAAAGCTTGGGCTGATTGGTGCCTTCATGGTGGATCAACCCTTTATGATTCTGGATGAGCCAATGAGTGGGCTGGATCCGCGTGCGCGTATCAAACTTAAAGATGTGATGCTGCGTGCGAAGGCAGAAGGAAAAACGCTCTTTTTCAGCTCGCATATCCTGTCGGATATTGACGAGATCTGTGATCGTATCGGCATTATTCACGATAAAAAGCTCGTGTATCTGGGGACCGCCGCAGAATTCAAGCCCACCTTCGGTGAGGCAAGCTTGGAGCGTGCCTTCTTAAAAGCGATCGGTGAGCATCCGGCCAGCCGTGCCGTGGCTTAGAATCCGTTATTCGAATTTTCCGAGGTAATGGGGGACATTTCCCGGAACATGGCTTCCGTGGTCGCCATGCGTTTCGCATTCTTCTTGGTGTTGAGGGCAAGGCGAAGATTCGCCGTGTTATCCGACTCGGTGAGTGCCGTTTCTTCGGTGATGATGTTCGCCTCGACCATCTCGAGCAAATGTTGATCGAAGGTTTGCATACCGTCGATACGGCCACGTTCGATCATCTCACGGATTTGCCGGATCTTACCTTCTTCGATAAGTTGGCGAATCAAGCCATTGTTTAACATCACTTCAATCGCGAGTGTTCGGCCCATTTGCAACGTGGGAATCAGCCGCTGTGACAGCACGCCGCGTAGATTCAGTGCCAGGTTCAGCAACACTTGCGGATGCCGCTCTTCCGGGAAGAAATTGAGAATGCGCTCAATGGCTTGGCTGGAATTGTTCGCGTGTATTGTGGCAATGCATAGATGCCCGGTTTCCGCAAAATAGATGGCTTGCTCCATAACCTCGCGGTCGCGAACCTCACCAATCACAACCATATCCGGGCGCTGCCGTAACGCGTTCTTCAGGGCAATGCCGTAGGAGTAGGTATCCAGCCCCACATCGCGCTGACTGATGATGCATTGGTTATGCTGATGCACGAATTCGATGGGGTCTTCCACCGTGATGATATGGCCAGCACCATGCTGGTTGCGATGCCCGACCATGGCCGCCAGCGACGTGGTTTTCCCTGAGCCAGTTGGTCCTGCAATCAGGATCAGGCCGCGTTTCATCATCACCAAATCGGCGTAGGTCGATGGAAGATTGAGCTGCTTCAGGGTAGGAATCTCGGTCTCGACACGTCGAATGACTACCCCGATATGGGACTGTTGACGGTAGACGTTGACGCGAAAGCGCGCCACATCGCGCCACAGCAAGGCTGCGTTCAATTCCAAGGTGCTTTCGAATTCGTCGCGCTGATTCGGCGTGAGTAATTGGCTTACGTAACGTTCCAGCGTTTCATCGTTCAGGGGAGTATTGTCTAACGGCAGAATGCTGTCGGTAATCCGCAATGCTGGTGGCGCTCCGTGGGTAAGATATAAGTCGGAGCCCTTTCGGGAGACGAGGGCCTCCAATAGCTGATCAATATGGGTATCGCTCATGGGGGCCTGCAGCTATGCGGTTAAAATGCGTTGGCTGATTTACGGATGCCGCCTGCGCTACTGGAAGGCGTTGGCCCGGCGGTAGTGTTGTTGTCATCCTCGCTATTTCCGGTAAGCAGGGCTTCGCGTAAGGTTTCGGAAGAAATAAGACCCTGTTCAAACAGCTTATTCATGGAATCACGCATAATGCACATGCCTTGCTTGGTGCCCATCTGAATCATGGAGGTGATTTGCGGCACCTTGGCTTCGCGAATCAGGTTACGGATCGCCGGTGTACCCAGCATGATCTCATGCGCGGCTACACGGCCCGCCCCGTCGGCTTTTTTCACCAGCGTCTGGGCAATCACTGCTTCCAGCGATACGGAAAGCATGGCGCGCACCATTTCTTTATCGTCGGCCGGGAATACGTCGATGATCCGGTCGATCGTCTTGGCCGCCGAGCTGGTATGCAGCGTGCCCATCACTACGTGGCCGGTTTCTGCTGCCGTCATGGCAAGCTGAATGGTTTCCAGGTCGCGCATCTCGCCCACCAGAATCACGTCCGGATCTTCGCGAAGGGCGGATTTTAAAGCCTTTGCGAAGCTTTTGGTACTGGCGCCGACTTCCCGCTGGTTGATGAGCGATTTCTTCGATTGATGCACGAACTCCACCGGGTCTTCGACGGTGAGGATATGCTTGTTCATGTTGGTGTTGATGTAATCCACCATCGCCGCCAGCGTGGTGGATTTACCCGAACCGGTCGGCCCGGTCACCAGGATGAGGCCTTTGTGCAAATGGCACAAACGCTTGAGTACTTCGGGGGCTTTCAGGTCTTCCAGCGAAAGAATCTTGGTGGGAATGGTCCGGAATACGGCCCCCGGTCCATAGATCGTATTGAATACGTTCACACGAAAACGCATGGCTTCCGAGAAGCTGATCGAGAAATCCAGCTCCAGATCGCGCTCGTAATCCGCGCGCTGCTGTTCGGTCATGATCGAATAGAGCATCTGCTTGATCGTATCGGCATCCAGCGGCGGAATATCGAGCGGCAGCATATCGCCATGCACGCGCATGATGGGGGGATTGCGCGTGGAGAGATGAAGGTCGGACGCCTTATTCCGGTGGGTGGCCATCAGCAGATCGGTAATTTCCATGCGTCCCTCATGTGGTGTTCCCGCTACCCTACGGAAGGTTCGGTAAACACTTCGTTAAGCTAAGCCAAAAAATCACATTAACCGGCGCGGGCAGTGCTCATGGCAGTGGTCAGGTAATTCAGCCGCCGCTGCATGCTATCCACGCTTGCCGGAACCGAGTTGCCACGCAGCGACGATTCGATCAGCATGCTATACAGGGCGCTTGCATCGGCATATTTGCCATGCCGATCCAGCATCACGGCGAGGTTATATTTGTAAGTGCTATTTTCCGGCGCAATATCAATCGCGCGGAGCATCCGCTCTTCGGCCTGTTCGGTGTAGCCAAGCTTATCCAATACAATAGCGATTTGCGCCGGGATCGGGGCAAAATCCGGATTCCGCTGTTCCAGCCGTTCCAGCTCGGGCAACGCATCCTGCGGCGATTCGTCGCTCACCAAAACCAGGAAGTTGTTCAACCCCTCGCGATGATTGGGGTTTTGTTTCAGTAATTGTCCGTAGAATGGCCGTGCTTTTTCTGCCTGCCCTGTGCGGTGGTAGGTCGAAGCAAGGCCGAACAAAGCATCCTCGTTACGTGGCTCACTGGCGAGGATGTTTTTGTAAATCTCGATGGCGCGCTGCGTATCGCCACCCATGAGCGAGGTGTAGGCACTATTCAGCTCATAATTCGTATCAAGCCCGGGCCGGCTGACTTTAATACTCAGGCCAACAGACTCGTAGGTTTCATCTTTTGCACGGGCACCAAGCACATCATTGATCTGCGGATTAACACGCTGTAAGGCAAGCTTACTTGGCTTCTGTGCGATCGGTGTATCCATGCGCGCGGGAATGGTACTTAAAATCGCCCGGGTATTTTCATTCAGCGTCGATGCAGGTGCAGCCATGCTGGCGAGGGGTGGATTGGTGGCTGCCGACGGTGCAGGGACCACCAATGGCTCGGGCTGTGTGGGACTCGCTGCAGCTACCGAGGACGATACGGCAGCAGGGGCAGGGGCAAGTAACGGCGGTGGGGCGATAAAATCACTCGCCGCTGGTGCAGGTGCCGCAGCGGGAGCCTGTATCGGCGCCACGGGGGTGGAGGCCTGTTGTGCGGCCATCTCCGCCTGGGCTTGTGCGGCTACCGCGGGGTCGACCTCTGGCATCTGCGGGAGCATCGGCGCCGGGGCGACCATGGGCGCGGGCGCCGCCACTGGGGCGGGCATTGCAATGGGGGCGGCGCTGATTTGGGGCTGTTCCGCTTTCGCCGGATAAAGCGGTTTCGGCATTTGCAGCGGTTGCAGCGGCGACGCGTAGCTATTCGGGGCGACGGGGGCGGCAACCCCAGAAGGGCTGTAGAGCGGCCGCGGTGCTTCGCCGCGCAGGACCGAGGTATCAGGTAGGCGGCTGCGGGTTTGGCTCGTCACCGGGGCAACATCATTCGCACCCGCGGTTGGGTCAAAGGCGGCATGGGCCGCGCTCGCTCCCAATAAAAGGCCAAGTGTGGCACCGACCAAGGCGGTGCTGGTAAGAAAACGAGAAGGGCGACGTACGGTTAGAGCATGAAGCATAGCGTGCGTTCTTTATGTTTTGATGGGTAGACTTACTGACGATGTAATTTTTGCCCCATCACCACATATAGCAAGCGTCGCGCACGTTACTCACAAGCCGTAGTGATATTATCGCGCAAGGGGCGATAAATTTATCACGCCCCATCCCCCGAACTGGCATGGCGATTGCTTTCACGAATAAATAGGGGCACAGAGAAGCTATGATGTTTCATCGCATACCATTGGCAATCATCGCGGCAGGCAGTTTGTGGCTCGCCGCGTCGGCCCATGCTGCGCCGCCAGGGTCACTCGTGGTGGCGGATGCCGGAAGCGCCACGCAACAGCGCTTCATGTCACTTAGCACGGCGCGTTCCGGCACGGCGGCCGTGCGCGTGGTGCGACCTGCCGCTCCGCTACGTTCCGATTCGCAGGCCCTGCGCAGCGGGTTCATGCGCATTGATCGTGCGCGTGCGGTGCCGTTGCGTCGTCAGGCAGCATTGCCGAAGCCTGCAACCGCGGCGATATTAACCCCGCGGCCCGCAGCAGTGACGAAAGAAGATGCCGTGCTTTCGCTGTTTGATAGTGGGGGTGAGCGCACCACCGGCATGACAGGCCGCACGGCCGGACATGCGTGGCCGCTTCCGTCCAATGTGCCGCAGAAATTCACCTCGGGCTATGGCACGCGCAAGGATCCATTCCATGGTCGCACGGCTTTTCATGGGGGCATTGATATTGCCGCCTCGGTAGGCACCCCGGTGCTTGCCTCGGCGGATGGGGTCGTTACCGAAGTAGATAGCGGGGGGCGCTACGGCAAATTCGTGCGCGTGAACCATGCCGATGGCACGCAAAGCAGCTATGGCCATTTGAGCGCGCAATCGGTGCGCAAGGGCCAGCGCGTGCGCCAGGGGCAGAAGCTGGGCGAGCTGGGTTCGACCGGGCGTTCCACGGGGCCGCATCTGGATTATCGCATCAGCCGCAACGGCGCAGGCTTCGACCCCATGCGCGTGTTGGCGGGCAAGCAGCCGCGCGCGGTGGATGCTCCACGTTCTTTTGCCAGCAATGATACGCAACGGATGGAGCGTGGCATTCGCATCACCCGCCCGCAACCGCGTGTGCGCGCCGCCATGCGCATGCCACTGCGCGCCAGCGTCCGTATGATCGACTAGCCATGCATTGCTACCGCCTCTATCGCCCGGCCATCTTCCTGCTGCCCCCTGAAAAAGCACACCGCGCAGCCATTGCCGCCCTGCGTGCGGGCGTGGCCCCCAAAAGCCATTTCACGCACCCCGCACTTGCCACGGAACTGGCGGGGTTGACGCTGCCATCGCCGGTGGGGCTTGCCGCCGGGTTCGATAAGAACGCTGAAGCGGTGGAAGGTTTGCAGAAAGCCGGGTTCGGTTTTGTGGAGATCGGCACCGTCACGCCGCGCGCCCAGCCGGGTAACCCCGCGCCGCGCATGTTCCGGCTGGTGGAACGCGAAGCCGTCATCAACCGCCTTGGCTTCAACAATGAGGGCATGGATGCTGCCGCGATGCGGCTTGCCGCCAACAAGCATGGCGGTGTGGTCGGTGGCAATGTCGGCAAGAACAAGGACAGCGAACAGGCGCTGCCGGATTACGTGGCCGCCATGCGCGCCCTCTATGGCTATGTGGATTACATCACCGCCAATATCAGCTCGCCCAACACGCCGGGGTTACGCAATCTGCAGGCCAAGGAAGAATTACAGGCGCTGGTGCGCGGGCTGCATGCCGCGCGCGCGGAGCTAATGCAGGAATTCGGATTCCCCAAAAAACCGATTTTTGTGAAGATCGCACCGGATAATGACGACGCAGCGCTGATCGCCATTGCGCAGGTGGCGCTGGAGGAAAAACTCGATGGGCTGATCGTCAGCAACACCACCATCCAGCATAATGGCGAGCAGGGGGGCTTGAGCGGCAAGCCGCTGTTTACCCTCAGCACCGAAGTGCTGCGCAAGGTCGCGGTGATGACGAAGGGGCAAGTGCCGCTCATTGGTGTGGGCGGCATCAGCAGTGCAGAGGATGCGTACGCAAAAATCCGCGCCGGTGCATCCGCCGTGCAGCTCTACACCGGCCTCATCTATCAGGGGCTTGGGCTGGTCGAGCGCATCAACAAAGGCTTAGTCGAGCTGCTCGCGCGTGATGGGTTTGAAACCATTGCGCAAGCTGTAGGCGTGGACCGGCGCTAAGCGTCCATCCCAAAGCATTCACGAAGGAAATCTACGGCGGCTTCCAGCCCTTTGCCGTCAATGCTGTGGCCAAGGTTCGGGCATGCATGGGCTTGTACGCGCACGCCCTTTTTGCGCAGCGCATCCTCGGCGTGGGCAAGGGCGGCGAAGGGCACAACTTCGTCCCACTCGCCATGGATCAGGCACACCGGCGTTTTGCTGGCGGGCGTATTCTCTGCATCAATCAGCGCGCCGGAGAACCCGACGATGCCCGCAAGCACTTGGGCACGACGCAGACCTACATACAGCGAGGTCATGGTGCCTTGGCTGAAGCCGACAAGCGCGATGTTCGCATCGCTGACCCCGAAGCGGGTTTTGACCGCGTCGATATACGCATCCACCGTGGGTGCTACGACCTGCACCCCGGCCAGCATGGCGCTGTGGCTGCGGTCGCGAAGCGAAAACCACTGGTAGCCGAACGGTGCCTGGTCGAAGGCTTCCGCGCCGTTGGGGGAGAGGAATTGCGTGTCGGGCAGCGCGGGCGCCAGCATGGGCGCAAGACCAATAAGATCATCGCCGTTGCTGCCGACGCCATGCAGCAGGATGACCACCTGTTTGACAGTGCCTGATTGGGGGGCAAGCTCGGGCCCGGTGAGTGTGTTCGCCATAAAACCTTCCCGTCATTCCAGCGAACGCTGGAATCCAAATGATTGCAGCAATCTATATCAGCGGACCGAAGAAAAAAGAAAGAAGATAGATTCCAGCTTTCGCTGGAATGACGAGGGAAGGGGGTGCTAGAAGGGGGCATGACACAAGCCAATCCCCAATCCCAAAACCCTAATTCACCCGCTGCGCCACGCCTTATTTTGGTGGATGGCTCCGGCTATATTTTCCGTGCCTACCATGCCTTGCCGCCGCTGACGCGCAAGGACGGGACGCCCGTGGGCGCGGTCTATGGCTTCACCACCATGTTGTTGAACCTGCGCGAGCAATACGCCGAGGATTATCTGGTGGTGATCTTCGATGCATCGCGCAAAAGTTTCCGTAATGAGCTGTACGTTGAATATAAGGCCCACCGCCCTGATCCGCCGGAGGATCTGATTCCCCAATTTGCGCTGGTGCGCGAAGCAACGCGCGCCCTCAACATTCCCGCTATCGAGATGGAGAATTACGAGGCAGATGACCTCATCGCCAGCTACGCCACCGCCGCCCGCGCCCAAGGCATGGAAGCGCTGATCATCTCATCCGACAAGGACCTCATGCAGCTTATCACCGATGGGGTGCGCATGTGGGACCCGATGAAGAAAAAGCCCATCGGCGAAGCCGAGGTGCTGGAGAAATTCGGCGTACCGCCCGCCAAGGTGATCGAGGTGCAGGCACTGATCGGTGATTCGGTGGATAACGTGCCGGGCGTGCCCAGCATTGGCCCGAAGACTGCGGCAGAACTCATCAATGCGTATGGGGACGTCGAAGGGGTGCTTGCCAACCTTGCCAACATCAAGCAGCCCAAGCGCCGTGAGGTGCTGACCCAGCATGCAGAAGCTGCACGCATCTCACGCCGGCTGGTGGAATTGCGGCATGACGTGCCGCTGCCTACGCCGGTCGAGGCATTCGATCTGGTGCCGCTGGATAATACCGCACTGTTTGCGTTTCTGGAGGCGCAGAATTTCACCTCGCTGGCGAAAAAAATGGGGGCGGCCAGCGCGCATGCACCGTTTGCGCAGGAGCATACAGGTGGGCAATCTCATCCCCGCGAAGGCGCGGAGCCAGCGCGCGAAGCGCAACTAAAGGCAGACTGGATTCCCGCCTACGCGGGAATGACAATGAAAGCCGAGTACGAAACGGTGCGCGATGAAGCTTCGCTCGCGCGGTGGGTCGCGGCCGCGCAGGCGGCGGGCTATGTCGCCATCGACACCGAAACGACCAGCCTGAACGCCGTTGAAGCGGAGCTGGTGGGCATTTCATTGGCCACCGAAGCGGGCCGTGCCTGCTACATTCCGGTGGGGCATGTGACCGAAGGGGCGGCCGCGCAAGGTGGCTTGTTTGATGCGCCCGTAACCGGTGGCGCGAAGCGGCTGGCCGACGGGCAATTGCCCCGCGCCCACGTACTGGAAATGCTGGCACCGCTACTGGCTGACCCCGCCGTTTTAAAAATTGGCCATAATTTGAAATATGATCTCGTGGTGCTGGCGAAATATGGCGCGACGATGCAACCCGTGGCGGATACGATGCTCATGTCCTACTGCCTCTTCGCGGGCCTGCATGGGCATGGCATGGATTACCTGTGCGAGACGTACCTGAGCCATAAAATGATTGCCTACACGGACGTAGTAGGAACTGGCCGCGCGCAGAAGAATTTCTCGGAAGTGGAGATCGATCGCGCCACCGCTTATGCGGCGGAGGATGCGGATTTTACCTTCCGCATGTACGAGTATTTCCTACCGCAGCTGATGCAAAAACAGGTCACGCGTGTGTATGAGGAGATCGAGCGCCCGCTTGTCCCCATCATTGCGGATATGGAGCAGGCGGGCATTCTGGTCGATACCAAAAAACTGGTCGAGTTGTCGCAGCTATTTGCCAGCAACATTGCGGCGTTGGAGAAAGAAGTGTTCGCGCTGGCCGGCACAGAATTCACTATCGGTTCGCCCAAGCAATTGGGGGAAATCCTGTTCGATAAGTTGCAGCTGCCGGGTGGAAAAAAATCGGCCAAATCGGGTGCCTATGGCACCGATGTGCAGGTGCTGGAGGAGTTGGCCGAACAGGGGCAGCCGATTGCGCGCAAAGTGCTAGAATGGCGGCAGTTCAGCAAACTGAAAAGCACCTACACGGATGCGCTGGCGAACGCGATTTCACCGCGTGATGGGCGCGTGCACACCAGCTACGGCATGGCGCTGACCACCACGGGCCGCCTTTCGTCGAGTGATCCGAATTTGCAGAACATTCCCATTCGTACCGAGGAAGGCCGTAAGATCCGTGAAGCGTTCGTCGCGCCGGAGGGCTTCACACTGCTGTCGGCGGATTATTCGCAGATCGAGCTGCGCCTGCTGGCGCATGTGGCGGATATTCCCGTGCTGCGCCAAGCCTTCCGCGATGGGACGGATACTCACGCCGTGACCGCCAGCCAGATGTTCGGTGTGCCGGTGGTCGAGGTCACAAGTGAGCTACGCCGCCGCGCCAAGACTATCAATTTCGGCATCATCTACGGCATCTCGGCGCATGGGCTTTCGACCCGCCTTGGCATCGACCGGAAAGAGGCGGCGGATTACATCGGCCGCTATTTCGAGCAATATCCCGGCATCCGCGAATACATGGACCGCACCATCCAATTCGCGCGCGAGCATGGCTATGTGCTGACGCTGGATGGGCGGCGCATTCACGTGAAAGACATTAATTCCAAGAACGGCGCATTCCGTCAGTTCAGCGAACGCGCCGCCATCAACGCGCCGCTGCAGGGCTCGGCCGCCGATATCATCAAGCGCGCCATGGCCAGTGTGCATAGCTTGCTGAAGCAGGAAGGCGATTGCCGCCTGCTGCTGCAGGTGCACGACGAACTGGTGATCGAAGTGCCCAGCGCGAAGGCCGACGCGTTAAAGCCGCGCGTGAAAGCCGCCATGGAAGGCGTGATGGCGCTTTCTGTGCCGCTGACCGTGGAAGTGGGGCAGGGCCGCACCTGGGGCGAGAGCCACTGAGAAATCATGCCTATCCCATGGGGTAAATAGCGCTGGCGCTAGGGTGCGTTTGGCCGTATATAGCAGGCGATTGTATCGACTACCCTGGCTATTGTGCCTGTTGTTTTTTGTGTGACGTGAAGGAATTGTATGACTGCCACTGCGACTGCGGATTTTGCCCGCAAACTAAACCCCGTGATGATCTCGGGTCGCGAAGTCTTGCCCATCGTGGAAGGCGGCAAGGGTGTGGGGGCCAGCAATGGCATCTCCGCCGGTGCGTTCGCGGCGAGCGGTGCGGTCGGCACCATCTCGGGCGTGAATCAATTGGAATTCACTGATAGCGGCGAGCAGATCCCGCTGGTCTATAAAGGCACCACGCGCCGAGAGCGGCATGAAGAGCTGGTCGCCAACGGCATTCGCGCGGGCATCAAGCATGCGCAATGGGCGCACGAGGCCAGCAACGGCCAAGGCCGCATTCACATGAACGTGCTGTGGGAAATGGGCGGCTGCGAGCAAGTGATGGAAGGCGTGCTGGAAGGCGCACCGGGCCTCATCCACGGCGTGACCTGCGGGGCGGGCATGCCGTATCGCCTCAGCGAAATTGCTGCCAAGCATGGCATTTATTATCACCCCATCGTCAGCTCCATGCGCGCGTTCCGTGCGCTGTGGAAGCGTGCCTACAGCAAGGTGCCAGAGCTGCTGGGCAGCGTGGTGTATGAGGATCCGTGGTTGGCCGGTGGCCATAACGGCCTCAGCAACGGAGAAGATCCGGAGCGCCCGGAAGATCCCTATCCGCGCGTGGTGGAACTGCGCCGTTTCATGAACGAAGTGGGCCTGCACCATGTGCCCATCCTGATGGCAGGCGGTGCATGGCACTTGAAAGATTGGGAGCATTGGCTGGATAACCCGGAAGTGGGCCCGGTGGCGTTCCAGTTCGGCACGCGCCCGCTGCTCACCAAAGAATCGCCGATTCCCGAAAGCTGGAAACAGAAACTGCTGACGCTGAAGAAGGGCGATATTTTCCTGAACAAATTCTCGCCCACCGGCTTCTATTCCAGCGCGGCGAATAACAGCTTCATGCAGGAGCTGCGCGGCCGCAGCGCCCGTCAGGTGGAATTCAGTATGGAGCAGCAGGGCTACAAGTCGGAAGTGTATGGCTTCGGCCCCCGCAAGCGCCCGCATTACGTGACGCCAGAGGATCTGGAAAAGATCAACCGTTGGAACGAGCTTGGCTTCACGGAGGCGCTAAAAACGCCGGATGATACCATGATTTTTGTGTCGCCTGAGAAAGCCGCCGAGATCCACCAGGATCAGGTGGATTGCATGGGCTGCTTGAGCCATTGCGCGTTCAGTAACTGGAAAGATCATGACGATTACACCACTGGCAAAAAGGCCGATCCGCGCAGCTTCTGCATTCAGAAAACGCTGCAGGATATCGTGCGTGGCGGTGATCCCGACCATAACCTGATGTTCAGCGGCCATAATGGCTACCGCTTCGCGACCGACCCGTTCTATTCCAACGGGTTCGTGCCGACGGTGAAGGAACTGGTCGACCGCATCATGACGGGCTACTAAAGCGTATAACGCGCCAGTAGGCGCGCCAGCCTTGAGCGGCGTGAGCTGTCGCGCAGGATGCGCGATCGGCGAACAAACAAGTTATTCCTCGAACACTTCGGCGCGGTCCACGCCCCAGATATCCGCTTTGCGTATCCAAGCGGTGGTGTCGCTGATCTCGAGCGCGCACCAATCCGGCAGGCATTCTTTGACCGTGGCAATCACCATTGGGTCGGCGCGCACAATCGGGGCGCTGGTTACCTCTGGCTCGGGGTAGAGGTTCTGCGGTTTATCCATGATCAGCGCGGTGCGCTTGCCATCCAGCAGGCTTTTATGCGTCCAGCCGGTGCTGCCCTCAAAATCCTTGATCTTGCGCCAATGCGCGAATTCTTCCACGATCTGCACGGGCAGATGCGCCCGGCGATACACGTAGCGAATCGGGTAGCGCTTGCCGGGGCCCACGCGCACATTCACCTCGTCGGATTTCAGCGATACATAGCGCGGGATGGGCAGGCCGGAAGGGTTGAGAATGGACGCGTCCTCGGCCTTGGCCACCGGGGCAAGGCTCAGCATTACACAGCTAAGCAGGACAGATTTGAACATCATACTGGCGGCAGCTTAGCAGCTCTGCTAAGGGCTTGTCCATGACGCGTGTTTACCTTACCCACCGCTTAGCGGAACCCACCATGCAACGGCTTGGGGAACTTTTTACGCTGCAAGGCGCTGTTGCCGGACAGGCGAGCATTCCCGCTGAGCAGTGGCTGCGTGAGGCCAAGGGTTCTCCCGTGCTGGTCCCCACCTTGAATGATGCCATTACGCCGGCGGTAATCGATGCGTTGCTGCCGGAGCTGAAACTGATCGCGAATTTTGGCGCAGGGGTCGACCATATCGACGTCGCGTACGCGAAAGCAAAAGGCGTGCTGGTGAGCAACACACCCAGCGTGCTGACCGAAGATACGGCCGATGCAGCCATGGCGATGATCCTCGCCGTGCCACGCCGCTTGCCCGAAGCAAGCCGCGCCGCCGAGCGTGGCGATTGGCCGGGCTGGAGCCCGAATTACATGCTGGGTCACCGTGTGCATGGCAAAGTACTGGGCATTGTGGGTATGGGGCGCATTGGCCGCGCCGTGGCCAAACGTGCCGCCGGTTTTGGGCTGCAGGTGCATTACCACCAGCGCACGCAGCTGCACCCCGAGCTGGAGCAGGAATTTGCCGCCACCTACCATCCCACGTTGGAAGGGCTGCTGGCGGCGAGCGATATTGTGAGCCTGCATTGCCCGCATACCGAACAGACGCACCATTTGCTGGGGTCTGCGCAGTTTCAGCAGATGAAGCAAAGCGCCGTGCTGATTAATACCGCGCGCGGCGCGCTGGTGGATGAAGCCGCCCTGATTGCGGCCTTGCAGCACGGCACCATTGCCGGGGCAGGGCTGGATGTCTATGCGCATGCCCCACACATTCCCGACGCATTGAAAACCATGCCCAACGTGCTGCTGTTGCCGCATATCTCCTCGGCCACCATCGAGTCGCGCGTGGAAATGGGCGAGCGTGTCATCATCAACATCAAGACCTTTGTCGATAGCCACCGCCCGCCGGACCGCGTGCTGGCCTAGGGTTGGTGAATGGTGAGTAGTGTGTGGAAGCATCCATGCCCTCACCCGAAACCTGCGTCGCAGGTTCCGACCTCTCCCAAGGGGAGAGGTGAAGCAAGACACGAGAAATTCTGCATTGAAACTATTCCCTCTCCCTTGAGGGAGAGGGATGCGAAGGCTTAGGCCGAGGCCTTAGCCGAAGCTGGGTGAGGGGGAGAGCGTCACTAGCCGCTGCTGGCCCGTGATACCATTGTAGATCGCGACCTTGCCAGCCAGCGCAGGCTTACCCAGAATCACCCGCAGCACTTCCAGCGCCTGCATGCTGCCAATGATGCCTGCCAGCGGGCCGATCACGCCGCTTTCGCGGAGGTTGAGCGCATGGGCATGGCCCTGGCTGCCATAGCCGATAACGGTGACCTTC
>Ga0209278_1000690_pt1 | contig 23975 bp, 21 predicted proteins | sample JI81BgreenDNA_FD_187504 | JGI IMG/M metagenome (GOLD analysis project Ga0209278, IMG submission 187504) | Wastewater effluent complex algal communities from Wisconsin, to seasonally profile nutrient transformation and Carbon sequestration -... | ecosystem: Engineered > WWTP > Effluent > Algae... | reverse complement strand
GTGTCCAACCTCTCGCGCGCCTACCGCGTGAACCTCACGGTGCTGGCGCTGGTGGCGCTGTTCGTGGGGGCCTTCCTGGTGTTCTCGGTGGTCTCGCTCAGCGTGGCGCAGCGCACGCCGGGCCTGGCGCTGCTGGGCGTGCTGGGCCTCGCGGCGCGGCAGCGGCGGGCGCTCGTGCTGGCCGAGTGCGCAGCCCTGGGCGCCGCCGGCGGTGCACTGGGCCTGCTGGCCGGCACGGCGCTGGCCGCCGCGGCCCTGCGCTGGATGGCCGGCGACCTGGGCGGCGGTTACTTCCCCGGCATCGTGCCTGCGCTGCAGGTGGAGCCGCTGGGCGCGGCGGTGTTCGGCGCGCTGGGGCTGGTGTCGGCCCTGGTGGGCGGTTGGTGGCCGGCGCGCCAGGCCGAGCGGCTGGCGCCCGCCCAGGCGCTCAAGGGCCTGGGTGCGGGCGCGGCCGGCGCTGCGCCGCCGGCCTGGCCGGGGCTGGCGCTGCTGGTGGCGGGCGGGCTGGCCTCGCTGGCGCCGCCCGTGGCCGGGCTGCCGCTGGCCGCCTACGTGGCCGTGGCGCTGCTGCTGGTGGGCGGCGTGGCGCTGATCCCCGCCGTGGTGGACCTGCTGCTGCGCCACTGGCCACGCCCCGAGGGCGCGCTGGCCCTGCTGGCGCTGCAGCGCGCACGCCACCAGCGCGCCACGGCCACGGCGGCCGTGGCCGGCGTGGTGGCCAGCCTGGCGCTCAGCGTGGCCATCACGGTGATGGTGGCGAGCTTCCGCGACGGTGTCGCCCAGTGGCTGGACAGCGTACTGCCCGCCGACCTGTACGCGCGCACCGCGTCCAGCAGCGCCAGCGCCGACCAGGCCTGGCTGCCACCCGGCTTTGCCGAGCGCGCCGCCGCCGTGCCCGGCGTGCTGCGCGTGGAGCCCGCGCGGGTGCAGCCCGTGGTGCTGGACGAAAACCGCCCCGCCGTCGTGCTGGTGGCGCGCCCGCTGGCCGACCCCGCGGCCGTGCTGCCGCTGCTGGCCGCGCCCCTGCCCGCGCCGCCGGGCGCAGCGGGTGTGTTCGTGAGCGAGGCCCTGGTGTCGCTGTACGGCGCGCAGCCCGGCCAGCGGTTCACCATGCCCGTGGCCGGCCGGCCGCAGGCGCTTTGGGTGCGCGGCGTGTGGCGCGACTACGCGCGCCAGTTCGGCACCGTGGTCATGGACGACGCCGACTTCCGCCGCCTGGGCGGCGACGCGCGCATCAACGACCTCGCCCTGTGGCTGGCCCCCGGCGCCGCCGCGGCCGACGTGCAGCAGGGCCTGCGCAACGCGCTGCAGGGCCTGGCCGACCCCGGGCTGCTGGAGTTTGCGAGCAGCGCCGAGCTGCGGCAGCTGTCGCTGCGCATCTTCGACCGCAGCTTCGCCGTCACGCACTACCTGCAGGCGGTGGCCATCGCCATCGGCCTGGTGGGCATCGCGGCGAGCCTGAGCGCGCAGGTGCTGGCGCGGCGCAAGGAGTTCGGCCTGCTGGCCCACCTGGGCCTGGTGCGCGGCGACGTGGTGCGCCTGGTGGCCGCGGAGGCCCTGGCCTGGGTGGCGGCGGGCGTGCTGATGGGGCTGCTGCTGGGCGTGGCCATCAGCCTGGTGCTGGTGTTCGTGGTCAACCCGCAGAGCTTTCACTGGAGCATGGAGCTCGTGCTGCCCTGGGCCCGCCTGGCCGCACTGGCCGCGGCCGTGCTGGCCGCGGGCGTGGCCACGGCGGCGCTGACGGCCCGCCACGCGGCGCGTGCGCCGGCTGTGCGCGCCGTGCGGGAGGACTGGTGAACCCGGCCCGCCGCGCCTGGCTGGCCCGGCTGGCGGCGCTGCCGCTGGCCGGCGGCGCGGTGGCTCCGTCGGCCACGGCGGCCGAGGCGCCGAACGAGGACATCCCGCGCCGCGGCCGTGTGCTGCGCTTCCCGCGCGACCACGGCGCCCACCCGGGCTGCCGCACCGAGTGGTGGTACGTCACGGGCTGGCTGGGCAGCGAGGCGCAACCCGCGGGCGGCTTCCAGGTGACCTTCTTCCGCAGCCGCACGGGCATCGCGCAGGGTCACCCCAGCCGCTTCGCGGCGCGGCAGCTGCTGTTTGCCCACGCCGCCGTCACCACGCTGGGCCCCGCAGGCGCACGCCACGTGCACGACCAGCGCATCGTGCGCTGGAACGCCGACCCCGCCGCCCCCCTGGCCGCCGCGGCGCTGGACACGGCGCGGGTGCACATCGGCGACTGGCGCTTCGCGCTCGAGGGCGACGCCGCCGCGCCCGGAGGTGGTGAACGCTGGACCAGCCACATCCCGGCCCGCGACTTCACGCTCGAACTCGACATGGCCCGCACCCAGCCCCTGCTGCTGCAGGGCGACGCCGGTTTCAGCCGCAAGGGGCCCGACGAGGTGCAGTCCAGCCACTACGTCACCGATGCGCAGCTGGCCGTGCGCGCGGCCGTGTCGCTGCAGGGCCGCACCCTGCCCGCCACCACCGGCCGCGCCTGGATGGACCACGAGTGGAGCGAGGCCCTGCTGCACCCCGAAGCCGTGGGCTGGGACTGGATCGGCATCAACCTCTTCGACGGCGGCGCGCTCACGGCCTTCGAGCTGCGGCGCGCCAACGGCAGCGCCCTGTGGGCCGGCGGCAGCCACCGCGCGGCGGGCGGTGAGCCACGCGCCTTCGGCCCCGGCGAGGTGCGTTTCGAGGCCCAGCGCCGCTGGCGCAGCCCGGCCACGGGGGTGAGCTGGCCCGTGCAGTGGCGCGTGAGCACGCCCGCCGGCCGCCACGAGGTGCGCGCGCTGGCCGACGCGCAGGAGCTGGACAGCCGCGCCAGCACCGGCGCGCTGTACTGGGAAGGCCTGGCCGAGCTGGTGGACGAAGCCGGCCGCCGTGTCGGCCTGGGTTACCTGGAGCTCACCGGCTACGGCAGCGCGTTGCGCCTGTAGCCGCAGGCCGCGGGCCAGCGCCTCAGCGGCGCGCGCGCGGCTCGGTGCGCCAGCCGCCAGTAGGGCTGAGGCGCCCCAGGTCCACCGGCGCGGCGCGCACGCAGTTGCCGCCGGCCTGGCGCGCGGCCAGCACGGCGTCGTGCGCGTCGTCGATCAGCGACTGCAGGTTCAGGTGCGCCGGCCGCAGGTGGGCCACGCCCACGCTGACGGTGATGCGCAGCGAACGCGGCACGCCGTCCTGCTCCACCGCCACGTCCATCTGCTCGCTGCGCTCGCGGATGCGCTCGGCGACGTCCAGCGCGCCGGTGGCGTCGGCCTGGGCCAGGAAGACGGCCATCTGCGATTCGGAGAAGCGTGTCAGCAGGTCGGCGCCGCGCAGCGTGGGCGCGGTCTGGCGCAGCAGCTCGGCCAGCACGGCGTCGGCGGCTTCGGGGCCGCGGTTCTCGCTCAGGCGCGCGAAGCGGTCGACGTCGACCAGCAGCAGCGCAGCGCCGCTGCCGTAGCGGCGGGCACGCGCCCACTCGCGGCCGGCGAGCTCCAGGAACAGCGGGCGCGTCGTGCCCAGCGGGCTGTGCAGCGAGCCGCCGATGAGGACGGGCCGCTCCTGGCGCTGCACGAGGCGCTGCAGCGCCAGCGCCGCCGGCAGCGCGGCCGCGGCCACGCCCAGCAGGGCGCCCAGCGGCGCGGCCCAGGCCGGCGAGCCCAGCGCGCGGTCGATGGCCCAGGCCAGACCGGCGGCCAGCACGGCGGCGCCGACGGCCACCAGCGACAGCGCCGTCGGCAACGAAAGGCGCGGCGACGCCGGCGTCGGCACGGCGGCAGACACCGGCAAGGGCGCCGGCTGGGTGGGCGGGGGGAGCTGGGTCATCGAGCAGCGAGGACAGTCCCGGCTATTCGACCACATCCGGGCGATCTGAAGGCCCCCGGTGGCCGCGGCCGCGCATTCCGCCCGCCGGCCAGGCGCGCCAAACCCGCGATCCAGGGGGTGGCCACGGGGCCGTCTCGTACCACAGTGCCACGGGCCGGGGCGGCCCGGGGCGGCCCGGCCCGCCGCATAGACTTCCTGCCATGCCTGAGGAAACCTCCCGCCCGGCGGCCAAGTCGCCGCGGTCCCTGTCCGGCCTGCTGCCCTTTGTGCGCCCCTACCGGGGCGTCGTGGTGCTGGCCGGCGTCTTCCTGGTGCTGGCGGCGCTCAGCACGCTGGCCTTCCCGGTGGCGCTGAAGCAGCTCATCGACCAGGGCCTGGTGGCGGCCGACCCCGGCCAGCAGCTGCTTGCGCTGCGCGGCCACTTCCTGGCCCTGTTCGGCGTGGCCGCGGCCCTGGGCGTGTTCTCGGCGCTGCGGTTCTTCACCGTCAGCTGGCTGGGCGAGCGCATCACGGCCGACCTGCGCAACGCCGTCTACGGTCACGTGCTCAGGCAGAGCCCGGAGTTCTTCGAATCCACGCGCACAGGCGAGGTGCTGTCGCGCCTGACCACCGACACCACGCTCGTGCAGACGGTGGTCGGTTCCAGCCTCAGCATGGGCCTGCGCAACGTGGTGATGGGCGCGGGCGCGCTGATCGCGCTGATCGTGACCAACCCCTGGGTGATGACGCAGGTGCTGGGCCTGCTGGTGCTGGTGGTGCTGCCGAGCCTGTACTTCGGCCGCCGCGTGCGCAAGCTCAGCCGCGCCAGCCAGGACCGCGTGGCCGACAGCAGCGCCATCGCGGCCGAGGTGCTCAACGAGATCCCCGTGGTGCAGAGCCACGTGCAGGAGGGCCGCGAGGCCGAGCGCTTCAACCGCAGCACGGAAGAAGCCTTTGCCACGGCTCGCCGCCGCACCACGGTGCGCGCGGTGCTGGTGGGCTTCATGATCACCGCCACCTTCGGCGCGCTGCTGTGGGGCCTGTACCAGGGCACGCAGGCCGTGATCGACGGCCGCATCACGGCGGGCCACCTGGGGCAGACGGTGGTGTTCGTGATCATCTTCGTGGGCGCGGTGGCCGTGCTGTCCGAGATCTACGGCGACCTGCTGCGCGCCGCTGGCGCCACCGAGCGGCTGATGGAGCTGCTGGCCTCGACCTCGCCCGTGACCGAGCCCGCGCGCCCGGTGGCGCTGCCGCCGGTGAGCCGGGGTTCGTCGCTGGCGCTGGAGGGCGTGAGCTTCCACTACCCCTCGCGCCCCAACACACCCTCGCTGGCCGAGTTCTCGCTGAGCGTGCGCGCCGGCGAGACCGTGGCGCTCGTCGGCCCCAGCGGCGCCGGCAAGAGCACGGTGTTCCAGCTGCTGCTGCGCTTCTACGACGCGCAGCAGGGCACGGTGCGCGTGGACGGCGTGCCCGTGCGCGAGGCCAGCCTGGCGGCGCTGCGCGGCCGCATCGGCCTGGTGCCGCAGGACAGCACGGTGTTCTCCACCAGCGCGCTCGAGAACATCCGCTACGGCCGCCCCGAGGCATCCGACGCCGAGGTGCACGCCGCCGCAAAGGCGGCCTTCGCCGACGACTTCATCCGCGCCCTGCCCGAGGGCTACGACACCTACCTCGGCGAGCGCGGCGTGCGGCTTTCGGGCGGGCAGCGCCAGCGCATCGCGATTGCGCGCGCCATGCTCAAGAACCCGCCGCTGCTGCTGCTCGACGAAGCCACGAGCGCGCTGGATGCCGAGAGCGAGCGCGTGGTGCAGCAGGCGCTGGAAGCCGCCATGGCCGACCGCACCACGCTGGTCATCGCGCACCGCCTGGCCACCGTGCTCAAGGCCGACCGCATCGTGGTGATGGACGCCGGCCGCATCGTCGACATCGGCACGCACGCCGAGCTCGTGGCGCGGGGTGGCCTCTACGCACGCCTGGCGGCCATGCAGTTCGGGCTCGACGCCCACGGCCAGCGCCAGGACCAACCCCATCTTGCCCCCGCGACCCCATGAACCGCCCCGTCCGCTCGCAGTACGAAGACTTCATGCGCCATGTGTTCGAGCACGGCGTGCCCAAGGCCGACCGCACGGGCACGGGCACACGCAGCGTGTTCGGCCACCAGATGCGCTTCGACCTGGCCGAAGGCTTCCCGCTGGTCACGACCAAGAAGGTGCACCTCAAGAGCATCATCCTGGAGCTGCTGTGGTTCCTGCGTGGCGACAGCAACGTGAAGTGGCTGCAGGAGCGCGGCTGCACCATCTGGGACGAATGGGCGCGCGAGGACGGCGAACTCGGCCCCGTGTACGGCGTGCAATGGCGCAGCTGGCCCACGCCCGAGGGTGGCCACGTCGACCAGATCACGGAGGTCGTGAAGCAGCTGAAGAGCAACCCCGACAGCCGCCGCATCATCGTGAGCGCCTGGAACGTGGCCGAGCTGCCGAAGATGGCGCTGGCGCCCTGCCACGCGTTCTTCCAGTTCCACGTGGCCGAGGGCAAGCTCAGCTGCCAGCTCTACCAGCGCAGCGCCGACATCTTCCTCGGCGTGCCGTTCAACATCGCGAGCTACGCGCTGCTCACGCACATGCTGGCGCAGCAGTGCGACCTGCAGCCCGGCGAGTTCATCTGGACGGGCGGCGACTGCCACATCTACGACAACCACGTCGAGCAGGTGCAGACGCAGCTGGCGCGCACGCCCTACCCCTACCCGGTGCTGGCCATGAAGCGCCGGCCCGACAGCATCTTCGACTACCAGTACGAGGACTTCGAGGTGCTGGAGTACCAGCACCACCCGGCCATCAAGGCGCCGGTGGCGGTGTAGCCGAGGCCAGGCGCGCCAGCCGCGGCTCCATGGCCGCGAACCACCAGCGCGGCACGCTGGCCAGCAGCAGGCAGCCGGCATAACCCGTGGGCAGCTGAGGGCCTGGCAGGGCCTGCAGCTCGCCGAAGGGCTTCCAGGCGTGCATGTGGTGGTCGGAGTGGCGCTGCAGGTTGGCGATGGTGGCGTTGGTCAGCCAGTGGTCGGCGTTCCAGGCGTGGGCCTGGCCGAAGGGCTCGGCGCGGCCGGTGGCGTCGCGGTGGCGCTGCAGGCCGTAGTGCTCGATGTAGTTGATGGTCTCGAGCAGCAGCACGGCCTGCGCGGCCTGTACCACCCAGAACAGCAGCGCCCAGGGCCCGAAGGCGGCGGCCAGCACCACGAGCAGCAGCGCCTGCACGGCGGTGGCGGCCAGCAGCGGGCTGCGCACCCAGCCGCGCCGCAGCTGGCGCAGGTGCGCGGCCTCCAGCCGCCAGGCGCTGGCCCAGCTGCCGGCCAGCGTGCGCGGCAGAAAGCGCCAGAGGCTTTCGCCGCGGCGCGCCGTGGCGGGGTCGTCGTGCGTGGCGGCGCGCACGTGGTGGCCGCGGTAGTGCTCCACCATGAAGTGCGCGTACAGCACGCTGCCCATCAGCAGCCAGGCGGCGAGGCGGTCCAGCCGCCGCTTGGAGTGGCCCAGCTCGTGCGCGAAGGTGATGCCCTGGCTGCCGCTCACACCCCCCACGCCCAGGCCCAGCGCCACCACGGCCGCCGCGCCCCACGCACCAGGCGGCTGCGCCACGGCGATGGCCACGCCCAGGGCCTGCAGGCCCAGCTGCAGCGGCAGGTGCAGCAGCAGGCAGGCACGGTGCCAGCCCGTGTGGCCGCTGGGTGCGGGCGAGTGCTGCAGCGCCGGCACACGCTCCAGCAGCGCCACCAACCCCATGAAGCCCAGCATGAAGGCCCAGGCCGCCCAGGGCGACGCCCACGCGGCCACGGCCGTGCCCGCGGGCAGCAGCCAGGCGATCGCAAAACGGCCTTCGATCCACGGCATGTCGAGATCATCGGCCGCACGCGTTGCAGGGTGCTCCGGGATAATCCCGCCCTCATGAACCCGTTGCTCGATCGCCTGCACCCCTACCCCTTCGAACGCTGGCGCGAGCTCACGCAGGGCGTGGTGCCCAACCCGGCGCTGGCCCCCATCTCGCTGGGCATCGGCGAGCCGCGGCACGCCACGCCGGCGCTGATCGAAGAAGCCATCGTCAAGAACCTGGCCGGCCTGTCGAAGTACCCCGCCACGCTGGGCGAGCCCGCCCTGCGCGAGGCCATCGCCGGCTGGGTGCAGCGGCGCTACGGCGTGGCGCTGAACCCGGGCACGCAGGTGCTGCCGGTCACGGGCTCTCGCGAGGCGCTGTTTGCATTTGCGCAGACGGTGATCGACGCCACGAAGCCCGGCGCCACGGTCGTGTGCCCCAACCCGTTCTATCAAATCTACGAAGGCGCAGCCCTGTTGGCGGGCGCGCAAACGGCCTTCGTGCCCGGCGACCCGGCGCGCAACTTCGCCGCCGTGTGGGACGCCGTGGACGAGGCCACCTGGGCGCGCACGCAGCTGCTCTACGTGTGCAGCCCCGGCAACCCCACGGGCGCGGTGATGCCGCTGGCCGAGTGGCAGCGCCTGTTCGAGCTGAGCGACCGCCACGGCTTCGTGATCGCCTCCGACGAGTGCTACTCCGAGATCTACTTCGGCGACGAGCCGCCGCTGGGCGCGCTGCAGGCGGCCAAGGCCCTGGGGCGCGACGACTTCCGCCGCCTCGTGGCCTTCACCAGCCTGTCCAAGCGCAGCAACGTGCCCGGCCTGCGCTCGGGCTTCGTGGCGGGCGATGCCGCGGTGCTCAAGCGCTTCCTGCTCTACCGCACCTACCACGGCAGCGCGATGAGCCCCGTGGTGCAGGCCGCCAGCGTGGCGGCCTGGGCCGACGAGGCCCATGTGGTGGCCAACCGGGCCCTGTACCGCGCCAAGTTCGCGGCCGTCACGCCGGTGCTGGCGACCGAGCTCGACGTGAAGCTGCCCGACGCGGCCTTCTACCTGTGGGCGGGTGTCCCAGGAGAAGACGACATCGCTTACAGCCGCGAACTGCTCGCTCAATACAATGTCCAGGTGCTCCCTGGCAGCCTGCTGGCGCGCGCCGTGAACGGTGTCAACCCGGGCCGGGGCCGCGTGCGGCTGGCCCTGGTGGCCGGCGAGGCCGAGTGCCTGGAAGCCGCCCACCGCATCGCCGCCTTCACCCGTTCCTACCGAGACCCGCGCCCATGACCACCGACATCGTCCAGCTGCAGTCCACCATCGACGTGGCCTGGGAGCGCCGCACCGAGATCACCGCCACCAACGCGCCCGATGTGCGCGAGGCGGTCGAGCAGGTGATCGCGGCCCTCAACGGCGGCCGCTTGCGCGTGGCCGAGAAGCGCAGTGTCGGCGAGTGGGTGGTCAACCAGTGGGTGAAGAAGGCGGTGCTGCTGAGCTTCCGCCTCACCGACAACCAGCCCATGCGGGCCGGCGACCTGGGCTTCTTCGACAAGGTGAAGACGAAGTTCTCGCAGCTCGACGAAGCCGAGATGCGCGCCAGCGGTGTGCGCGTGGTGCCGCCGGCCGTGGCGCGCCGCGGCAGCTATGTCGCGAAGAACGTGGTGCTGATGCCCAGCTACGTGAACATCGGCGCGTACGTGGACGAAGGCACCATGGTCGACACCTGGGCCACCGTGGGCAGCTGCGCGCAGATCGGCAAGAACGTGCACCTCAGCGGCGGCGTCGGCATCGGCGGCGTGCTCGAGCCGCTGCAGGCCAACCCGACCATCATCGAGGACAACTGCTTCATCGGCGCGCGCTCCGAGGTCGTGGAAGGTGTGATCGTCGAAGAGAACTCGGTGCTGGGCATGGGCGTGTACATCGGCCAGAGCACGCCGCTGTTCGACCGCGCCACGGGCCAGATCAGCTACGGCCGCGTGCCCAGCGGCAGCGTGGTGGTGAGCGGCGGCCTGCCCAAGACCGCCGCCGATGGCACGCCGTACACGATGTACGCGGCCATCATCGTCAAGCGCGTGGACGCGCAGACACGCAGCAAGACGAGCATCAACGAGCTGCTGCGGGCCTGACCGCGCACAGCCCGCCACCCGGAGGATCGGACAGATGGCGAACAACCTCGAGCGCGTGCTGCGCCTGATGGCGGAGAAAAACGCCTCCGACGTCTACATGTCGGCGAACACGCCGATCCTCATCAAGATCCACGGCCAGATCCTGCAGCTGTCGGACCAGCTGCTCACCACCAACCAGACGCGCCAGCTGCTGGGCGAACTGCTCGCCCCGCAGCAGATGGAGGAGCTCGAGGAGACCGGCGAGCTCAACGTGGGCATCAGCATCCCGCGCGTGGGCAGCTTCCGCCTGAGCGCCTTCAAGCAGCGCGGCTCGATCGCGGCGGTGTTCCGCTGCATCCCGTTCCAGATCCCGAGCCTCGACACGCTGGGTGTGCCGCCGCTGATGAACGAGATCATCACCGAGAAGCGCGGCCTCATCCTCATGGTGGGCGCCACCGGCACCGGCAAGAGCACGACGCTGGCCTCGATGATCGAGTGGCGCAACCAGCAGATGACGGGCCACATCCTCACCATCGAGGACCCGATCGAGTTCCTGTTCAGCAACAAGAAGAGCGTGGTCAACCAGCGCGAGGTGGGGCGCGACACGCAGAGCCTGCAGATCGCGCTGAAGAACGCGCTGCGCCAGGCGCCGGACTGCATCCTCATCGGCGAGATCCGCGACCGCGAGACCATGAGCGCGGCGCTGTCGTACGCGCTGTCGGGCCACCTGGTGCTGAGCACGCTGCACGCCAACAACAGCTACCACGCGCTGGGGCGCATCCTGAGCTTCTACTCTCCGGAGGCGAGGCCCACGCTGCTGTCGGACCTGGCCTCGGGCCTGAAGGCCATCGTCTCGCAGCGTCTGCTGCGCGCCAACGCCGGCGGGCGTGTGCCCGCGGTGGAGGTGCTGCTCAACACCAAGCTCGTGGCCGAGATGATCGAGAAGGGCGACCTCTCCTCGGTGAAGGAAGCCATGGAGAAGAGCCTGGCCGAGGGCTCGCAGACCTTCGAGGAAGACCTCGCGCGCCTCATCAACGAAGGTGTCGTCTCGCGCGACGAGGGCCTGAGCTACGCCGACTCGCCGACCAACCTGCTGTGGCGGCTGCAGAACGAGGCCGCGCCTGTCTCGCGCACCGCGGTCAAGAAGGAAGAGCCCGAGGCGGCCACCTACACCGAGGTGGTGATCGACGTGCGCCCCGAGGACCCGCGCCTGGCCAACCCGCCCTGGATGCGAAATTGAGCGACGCGCTGCGCCTGACCGAAGCGCTGATCGCCTGCCCCAGCGTCACGCCCGACGAGGCCGGCTCGATCGTGCTGCTGCAGCAGCGCCTGGCCGCGGCGGGCTTCGCCTGCGAGCGGCTGGATGCCGGCGAAGGTGCCGAACGTGTGGCCAACCTGTGGGCCGTGCACGAAGGTGCACGCCCGGGGCCGACGGTCATCCTGGCCGGCCATGTGGACGTGGTGCCGCCCGGCCCGCGCGAGCGCTGGCAGAGCGACCCCTTCGTGCCCACGCACCGCGACGGCCGCCTGCACGGCCGCGGCGCAGCCGACATGAAGACGGCCGTGGCTTGCATGACGGTGGCGGCAGAAGCCTTCGTGGCCGCGCAGCCGGCGCATGCGGGCAGCGTGGCACTGCTGTTCACGTCCAACGAAGAAGGCTCGTCCAGCGACGGATCGGCGCACGCGGTGGCCGTGCTGCGCGCGCGCGGCCTGAAGCCGCTGGCTGCGCTCGTGGGCGAGCCCACCTCGGTGGAGCGCGTGGGCGACATGGTCAAGAACGGCCGCCGCGGCACGCTTTCCGCACGGCTGGTGGTGCGCGGCATCCAGGGCCACGTGGCCTACCCGCAGTTCGCGCGCAACCCCATCCACCAGGTGGCACCGGCGCTGGCCGAGCTGGCCGCCACGGTGTGGGACGAGGGCAACCAGCACTTCCTGCCCACCAGCTTCCAGGTCAGCAACATCCACGGCGGCACGGGCGTGGGCAACGTCATCCCGGGCGAGGTGGTGGTCGACTGCAACTTCCGCTTCAGCACCGAGAGCACCGCTGCTTCGCTGCGCCAGCGCTTCGAGGCGCTGCTGCAGCGGCACGGGCTCGAGTACCGCGTGGAGTGGCAACTGGGCGGCGAGCCCTTCCTCACGCGCCCCGGCAGCCTGTGCGACGCGCTGGTGGCCGCGGTCGAGGCCGAGTTCGGCATCCGCCCCGTGCTCAGCACCACGGGCGGCACCTCCGACGGCCGCTTCCTCGCCACCTGGTGCGAGCAGGTGATGGAATTTGGCGTGCGCAACGCCAGTGCGCACCAGGTGGACGAGTGGGTGGACGTCGACGCCATCGAGCCGCTGGCGCGTGTGTACCGGCGCACGCTGCAGGCGCTGCTGGCGTGACGACGCTCATCGACACCGTGCGCGCGATGGCCGCGCGGCTGGACGCCGCCGGCCCGGCCTTTGGCCACGGCACCACCAACGCCTTCGACGAAGCCGCCTGGCTGGTGCTGTGGCGTCTGGGCCTGCCGCTGGACGCACTCGACGAACACGCCGAACGCACGCTCAGCGCCGACGAAACCGCAGCCGTCGACGCGCTCGTGCAGCAGCGCATCAGCACGCGCCGCCCCGCGGCCTACCTCACGGGCGAGGCCTGGCTGCAGGGTGTGCCGTTCACGGTGGACGAACGAGTGATCGTGCCGCGCTCGCTGATCGCCGAGCTGCTGGCCGACGCCGACGGCAGCGGCACGCTCGACGCCTGGCTCTCGCCCAACACGCAGCGCGTGCTCGACCTGTGCACCGGCAACGGCAGCCTGGCCATCCTGGCCGCGATGGCCTGGCCCGAGGTGAACGTGCTGGCCACCGACCTGAGCGCCGACGCGCTGGCCGTGGCCGCGCTCAACGTGCAGCGCCACGGCCTCGAAGACCGCGTGCGCCTGGCCCAGGGCGACGGCTGGGCGGCGGTCGATGCACTCGGCGAGCCCGAGCCCTTCGACCTGATCCTCTGCAACCCGCCCTACGTCAACGCGCGCTCGATGGCGGCGCTGCCGGCCGAGTACCGCGCCGAGCCCGAGATGTCGCTCGCGGGCGGCGCGGACGGCATGGACTTCATCCGCCCGCTGCTCGCCGGCCTGGCCCCGCACCTGGCGCGCGATGGCGTGCTGGTGCTGGAGATCGGCCACGAGATCGAGCACTTCCACCGCGCGTTTCCGCGCCTGCCCATCATCGGCCTGCCCACCAGCGCGGGCGACGAGCAGGTGCTGCTGATCGAGGCCCCCGCCCTCCGCTTCCTCACATGATCACCCTTCGCGACATCACCCTGCGCCGCGGCGTCAAGGTCGTACTGCAGGGCGCGAACCTCGTGCTGCAACCCGGCGAGAAGGTCGGCCTCATCGGGCGCAACGGCGCCGGCAAGTCCAGCCTGTTCGCCATGCTCACGCACAAGCTGCAGGCCGACCAGGGCGACGTGGAGATCCCGCCGCGCTGGCGCGTGGGCGAGGTCGCGCAGGACATGCCCGAAACCGAGCAGGGCGCCACCGACTTCGTGCTCGACGGCGACATCCCGCTGGTGGCCGCGCAGCGCGAGCTGGCCGCCGCCGAGGCGGCCGAGGACGGCGAGGCCATCGCCCACGCCCACATGGCGCTGGACGAGGCCGGCGCCTTCGACGCACGCTCACGCGCACAGGCGCTGCTGCAGGGCCTGGGCTTCAAGACCACGCAGCTCGACGCGCCCGTCAACAGCTTCAGCGGCGGCTGGCGCATGCGGCTGCAGCTGGCACGCGCGCTCATGTGCCCGGCCGAGCTGCTGCTGCTGGACGAGCCCACCAACCACCTGGACCTCGACGCCCTGGTGTGGCTGGAGAGCTGGCTCAAGCGCTTCGAGGGGCTGCTGCTCATCATCAGCCACGACCGCGAGTTCCTCGACGCCGTGACCCGTGTGACGGTGCACCTCGACGAGCAGACGCTCACGCGCTACGGCGGCAACTACACGGCGTTCGAGGAGATGCGCGCCGAGCGCCTGCAGCTGGCCGCCGCCAGCTTTGCCAAGCAGCAGGAGCGCATCGCGCACCTGCAGCGCTTCATCGACCGCTTCAAGGCCAAGGCCAGCAAGGCCAAGCAGGCGCAGAGCCGCGTGAAGGCGCTAGCGCGCATGGAAAAGCTCGCGCCCGTGCTCACGAGCAGCGACTTCGAGTTCGAGTTCCGCGAGCCGCAGAGCCTGCCCAACCCCATGCTCAGCTTCGACGGGCTGGACTGCGGCTACGGCCACACCGCCATCGTCAAGGGCTTCAGCCGCAGCGTGCTGGCCGGCCAGCGCATCGGCATCCTGGGCGCCAACGGCCAGGGCAAGAGCACGCTGGTGAAGACCATCGCCCGCGCCCTGCCCGCGCTGGGTGGCACCACCACCGAGGGCAAGGGCCTGGTCATCGGCTACTTCGCGCAGCAGGAGCTCGACGTGCTGAGCCTGGCCGACGGCCCGCTGATGCACATGGTGCGCCTGGCGCGCGACGTGGGCCCGGCGGCGCGCGAGCAGGAGCTGCGCGACTTCCTCGGCCGCTTCCGCTTCACGGGCGACATGGTCACGCAGGCCGTGGGCTCCTTGAGCGGCGGCGAGAAGGCGCGCCTGGTGCTGGCCATGCTGGTGTGGCAGCGCCCCAACCTGCTGCTGCTCGACGAACCCACCAACCACCTCGACCTCACCACGCGCGAGGCGCTGTCCATCGCGCTCAACGAGTTCGAGGGCACGGTGATGCTCGTGAGCCACGACCGCGCGCTGCTGCGCGAGGTGTGCGACGAGTTCTGGCTGGTGGCCGGCGGGCGTGTGCAGCCCTTCGACGGCGACCTGGACGACTACCAGAAGTGGCTGCTCGAGGTGAGCCGCGCCGCCGCGCGCGGGCAGCCCGCGCCCGAGCCGCCCCGGGCTGCCGCGCCGGCCGCGCCCGCGCCCGAGGCCCGGCCGGCTTCACGCCCAAGCGCCCCGGCACCCGCACCGGCGCCCAAGCCCGAGACGCGCGAATCCCGCCAGCTGGCCAAGCAGGCGCGCGCCAAGCAGTCGGAGCGCACACGACCGCTGCGCATGGAGCTGCAGCGCATCGACGAACGGCTGGCCCGGCTCGGCACCGAGAAAACCGAGATCGAAGCCGCGCTGGCCGCGCCCGACGGCGATTACGCCGAGCTCGGCCGCCGCCTGGCGCACGTGGGGGCCGAGGTGGCGATGCTCGAGGAGCGCTGGCTCGAGCTGCACACCGAACTCGAAGGCCTGGGCACCGGCAGCTGAGCGGCGCCGTCCGCGGTTCACGTTTTTCGCGCAGGCGGCCTGCGCCGGCGGCGACATCGCCGAACCGGACACCGGCCGCGCTGCGCAGGGCGAGGGGCGGGGCCCCTGCGCCGGGGCCTCAGGCCGGCTGCCGCGGCAGCACCAGCCCCGGCAGCGCGCCTTACCCGGGGCGCTGCACGATGGGGCAGTTGATGACCACGGGCGTGGGCTCCAGCTGCACCTCGCCCTTCTCGGCGGCCTCGAGCACGGCCTCTTCGGAGCGCAGCTCGCGTGGGCTGCGGCCCGGCTGCCAGGTCACCTTCACCATCTGCCACAGCGGGCTGTAGGCGGTGTCGGCGCTGGCCGGCCCCACGGGCCGCGGAGCCGACGCAAACACGCTGGGCTGCACGGCGTTGGTCACCGCGTAGACCTTGTCCACCGAGGATCGACGCCCCGGCTGCGCAGGCCCCGAGGGCAGCGCGTGTGCCAGGCGCGGCGCGAAGTTGGCGCCCTTGGCCGCGGCCACGTCGGCGTGCGAGACGTCGGTGGTGACGTAGAGCACCGCCTCGCCATCGAACCAGCCCTTCAGCACCGGCAGCTGCACCAGCGCCGGGCCCGGTGGCGCGGGCGGGTGAGCGCAGCCGGCCAGTGCAAGGGCCACGACGGCGGCCATGGCAGCGACCCGGGCCCGCGGGGCCAACGAGGTGATGGGGTGGGGTGGGTGTCGTCGCACGGCAAGGCTCCGGTGTCAGTTGGACGGATGGGATGCGCCAGACGCGGCCTCGGCCTGGCCGGCCGCCGCGCGCTGCCACTCGCGCGGCGTGTGGCCCACGCGCTGCATGAACACACGCCCGAAGGCGCCGGCGCTGGCGTAGCCCACGTCGGCCGCCACCTGCTTGATGGGCAGGCCGCGGCGCAGCAGCCGGCGCGCGAGGCCCAGGCGCCAGCCGGTCAGGTAGTCGCCCGGCGGCACACCCACGGTCTGCGCGAAATGCGCCGCGAACCGCGCCCGCGACATGCCCGCCAGCGCGGCCAGCGCGGGCAGCGTCCAGGCGCGTCCGGGCTCGGCGTGCATGGCGCTGATGGCGCGCGCCAGGCGCGCATCGGCCAGGCCGGCCATCACGCCGCTGTCCACCAGGCCCGTGGCCATGGCATGGCGCAGCAGCTGGATCAGCAGCACCTCGGCCAGGCGGTCCACCACGGCGGCGTGGCCGCAGCGCTGCGCCTGCGCCTCGGCGAACAGCAGCTGCTGCGCGGCCTCCAGCCCCGGCAGCTGCGCCAGGGGCACGTGCAGCAGCGCGGGCAGGCTGGCCAGCAAGGGGTTCTCGTCGCCCGCGCCGAAGTGCACGGCGGCGGACACGAGCTCGGCGCCTTCCGCGCCTTCTGCGCCGGCCGGGGCCAGCCGGTGCGGCAGCGGCCGCGGCACGAACAGCAGCGCCGGCCCTTGCACCAGGCGCCGGTGGCGCTGCGGCCCCAGCAGCCGCACGCTGCCCCGGCGCAGCAGGTGCAGATGGCCCGCCGGCGCGGGGCCCTCGGGCAACACGGCCAGCTCGTGCCGCAGCGCGCCGGCGTGCAGCAGCCGCGAACGCAGTTCAAAGCGCTGCAGCAGCGCAGACAGGCGGTCGGCCATGAGACGAATGGGTGAGATTTCGAGATCGGAAGCACCCGATGATCTCATCATGCGCGCTACAGTGCCAGCCAGTCACCCCCGGAGCGCCCCATGAGCACCACCTTCACGCCCCAGGCCCTGATGCCGCGCCAGCCCGTGCCCCGCCTGCAGCTGGCCACGCTGGACCACGGCCCCTTCGACCTCGCGGCCGACGCGGCACCGGCCTTCACGCTGCTGGTCTTCTACCGCGGCCTGCACTGCCCGATCTGCCTGAAGTACCTGCTGGAGCTGGGCCGCCTGCAGGCCGATTTCGAGCAGCGTGGCGTCAAGACGATCGCGCTGTCGAGCGACACGCCCGAGCGTGCACGCGCCATGGCCGACAAGCTCAAGGCCCCGGGCCTGCGCATGGGCCACGGCCTGACGCTGCAGCAGGCGCGCGAGTGGGGCCTGTACGTGAGCACCTCGCGCGGCACCTCGTCCATCGGCATCCATGAGCCGGCGCTGTTCTCGGAACCAGGCGTCTTCATCGTGCGGCCCGACGGCACGCTGTACTACGGCGCCGTGCAGACCATGCCGTTTGCACGCCCGCACTTCAACGAGCTGCTCGCCGCGATCGACTTCGCCCTGGCCAAGAACTACCCGGCGCGCGGCGAGTACGCCGGGCCGGTCTGAAGGCCCGCACCATGCGCGGCCTGCGGCGGCGTGGCACCCTCCTGGTCGGGCTGGCCGCCGGCCTGCTGGCGGGGGTGCGGCGCGGCCGCGCCGCACCGGGCCGCGTGCTTCACGAGCTGGCGCTGCCGGCCGACACCACGATGGCGCAGCTGCAGCCCGGCGGCCCGACGGGGCTGCTGGGCCTGGCGCACGACGGCGACCTTCGGGCCCTGTCGCTGGCGGGCACCGCGCCGCCTGGCCCGGGGCCTGGACCCGGCCACACCCGTGGCCACCGGCCACGGGCGCATCGCCGCCCGCACGCGCGAGGGCGCGCTGTGGGTGCTGGAAGGCACGCAGGGCCCCGGCCAGGTGGCGCCGCGGCCCGGTCTGGCCCCGCACGCCGGCCTGCTCGTGCTGCCATTGGCGGTGCTGGGCGTGGGTGCGGCGGCGGGGGTGGCGACGGGGGAGGAAGGCCACCGGCTGCTGCGCTTCGAGCGCCTGGTTTCCGGGGGCTGGCAGGTGGTGGCGCGATCCGCCGAACCCGTGCTGCCCGACGCCCGCCCTCTGCAGGCCGACCTGGATGGCCGCGGCGACGGCGGCCACGTGGTGGCGCTGGCCGGCCCCAATGCGCAGCGCTACCGCCATGGCGTGCTGGGCGATGCCACCGAGGCCACGCGGCTGCTCTGGCTGGAGCGCCACGACCTGCGGGTGATGCGCGCCCTGGCGCTGCCGCCACCGCACGTTTTCGAAGACATCGCGCCGCGGCCCGTGGCGCGGCCGGGCGCAGCCGGCGTCGCGCTGCTGACGGTGCGTTCGGGCCCCGACGGCGGCCAGCTCGCGCTGGTGAGCGCCGACCCGACCCACGCCACCGCGCTGCGGCTCGAGGCCCTGGGCGAGCCCGTGGGTGGTTTCCACCGCTGGCTGGCGCCCACGACCGACGGCCCCCATTGGGCCGCGGTGCACACACCGCACATTGGCGGCGTGCTGCACGTCTACCACGCAGAGGGTGCGGCGCTGGGGCGCCGCCGCCTGAGCGCCGATGTCAGCACACACGCCATCGGCTCGCGCGAGACCGACCTCGCCGTGTGGCGGGCCGGCCTGCTGATGCTGCCCAGCCAGGACGGACGGCGCCTGCGCGTGTTCGACCCGGCACGCGACTGGTCCGAGGACACCGGGCTTGCGCTGCTGGCGCGGCTGGTGCAGGCCACCGCGGTGGCCGAGGCCGCGGCCTGGGTGGGCCTGCTGGCCGACGGGCGCGTGGTCTGGATGGCGCTGGACGGGGCGCCCGCGGCCGCGCGCCGCTGAGAGCCGGCGCCGGCGCCGCGGCCTGGCCGCGCAACCCTCAGGGCGCGGCCAGCGGCAGCAACAGGCACAGCCGGGTGCCACCCCCAGGCGCGGGCAAGGGGCGCAGGCTGCCCCCATGCAACACCGCCACGCGCTGCGCGATGGCCAGGCCCAGGCCGCCGATGCCGCCACTGCGCCGGCGGATGGGCGGCTCTCGCAGCGACTGCCCCTGCACCAGCCGTTCCTGCAGCTCACCCGGCAGACCGGGGCCGCTGTCTTCGACGAGGATCTCGGCCAGCGCGCCGTCGCGCCGCAGGCTCACGCGCACGGGCTGCTGCGCCGGGGCGTGGCGCACGGCGTTGTCGATGAGGTTCGTGAGCGCGCGTTCGATCAGCTGCAGGTCGCCCTCCAGCTCCAGCCGGCCCGGTGGCACGCCCTGCAGCATCACCGGCGGTTCGGCGCGGCCGACCTCGAACTTCTGCACCGCGTCGCTCACCACCTCGTCGAGCGCAAAGCGCTCGCGCTGCAGCACCGGGTCGCCCGACTGCAGCGCCGCGAGCTCGAACAGCTGCTGCGACAGCCGCCCGACCTTGCGGCTCTGCGCCAGCGCCGCCTGCATCACGGCGTGGCGCGCGGCGGCGGCGTCGGCCGGCGCGCCCGGCAGTGTGCCCTGGGCCAGCGCCTCGAGGTGCCCGTGCAGCGCCGTCAGCGGGGTGCGCAGGTCGTGCGCCACGCTGGCCATCATCTCGCGGTGGTCGGCCATCTGGCGGTGTTCGCGCTCGGCCTGGGCTTCCACGCGGCCGCGCAGCGCATCGAAGGCCTGGGCCAGGGCCTGCACCTCGTCGCCCGTGGGGGCCGGGGCGGCGGCCTCGCGCTGGCGGTAGCCGTCCATCTGCACGGCCAGCCGGCGCAGCGGCAGGCTCAGGCGCCGGAAGCTGAACACCCCGAGCGCCAGCGTCACCAGCAACCCGGCCAGCGCGGCCCAGGCCAGGCCCTGCCAGAGCCGCTCCGCGCCGACCTGCGCGGCCACCTGCTCGCGCGCCGAGCCGTCGAGCACCACGTAGAGGTAGCCCGGCGGCCGGCTGTCGCCGGCGCGCGACGGGAACATCGCGGCGCTGAAGATGCGCGGCACGCCCGAGCCCATGGGGTCGGTGCCGCGCAGCGGCAGGCGGGCGCCGCCGAGGAATCCGCGCACGGCCTGCAGGTCCACCTGGTGCTCGCGCACCATGCCCGGCTCGCCGATGTAGTGCTGCACACGGCCGTCGGCGTCGAGCAGGTAGACCTGCACGCCCGGGTTCACCGTCATCAGCATCTGCAGCAGGGCCTTGCGCGCCGCGCCATCGGCCGCATCGGTGGCGGCGCCCCCCGTGGGCGCGGCTGCCGTGAGCTCGGGCCACTGCGCCACGATGTGGCCCGCCAGCCCGTGCGACAGCCGCTGCAGCGACTCCTGCGCCTGCTCGTGCGCAAACTGCCGCGCCGTCAGCGCCACGAAGGCGCCATAGCCCAGCAGCAGCAGTGCCAGCACCAGCAGCAGCCGGGTGGTGAACGAGGCGCGGGCGGGCTTCACGGGCGGGGTGCCTCGGGTTCGGGGTCGAAGCGGTAGCCCACGCCCCACACGGTGACGACGCGGCGCGGCTCGCGCGGGTCGTCCTCGATGCGGCTGCGCAGGCGGTTGATGTGCGAGTTGACGGTGTGTTCGTAGCCGTCGAAGCCGGCGCCCCACACACGCTGCAGCAGCTCGCCGCGGCTGAAGGGCCGGCCGGGGTGCCTGAGCAAGAAGTGCAGCAGGTCGAACTCGCGCAGCGTCAGCGGCACCGGCTCGTCGCCACGCAGCAGCTCGCGGCGCACGGTGTCCAGGCGGAAGGGGCCGAAGCGCAGCTCGGGCGCGGCCGCGCCCGCCTGGCCGAGCTGTTCGATGCGGCGGAACAGCGCGCGGATGCGCGCCACCAGCTCCAGCATGGAGAAGGGCTTGGCCACGTAGTCGTCGGCGCCCAGCTCCAGGCCCAGCACGCGGTGCGCCTCGGCGGAGCGCGCGGTGAGCATGATCACGGGCACATCGGCGTGCCGCTCGCGCAGGTGGCGGCAGACCTCCCAGCCGTCGGCGCCAGGCAGCATCAGGTCGAGCAGCACCAGGTCGTAACGCTGACGGTCGATGGCGGCCATCGCATGGCGGCCGTCGGCCTCGCGGTGCAGGCGGTAGCCGGCCTCCTCCAGGTGCAGCCGCAGGGCCTGGGCGATGGCGTCGTCGTCTTCCACCAGCAGCAGCTGTCTGTTCATGGGCGGCCCTTGCGGGCCGGCCCGCACGGCGCGGCCCGCCGCCATTGAACCAGATGCCCGCGTGGCCGGCATGCGCGCGCCGTTCAGGCGGCGGTCGGTGCCGTGTCGTCGGCGGCGACCCGGCGGCGGCGCGCCAGCGCGCCAATGCCCAGCAGGCCGGCTGTCAGCATCGCCAGGCTGGCGGGCTCGGGCACGGGCGTCACCTCGAAGCTGATGCGGTAGACCTCGCTGGCCGCGCCCAGGCCGCTGCTGAAGGTGTAGCCCGCGCCCGTGGTCAGCCCGTTGAAGGCCGCCAGCTCGGCGAAGTTGAAGGCCACGACCGAGCCCTGCGGTGTGCGCAGGTCGTTGTCGCCCACGAAGGCCGCGGCGGCGGGGTCGAACACTTCGGAGCCGGCGTCCCAGATCTCGCCCGCACGCACGGTGATCGAGGGGATGGTCAGCGCGCCCGTGGCGTCGAACACGCGGTACTCGGCGGGGTTGTCGTTGCCGATGAAGAAGTCGTTGCTGGGCACGACCATGCCGGCAAAGGTGAACAGCGGGTTGAGCGCGGTGTCGACGCGCAGCGTGAGGCTGCTGCTGGCACCGGGCAGCAGCAGGCCGCCCACCGTGCCGCGCGTGGCGGTGGGGTCGGCCGCGGCAAACGCCGCCTGCCAGGCCCCGCCCGCACCGCCTTCGGCCACCGAGACGATGGGCGTGGTGGCCACGCCGCCGAGGTCGAATGCATCGAACCCGCCGCCGTGGAAGCCCACGTGCAGCGGCGCGAAGGCGATGCCATTGGCCGGCACGAGGTTGTTGACGGTGACGGTGACGTCGACAACAGCGGCCTGGGTCGGCAAGGCGGCGCCGAGCGCCGCGAGGGCCGCCAGGGCCACCAGATGCGGGGCACGGCGAAGGGAGGGGTTCATGGGCAGGCTCCTGGCTGTTTGGTGGGGCGTGGCGACGAGCTCGCCACCAGGGCCATGCTAGGAAGCGACCCTCACGGGAGCCTCACCCAAGGTTCACGGCGGCGGGAACCTTCGGGCGCGCAGCGCGCTGCCCACAACCGCACGTCGCCACCCCTCGCCGCGCAGCGAATCACCCTCCTTCCCTGTCGAGCATTTAAATTGCGAGCAATCCAATTGCGCGACTATTGATAGAGTTCGTCCATGCCCCGCCGCACCCAGCAAGCTTCTCCGGCCAGCGCCTGGCTGGCGCTCGACCGCCAGCTGTGCTTTGCGCTCTACGCCTCGTCGCTGGCCATGACCAAGCTCTACAAGCCGCTGCTCGAGCCTCTGGGCCTGACCTACCCGCAGTACCTCGTGATGCTGGTGCTCTGGGAGCACGACGGCCTGGGCGTCGGCGAGATCGGTGAACGGCTGGCGCTGGATTCCGGCACGCTGACCCCGCTGCTCAAGCGCCTGGAACAAGCCGGCCTGCTGAACCGCCTGCGCGACGCCGCCGATGAGCGCCGCGTGCGCGTGGCGCTGTCGGCCGAGGGCCGCGCGCTGCGCCGCCGCGCCGCGGCCGTGCCGCAGGCCATTGCCGAAGCCAGCGGCTGCTCGCTCGGCGAGCTGAGCGAACTCACGGCGCAGCTGCAAGGCCTGCGCCGCCGCCTGGCCGACGCCTCGTCGGCCCTGTCCACCTCCCCCACGGCGGCCTGAACCCAGGCCGCCCCCAACCGCAGAAAGCGAGACGAAACATGGCCATCGACAAAGCCCTCTACACCGGCCGCGCCACCAGCACCGGCGGCCGCACCGGCACCACCCGGTCCGACGACGGCGCGCTCAACGCCACGCTGGTGACGCCGCGCGAGCTGGGCGGCGCCGGTGGTGCCGGCACCAACCCCGAGCAGCTGTTTGCCGCCGGCTACAGCGCCTGCTTCATCGGCGCCATGAAGGCCGTGGCCGCGCGCACCAAGACCGCGATGCCCGCCGAGCCCACCATCGACGCCGCCGTGGCCATCGGCCCCATGACGGGAAAGGCCGGCGCCTTTGCCGTGGACGTGGCCATGACGATCTCGGTGCCCGGCATGGACCGCGCCGCGCTCGAGCAGCTGGTGGCTGCGGCGCACGAGGTGTGCCCCTACAGCAACGCCACGCGCGGCAACATCAACGTCGTGCTGACGGTGGCCTAAGCCTGGGTCAGCAGCGCCAGCAGCAGGCGCACCCGCGCCTGCGCCGGCGTGGTGTCGGGGGCGCCCGGCGCGATGCCCAGCGCATCGGCCGCGCGGCCCTCGCCCTCGACCACGCCCCCGGCCACGCAGCGCGAGGCGCGCCATACCTGCACGCTCTGCGCCTGCGCGGCCTTGGCCGCGGCCAACAGCGTGTGGTGCACGCTGCCGTTGCCCGTGCCCGCGATGACGATGCCGCGAGCGCCGGCCTGCACCAGCGCCGCCAGGCTCGCACCCCGCGCGCCGGCGTGGCTGGTGACGATGTCGACCACGGGCCAGCCGGCCACCGGCACAGCCAGTGCCGCGGCCGCGCCGCCATCCACCGCCGGCCAGGCGCGCAGCACGCGCAACCGGCCGTCCTGCCACAGCGCCAGCGGCCCGGCGTCGCCGCCCATGAAGGCCTCGACGCGGTAGCCGTGCACCTTGCGCGCCTCCGTCCCCGCGTACACCGCGCCGCCAAAGGCCAGCAGCACACCCTGCACGCCGGGCGTGGCCGCGAGCGTCACCGCGTCCAGCAGGTTCTGCGGCCCGTCGGGCGACGGCGCCGTGGCCGGGCGCATGGCCGCCGTCATCACCACGGGCTTGGTCGCCGCCACCGTGCGGTGCAGGAAGGTGGCGGTTTCCTCCAGCGTGTCGGTGCCGTGCGTCACCACCACGCCCGCCACCTCGGGCCGCGCGAGCTGCTCCGTCACGGCGCGCGCCAGCGCCACCCAGGTGGCGTGGTCCATGTCGCAGCTGTCGAGCTGCGCCAGCGAGTGCGCCTCGATGGCGCGGCCGGCCAGCGCCGGCACGGCGTCCACCAGCGCCTGTGCGGCCAGTGCGCCGGCCTGGTAGCCGAGGTGGGCGCCCGGCCGCGTGGCTGCGCCGGCGATGGTGCCGCCGGTGCCGATGACCACGACCAGGGAATCGGTGCTTGGCATTTGGTGCTTTCTGGATGAAACTACAGCCCTGGATGGATTGACAGCCTGCGCGCCGCCGCGGGCACCGCCATGCAAGACAGCCCCAAGCTCACCGCCCGCCAGCAGCA
>Ga0209278_1000688_pt1 | contig 24047 bp, 23 predicted proteins | sample JI81BgreenDNA_FD_187504 | JGI IMG/M metagenome (GOLD analysis project Ga0209278, IMG submission 187504) | Wastewater effluent complex algal communities from Wisconsin, to seasonally profile nutrient transformation and Carbon sequestration -... | ecosystem: Engineered > WWTP > Effluent > Algae... | reverse complement strand
CTCGGCCGGAACTGGCAAAACCAGCCTGATGCGGGGTTTGGCGGCCTATCTGCAAAGCCTGCACCGCCCCGTGGTATTGCTGGCACCTACCGGAAGGGCAGCCAAGGTGCTGGCACAACGTACCGGTTTGCAGGCCTACACCATCCACCGACAGATTTATGCGCTGGAGGAGCGATACGATAAGGGTGGTCACATCAGTGGTTTCGCCTTTTTGCTCAAACATTTTGAAAGCGAAGAACCCGTGGTCTTTGTGGCCGATGAGGCTTCGATGATCAGCAGCCTGCCGGTAAAGGAAGGGCAGTACCAAATGAATGGCCTGTTACCCGACCTGCTGCAGCACGTTTTTGGCAGCAGCAGCTGGAACCGACTGGTGCTGGTGGGTGATCCTTTTCAGCTGCCTCCTGTGCACGAAACCGAGTCGGCAGCTCTGCATGCCCCGCGTTTACAGGCCTTGAACATGCAGGTAAACCAAATCGATTTGCTGCAAGTGAAGCGCCAATCGGGTCATTCTGGTATTTTGCAGCTGGCTACGCAGGTGCGCGACCAGCTGAAAACCCGCGCGCAAAGTTTGTTGACCTCCCGCCTGCCGGGCACAATGGGTGGGGCCGAAGCGACCGACACCACCTACTTCGACACCGATTTTCTGGCCGACGATATCCTGGAAATAGCATCTACCGATGCTGCTTTGGAATTGTACACCGATTTATACCGACGTGATCCGGAAAGCGTGGTATTTGTAACTTACAGCAACTTTTGGGCGCACAAGCTCAATGTGCGCTTGCGGCGTATTTTGCAGCCCAATGCCGACCGTTTGCCCATGCCGGGCGAACAGCTGCTGGTGGTACGCAATCACTTCTTGAAAAACCGCGATTTTATAGCCAATGGCGAAAATGTGGAGGTTGTGAGTCACGCCAACGAATTGGAAGATTATGCTGGTTTGCAATGGCTGGCGGCCGAATTGGCCTTCACCGACCTCAAGGGCAGGCGGCAATACCTGCAAAGCCGGTTGTTGTTCGATTTGCTCAACAGCAAAGACGCCGGATTAAGTCCGGTGCATTGGCAACTGCTGTGGCGGGCGCGTCGCCATGCCGAAACTTTTGGTCCGTACGACCCCTACCTCAATGCCCTGCAGGTGAAATACAGCTATGCCATTACCGGTCACAAAGCCCAGGGGGGTGAGTGGCCGCATGTGTTCGTGCTCATGGAAAAACCCTACGGAGGCGATGAACAGCACTTACGATGGCTTTATACGGCCATGACGCGGGCGAAACAACACTTATACTTGGTGAAAGCTGTTTAAGGAATCGATGAACCGGGGTGGTTGGTAGAACGAGCGCAATTACTAGAACTAAAAGTTAACAGTTAAAAGTTAAGTAGGGGTTGGATGTACAGACGTATCGGGGTTGACCGGGTGTTGCGGTGCCCTGCCCTGGAGTTGCCATATCTGTGTTACAACGTGAAAAAAAACAATATACGCCCTATGATGGCGCAATCTGTATTCAATGAAAGAGCGGAATGCTAGAACTAAAAGTTAAAAAGTAAAAGTTAAGCTAACGCGCTCGGCCTTCCTTTGTGCTGCCAACTACCCTTGTATCCCGGTCGTCAGTTCCCCATCCCCTTCTAAAACCAATCTTTGGGCTGATAATAGGCCAAAGCAGCTGCTTCGGGCGTTCCTGCAGCAGGCTGGTGGTTGTATTCCCACACGGCTTCGGGGGGCAATGACATGAGGATGCTTTCTACCCGGCCGTTGGTTTTGAGTCCGAAGGTAGTGCCGCGGTCATACACCAAATTGAACTCGGCATAACGGCCACGGCGGATTTTCTGCCAGGTTTTTTCAGCCTCCGAATAAGGTTTGTAGCGGTTTTCCTCAGCCATGTAGGTGTAAATGGTGTTGAATACATCGCCCACGCACTGCATGAAGGCAAAAAGGCTTTCGCGTGAAGCTGCCTGTCCCGGACGCAAATGGTCATAAAAAATGCCGCCCACACCGCGCATTTCGTGGCGGTGGGTGATGGTGAAATAGTCGTCGCACCACTTTTTGTAACGCGGGTACCAGGCTGGGTCAAATTGGTCGCAAACGTCCTTCAGCTGGCCGTGGAACCAGCGCACCTGTGCTTCTACCGGATAAGCCGGGGTGAGGTCGATGCCGCCACCGAACCAGCAATCGCCGGCATCGGTCTCAAAATAGCGCACATTCATGTGTATCAGCGGCACGTGCGGGTTGTGCGGGTGAATGACCAATGACACTCCCGTGGCATCAAAACGGGTGGCGTTGGGACTCTCCTTCTTCAAAAATTCGGGCACTGGACCATGCACGTGCGAAAAATTCACCCCACCCTTTTCCACCAGGCTGCCATTGCGCAGCAAGCGCGAACGGCCTCCGCCACCTTCCTCGCGCTGCCAGTTGTCTTCTTCAAAAGCCTGGCCATCGAGCCCTTCGATGTTGGCCGTGATGCGGTCTTGCAGGCCTTTGAGCCATTCGGTGATGGTATTCAAATCGGGCTGGTTCACAGGCAGTGCTTTTGGATGATTTGGGCCAGTTGTTCGAGGTATTGCTGGTCGGTGGTGTCAAAATCGGCGAGTTTGTCGCTGTCCACATCCAACACCATGGCTACTTCGCCCATTTGGTTGAATACCGGCACCACAATCTCGCTTTTGGAGGCGCTGCTGCAGGCGATGTGACCGGGAAAAGCATCTACATCGGGCACCAGCTGGGTGCGTTTTTCGGCCCATGAAGTGCCGCAAACGCCTTTGCCAAAGCCAATGCGGGTGCATGCGACGGGACCTTGAAAGGGGCCAAGCACCAGTTGGTCGTTTTTCACGAGGTAAAATCCCACCCAAAAGAAGCCAAATGCTTCACGAAGGCCTGCGGCAATGTTGGCCAGGTTGGCGGTGAGCTCAGGTTCGCCAGTGATGAGCGCCTCGAGCTGGGGAAGCAGCTCCTTGTATTTGCCTGCTTTGTCGGTGGCAGATAGGGAAAGGGTTTCGGCCATATCAGTGCACGCGGTCGCCGCGCATTTCGAGGGTGGGTAACATTTCTGCTTCAAAATCGAGGTACTCCTGCCAGCGTTTGCGCACCACTTCCTTGGGCAGGAAATGCTCGGCTAGATCCATAAATAAACGGTAGTGACCGGCCTCGCTCACCATGAATTCGTGATAAAACTGCCGCAAATCGGGGTCGCTACATTCGAGCGACAGCAAACGGAATCGCTCGCACGAGCGGGCTTCGATGAGGGCGCAGGTGAGCAGCTTTTCGAGTAGCACCAAGTCTTCGGTGAGCCCTTTTTTCTGAAAGGCCAACAGTCTATTTACGTATTCGTCTTTGCGCTTTTTATCGAGCTTCACGCCACGTTGCTTCATCTCTTTCAACACCCGGCGGAAATGCCCCCACTCTTCGGCCACGATGGGCGAGAGTTTGTCAACGATTTGTTCGCGGTCGGCATATTGCACAATGATGGAAATGCAAGTGGTGGCCGCTTTTTGTTCGCAAAAGGCATGGTCGATGAGGATGTCGCCGATCGATTTTTCGGCGATGTTCACCCAGCGGGGGTCGGTAGGCAATTTGAGTCCAAGCATGGGCGCAAAGATACGAAGGCGCGGAGGGGTTGGGAGCGCTGGAGGGCGGGAATTTAACCGCAGAGACGCGGAGAATTTTGGTAGCGGGGAACTAGCATGATGCGGAAAAAATGGCTTTAGTGCAAGAATGAGCTGCTTTGTTAGTGCAGAATCAAGCTGTTTGCATGCCGCGAGTTAGCGGAGGCTTTTGGCCGGTGCTGCTTGCGCAGCGTGGCCGGAGGCCGCAGAGATTGTTTTCCAGCCCCGTTTGGGGCGACAAGTGTGATGATGTCGGCGGCCCTATGCCGCAGATAAGATTAACGCCTCTGCGAATTAACCACAAAAAAGCCCCGCCGAAGCAGGGCCTTTTGTCATTGCGCCGTGATTAGCTCAACTGCGCGTCGAGTTTGCCTTTGAGGATGTGCTTGGGCACAGCACCAACTTGCTTGTCAACGATTTCGCCGTTTTTGAAAACGAGCAGGGTAGGGATGTTGCGAATGCCGAATTTCATCGAAATGCCGGGATTGCTGTCAACGTCCACTTTGCCTACTACAGCCTTGCCGTCGTATTCGCCTGCCAGTTCTTCAACGATGGGACCTACCATGCGGCAAGGCCCGCACCATTCAGCCCAAAAATCTACCAAAACGGGCTTGTCGCTCTTCAATACAAGCTCCTCAAAATTGCTGTCGTTTAATTCTAATGCCATTGTATGGATGTTTATTTGGAGGTATAAGGATTATGGTGGCAAGATAGTTCAAAAAAAAATGCTGCGTAAGGCCTAGATGGTCGTTTGGCTCGCCCAGGGAGCACAAGTTATAAAGCGCAATGCCCTGCAAGCTGTGTTAAGCTGTTTGGGTCGATGAATGTCACCTGTAAAAGCGGCATTTTATCGTTGTATGGGGATTTATTGTGGGTAATTTCATTGGGATTTGCGGCGCTTTTTCATGGCTTCGGCCACTTCAGCATTGGTACCACCCCTTTTTTCCAGCTCTTTGATGATGTTCTGGTAACTCTGCTCGTCGCGGTTTTGGCTTAGTTTGAAGGTGTGCTCAAGCTTTCCAATCTTGACTTCAAAGCCCACTATGCCTGGCAAGTGTGCTTGGGTGTATGCATCCGACAAATTGTTGAAAACAGTCGGCGATTCTGCATTTCCTCCTTCAAAATGCAAGGTGAAGCGCTGCATGAAGTCGGTCATCTCAGCAGCGTCCATCCATCGCAATATTCCTGATGCCTGTACGGTCATGTAATTCCATGTGGAACCTTGCTTCGGCTCACTGTACCAGCTGGCGCTCACATAGGCCGATGGACCGGTGAAGAGTACCAATGCTTGCGGATTTTCGTCAAACGCCTTGTGGTGGTCGGTCTTACGCATAATGTGACCTTGTATGTACAACTCCCTGTCGCGATCAGCTAACAACACCGGTACCTGCGTGGCCGCGGGTTGTCCATCTAAAAAGCTGCCAATGAGGGTTACAAAAGGGTGGGCCTGCATGAAGTCTATTACCGATTGCGGGTCCTTGTCTTTGAAGTAAGGGAAAGCGTACATGTTGACAAGATAAGCATTTGGCACTTCTCGCTGGAATTCCAGGTCGCCAAACAAATGCCCAGCTGGTTCCTCAACCGATGAAACAAATAAAATTTGTAGTAAGTGAATAATCACTAACTTTGTGACATGAAACCAGCTACCACGCCAATCCTGAATTCACCCCTTGCAGCTGATCACATCACCCAGCGTCAGCAAGAAATCATTGTTGCAGCTGGTAAAATTTTAACCGTTTCCGGGGTCAGTGGTTTAACGACCAAGAATTTAGCCGCCGCCATGCAATTCTCCGAAAGTGCCCTTTACCGGCATTTTTCGAGCAAAGAGGAGATCATTTTGGCCATGTTGACTTTTTTGGCCAACGACATGGACTTGCGCTTGACTCAAGTGTTGGCAACTACTGTCGGTCCAGAAGAACGATTTGAACTGCTATTCAAATCGCAAATGGAATTTTTTCAAGCACAACCCCACTTTGCCGTGGCGGTGTTTTCAGATGGCTTGTTCGAAGTCAGCGAGCGCATCAACGCCGCCATGCTTCAACTGATGGCCGTGATGGGCAAACACCTTCAGCCCATCATTGCAGCGGGGCAAGCCGACGGCATTTTCATCGCGGGATTGTCGAGCAGCGCCATCCTACATTTGGTGATGGGCGCCTTCCGCTTGCTCATGTTCAAATGGCGCATCTCCAATTTTCAATTCAACATTGTGCAGGAGGGAGAAGCACAATTGCAAAGCCTCCTGTTTGTCCTAAAATCTAAATAAAATGAAGCATTACACATGGTTTACCGGCTTGTCGCTGCTCCTCGCACTGCTTGCCTGCACGCCCAAGACCGATCAACAAGTCGAAAGCAATCAGGTGGAGCAAGATCAAGCGCCTGCTGAGCATAACGCCTTCGACCAAAAGGCCCCCAACGGCAAATGGCTCATCAATACCGAAATGAAGCCACCCATCGAACGCAGCGAAAAGCTCTTGAATGCCTACATGGCCGAAGGGCAAACAGATTTTGCGAGCCTCGCAAATGCGTTAACCGCCGAAAATCAAACCTTGATCAAAAGCTGCACCATGGAAGGTGCGTCGCACGATGCCCTGCACGAATGGCTTTACCCGCACATGGACCTGCTGAAATCCTTGGCAGCGACCACCGAAGCAGCCACGGCCGACAGCCTGATCAGCCAACTCAAAACTTCTTTCGAAACTTTTCACCGCGACTTCCAATGACACTGGCCGATTTACATCCAACCGACAAGGCTTTGTCGGTAAAACCGCTCGAACTGCAAGCTGGCAGTCGCAGCGTATCCTTGCAATTTCAAGCCGGCGCCGTGCTGGCCAAACACACCACCCCGGTGCCTGCGGTATTGATTTGTGTAAGTGGTGAGGTGCTCTATCGCCTGGCAGATGCACCCGAAGTGATTCTCCGCAGCGGCGATTTTGTGAACATCCCGGTTTTGGTACTGCACGAAGTGGTTGCCACAAGCTTGTCTCAATTGCTATTAATCAAATAATTTTTTGCCCCATCATGTTAGTGAATATTCACAAATCTATGACCTTGCTGCTTTTGGCAAGTTTGTCGGTGCTTTCGGCGGGTGGACAAAGCCTCGGTTTGGAGGACTGTTTGAACCAGGCCAACGCCCACAGCAAAAGCATGCAGCTAAGTCGCAACCAAGTAGCCATCGGCAAAGAACGCTTGCAAGAAGTGCAGGCCGGCTTTTTGCCGAAGGTGCAAGGTAATGTCGACTACAAATACTTCACCCAGTTGCCCTATCAACTGCTGCCGCTATCTGTTTTTGGCGGTCCGGCCGGACAATTCCGCGAAGCCCAGTTTGGGGTTCCCCACAACATCAACGCCCAACTTCAGTTGAGCATGCCTCTGTACAATGCCCAGCTGGTGGCTGCGGCGCAGAGCGCACGGTTGGGCAGCGAAATGGCGGAGGTTCAACATCAAAAAAGCAGCGAACAGCTGTATGCCGAAATCACCGTGCTGTATCACAACGCCCAGCTGCTGGGGCATCAAATGCTGTTGCTCGATAGCAACCTGCTGCAAGCCGAACAACTTTTGCAGCAAGTGCGGCTCATGCAATCGCAAGGAATGGCCAGGACCACCGATGTGGAGCAAGTGCGCCTGCAGTTGGCCGAGTTGCAGCTGCAACGGCAACAAGCAGCCAATGCACGCGAGCAACTGCTCAACGTATTGACAATAGCCATCGGAAAGCCCATTTCAGATCCATTGGAAGTGGAGCCTTTGCCCACGACCTTACCCGGTAGGCCCACCAGCCAATCGGCCACTACCAGCACCGAGTTGCGCTTGTACCAGCTCAAACAGCAGCTGGCCGAGCGCGAATTGCGCAGTTTGCGCACCAGCAGATGGACCCCCAACCTGCACTTGATCGCCGCTTACGGCACCACTGGCTTTGGTTACGACCAACAGCCGAATGACTTTCTCCGCTTTTATCCCATCGGGTTTGCAGGTTTGCAATTGCAGTATCCCTTGTTCAACGGCACCGCCACCCAGCGTAAAATCAATACCAAAAAGCTCGAAGTCGACAACAGCCGCTTGCAGCTCGCCCTGCTATCCGACCAGCAAACCGTACAGCTGCAGAATGCACATTTAGACCGACTGCTGGCTGAACAAAGCATTCAAAACCGCTCCGAACAGCTCGTTTTGGCCCGCAACATCGACGCCCAAACCCGACTCCGGCATGGGCAGGGTACCGCCAGTCTCACCGATTTACTCCTCGCCGACCAAGCCAGGCGCCAAGCCGAGCAACAGCACCTGGCCGCGCTGGTGGCAGTGCTCAAAGCCGATTTAGAAATCAAACGTTTACAAGGCCAATTGCAATTCAAGGCCAATCCCCTCCCATAAGCCACCATGAAAAAATTTCTCCCCCTCGTACTGCTCCTGCTGTTGGCGGTTGTAGCAGGACTCAAACTCAAAAGCAACAAAAAAGCGGCAGCAGATAAATTGTATCAAGCCGATCAAACCGCCCCTGTTGCTGTGGGCACCTACACCATGCAAACGGGTTCATTGGCCGATGAAAAGCAATTTACCGGCAGTTTTGAAGCCAATCGCGAAAGTAAAATCAGCGCCGAAATCCAGGGTGGCATCCGCGAAATGCGGGTAGAAGTGGGCAGCGTGGTGCAAGCCGGGCAACTGCTCGTGCAACTCGATCAAGTGCTGCTGCAACACCAACGCGAGGCCGTGCGCTTGCAAATTAAAAACGCCCAAGCCGATCTCGATCGCTATGCCGTCTTGGCCCAAGCCGATGCCATTCAGGCCGTGCAGTACGAAAAGGCCTTGCTCGCCCTGCAAAGTCTGCAGGTGCAACAGGCCAGTTTAGAGGCACAACTCCTCAAAACCAGCATCAAAGCCCCGTTCAGCGGGGTAGTGACTGCTAAATTTGCTGAGATTGGCGGCTTTGCTGCCCCCGGCCAACCCCTGCTCGAATTGGCCGAACTCAGCACCTTGCAATTCACCGTGCTCGTGCCAGAAATCGATTTGAACCGCTTTCAACAGCCCTCTTCCTGGCGCATTACCGCCGATGCGTACCCCGAGCTCAGCCTGGTACCGCAACAAATGCGCAACAACAGCAAGGCCAACGCTGCCAACCTCTACAGCCTGCGCTTTATGGTGAAAAACAGTCCCGACCAACGCCTCAAAGCAGGCATGTTTGGCAAGCTTCGGCTCAAAAGCCAGGCCGATAGCACGGTATTGGTACCCGCCACGGCTTTGGTAGGCAGCGCCAACCAACCGCAATTGTATGTGGTGCAAAACGGTAAAGCTCACTTGCAGCCCGTAAAAACCGGCCGCAGCCACGCCCAGCAAGTCGAGATTTTGGAAGGCTTGCAAGCAGGCGACGTCATTGTGGCCACCGGCCTGGTCAATGTTTTTGAAGGCGCCACCATCCAACCACAGCCATGAACATCACCGACCTTTCTATCCGACGGCCTTCGCTCATCATTGTGCTGTTCAGCCTGCTCATTTTACTGGGCTTCATTGGCTACAAAAACCTGAACTATGAGCTCATGCCCGATTTCAACCAACCCGTGGTGGTCATCAAAACCGTGTACCCCGGGGCCGATCCGGCCGAAGTCGAAACCGCCGTTTCTCGGAAAATTGAAGATGCGCTGGCCAATTTGGAAGGCATAGATTTTTTGCTCACCAAATCGCTGCCCAATGCCTCCATCGTCATTGCCAACCTCAAATACGGGGTCGATTTGGACGAAAGCATGCAAAGTGCGCAGCGTTACATCGACAACATCCGAAAAGATTTGCCCGATGAGGTGCTCAGTCCCGAAATGAGCAAAGTATCGCCCAACGATTTGCCCATCATGGCCATCAGTGCCAGCAGCGAGCTGCCCGCCACCGAATTTTATCAGTTGATGGAAGATGTGTTGCTTCCCCAACTCAAGCAGCTGGAGGGGGTGGCCGACATCAGTTTGCTGGGTGGCGAAGCCCGCGAAATTCAGGTGCAGGTGAAGCAAGAACGGCTGCAGCATTATAAAATATCCCTGTTGCAAGTGGTTGAAGCCATCAAACGCTCGGGATTGGATGTGCCGGCCGGATCAATTCAAACCGAGGAGCAGCAACAAGCCGTGCGTTTGAGCAGCAAATACACCCGTTTAACCGACATTGAGCAAGTGCAAGTGGCCATGCCGCAGCCGGGAAGTCCGGTTTACCTCAAAGATGTTGCAGAAGTCATCGATGGCACGCGCGAACGCACTTCTGTGAGTCGGTTTAACGGCAAGGAAGGCATCGGCCTCCTGCTCAAAAAGCAGGGCGATGGCAATGCCGTGGAGGTATCGAAGCAAGTGCGGGCCCAGCTTTTGGCCATGGAAAAGGCCCATGCCGCGAATGGTTTAACGTTTTCCATTGCCGACGACAGCACCGACAACACCATCGCCGCGGTGAATGCCGTGGTTTTCGACCTCATTTTGGCGGTGGTGCTGGTATCGCTCGTCATGATTTTGTTCCTGCGCAGCTTCCGCAACGCCCTCATCGTGCTCGTGGCCATCCCCACCTCGCTGGTCACCGCCTTTGCCATGATGTGGCTGTTGGGCTACACCCTCAACCTCATGACCCTGCTGGCCATGTCGCTCATCATCGGCATTTTGGTTGACGATGCCACGGTGGTGCTCGAAAACATTCAGCGCCACCTCGACCGCGGCAAAGACAAACGCAGCGCCGCCATGGACGGCCGCATGGAGATTGGCTTTTCGGCCCTTTCCATCACCTTGGTCGACGTGGTGGTGTTTTTGCCTATCCTGTTTTTGCAAGTGGTGGTGGCCGACATGCTCAAGCAATTTTCGGTGGTGGTCATCACATCCACCCTCACCAGCTTGTTGGTAGGCTTTACCCTCACCCCTTGGCTGGCCTCGCGCATTGGAAAAAAGGAAGATTTGCGACCAACAAATGTGGTGAACCGCTTTTTGCTGTGGTTTGAGCGGCAGTTGGAGGCTTTTACCAACTGGTATGGCAGGCGCCTCGAGTGGGTGCTCAACCACAAGGCTGCTTTTGGTGGACTCGTACTGCTGCTTTTTGCACTCACCCTTGGCATCATGCGCCAGGGCATTATCGGCAAGGAGCTCATTTCTACCGGCGATCAGGGCAAATTCCGATTGACCCTAGAATTCGACAAAAGCACCGCTTTGGCCGAAAACAATCGACAATCGGCCCAAGTTGAAGCCTATTTGCTGCAGCAACCCGAAGTATTGCAGGTATTCAGCAATGTAGGCGGTCCAACCACCGGCATCGGTAGTTTGGGCGTTGGTTCGGCTTATAAAAGCGAATTTACCATCCAGCTAAAGCCCAAAAACGAACGCGAAAAGCTGCCCACCGAGGTCTACATGCAAGGCCTGCGCGAAAAGCTGTGGCAAAAATTTCCAGGAATCAATTATTCGTTGGCGGCTTTGGGCTTGGTGCCTCGCTCAGCTCCCGTGGAGCTAACCCTCAGTGCCGCCGATGCCCAGGCGCTGATGTACCATGCCAAACGCTTGCAATTGGCCGTGGCCAGCATGCCCGGAGCCGACAATGTACGGCTGTCGGTAGAGCCGGGAAGCCCCGAAATCAGCATACAACCCAATGCCGACAAAATGCAACGGCTGGGCTTAAATGCCGCCTTGGTGGGCCAGCAACTGCGTGTGGCCTTCACTGGGAACGACGATGCCAGTCTCACCGAGCAAGGCACCGAATACCCGGTTCGGGTGGACTTGGTAGATTTTGAGCGGCAGCATTTCGAAGATGTGGCCCAACTGGGGCTGATCAATGCCGCCGGACAACGGGTAGAAGTGCAGCAATTTGCCGAATTGCAGCGCAGCTTTGCCCCTGCCTTGTTGGAGCGCAAAGACCGGCAGGCGTCGGTTACCCTCACCGCCGAATCGCTCGGCCGGCCGTCGGGCAGCCTGGCCGACGAGGTACTGGCTTATCTGGCTAAAAATCCGCTTCCCGACGACATGGGCATGACCTGGGGCAGCGATATCAAGCGGCAACAAGACAGTTTTGGTGCCCTGGGATCGGTATTGCTCATCTCGTTTTTGCTCATTTATTTGGTGATGGTGGCGCTGTACGACAGCTATGTTTATCCCTTTGTGGTGCTCTTTTCGATTCCGGTTGCCGTGATTGGCGCCCTGCTGGCTTTAAATCTATCGGCCAGTCAGCTGAGCCTCTTTGCCTTGTTGGGGATGATCATGTTGATGGGTTTGGTGGTGAAAAACGCCATCTTGATCGTCGACTTCACCAACCAACTCAAAGCACAGGGCATGCATTACCGTTCGGCCCTGCTCGAGGCGGGCAAAGAGCGGATGCGCCCGATTTTGATGACCACCTTGTCGATGGTGGTGGGCATGTTGCCCATTGCCCTGGGCAGCGGAACGGGGGCCGAATGGAAGAATGGTTTGGCCTGGGTGATCATTGGCGGTTTGTTGTCGTCGCTGGTGCTCACGGTGTTTTTGGTGCCGCTGGTGTACGAATTGGTTGATAAGGCAAAGGAAAAACTTCAAAAACAAAAGAATTACCTATGAATTAGGTGACTTCAGATTTACTTTCGGTAGGCCAAAGTAGCACTTGCCACGCCAAAATCATCATCTACAAATGCCATGTTGCACGATAAGAGGCCTACTTTGAGCAAAGCTTGGTGATGCACACAGTGCTCCAAATTGTACAGCAATTCACGGGCATAGGTGGTGGGCAGTTGCACAGGCTGCCCCTGAAATTCAGTGGTGAGTACCAAAGGCTTATCGGCCAAATCGATACCTGCAATGAGCTGCGCGCAACGGTCGATGGCTTCGTTGAGGTCGGTTTGCAAGCGCATATCGCGGGCCCGACGGTCGTAGTTCACTTCATCTGTGGTGTAGCCCTGCAACAATTGCTCAAAAAGTTCGATGATGTGCCGGGTATGCCCACCCAAACTGGCACCGCTCAACACGGGCAATGCCTGGCTGTAGCTGTCGTGATCGAGTTGGTTAAGCAGGTCGATGAGTTGTAACAAAACCGTTCGCACCTGCATTTTGAGTGCTATGAATTCCATGATCAGGGTTGAAAGAGAAGGGTTTGGTAAAAGGCTTGTCGGCCTTGACGACCGACAAGGCGATATATGCCAGCGGGCAAGGCTGAGAGGTCCCAGGCTTGGCCAACTTGCAGCTGTGCGCGCGTGGCAACCAGCCGGCCGAGGGCATCAAACAGTTGCAAATCGGCGGCAGCACCGGAGGCAAAAAGGCGTCCGTTTTGTACGGGATTGGGAAAAAAGACCGGTACCGACACCTCCGTTGGTTCCAATCCAGCGGCGAGTCCGGCCAAATTTGCTGAACGTGCTGCTTGCAGCACCATTTTGTTGTTTTGCTGCAACAAGCCCATCACAAACCAGCGCTGCAATAACTGATTCTGTGGAAACAACAGCGGGTAGGTAAGCACCACACTGTCGCCAATGGCCGCAGGCAGGGTAATGGCATTGCCTGTGATTTCGCTCACAGCCTTGCGGAAAACGTGGTAATGAACGGCCTCGCCATTGTTGGTGAGTTGGTTAATGGTGTCTTCTACCAAGCCCAAGAACAAACGGGCTGTAGTTTGGGTATCGGCTGCCGTTTTAGTGAGCACCACCCGCAATTGGTAACTGCCTGCCGCTTGCATTTCGGTGCTGAGGCGCAAAGCAAAAGCAGAAGTTCCACCGGCTGCGTTGGTAAGTACACTGGCCAGGGTGTTGTTTTGAATTACTTGCCCGTTCACCACCAAGCGCGGCGTGGCTCCAAAAATGCCGTAGTGGTTGGTGCGCGCATCGTTTTCTACCCGGTTTTGCACATTGAACACATCGTTGATGTAAGGCGAACTTGGGTGAAAACTGATATGCAAGGTATTGGCCGACTGCCTGATGGCGTTCATAAAGGCCGGGTTGTTGGCCGCACATACACTGCAACTGGTGTTGGTGAAATGCTCTACCACGTTTGTTCGAAGAACCTGTCCGGTTGCCGAAGTAACGACAAGACCAAACAGCAGCAAAAGCTGGCAGGCCGAAAGCCTCATAAGAAAGTGCCCCATGTTAAATGGCCAATTTTCCACGCATCCACAAAAAGAGGGCATTCAGCTCAAGGCGCTGCATGGCAAAATACAGGAGGTCGGCAAGCAACACCACCAAGGCCAGGCTGAACAAGCCACCACCATCACCTTCCACTTCTAAGCCAAGTACCAACAGGTGCGAGCCTATGGCACCTACAATGATGCCCAAGCTCAACACCATGCCCAACATGCTGGTACGCGGGTACAAAATGAGTCCCGCCGTGATGAGCTCGATGATGCCCAAGCCAATGCGACCGAAGGGCTCAACTCCCAATGCGCTGAAAATGTGCACCGAATCGGGATGGGCAGTGAATTTGAAATAAAGGGTTTGCAGCAAGATGATGGCCACAGTGAGTTTCAAAACCCACAATACAATGTTTTTCATGTTGAATTATCTTAAGGGTTGGTGATGATTTTGTTCCAGTTTTTGTCGGCCGCCCGTTGGAGCTTGTCTTCGTCTTTGTTCCAGCTTTTGAGCGTATTGGTGAGGTAAGCATTGTAAAAGAGGTAAAGCTTACCATCCAGGATTTTGAAGGTTTCAGGATTGATTTCCACCTTTTTGTTGTAATCGCCCATGGCAAAGGCACACCAACCACCGTATTGGGGCTCGTATTTGGCTGGATTGGCTGCAAAGGCCTTTTTATTGGCTTCGGAACTGAAGTGGTAGGTTACCCCCTGGTATTTGAGAGCGAATTTGGCATCGCCTTTCAGGGCTTTACCGCTGAAATAGGCCACGGGATCATAACCCTGAATGGCCAGTCCGTTTTCGAGGTTGAAGTGTTGTATGCGCTCCGTGCTGTTTTGTGCCGTTACGGTCGACCAGCCAAAAAGCAACAGCAAAAGAAGTTGTTTCATCGTTTATGCATTTTGATGAAACAAAGGTGGGGCGCTGCGAAAAAGAGAAATGTAAACTACTTTACATTTTGCAGCAGTTTGCGCAAGGCACCTACATCGCGGAGCTCAATGCCCTTTACGGCATGGGCTAAAAGCCCTTCCTTTTCGAGCTCTTTGATCAAGTTGATGATGGTTTGCCGGGTGGCACAAATCAGCTGCGCCAAGTCTTTTTGGGTGAGATAGGCTGGTAAATGGTAACTGCCGGTGGTGATGCCTTCTTTTTCGACCATGCCTTGTAACAGCAACAACAAACGCGTACGGGCATCCTTGAATAGCATGTTGCGGTAGCTGTTCTGGATTTTTTTGTAGTTGAAACCCATGAATTTGATGTAATTGAGGGCAAAATCGGGCTTACGCAACATCACCTCTTCCAAACGTTCGCGAAAAAAGGTGCAGATAATGGCTTCATCCGACACCACTTTCATGAATTCAGCAGTACCCTGCGCTTGTTCGAGGTTGAGTTCGCCAAACAAATCGCCTTTTTGCAATACATCTACCAGCTGTTCATCGCCCTCCTCGCTGATGCGTATGAGTTTGAGCGTGCCGTGTTTTAAAAAGTAAATGCGGTCTTTTTCGGTGAATGGCAATTCCACCACCTCGTCTTTTTTCGACTTCTTGAAGCGCTTGAGGATGCAAAGTGCATCTATTTCGGTAAAACTGAGGTTGCGAAACAATTGGTGGTCGCGCAGGTACCAGTATTTGATGTCGGCGTTGGCAAGCATGGGCTGGGGCTTTTCAAATATAAGGCATGGCGTGTAAATGGCAATTTTTGTGCGTCAACTGTTTGGTTGAACCATGGCAAATGCCTAGTTTCATCAAATGGTATTGCTGATTTTTAGGCGGCCAGGCAAAGGGCCTTTTTTTATGCTATGCATTTTAGCGGTGATGGCCTGTACCAAAAGTCCTCCGCCCCACGATGCCCCGTATGTAACTCACTACCTGCCACCAGAGGTTGAAGCCTATTTTCCAATGAAATTGGGTGACACACTGGTATACAGAGACAGTGCTTCGGGCATGATCGACCAAGTTGTTTGCTCCAAGTGGCAAAAAATGATGATCAAAACAGTAGCCAATAATTATGTTTTTTTCGAAGAAGAAGCCGTATTCCAAACGGGCACGGCTAACTATCCATACCTCAACTACAGGAATTATTCCACCCGTTTGGGTGGGAAAACTGGCGGACAAACGCTCTTTTATTATCGAGAGAATTACGACCACATCATGGCATTTCCTGTAGAAGTAGGCGATACCATCGACTATCATTATCCTTCTGGCTACAACATTGTAGCCGGGTTTTATCCGTCAATCACGCTCAACAATCAGACGTTCCATGACGTCTACCATGTATGGCTTCAAAAAGTCAGTTTCCGTTCCTCGGCTTGCGATTACTACATTGCAAAAGGCAAGGGAATTGTGGCCATCAGAGAATTGAAACACAATCGGATGTGGGTCTTACAGCCGTAAAATGAAGGCTACCGCATGAAGGCATGAATTCGCCAGCTTAGACCTGTGCTGATAAAGGTTGAAAGGGTTGGGTTGACTTGAAAAGCTCCTTTGCCTAACCATTGATCAACCCTCAAGTGAACTTGCAGATGCGGGCTACCACCCGAGATGCCTACGCCCAACACGCCAAAGAAAGCATGAGGCCGCATCAATTGTTCATTGATATAGGTCTCATAGCCACTATTGGGGGGTAAATTGCCATCGAGCCGGAAATTATATATACTGCTGCGCCCAAGGGTTAACACCCCAAAAAGCTCGAAACCCGATTGTTTGTAAACAAATTGTTGTTCTATAAACCACCTTTCGAAATCATTGTGTGTGGTGATAACTGCTGGATTAACTGCATTGGGTGCAAAGGGGTTTTGGCTGATTTCTGTGCGATAAAAAGGGTTTTCATTGAATGCAGCTCCCCGCGAATAGCCGACCCAAGTGCTGGCAGCCCACGATGCACTATCAATGGTATAAAATCTACCGACGCCCAAATGTCGCGCATCCACCTTTCCCCACTTTTCATTTCCCCATTTCAGGTCACCTCCAGTTAAATAACTCCCCCTAACAGCCAGATGTCGGGCAACGGCAACAGCTGCTTCTGCTTGGTAAACTTGCTGCCCACTCAAGGCATTTTGTGCGCTGCCGCTGAATTGAAGGTCACCCGGTTTTTCTAACCGATTTACAGAGTGAGATTCATTGGTGGCGAAATTTAATAAAGTGCCACAACCGCTCAACAAAGCTGCGGCCATCACCGATAATGCAAAAAAACTTACCCTCCTATGTTCCATCGCATTCCAACGGTTAAGGTTCGCATAGGTGGTCTCCAATCAATTTGGTTAACCACATGGGAAGCTTGTAAACTTCCGGTGAAAACCAACCTTTTGAGTGGGTACTCTAACTGAAAAATGGGCGTAACTATCCAAAATAGGGGCCTGTATTCAAGGTATTCAACTGTTGGATAATACAAGTATCTCCGGTATGCACTGTAATAGGGGGAAACTGCAGGTTGCTGCAGCCAATCAAACTGAGTAGCTGTTACACGTAACCCAAAGGAAACATTGATGTCGAAGGGGGTTTCATGGTGACTTTGGCCTTGCACAAAAAGCAAACGTTGATCGTAAATGAGGTCCACATCATCGAGCCATTTGACCGATGCTGCATATCCTACTCCTGCCTGTAACATATAATGCGTATTGGCAGCGAAGGATTGTTTTGGTTTAATCAACCGCAAAACTCCCATTTCATAGGCAGTATGGCTTTCTATTTTGTTCCAAGCCGGACTTGGCGGACGAAGGTATTGTCCACTTACTTGCAAACCCCATTTATCGCTCCATGCATGGGCGGCTTGCATTTGCAAACCCAGGCCTTGTGCCCCCATGCCACCTGCTCCGGCCAACGCCCACTCGCCTTTTTGCTTGAGTTGTGGCATGGCAACATTCCCGGGATACAGCGCAGAGCTGCAAGCGTTGCATACGATGATCAAAGCGAGTATGACAAACCGCAAAAACATGTAGTAATAAACAAAAGATATTTGTATCGCCCAAAATTGTTTGGGGATATTTTACGCAATGTGGAGCATCCTTGTTGTTTCAAACGGTTCCCAACGAATGTGCTACCAATATCGACGGAAATGATTGCCCGGTTTTCAAAAGTTTGCAATCGATAAAGGGCTATTGAAATCCATCAAACTATATCCCAAGCACTTTCCTCAAGCCTGCCACATCCAGTCCTACCTCCGCATACAATTCTGCTGGCGAGCCGTGGGGAATAAAACGGTCGGGCAAGCCCAAGCTTTTGAATACGCCTTTGTAACCATGGGCCAGGAGCCATTCGCCAACCGCACTGCCGGCACCGCCGCTCACACAGCCGTCTTCTACCACTACTACCCGCTCAAAGCCCAGGGCGGCTTGCATCAGGCTTTCATCGAGGGGTTTCACATAGCGCATATCGGCATGGGCAAAGCCGGTTCCTCCGAGGGCTTTTGTTACCGTGGCCGCCAGGGTGCCTACGCTGAGCACCAAGGTATGTTCGCCGGCTTTGAGCCATTGTCCCCTTCCAATTTCGCTTACTTCAAAGGGTTGCTTCCAGTCGGGATCATTGCCGTTGCCGCGAGGATAGCGGATGGCGAAAGGCCCATCGTGCTGCAGGGCTGTGAAAAGCAGGTTGCGGAGTTCGCGTTCGTTGCAGGGTGCGGCTACTACCATATTCGGAATGCAGCGCAGGTAGGCCAGGTCGAAAGCGCCGTGGTGCGTTGGGCCATCGGCACCTACCAATCCGGCCCGGTCGATGCAAAATACAACCGGCAGGTTTTGCAAGGCCACATCGTGGATCAGCTGGTCGTAAGCACGCTGCAAAAAGGTGCTATAAATGGCACAAAAGGGCCGCATCCCCTGCGTGGCCATCCCTGCTGCCAAGGTTACGGCATGGGCTTCGGCTATCCCTACATCAAAAGCACGCTCGGGCAGGACTTCCTGCAAAACGAGCATCGACGAGCCGCTGGGCATGGCAGGGGTAATGCCCAAAACCCGGGCATCGAGGCGTGCCAACTCTAGCAGCGTATGCCCAAAAACATCCTGGTATTTCGGTCCGGTCTGCGGTTTTTCGGGCTGGCGGTTGCCGCTGATTTTATCGAACTGTCCGGTAGCGTGCCAATGCGTTTGTTCGGCCTCGGCAGGGGCAAAGCCCTTGCCTTTGGTGGTGAGCACGTGCAGCAGTTGTACCCCACCGCGGGCTTTGGCGGCTTTCAGGGCGGTGAGCAAGGAGGGGAGGTCGTGGCCATCTACCGGACCGAAATAAGGAATGCCCAGCTTTTCAAACAAACTCGGACGTTCGTGGCCCGAATGCCTGAGTTGATTGAGGTGCTGCTGCATGCCGCCCACATTGGGGTCGATGCTCATGGCATTGTCGTTCAACACCACCAGCAGGTTCACCTTTTCGGTAGCGGCCTGGTTGAGGGCTTCATAGGCGAGCCCACCCGTAAGTGCACCATCGCCTATGACAGCTATATGGTGTTGTTCCATCTTGCCCAATGCACGGGCTGCTATGGCCATGCCCAAAGCCGCGCTGATGCTGGTGCTGGCGTGACCGGTACCAAAGGCATCGTAGGGGCTTTCGGCCCGCGACGGAAAGCCACTCAATCCGCCGTATTTGCGGTTGGTGTGGAAATTTTCGGCCCGACCGGTCAATATTTTGTGGGCATAAGCCTGGTGGCCGACATCCCAAATGAGCGAATCGTGTGGGGTGTTGAATACATAATGCAAGGCCACGGTGAGCTCCACCACGCCAAGTCCGGCGCCAAAATGGCCGCCATTTTCGCTCAACGTATGGATCAGGAAATCGCGTACTGCCTCCACTACACCGCTCAGCGCCTGCTCGGAGAGCCCACGCAATTCATCGGGATGGGCGGGTATGGCAGTAGGTGCCGACATTTAGCCCCTTTGGATGAGGTAAACCACGTAAGCCACGTAAGTGAGTACAAACAAGGCACCTTTCCAACGATTCAATTGGTGGCGCTTGCCAATGAACATGAACATGAAAAGCATGAGTGCGCTGGCGATGGCCATGGCGAAATCGAAGTTCATGTTCGTGCCAAATTTCATGGGCGAAAGGGTAGTGCTCACACCCAAAATCCAAAGGATGTTGAAGATGTTAGAACCTACTACATTGCCTATGGCAATGTCGGTTTCTTTTTTGTAGGCAGCCATGGCCGAGGTGGCCAGTTCGGGCAGCGATGTACCCAATGCTACAATGGTAAGGCCGATGAGTGCATCGCTTACTCCCCAGGTTTTGGCCAACAAAACGGCATTGTCAACGCACCACTTACCTCCCAGGCCCATGGTACCAATGCCGGCAAGGATAAACAAGACTGCTTTACCGCCATGCATGGGCACAAAATCTTCGCTTTGAATCACTCCTTCTTTACCACTTTTGGCCAAACGGATAATGTACCACATAAAACCGGCGAAACCTGCCAGCAGGATAATGCCCGACAATCGGCTGAGGGAGGACGTTCCACTGGCTTCGTCGTATCCGATATAGGCCAAAAAACCCAGCAATACAGCCGAAATGAGCGCAATAGGAATTTCAATCCAAGTGGTGTTCCTTTTTGCTATGAGTGGGTAAATCATGGCTGAAACGCCCAAAATAAACCATACGTTCACAATGTTGCTGCCTAAAACGTTGCCCAGGGCGATAGCGGAGTTGCCCTTGACGGCAGCCAAAAAACTCACCAGTAACTCGGGCATGGAAGTACCAAACGATACGATGGTCAAACCAATCACGATGTCGGGCACCTGGTAACGCTTGGCCAAGCCCGAAGCGCCTTTCACCAACCAGTCAGATCCCAAAATCAAAAACACCAGGCCAAGCGCCAGCAACAACAGGATGGTTATCATCAATTTGAATTTGGCGCAAAAATAGGGAAAAGATGGTAGTTAAGACCATGGTATAACCTCAACATCCATCACAGGAAAGACACCATAGTCTAGTGATTTTATGCTGGCAGATGCTGGTTTCATGGCACAGGAGTCACGCTTGGTCGCGATTCAAAACGGCCAGCCGGCTAATCGTATGTCTATCGTGCTTTTGAGGCAAAACTGCTGCTGTTCCAAAATGAAGGGAGGGGATGCGTCTATTGGTCGTGTTGCTATCATATTAATGTGAAACGAATATGATATTTTTGATAAATGATGCATCAAATTAGGCCCAAAAATTAAAAACACAAAAAGAAATAACAGAAAGATTCATTTTGGTATGAAATAATGTACTTACATTTGTGCCATAATTTAAAAACCTATGTCAACCATCCGCAAAGAAGCACTGCAAACCGTAAGGACGCGTCAGCTGATCCAGGTGCAAGCTCCCACCGCCAAAATCTCGCAGATTTTTGGTGAGAACGTATTCGATCGCAAATCCATGCGTGAGTTTTTGGCTGAAGATGTGTACGAAAGCCTGATGGCCTGCATTGAAAAAGGTACGCGGGTTGACAAGGAAATCGCCCAGCAAGTGGCTACCGGTATGAAAAACTGGGCCATGAGCAAAGGAGCTACCCACTACACCCATTGGTTCCAGCCCCTCACAGGTGCAACTGCCGAAAAACACGACGCTTTCTTTTCGTTGAACAGCGATGGTGAAGCCATCGAAGCATTCAGCGGCGGAGCACTCGTACAACAAGAGCCTGATGCATCGAGCTTCCCCAACGGCGGTATCCGCAATACCTTCGAAGCCCGTGGTTATACTGCCTGGGACCCATCTTCGCCCGCCTTCTTGTTCAGCGGTCCTGCCGGCAAAACCCTTTGCATCCCCACCATCTTTGTATCCTATACAGGAGAGTCGCTCGACTACAAATCGCCTTTGCTCAAGTCGATTGGCGCGGTAGAAGCTGCAGGTGTAGCGGTAGCACAGTATTTCGATAAAAACATCACCAAAGTATATCCCACCCTCGGCATCGAACAGGAGTACTTCCTGGTTGACGGCACTTTGTTCGCTGCCCGCACCGACCTCATGTTGTCGGGCCGTACTTTGTTTGGCCACGCACCTGCCCGCGGTCAGCAGCTCGAAGACCACTATTTCGGCTCCATTCCCGAGCGTGTGCATGCTTTCATGGTCGACCTTGAGTACGAAGCCCTCAAACTCGGCATCCCGCTGAAAACCCGTCACAACGAGGTGGCTCCCGGTCAGTTCGAGTGTGCTCCTTTGTTCGAAGAAATCAACCTGGCTGTTGACCACAACCAGTTGTTGATGGATTTGATGGAAAAAATAGCCAAGCGCCACCACTTCCGTGTTTTGCTGCACGAAAAACCCTTCGCCGGCGTAAACGGCTCGGGCAAGCACAACAACTGGTCGCTGAGCACCAATACCGGCAAAAACCTGCTCTCACCCGGCAAAACCCCGAAGAACAACCTGATGTTCCTCACCTTCTTCGTGAATACCATCAAGGCGTTTCACGATTATGCCGATCTCATCCGTGCGGCCATTGCCTCGGCTTCAAACGACCACCGTTTGGGTGCCAACGAAGCTCCTCCGGCCATCATGTCGGCCTTCTTGGGTGAGCAGTTGAACCGCGTACTCGATGAAATCGAAAAAGGTAAAATCGAGCACAACGAAAGCGAAGTACGCAGCCTCATGCACAGCATCAAGGCCATTCCTGAAATCCTGCTCGACAATACCGACCGGAACCGCACCTCGCCATTCGCCTTCACCGGCAATAAGTTCGAATTGCGTGCTGTGGGTTCAAGCGCCAACAGCGCCCAGGCAATGACCGCCCTCAATACGGCCATGGCCAAAACCCTCAACGATTTCAAAGCCGAGGTAGATAAACTCATTGGTGATGGCGACAGCCGCGAAACAGCGCTCCTGACCATTATCCAGAAGTACATCAAGCAAACCAAAAAAATCCGCTTCGAAGGCAATGGATATGGCGAAGAATGGCGCCTGGAAGCTGAAAAGCGTGGTTTGGCCAACGTGCGCACCACACCGCATGCTTTGGATGCCATGACGACCAAAAAGGCCATCGACCTGTACACCAAAACCGGTGTATTCACCAAGCGTGAAATCGAAGCCCGCCACGAAATCCTTTTGGAAGATTACATCAAGAAAATCCAAATTGAATCGCGCATCATCGGCGAAATGGCCCTGACGAAAATCGTCCCTGCCGCTGTTTCTTACCAGAACTTGCTGGTAAACAACCTCAAAGGCCTGAAAGAATTGGGCATTAAAGGCGAAAACATCAAAGGCCAGCTCGATTTGTTAGATCGCACCAGCAAGCACATCAACACCATCATTGAAAAGGTAGAAGCCATGCGCCTCACCCGCAAACGCCTCAATGAAGTGGAAGATGCCCGCGAACGTGCCATTGGCTACTGCGATGAGGTGAAGCCTTTCTTCGACGAAATCCGCTACCATTCCGACAAGCTGGAACTGATTGTTGACGACGAATTGTGGCCTTTGCCGAAGTACCGTGAGTTGCTTTTCATCAAATAAGCAGCGCGAACAAACGAAAGCCGGTCCCTACAATGGGCCGGCTTTTGTGTTTTTGGTCGAAGGCAAGCGCCTAAACCTTAAATTGCATTTCAAAATATAACCATGTCACTCGTCAACGAATTCAACGATTACCGCGCCCGGATGAATGAGCGCATCTTGTCGACCAAAAACAAAACCATCCAAAAAATATACAATGCCGATACCACGGCTTACCAGGAAGGGGCACTCGATGCCAAGACCAAGGAGATGTTGGGGTTGGTAGCGAGCATGGTGCTGCGCTGCGATGATTGCATCCGCTACCACGTACAGGAATGCCACCGCCTGGGCATCAACGAAGCCGAATTGATGGAGGTGATGGGCATTGCCAACCTGGTGGGGGGAACCATCGTGATTCCGCACACGCGCCGGGCTATTGAGTTTTGGGACGCCTTACAAGCAAAATAACATGAAAAAACTACTCACCCTGCTGCTGCTGGCCATGGGCTTTAGCAGCAACGCGCAAATCCAACTGGGAAATACAACGGTCGACACCAGCACCATCATCAGCGGCATTGACATACCCTGGACCATTTTGTGGGGGCCGGATAACCAATTGTGGATGACCGAACGGTACGGCCGCATCAGCAGGGTGAATCCGCAAACCGGACAACAAACGGTGCTGCGCATCCTTAGCGATTGCCACGACGTAGGTGAATCGGGCTTACTGGGCATGGCCCTCTATCCCAATTTTGTGGATACGCCCTGGGTGTATTATGTGTATACCTACCTATCGGGCAGCCAAATCCGCGAACGCTTGGTGCGCTCCACCTACAACGCCCAAACCCAAACGCTAGGCAACGATACCACGCTGTTGAACGACATACCCGGCAACAGCACCCACAACGGCTCGCGCTTGCTTTTTTTACCCGACCGCAGCTTGCTCATGACCACCGGTGATGCCCAAAACCAACAAGCGCCATTGAACCCCACCAACTTAGCAGGCAAGGTGCTGCGGATGATGTCCAATGGGGCAATCCCGGCCAACAATCCAACCCCAGCCA
>Ga0209278_1000687_pt1 | contig 24091 bp, 32 predicted proteins | sample JI81BgreenDNA_FD_187504 | JGI IMG/M metagenome (GOLD analysis project Ga0209278, IMG submission 187504) | Wastewater effluent complex algal communities from Wisconsin, to seasonally profile nutrient transformation and Carbon sequestration -... | ecosystem: Engineered > WWTP > Effluent > Algae... | reverse complement strand
GCTTTGGAGCAGACCTTGTAATGCTTGCTAGAATTGAAGCATTCAAGCGACTCAAAGCCACTGGCCTAGAATTTAAGATGGTTGGCACTGTCCACGACTCGATAGTTGTTGACACACCCTCAAAAAACTGCTATACTATAAGTATGGAGTTGAAAAATGCAATTGAAGCTGTTCCAAACCTTTGTAGAGAACACTTTGATTACAATTTCAGTCTCCCTTTATCTTGCGAAATTCAAGCTGGTCAAAACAAGCTTGAAATGAAAGAACTAGTTCTATAAATAATGCGGGTTGTAGGGGGTTGGACCCCCGCCATCCTTCCAAGTTGGTTCTAAACAAGGAGTTCGATTCTCCCAGCCCGCTCCAACATCTTTTGTGTAAACAAAAACATTTTCCAAGAGGAAATAAATGCTAATTAAAATTGTAAATGTCTCTGTTGAAACTGTACCAAGTGGTAAGGGTCGTAGCTATGAAAAGGCTGTCGTAACATACGATGCTAATGGTCGTGAGCAAAACTTCACACTAATGTCCTTCACCAACCCTGCGGTGTTTAAGGCAATTAAAGATGCCAACCCAGGTCAAGAGTTTGATGTCACTGTAGGTAAGAATGATAAGGGCTATAACACTTGGACTGCAGTAGCTCCGGCTACAGGCGGCTCAATGCCTCCAGGTAAGGCTGCTTCTACTACAGTAGCTAAGAGCACCTATGAAACCCCTGAAGAGCGTAAGCTGAAGCAGCTGTACATCATCAAGCAGAGTTCAATTAGTAATGCCCTTGAATATATGAAAGCAACACGAAAAGAAGGGGATTTTGGTGTAAATGATGTTACAGAAATTGCTCAACAATTCGTAGACTTTATTTATGACATCCCACTGGAACAGATGGACAACGATCTATAAAATCTTTCCTAAAGATAAATACCAGTTTAGTAAGTATCTAACACGGAGGGGTGACTATGTGGTTACTCCTCCACAAGATATTAAAGACCGGAAACGCTTTCGTGATGCTGCCTATGCTTGGGCATGGCGGAAAGGATATACAGTAGAAATTTCAGCTACTCCGGTAGCAGAGGGTTTATGGGAAAGTAAATGTCAACTTATAGCGAAAACCAAGATAAGGGAATTCGTATAGCAAAGAAAACTGCCAAAAAAAGCTTATTCAAACAGCATCGACTAGGTGCTGTAATTGTTAAAGGTAGTCGTATTCTTTCAACAGGCTTCAACCAAAGAAGATATACAAAAGAATTGAAGCAGCCAACTTTACATGCTGAAGCAGATGCAATTCTTAAACTTCTTAAGTCCAATCGTCTGGAAGACTTGGCAGGGTCTACTCTATACGTTAGTAGGTTTACCGCTGGTGGTGCTGTTGGCTGTTCCAAGCCTTGTGAAGCGTGTCAGCGCCTCATTGAAAGTGTAGGTATTAGGAAAGTGGTTTACACTACAGATTTTAACACTACAGAAAGTTATAAAATTTGAAAGTTTATATTGTCGTTAAAGGGTGGCATTATGATGGTGAATCCATCTGGGCTGTTTTTGACAGTTTAGCTAAAGCCGAACATGAGAAAAGTCTCCTAGAAAAAGAAAACCTAGAGAGCCGGTGGCCGAGTAGTTCCTTCTATGTTGACATCCATAGTCAGGATGTTCTATGATCTTGGTCGATGCGGACATAGTGGCGTTCAGAGCTGCGTTTAGTGCTGAGGATGAGCCAGAGCCTTTCATTGCTTGTAGTAGAGCAGACTTTATGCTTAGAGACATTGCAGAAGCCTGTAACCAATCAAGCATGGAACTCTGGCTTTCAGGGAAGAACAACTTTAGATATGATGTATTTCCTGAGTACAAAGCCAATCGTTTAGATGCTAAACGTCCTAAATGGGAGCATGAAGTTAAAGACTACATGCGAGTTCATTTCCAAGCCAATACATCAGACGGCTGTGAAGCTGATGATATGTTGGGAGTGAGGGCGGTAGAGCTTGGCGATACCGCAATTGTAGCTACTATTGACAAAGACCTGGATATGATTCCAGGATGGCATTATAATTTTGTAAAAAGAGAACACTATTTTGTATCACCTGAAGAAGCTATTCGTCATTTCTATTATCAGTGTATTGTCGGTGACACCGCTGACGGAATCAAAGGCGTGCCTGGACTGGGGCCAAAAAAGGCCAAAAAGCTTCTGGACGCATGTGATGAGGAAGCGTTACGTAACGGAACTGACGTAAACAAACTATATTATGAGTGTGTAAGCAATTTATTCTCCTGCTATGAGGAATTTGAAATGACAGCTAAATGTCTTTGGATTTGGAGAAAGCTTGGAGATATTTGGAGTGATCCTTATGAACCTAACTGAAGATCAAATTAAACAGCTGTTAGACGACTCAATTTTTCTAGAATGTCTTCGTGAAGCTGGTGTAGATAACTGGGAAGGCTACGATGAAGCTTGTCGATTATATCGAGAGCGTGATTTAGATTCTGATGATTAAAGAATGGTCCCCTGCACGCAAAAAAGCATTTATTGTCTCTGTGTTACGAAGTGGTACACGTAGGTGGCCCCCTAAATATGAAACATTAAACAATGCTAAAACTACTAAAAAGATTAACAAGAAGTCGGGACGACTCGCCCAACATTATCGGTGCAACTCCTGTAACGGGGAGTTTACGTCTACCAATGTGGAGGTCGATCACATACGACCAGTGGTTGATGTCAAGACCGGATTCACCTCCTGGGACGACTTCATTATCAATCTATATTGTGATGTTGACAACTTGCAGGTGTTGTGCAAACCTTGTCACAAAAAGAAAACACTAAAAGAAAAGAAAGAAAAATCATGAAATATGGTGTTTATATTGGAATTTCTCCTGAAGCGGTAAAAGCCCAAAGTGAAGGGGTGTTGAAACTATTAAAGCAACTAGACACTATGAGGGCTACACCAAGAGTACAACTAGCAGCATTAAATTCCATTAAAGTGAGTGGGCCAGAGAATACAACAATAGATAAAATTACAGTTAACGGAGATTTTAATGAAGATTGAAGTTCCAGTATTTAATGACGATGGTAGTGTTAAATTCACAGCAACATTGTCTGAGCAGCAAGCTAGTGTCCTCCTTCAGTTTGCTATGAATTTGGCAATGGCTACAGGTATTGCAGCTCATCTTGGTGTTGTAGGCCCTGAGATTGACGACACAGGTAATCCAGTTCTAAATGACTAAACGACGATTAAAATACCCAGAACTAGCGGGGGCATCTGTGTCTGATAAACATAAAAAGTATTATCAGGTTTATCGAGATAAACATCCACACATGTCTCTATATTCAGCGGCAAAAGATAGAGCTAAAAAGAAAAATTTAGAGTTTACCATTTCTCCAGAGGATATTGTTATCCCAGAAACTTGTCCAATTTTAGGTATTCCAATTGTAGTTAAAGCTGGTCATGGTAATCCTGGAGGTCGTATGAATTCTCCATCACTGGACAGAATTGACAATACCAAAGGATACACAAAAGATAACATTCAAGTAATTAGCCACCAGGCAAACAGTATGAAATTTACAGCTAATAAAGAGGAGTTACTTTTGTTTGCAGAGTGGATTAGAAAGACTTATGTATGACAAAAAAACACTTGGTGCTGCCAGATGTCCAGTTTAAACCAGGAAATGATACGGCTTTTCTTAAAGCAATCGGAAACTACATCGTCGAAAAACAGCCAGATGTCCTGGTTAACATCGGTGACTTTGCAGACATGCCTAGCCTTAGCAGCTATGACGTTGGTAAAAAAACTTTCGAGGGACGAAGGTATAAAGCTGACATTGAAGCAGCGCATGACGCTATGGAAGTTCTTTTGGCACCGATCAAAGCGTTCAATCAGCGTGCTAAAAAAGGACATGGTAAGCGATACAATCCGCGGATGGTACTTACACTGGGGAATCACGAAGAGCGAATTAGTCGAGCGGTTGAAAATGATGCAAAGCTCGACGGCACCATTGGACTTCAAGACCTAAAGTATTCTGAGTATGGGTGGGAAGTTTATCCATTCCTTGTACCTGTGGTCATCGACGGTGTGGCATACTGTCACTACTTCACTACTGGTATTGCTGGTCGCCCTGCTCCTAGTGCTCAACTTCAGTTGGCAAAAAAGCACATGTCTTGTGTCGCAGGCCATCAACAAGGACTGCAAATTGCAACAGCATACCGAGCCGACGGTAAAAGACTAACTAGTGTTATCGCTGGCTCATGCTATGAGCACGAAGAAGACTACTTAGGTCCGCAAGGTAATAAACATTGGCAAGGTATCTTAGTTCTTCATGAAGTGAATGAGGGTGAGTTTGATCTAATGCCCGTATCCCTATCATACCTCAAAAAGAAATATCTATGAGTCTATTAGACGACATCTTAGAAAAGTACCCGTATAAACCATATCATCCTGTAGCGAGAATTGGAATGACAACAGCAAATGACAAGCAAGAAGGTGGTAGTCACTACAAGAAGTATGGTGACTTACAGCCTTGGGACGTAGTGATTAAATGGAATCTAGGTTATCTAGAAGGAACTGCTCTTAAATATATTGCGCGCTGGCGCGACAAGAATGGTATTGAGGATATTAAAAAAGCAATTCATTTTCTAGAAAAACTAGTTGAAGTGGAAACATCGAAGCAAGCTTCTGCTGTTTCTCCAGGAACATGGGTTCCTGTTAAAAATATTGAAAGGTAATAATGGAACTAGATAAATATCAAGAAGAAGCAACTGCCTATCGTCTTCCACAAGCCTCACCAGAAGAGCGTGTAATGGGTCTTCTGGAAGAAGCAGGAGAAGTTGCCGGTGTGTTTAAACGCCTCCTGCGTGGAGACTATGACATGGATGTAGCAGGCACCAAGCTGCATAAAGAACTTGGAGACATCCTATGGTATCTCAGTCAGGTGGCGTATGATAATGGTTGGAAGCTGTCTGAAGTTGCTATGGGCAATCTAGACAAGCTACAGAGTCGTAAACTTCGTGATGTAATTATGGGTAGTGGGGATAATCGGTAAACTTGTTTGCTGAAAGAAAACAACAATGGATAAGTTTGAACTGTTGGAGAAGCTTCGTGGCTTAGATGAAATTACTCTGTTAGAGCTTCTGGAAATTACTTCAGAAGAGCTTGTAGATGCTTTTATTGATAAGATTGAAGACAACCTCCCTAAACTGTATGACCAAGCGACAGCGCACAATTAAAACAGAAGTAGACGACTGGCTATCTAAGAATCACAATCACGCTATTAAATATCGTAAACGTATTCAAGAAGACACGGAAAAAGAACAAGAACTAAAGGAATATTTATCTAATGCAGAAACAGAGATTCAAGACCACATTCGCCGAAACGATCTTCCGGAATAAATATGCACAAGGACCAAATGACACATGGGATGCCCTTGCAGACCGTCTTATTGAAGACGTATGTGGCACTCGATGGGATACGCAACCAGCCCTTATGTCCGACTCAGATAGAAAAGAGCTTGCAGAACACATTAAGGAAATGCGGTTTCTTCCTGGTGGACGATACTTATACTACGCTGGAAGACCATACAAAGCTTACAATAACTGTTTCCTTTTGCGAGCGGAAGAAGACACCAGAGAAGAATGGAGCAACGTAACATGGCGAGCAATGAGTTGTTTAATGACTGGAGGCGGAATTGGCATTGACTACTCACGACTTCGCCCGTCTGGAAAGCCACTATCAAGAACTGGTGGCGTCGCTAGTGGCCCTATCCCCCTCATGTATGCAATCAATGAAATCGGACGGAATGTTATGCAAGGGGGAAGCCGCCGTTCCGCTATCTACGCTTCGCTCAATTGGCAACATGAAGACATTCCTCTGTTCCTTAGAGCGAAAAATTGGTCAGAAGATGTAAAGGCTGCTAAAGAGAAAGATTTTAATGCCTGGGCTCCGCTTGACATGACTAACATCAGCGTCAATTATGATGACGCTGCTTTAACCGGAGGCTTGGAGAAGAACCAAGTGTTCTTCGACAACTGTCGTCAAGCAATGATGACAGGAGAACCTGGCTTCTCTTTTAACTTTGGAAATAAACAAAATGAAACCTTACGAAACGCCTGCACCGAAGTTACGTCAGAAGATGACAGCGATGTATGCAACCTTGGTAGTATTAATCTTGGCAACATTAGAAGTTTGGAAGAGTTCAAAAATGTGGTACAACTCGCATCTAAATTCCTTGTGTGCGGGACTCTACGTGCGGACTTGCCATATGAAAAAGTATATAAGGTACGAGAGAAAAATCGAAGGCTTGGGCTTGGTCTCATGGGGATACACGAATGGCTTCTCCAAAGAGGGCAACAATACGAGGTTACGCCAGAACTAAAGTCCTGGCTGGAGGTATACAAAGATGAATCAAAACGAGCAGCAGATGAACACTGTGATCGCTTCTATATCAGCCGGCCTGTTGCGTATCGAGCAATTGCGCCGACCGGAACAATTGGAATTCTTGCTTCCACAACTACAGGAATTGAACCGCTATTTGCAGTTGCTTACAAACGTCGCTTCCTCACGGAAGGGACCAAGTGGAAATATATGTACGTTGTCGATGCGACAGCAGATCGACTCATTAATGAATATGGCCTTAAACCAGACTCAATTGACACAGCATACAAACTAAGCCACAATTATGAGCAACGAATCAAATTCCAAGCAGACATTCAAGATTATGTTGACATGTCAATTAGCTCCACTATCAACCTCCCAGCGTGGGGTACTAAAGAAAACAATGAAGCATGCGTTAATACATTCGCTACGACACTCGCCAAGTTTGCGCCGCGCTTACGAGGCTTCACCTGTTATCCAGATGGAAGTCGTGGAGGTCAGCCCATCACAGAATGTGACTACGAAACAGCCAGAAACAACAAAGGCACAGTGTATGAAGAGAACGATATCTGCGAAATTACCGGCCACGGAGGCTCCTGCGGCGTATGATGTTAGTGTACGGTGTAACTGCCGCACATGGGAAAAGTATGAGGATTGGCAACGTAACTGTTTATGTTCCAAAAAGTTTGATTCTAATTGGGGATCTGACTGGGTGGATGACGGAGTGTAATGACTACAATAGTAGCAACAAAAACTGAAATTGCCTGTGACCTACAGGTTACTTATAATGGAAGACAGCCTCTGAAGGTTGACACTAAAATTGAAAGAGTAGAAGGTCCACTTGTAAATAACCTTTGGGGAGCTGAAGAAGCTTTTATTGGGTTTGCCGGAACTATGAGTGATTGGGGTAATGTGTTAGCTTGGCTTAGAGACCAAAATCTAAAAGTACCTCGAATTAAAAACACAGAGTTTCTTGTACTTACCAACAGAAAACAAATCTGGTATTCTGATAACTTTAACAACTGGAGTGTCTACACTCAACCACACGCTATTGGTTCTGGCGGGCCTTTTGCCCTTGGTGCTATTAGTGCTGGTAGTGGGGTAGAAGAAGCCATTAAGGTGGCGTCTAAGCACGATGTGTTTACTGGTTTAGGTTGTAAAGTTTATTCATTCTAAAAAAAGAAAAGGGGGCCAATGGCCCCCTTTTCTTTTGTGTCTCTTACTTTAGTAAGACCAAATAATTGGACGTAAGGAAGTTTTCAGGAGGTCGAGGTGAATAAATCTCCCCCTAGCTCCTTTTTGGTTTACACCAATTCCTGTAAATCCTAGCCCCATAGCTAAACCAACTACAACATAAGCATCCTTTCCTTGCACCGCCAAGTCAACAGCCAAGCCGGTTGTATGCGGCCCTGGTGCCTCCTTCTTAGCCTCAATTGGATGCGTAGGATCACGATACCCACTAGTGACCTTCAGAGGTTTCCCAAATCGAGTTCTTAGTTCTTGTAGTTTGCCTAGTAGTTCCTTTTTAATTCCAGATTTTCCAGTGTGCTTACATAGGAATTCCTCTGGTTTAAAATTAGGATATTTAGACCAATCAATATCATTCGACATATCCAAGTTTCCTTAAAGTATCTTGCAGTAGTTTGTATTGCTTTACCGTTTCAACAGCTGGTCTCTGAACAGACATGCTACGCTTGCTGGGTACTAGGAGTTCTTCTTTAGCTTGGGTTTCCATACTAGAAAGAAGAGTCCGAGGATCGCCACCCAGGCTTCCATACAGTTTTACAAGCTCTTCAGTTTTTTCCGCGTCTGCTTTACGTAGTTCGTTGTAAATCTTATCAGGAAGCTCACGCAGTACATTACGGGTTTGAGCAGCACGCTTGCCTGTAATAAACTCCAAGTCTTTCCGAACAACCTCACTCTGAGCACGGAATCCATATTTACGGATGTTTTCTTCTTCTGGTGTGCGTTCCACAGTTGCTTCACGCGCTGCCATATCTCGGATTTTTCCGTAAGTTGTTGTTCCAGTTTCAGGATTGAACTCGCCCGCAACCTGGTCTTTCATTGGTCCTGTTTCTAAGAATCCTTGAATACCAGTAGGAGATATAGACATTAATGCTTGGTCTCGCTTCTGTTCATCTAAGGGATCAAGAATAGCTTTACCAGCCTGTACAGCCTGTGTTCCCATGTCTACAGCCGGAGCAAACGGAGTTTGCACCATTTCTGAAGGAACGGGAGCTGCTGCACGACTGGTTAAACCAAGGCCAGTTTGAGTTGATAGGGGACCATAAAGAATCTCTTCTCCAAAAGGAAGTGAAAGCACTTGTTCTTTTAGGTTGAAGTCTTTTACTTTTGCCCAATATTGTGGGTATTCGGAAGATAGCCAATCCTTAATAAGTTCCAAACCTCTGTCTAGTTCTGAGAAAAGGGGAATACCCATCATACCTGCCAGATATGCCTGCATAGCAAACATGGTGACAGCCGGAATAGGATTACCACGGCCTGCTTCTCTAGCAGCCCAACTCCATTGGTTAAAGTAGTTCATTGGGAAAGTTTGTAGAGTGTTTGCAGCATTACCTAGTTGACCTAGTTTGCTGAACACCATAGCTCGCTCACCCTCACGGTAGTCACCCATACTGGCGTTAGTACGTTCTTCGGCCTCTCTAAACAGCTCCAGGTTGTTCTTAAACTTCCCACTGCTCTTAAGTTGATGAGCGTAAGACATATAAACAATAGAGCGTAGGTAAGTCTCCGGTGTACTGATTGTTTTACCAGCAAAGTTCATAGCATTAGCATAAGGGCTAAAACTAGAAGCAATTGGAGACTCGTCGTAAATGCTTCGAGCAATAACGCTGTTGTCTTCTGCGTAACGCATTGCTTCCAGGAGGAACTTGTTGTCGCCTGGAGACATAGCCACAGCTTTGTAGAACTTAGGGTTTTGTTGTGTCTTGTGACCAGTAGCCATCATTGTACCAGTAAGCATTCCGTTAATCAAACTAGTGGCGGGATTACCACCATACTGTTTCTGCAAGTCTAGTAGGTGTGGAAATGTTGCTCCAAACTGCATAACGTTAGAAGCCATGAAGCCTAGGTTTACTGCCAGCTTCTGCATTACCCAAAGGTTCTTAACGTTGTTAATTCCCCTACCAAGCTGATTAGGGCTAACACCCAAACCACGGATAGAATCCTCAATAGCTTTAATTACTTTAGACTCATTGAAGCCAACTTGATCTAACCAATACTGTTTAGCATACTCCATGTTGCGTGGTTGGGTTTGATTGAGAGTTTCATCAGTCAACACCTTCTTAACCTCAGCGCCAGCTCTTTGCATTTCAGCCCAGTAGTGGGCATTCTTTGCATAGTTAATCTGGCTTTGGATAAGGTCAAGAGCTTCAGCACTAGCTGATTTGTATGGTCTATCACCCACAAACCCACGAGTGTTGCTCTTAGGTTCAAAATGCTTAAGTTGTCCACGTACAGCAGCAGCCTCATCTGAAGTTGATGTCTCTAGCCAATTCTTAATTTCTTTAACCATTGGATTGTCTTTACCTAGTACATTAATCATACTAATGTAAAGATCATTTCCCATTTCCCCACCACGACGACTAGACTTAACTACAGACATCTCACCCTTAGTAAGTCCAAACTGCTTTGCAACCGCGTCTGCATGTTTGTTTGCTTGCCATTTGTTGTCCGCAGCCACATACCAAGCAAGGTTGCCATCCTTATCCTTTAGGGGAATACGAAAGTCTCCCTGCCATCTTGAAGACATGTAATACTCTGCTTCAGTAATTGGGTCTTTACCTGTTTCAATACGAGCATTGTTTTGGTTTTCGTAAGCAGTACGAAGCATTTCTCGTAATTTCTGATAAGCAAGTAGTTGTTTGTCTGACAAACCTAGTTTGTTTATTTGTTCTGCTGTAAGCTTTTCACGAGTAAACATTTCGTCTTTGAATACATCAGCAAGTTCCTCAACGTCTTTTCTAGACAGCTTACGGAAACCATCTTCAACCGGGAATACACTTTCACGAATAATGTTATCTGATTTGTTTTTAAAGCTTTGAGTAATGCGGCCCACCCCTTGAATGAGTGGGCTTTTTGTTTTCATGGCCTGTAGTGTAGCACCAGAAGAGAAATTAATCGACTGCCGGCTGTCTTTACCGTCTTTGATGGCATCTGCAACGATGTTTTCAGCTTTAGGTGGTTCAGCAAAAAACTTCTTACCAAGAAGGTCTTTAACAAGCTTATCTGCTGAGTCTCCAGATTTAAAGCCCAAAGCTTCTAAGTCTACACCACCTCTTTGCCCACGAATCATTCCTTGAGAGGCAATACCTTTCTTTTCAAAGCCCTGCCACATGGCTTTACCATCAGGTGTTCTTGTCTGTGACGGAAAAATATCATTTCCAAGTTCTGAAGCAAATCTATAAAGCTCTCCAGCGAGGCCCTGCCTACGACTCCCCTCTTTAACGTGAGTAATTGTCGATTCTAAGTTTGAAGCTGGTGTGGGATTGGCATAATCATCAGGAGAAAAGACAACTTCTCCAAGCCATTCATTCTTACTATTAAACGCTTTTACAAGAAGTTGTTGGTCTTCTCGCCCTTGAGCAACAAGTTTAATACCATTTGGTAGTTCTTTTATTTCTTGGAAATCATCACGGAAAATATCCATGTTAATAGCACCACGCTGTCCACGAGACATACCACTGTTAACACCACCTTCGCCTTCCATACGAGCAATGTCTTCAGGAAGGGCCTCAGAGCGGTTTAGAGCTGCAATACGATCTTCTAGGGGCTGTGCCATTCTGTTCGCATTCTGTCGTGTAGAAACACGCGCAAATGGGTCAGGAGTCTTCTCACCCGTACGAAGCATGTTAGCCACTTCAATAGGAAGTGCTCTCTGAGCATTAATACCAGGGTCTAAAGCACCTTCATATTGGTATGGGGCTTCCTGTAGTAGATTAGGAAAGTCGTTAATGTCTGGGTACTGGCTAGCCCTAGTAAGACGAGCTGGCCCTAAATCAAGTGGATCGTTGTTGCCTGGAATACGGGTGTTCGCGGCTTGACGCTGCATTTCCACCCACTCAGCATAACCAGTGGGTTGTGCTTCCAGTTTAGAGGCATTATTCTGCTCTAGTTGACTTCTGCCAGTAGCTAGACGCACTTGATCCTCTAATTCAGCCAATCTACGTTCTACAGCACGTTGAGCATTCTCATTTACAGCTTCTTCAAGAAGACGAACTTGCTCGTTGTCTACAGGACGTAGAGCCTCAATTTGCTGTGCCTGAGCACGGTCACGCCACATAAGGTCTTCTGGTCGCATAGCATTACCAGCACTATCTACAACAAAAGGCTGCTGTTCCTCTGGAACAACTGGCTCTGGTTGTTTCGGAGCTTCTTGGCGAGCTTCAGCAATACGTTCTTGCATGGTGGGTTTTTTATTACGAGCTGCGCGCATAGCTGGTGAACTCACATAAGCACCTACAGGCGGAAATGCTTGTAAAGCATGACCAGCAGTATTAACAAAAGATTGACCCTCATCAGTACGTGGGGTGTAAGTTAGAAGACTAGTTACATCGCCAAAAAACTCTTCTGGACTTCTATCTGTTAAAGGATTAATAGGAGCAGTAAAACCAGCCAAACCTCCAACCATAGTCGCAGGAATACCTGTCAAGAAACTTGCACCAGCTTCTAACATACCAATTTGCTTGTTACGGCTCTTAGTGTCTCGTTTCTTTTTCCAGTCCTCAAAAGACATGGCCTCAGCCTTGTCGTATTCTTCAGCACCAGGAATAGACACACGATCTTGCCTCTCTTTAACAGAGTTTACATACTCTTGATAAGCAGAGTCTTCCATACGTGCTTGAGCCCCTTTCGGGGCTTCAGGCTTTTTAAATAACTCTAGAGGATCATCTTGACTAAAGAGTCCTAGTGGATCATTCATTTAGGTTCTACTCCAAATCGTGCTTTGTAGGCAGCTCTAATCTCAGCATCACTTCGTCCAGGGTACATACTTCTAAGCTGTGTTAAAGAGTGTTGTGCCTGTTGTGGTTTTGGTTGGTTTCCAGCAGGAGGTGGTGGAATGTTTCCACGAGGATCAACTGTACCTAAACCAGGGAATTGTTGTTGAGGAGGTTTAAGTCTTTCAGCCATTTGCTGTGCATATTGAATTTGTCCTGCAATAACACTACGGATTTCTGGATCACCTTCAGCAAATAGTTGCTGTTGCATACGAACAGCATACTCTTCCCAGTCTTTTGGTGTTTTAGCTGTTTGTAGTGTCTTCCGCGCCTCAGCAGCTAGAGAAGCAGCTCGCTCACGAGAGGCGGCATTAACATTCGCCACAGCAAGTTGGTTTGCCCCTTGTTGTTTAACACGAGCCATATCAGCCTCATCTTTAACTCGCTGCATCAAGAATTCTTTTGTAGTGGCAAGACCTTGTTTCCCTAGAGCAGCAACTTTAGGATCGTCAGACATAGCCATGTCTCTCCATTTGTTCTCAGCCATAGTTAAATCTGCTTCACTAGCTTTAGCTAAAAAACCTTTGTACTCAGCCATGACCCTCACTGGAGAAAGTTGGTCTTGCTCTCTATTTGTACGAGTCTTAGTAGCTAGGTCTTGTAAACCAATGTCATTTGTAGTTTGCATTTGCTGTAGACGCATGGGGTCAGCTTGGCGATTGAATTGCTGTTGACGAGCAAGCTCTTCCAGTCCAATCTGGTCACTACGTTGTGTACGATTGAGGGCTGCTAAACCCTCAAGAGTCATGTCAATAGGAACTTGATTAAGTCTTCCAAGTTCAGCAATAGTATTCATTACATACCTCCAAGTCGGTTTCTACGAGATAAATATCCATCCCCTAAACCGTTTCCACTCATCCATGAAGTGTCATATACATTAGAGCTTTGTGGCATAGGCGCTAGCGAAGGTAAGAAAGAACTAACTGGTAGATTGTCTCTAGGAGTAAGGTCTCCAAACACTCCTTGCTTTCCTGCGTAGCGAAGACCGCTTTGGAACATGTCAGCAAGACCACGAAGCTGGTTGCTTTGTAGAGAAGAAATAGCAGGCATGTTGCGGCTATCAAGTTCTGCTAGTGCCGCAGCAAGCTGTGTTTCTCTACCTGAGTAGTTGCTTCTACGACCAGAAGCTGCGTCTCGGCGTTGTAGCTGTCTACGTAGGTTTGTTTGGTAGGAATCACGATTTGCACCAAACTGTTTTTCAAGTTGTCGGTTTTTGCGATATTGCATACCACCCATAAACATACCAGCAAGACCCTGGGCCAAGTTGCCCCAGCCTTCTGGAGAAGAGGGAGTAAGTTTACCAAAAAACTCTGAAAGCTCAGGCATTTCAAAACCACTAGAAGATCGTGAATTGGTGTAAGCCATCGGACTGTTAGGAGCAACATAAGAAGGCACTTGACTCATTTGTGGGGCTGTACCGAATCCACTTCTAGGCAGCATTGAAGCTTGATTAGTTTCGTTAATTAAAGACTGTCCTGTACTTGTAGGTACATACGATGTATTCATAAATCTTCCTCCAGCATAAGATGCAAGACCTGGAATTGCTCCAGTAATAGCACCAACCCCAACATCCCCATCATTAATAGAAGCCCCAGCAGCCCCTGAAACCATACCATTAAAAGCCTTTTGTAGTTCAGGATTGTCAATACCAATATACTGTCCCATGTTAGGGAGAAAAGCACTTCCAGCAGAAGTGAGCATTGCTTTAGCAATATCTCTATCTTCTGCTCCACTTCCACCAGCTAGAATAGCTGTGTTAAAAGCAGCGTTAATCCCAGTAGCAGTAGCCCCACTAAAACCTAAACCACCACCAATTCCTGTGCTAGGCCCACCCACAGCCCAGCCACCTGGCATAATAGCTGAGGCGACTAAACCTGTTGCTAAGTCCCAAGCTGGCCCCTCGGCGTAAGACCTATAGTTATAACTATTTGGTACAGGTTTACCATCTTTAATAAGATAGGCAACATCCCCGCCCCAATTATCTCCTGTAAGTCTTCCTTGAGAAATCCCCGAGTTTGTTAAAGCTTCTAAAAAGCCTGGAGTATATTCTAAGTTTGAGCTGCTGTCACTATCCCCACTTCCAAGAAAATAGTACATGTCGCCACTGTAATTTAACAGCTGCCCTAAAAGAGGGCTGTCTTGAAACCTGCCCCAATCATATGGAGCCCAGCTTCCCACACCAGTTCCAGAATCTCCGAAATCTCCAGGAACATATTCGCCGCCCCACCACATTCCTGCTGGACCAGAAGAAGGATCATCAGGGGAAGAAAATTTTGAGGGTCTTGGATTTGCGTTAAAATCAATTGACATTATGGTGTTGTCCCGTCTGTAATTAAACCAAGTCCAGCTAAAGCAGTAAGTAGGGAGGCTAAGGCAGCATTACCGCCCCTACTTCCAGTTACTGAAATAGTACGACTTAAAGGATTTTTAAAAGTACCGTCCGCAGATAAATAGTTTGTTCCTACTCCACCAGAAGCAGGAACAGCCCCTTTTACTGAACTACTAAAAACATTAATATCTAAAGTGCGATCAGAAACCAATGAACCACCACCAGTTAAAGGTGCATTAGTATTAATCATTCTTGATGTTTCTACTAGAGAGGGTTTACCTGTGATAGCTGCCCAAGAAATTGTCTGCCCATCGTTAATAGTTTGTCTGACTTTTCTATACCAGTCATCCCATTGATAGGAAGCAAAAGGTTCCCCTATTGGAGGTGGAGGAAGAATCTCTGCCATTTAATGTCCCATAATATTAACAGTTAAATATAAGTTTGAAATAAACCAGGGATAGTTATCAGCATACTCTAGTCTAAAACTTCTACGCCTAAAACGACCTAAGTTATACATCATTGGGCTAATACCAAAAACATTAATTACTCGAAAAGCTGTACCACTGTCTGCCCAGTCATTGTCTGACCAATAGACTGAAAGATTACTAGAGCCTGTGAAGTTTTGTTGAGCACCATCTACTACTAAACGGGTTGCAACTTTCCAATTCATACTACCTGCATCAATGTTTTCAGTAACATATCTGCAGATAAAGTTTTGTCCAAAGTCTTGATAAACTGTAGGAGAAAACTTAGACATTTCTGTTCTTCCACCAATAGCAACATAACAAGCACCATTAAACATACCCCAAGCAGCTTCAATGTTTAAAGCTTGCCCATCAGCGCCAGTCCACTCATACCAAAGTTTTTCGTCAATATCTAAAACCCAAGTAGTTTGGCTAGTAACTAAAACATAGAATGTGTGTCCATTTGTCGATACAATGTAACCATCACGATTTAAAAAGACATTGCTTTTAGTATTGTCTACAGATGAAAAGGTTTGTAAAGTTCGGTCTACAATAGAGTTTGACACTTTATTTACTTTAAAGCCATCTAATGTGTAAACACCTAAGTTTTGTTTTTCATCTTGACCAACAAAAAAGATAGCATCCCCTGATTGAGCGCCTGCTGTCACATATCCTAAATTTCGCGTAGGGCTATCGTTTCTACTTAAAGGGCTTCCTGTGTCGTTACCTGCATCCCAAAAGAATTCAATAGAACTTTTACCTAAACAGATAATGTAGTTCTTAACTTTAAATATACGCTCACCCCAGTCGCTATTAATCTCAGCTACAATAAACTCATCTGGAGGCCATACTGTAGGATCATCGTTTTCGCTGTTGTAAATTTCACCAGTATCAGATTTAATTAAAAACACATACCCGTTTAAATAAATTGGATACGGCTTATGCGGGCTTGGTAAATTTACATCAGTAACTTGAGTAGCTGTTGTATAATCATCTACCCAAAGAGTGTTTCCATCCGAAAACAGCACATAACGATCTCCAGATGCTTTTAAAAATGAGGTAAAACCAACATAACCAGAAGAGCTTGCTAGAATAGCCACAGTTCTAATAAGTGAACTAGTGTCTGGGGATACAGAGTATACCTTGTCTTCAACTGCCCAATAGAATGTGTTTGTATCTACATCATTATAACTACCACGTAGAGCACTAGCCGCAGACACTTTTCCTAGAGAATAAAAAGTAGTAGCTAAACCGTCGCGCTTAACAAGTCTAACTTCACGCTCTTTATTCTCTTGAGAAATTCGATCATAGTAAAGATTGAAAATACGCAAATCCCGGCGAGTAGCTAAATTCCCAGAGCGATACGAAGTCGTACCATCAATGGGAATTGGAATAGTTCTATATGTGTCGTTGCTAGGCGTATTTGTAAAAGCCATTACTGCCGTCTTTCTGGTTGTATAAAGAAACTACCACCCTCATCACCTTGGTCTGAGGCCATGTCCCAGTATTCTTTAGCTTGTTGTTTTAAATCCATTCGGTCTTGTAAAGGTAGTCCAGTCTCAGGGGCTAACATAATAGCTCCTTTGTAAATTAAAGCAGGAATCCAGTATGCAGGAAAATCAGGAGTTTCTAAAGCAGATGTAAAACTATCAAACTCTCTCTGATAAACTACTTGCACAGTTTTAGTGTTTACCGTAGTGTTGTCACTTGTTAGGGGCCATAAAGAAAGTGTTCCCCCTTGAATACCTGGTTGAAACATCCAGTTGACTGGTACCCCAGAATTGCTTCTGGGAAGATTGTAAAAATCATAAAGACTTTTATTTGTAATCTCATATTGAATACCATCTACGTCTCTGACAAACACAGCTTCTACTTTAACAGCGTTAGTCAAAGTATATACTTGGTTTGTAGTTGATAGTGGTAGACTTTCGACAGTACGTTTCCATAATGGCATACCGTCTGTTACAGCTAAAGCAACTACACTGTTTAAAGCAATCTCACCATCAGAGTATTGTTGAGTAGATAGTGTGTTCCCTTCCCCAGGAATACCAAGTTTAGCATACATACGTTCAATAATTTGGTTTCTTGTAAGTTCCCAAGAAGTATTACCTGATGTTGCCATATTAAACCTTATACAATGTTATTTGTGTTGACACTAGTAGTTGCCCCACTAATTAAGATTTTAGTAGCACTTACTACGTCTCTAAAATCATTATTGGTAGCAATAACTCTATCTGTGTTTGTAGTATGCAAAGCATATCGACCAAAATTCACAGCGTCACAAGCTACTACTGTAAGGCCTTGTTGGGCACTAGAGGCATTTGCTCGAATAGCATCCTGGGTACTTGCTGAAGCATTTCCTGTCATGATTAAGTTTGATAAACGCACTCTAGAAGTGTTTTCTACAAAAACTGCATTACCATTTCCCGCTGCTGTCATTTCTAGAACCCCACTTGAAATAGTAACTTTATTACTATTTTGTAGATAAATACCCATCTGAAATGTACCACCAACCCCAGAAACAATTGTTCCAGATAAGTCAATACCAGAAGCATACTGCACTAAGACAGCATGTAGGGAACTGTCTCTAACAGTGTTGTTTTTAACAAGAGAAGTGTGTACCAAATCTCCTGGAACTGTATTTCCTACAAAATGAATTCCGTATGTTCCAGCGCCAATAATTTCATTATTTGAAACATCTACATCAGGTAGACCAGAGGTATTGTTGTTAAACTGTCCAATATAAATACCACTTCCTGCTGGATGACGAATTAAATTGTTGTGAGCTTTAGTACCTGGACCTCTAATTACTAAACCACCTGCTCCTCCTTCAGTTACATTACCTTCAAAAATCCACTCAAAACAAGGCTCATGGCAATCCAAAGCCCACGTATTTAAGCCGCATGCAAATGAATACGTTTTTGTAACATTAAAACTTTTTGGAATCACAAAACCAGCACTTGCTCCACCAGACACAGAATGTCTACAGTTGAAGAAGTATCCTCCAATAACAGCACCAGCTTCACAAGAATAGTTAGCAATACCATAACCAGTGTTTCCAATTGATCCACCAGGACTAGTTGAATTTAAAATAGTTACAAGGTATGCCACAGGATTTACACAAAGAGCAAAGGTAACTCCAGTGTCTTCTCCTCCAGAAATTTGAGTTTGCTCAATTCTAGGATTTAGACAATATTCAAACCTTACACCTGTGTGAGCACTTCCTACACCACCCATAACAATTTGACCGCCTTCAATTTTAGCCCCACCAAGTAAAGCTAATTTAGTTAGTCTAGCGTTGTTTGCTGTGTTGTATGTAAAAGGACTTCTTGTATATAAAGTTAGATTTGTACCACTATCAATAGTTCTAATTCTAGCAAAATGACCTAGAGTAGCAAGACCCGGCGCTGCTCCAGCAGCATACAAGTCGTTTGATCGAAGCATAACCCAGTCATTAGCTGCTAAGGTGCTTGTGGAACTTACAACAACTTGAGTTGATTTTTCGTTTAGATTACTTGAAAGAGTTAAGTTACTTCCAAGTGTAGTTCCTCTAAAAATAATTCCAGAGGTTTGACCCAGCACTGTTCCTGCAGGAAGACTAGAAAAGTCTAGTACAGTTGTAGGAGATAGTTTTAGTGTTAAAGGTTTTTCAATAATAATGGTAGTATTTAACTTAAACGTACCAAAAAGTTCTAAGACAGCCCCTGATGGGGCACTTGCAATAGCTGCTGTAAGGTTGGCAAGGTCCGCAGCAGGTTCATTAACTCCAAAGAGTTTGACACTTGCTCGATATACAAAATCATTTACATCTTGTACCCATGCAGCAGGAATTAAAGTTGTTTTATCTACTACGGTTCCTAAATCAGCCATAAAAATCCTCAATAACTAAAAGGGGCTGGTTTACCAGCAATCCAGCAGCCAACAGTGACATACCCAGCTACACTAGAAGAAGTTAGAGCATTACACTCAGTAATAAACACATCTGCTGGTCTAGAGCGTACCCAAGGCACACTTGTCTTATCTTCAAAAACTTTTAAGTATTTCTGAGGGTGGTCTAATTCAAAGTCTTTGTCACAGACCATTAAACCGTCCCATCTTTTTCTTAGCTGGTCAGCTTTAAACTTAAAAGAACACACATCACAAATTGCATTCCAGCTACCAGCTTTGTATGTACTCATTTTTTCAGCTCTTTAATGTCTGTTTTAATTGTATTAAACATTTCGCGTAGCTCAAGTTTGAACTCTTTAAAGTCATTTTTATGAAGGTATTCTTCTTTAATACTAGTTTGACTTTCTTCTAACTTTTCTATCCGTTTTTCGGTTTGATCTAAAGTTCTCTTCATAAACCACACTATTCCTGATAACCCTGCCATTACAAGCCATTCTGCGATTTTTAAATCCATTATAGTCCCATCCTAATACTGACACTAAGGCTAGTTTGTTTTGTAGTAGTAATTGGTTCTCCTGACCAAAAAAGTCTAATATTTCGTCCAGACCAGTTGTAGTTCCCAGTCTCTAATGAAATAGAATACGTCTGTGGAAAAGTTCGTGTAAAACCAAGTTCTTGTCCATTAATAGAGTAACTACCAAAATCTAGATTTAACCCGAGAACTCTAAGAGCATCAGACCCCTCAAAAAGGTAGCTACCTGAAGCTAGAGATAATACATATACTCCTGGCTGCTCATAGGTTAGAGAAACATCTTGTCCACCCCAAGAATATGCCCCAGGATTTAAGTCAGTTTTTCTAAAAGCTAAAGTGGATACTGCTTGACCTGAAATAGAATAGGAACCTGACCCAAGATCAATAACCGCGGCGGTCGATGCTGGGTTAAGAGCTACAGCTCCTTGAATAACTGATAAAGTTCCGCCGGTAAAAGTCCAATCCATTACTGAACCGGCGCCAATCAAATAACTACCTCTAAGTGTCCAAGACCCGGAATTTACCATCGTGACACCAGCCGCAGTTTGCCCACTCCCAACTGGAGTAATGGTGCGGTTACCGGAGACATACAGCATATCTACACAAGCCCCGTCTGCTGGAGTTGTGATGGGTAAGCTGCGTGGAGAAGTAGCAAACCCATTACCAAACGTGGCAGTTGTGGCAACTGGTGTAGTTTGATCTACGCCAGTAAAACTATATACTACTGCATTACCAAAACTTGTTGCATTGTTAAAAGTAATAACTACGTTACCAGAGCCCACTTCTGGAGCAACGATTAACCAAGCATATGTAGCAGCACCAGCTCCGTTCCAGAAAGTAAGAATGGGACTTCCCATACTATTTCCTCTCCAAGTAACGGAACCTCCAGATAGGCGATCTGCTGCAATGCTTTGAACTATAACAAGAAGGGCAGTGTCTGCACCCGCAGATACCGTGTGAGCTATTGTTAAAGAGGCGGCATTAGAGGCCCCACCTTGGGATGCGGAAACAAACGCTACTGCCATATTACACCTCTATTGTTGCTCGATTAAATATTAAAGAAAAAGCATTGTATCCCATTTGCACCTGTCCCCGAGCATTCTGATGATAATTATCTGGCTCAAAATAATTAGGTGAAGGAGTAGTTTTAATATAATCTGGGGCGTTAGCAGCGACAGCAACTTTTGCGGCGGCTACTCCAGCACCATATAATGTAGATTCTGTTGCCATTTGGAAAAGAATTTGCGGGGACGTATTTGAAAACCACTCATCCGCATAAGCCTCTGTAAGCATTTCCTCAAGTCTGGTTTGATACCAACTTTGAGTTTCAAGTCTGTCTGTTTCCCCTTGCACCCAAATAAACGCTCGTGATGCAATAGTTATACTACCACTAGTAAATGCTACTTCAGCCTGATTAATGTCATCCCTTAATACAGAGTAAGAGTTAAACCCAGCATTCGGCTCATACGCTGTAATACTAGCACCACTTGTACCTAATTTCATCAGATACAAATTACCTTCAGCGGTCTCTCTCATCCACCTGACCGCCAATCCAAACTCAGGTCCAAATCTCGTTCCTGATCCTGGAGGGGGGTTAAGACCGCCATTGTTTATTCCTAACTCCAAATTAACAAAAACATTGCCAGTCCAGATAAAAACTCGCTCAAATGAATTTTGTGCAAATGCCCATAATTCAGCATCTACATCCAAAGGGGTTTCATTTACATCATTAATCAGTCCCACCCCATGAGCATTGGACTGGCCCGCTAAAACAATAAAAACATTTCCAGGCTCAAAAGTAGGTGGACCCGAATGTCCAATGCGAAGGGCGTAATCCATAGCATTAAGTCAGCGTAAACAGACCGCCAGCACCAATATCCGCGGTAAAGGTTTCACCGTTAGCAAGAGTAATACTAGACCCATAATCCCAGTATGCTACTAGAGGTGACGTAGAAGCAGTACCAGTGCTTTTATACATAATTACGTATCTGAATGGACCAATAGAACCACCAGAAGCAGTAAACACACTATCCGTTGCTGTAACAGTAGTTACACCACCAGAACGACTTACAGAAATTGAAAGAGTATTTCCACCAGCAGTGTACCCATTACCAGCAGAAATTTCTGTAATATCGTTAAAAAAATCATTAGTTGCGGCATTAGGAGCAGTGTTACTAAGCGCAAGTTTAATTGTGTCCGTGTTCCAGTCTACTGGGGTTGTTAGTTGAATTTCAGTAAAAGGTTCAAATTTGACATAAGTAGCCATTATATTTCCTTAGTAAAGTGCAACAATATCAGAAGCAGTTGTAGCTGCCATTACAAGTCGAACTTGAAGTGGTAGAAATGAGCCCGCAGGCACATTTGCAAAAGTAATTGAACTTCCTTGTTCTGCCATAGTAACTACAAGATCACCTGTAGCACCCACATATAAACCACGAGTAACACCTAGTTCTGTAGTGTCGCTAGGCACTACAACAACAGCTTTACCAGCAGGGCGTGTTGCATCTGCTGTATGATAAGACGCCATATTTTTCTCCAAAAAAAGGAGGCCGCAAACGCAGCCTCCAAGGACATTAATCGTCTACTGCTTCGCCAGGACCAGCAATAAAGAAATCAATGATTACAAAACCAGTACCACCAGCAGTCGAAGAACCTACAGCATAAGTAACCGTTACAGGTTTGTCTGTGGTTTGCTTTGTCAGCACTTCAACACCAGCTGAAGCTCCTGCATTTACTAGACCTACTTTAGAAGTAGCCATTGTAAAAGACTCAAGAATACCGTCAGCATCAGCACCAAGGCCAACAGTAAACGTAGCTACTGCTGTAGATGCGTTTACGTTTTGTAGTACGTGTACACCAGTAATTACCGCATCTTTAGGAATCCAAGCTTTTTGAGTAGCCGCATCTGTTCGAGCAACTGGAATAACCAGCTGCATAGTGCTTCGACGCTTTGGATAAGAAAGATTGGGATTTGAATAAGCCATGCTTAATCTCCTTTAAGGTGGTAGGCTGGAAATTACCATTTAATTTGGGTACGGCCCAAAACCTACACAAAATCAATTAAGCACCAGGACTACCAAATAGAGCGCGAGGATCGGTCCAGCCAAAGCTGTAACGAGCTGTTGCCTTATATTTAGCATTCTCAGTGTCAAAGTCATTATCCATGTCGAACCCGTCAGCACGACGCTCCCAGTGCTTCATTCCGTGAGGAATATTAGTACGAAGGAACCAAGCATCTTGGTCAGTCAGATAATGGTTTACAATGACTTCAGGTACAAGACCCATTTGCTTCATGGCGTTTACGTCATTGGTATCAGTACCAGGACGGCCGTCAGGAGCAGTAATACGCTTGGCTTCAAACATCAGCTGACGTGGGATGATGAGGCTCTTAGGCTTCACTGCAATTAGCAGACCACGGTCATTGGTAAAACCAGCAATATCAATGTGAGCTTGTTCTAGAGCGGCTTCTGAAAGGTCAGCAGCAGTAGCTAGTTCGTTGCTCCAAGTACCACCAGCAAACAAGGGGTGATCGGTTGCCAGAAGTTCCTTACCATCACCACCAACAAACGCACTGTTAAAAGCACGGTTGTACACGTTAGCTGCGATAATTTCCTTAGTCTGTCGCATAGAGAACGCTAGGCCTTGAGCCTTGCGTTGACCAACTACAGCATACTGGTCGTCTTCCACCATTTCACGAGTGATGATAAAGCCTAGTGCGTATACAACATGGTTGTAACGGGTGATGTAGGCTTGACGCTCACTATCGTATTGAATTGGTGAACCTTCAGGCTTAACAGCCGCAAGGCCAAAGCTTGAAATACCAACATCCTCTTCAAAAGCTTTACTTGACTTGTAAGTGTCAAACAGCTTTGTGTATTCTACTGAATACTCATTATACGCCTTACCGTACCAAGCATTAACACCAGGCCATAGGGCTTTTGCAAAACTTCCACTATTGATAATAGACATATTCTACTCCTTATACACCAGCAATACCAGCGGCTTTATACGCATGTGTATTCACACGTACAAGTAGTTCCGCAGGACGAGCCGTATCAGTTACAATGTTATCAGGAGCAGCAGTGACGCCAACAATCTGCAGAGGGAGAGTTGCTGTAGTAGCTACAGTAGAACTATCTACTGACATACCTGAAGCAAAGGGAGCAACTGACTGGGCAGTACCCAAGTTAATTGCCACATTTAGACCAACTGAAGCTGCAGCTACAACACCACCAGTCCCGTCTTGAGGACCGGCAAAAAGCAGGTCAGGTGAGTCAGCTACAAGAGCTACTCGACGAGTGGAGGCGCTACGAACAGCACCAGCATTTAGGTTTGAATAATCTACGTCAAACCCAACAATAACACCTACAATGGGTACAGCGGTGCCAGACCCAATACGTTCAACAGCAGGATATACGCCAAAACCAGCAGTATCTACTAGTGCGTCATTATCTGACAGTTGAACAAAATCGCCTACGTTAGTGACTTGAGTATCCGAGGCACTAATCATATAGC
>Ga0209278_1000686_pt1 | contig 24112 bp, 16 predicted proteins | sample JI81BgreenDNA_FD_187504 | JGI IMG/M metagenome (GOLD analysis project Ga0209278, IMG submission 187504) | Wastewater effluent complex algal communities from Wisconsin, to seasonally profile nutrient transformation and Carbon sequestration -... | ecosystem: Engineered > WWTP > Effluent > Algae... | reverse complement strand
TGGCGGCAGCCCGGTTGGTCTTGATCTTGGGCATAACGGGTCCTTTCGGAGTGCTTTTACTGGCCGGGCGACGGCGTGAACCGTGCTTTCCTTCCTGCCCGAACCGGCGGTAACCGGGCCTCGCTCAGCGCGGGGCTCCGGGGATCCTCTCCCGCAATGCGGGAACCATGAATTATGAAACAGAAACGCCCGCCATGGCAAGGCGGGCGTTTCGCGGTTCAGCGAGCGGCGAGGCGACCGGGGCCAGCGAGCCCGCTGGGCCGCCCGCCCGGTCTCAGACCTTCTTCTTCGGCGCCAGCATCATCACCATCTGGCGGCCCTCGAGGCGGGGACGCGACTCGACGATGATCTCGTCGGCCAGGTCGGCTTCGATCTTGGCCGCCATCGCGATCCCAAGCTCCTGGTGGCTCATCTCGCGACCACGGAAGCGGATGTTGATCTTGACCTTGTCGCCTTCCTCGAGGAACCGGCGGATGTTGCGAAGCTTGACGTCGTAATCGCCGACGTCGGTGGTCGGGCGGAACTTCAGTTCCTTGATCTCGACCTGCTTCTGCTTCTTCTTGGCCGCCGAGGCCTTCTTCTGCATCTCGAAGCGGAACTTGCCGAAATCCATGATCCGGCACACCGGCGGATCGACGTTCGGCTGGATCTCGACGAGGTCGAGGCCGGCGTCTTCGGCCATGCGCAGCGCTTCATCGCGCGACAGGACACCGACGTTCTCGCCGTCCGCGCCGATCACGCGCACGCGCGGGACGCGGATCTCGAGGTTCTTGCGATTGGGTTTTTCAGTACTGATGGGGCAGTCTCCAGGGGTGCTTCAACCCGCCGCTCAGGCGACGGGACCGTTCTCTGCTGCGAGCTTCGCGGCGAACTCCGCGACCGGCATCGACCCGAGGTCGACGCCTTCGCGGGTACGCACGGCGATGGTCCCGGTTTCCTTCTCGCGGTCGCCAACGACCAGCAAATACGGGACCTTCTGCAGCGTGTGCTCGCGGATCTTATAGCCGATCTTTTCGTTCCGCAAATCGGATTCAACCCGGAAGCCTTGATTCATAAGGGTTTTCCGGACCTCGGCCACGTAATCGGCCTGGGCGTCGGTGATATTCATCACCACGGCCTGGATCGGGGCCAGCCAGGCGGGGAAGGCGCCGGCATGGTTTTCGATCAGGATGCCGATGAAGCGCTCCATCGAACCGACGATGGCGCGGTGAAGCATGACCGGGTGCCGGCGGGCGCTGTGCTCGTCGACGTACTCGGCACCAAGGCGCTGCGGCATCATGAAATCGACCTGCATCGTGCCGACCTGCCAGCCGCGACCGATCGAATCGCGCATGTGGTACTCGATCTTCGGGCCGTAGAAGGCGCCCTCGCCCGGCAGCTCCTCCCACTGGACGCCGGCGGCGCGCAGGGCGGCGCGCAGGGCGTTCTCGGCCTTGTCCCAAGTGGCGTCGTCGCCGAGGCGGGATTCGGGGCGCAGCGCGATCTTCATGGCGATCTCGCTGAAGCCGAAGTCCGAATAGACCTTCATGGCCTGCTGGTGGAAGGCGGTGACCTCGGCCTCGATCTGGTCCTCGGTGCAGAAGATGTGCCCGTCGTCCTGGGTGAAGCCGCGCACGCGCATGATCCCGTGCAGCGCGCCCGAGGGCTCGTTGCGATGGCAGGCGCCGAACTCGCCGTAGCGGATCGGCAGGTCGCGGTAGCTGTGCAGCCCCTGGTTGAAGACCTGCACGTGGCCCGGGCAGTTCATCGGCTTCAGCGCATAGGTGCGCTTCTCCGACTCGGTGAAGAACATGTTGTTCTGGTAGTTGTCCCAGTGGCCGGACTTCTTCCAGAGGGAGACGTCGAGCACCTGCGGGCAGCGCACTTCCTGGTAGCCGGAATCCCGGTAAACGCGGCGCATGTACTGCTCAACCACCTGCCACAGGCGCCAGCCCTTCGGGTGCCAGAAGACCAGGCCCGGTCCCTCCTCCTGAACGTGGAACAGGCTCTGCGCCTTGCCGATCTTGCGGTGGTCGCGCTTCTCGGCCTCCTCGAGCTGGGTCAGGTAGGCCTTGAGGTCCTTGTCGTTCAACCACGCCGTGCCGTAGATGCGGCTCAGCATCTGGTTGTTCGAATCACCGCGCCAGTAGGCGCCGGCGACCTTCATCAGCTTGAAGGCGCGCAGCTTGCCGGTGTTCGGCACGTGCGGGCCGCGGCAAAGGTCGGTGAACTCGCCCTGCGAGTACAGCGAGAGGTCTTCGTTGGCGGGGATCGACTCGATGATCTCCGCCTTGTAGTGCTCGCCGAGCCCCTTGAAGAAGGCCACGGCCTCGTCGCGCGACTTCAGCGAGCGCGCCACAGGCAGCTGCTCGGCGACGATCTTGGCCATCTCGGCTTCGATCTTCGGCAGGTCGTCCGGGGTGAAGGGCCGCTCGTAGGCGAAGTCGTAGTAGAAGCCGTTGTCGATGACCGGCCCGATGGTCACCTGCGCGCCGGGGTACAAGCGCTGCACGGCCTGGGCCAGCAGGTGGGCGGTGGAGTGGCGCAGCACGTCGAGGGCATCGGCGTGCTTCTCGGTGACGATCTCGAGCGAGGCGTCGGCCTTCAGCGGGAAGCTGGCGTCGACCAGCTTGCCGTCGACCTTGCCGGCGAGCGTGGCCTTGGCCAGGCCCGCGCCGATGCTGGCGGCGACGTCGGCGACGGTGGTGCCCGGCTCGTACTGGCGCTGCGAACCGTCGGGGAGGGTGATGGCGATCATGGGCGATTCCGGAAGGCGGAAAAGAAAAAAGGGCGCACAGGCGCCCTTTCAAGGATCCAGAGGGACTGCGCAGGATTCAGCGATGGATTCCGATGCGCGTCATGGTGATCGTGTTCGTTCGAACTACGTCTCTCTGGTCGACATGTTGTGGTGGGCGGTACAGGGTTCGAACCTGTGACCCCTACCATGTCAAGGTAGTGCTCTACCGCTGAGCTAACCGCCCGAGCAGGAGCCTGAGGGCTCCGCCGAGTCGCGCACTATACCGTCCACCCCGGGGAACCGCAAGCACGGCCCACCTCAGGGCACGGGCTCGAACTTCATTGCCAGTGTGTAGCGGGAAGCGTGGCAGATCCGGTTCGGCGGTCGCCCGACATGGGTGATCTCGCCGCTGAACAAAGCGAAGCGCCCCGGCCGAGGCTGGATGGCCGCCCGGACATCCTTCGCGGCATCAAAGAACAGCGTCTCGCCGCCCCATTCCGGGTCCCAGCGATCGCAGACGTACCAGAGTCCGGTCAGTTCACCGGCACCAGGCGCGCAGTCCTCGTGCATGTAGAGCATGTCGCCGAAATGCGCCACGTTGATGTAGCAGCGGTAGAGGCGCATGCGCCTGCCCGGGAAGCGGGCTTCGATCGCCGCCAGGGCGGGCGCAAGGATAGGCATGCGCGCTGCGACCGCGAGATCGATGTCGACGGCCCAATGCCGGTAGTCGGCCGTGTCCGGCCGGGCGATCTCCGTTCTCGAATACGCCGAATTCTGCAGGACCCGGTGCAACTGGCCCTGGTCCGCCGAGGAGAGCAGGCCGTCCCATGCGAGGACTCGGCCGCCGTCGATCGAAACGTCGTAGGTCGGATCGGGAATCACACTCATGCCTCACCCCATCAATCGTTGCTTCAGCTTGTGGATCTGGTCGCGCACTTCGGCGGCCTGCTCGAACTCGAGATCCTGCGCGTGCTTGAACATGCGCGACTCGAGCTCGGCGATGCGCCTGGCGGCGACATCCGGATCGATGTAGCCGGCAGCCTCCTCGGCCACCGCCATCGTCCCGGGCGCCGCTCCCCTGCCCTTGCCGCGCCCGCGCGCCTTTGGCGCCTCGGCCTCGGCCCGAGCGCCTTCCATGATGTCGCGGATTTCCTTCCGGATCGACCGGGGCTCGATGCCGTGCTCGCGGTTGTAGGCCTCCTGCTTCTCCCGGCGACGTGCCGTTTCGTCCATGGCCGCGCGCATCGAGGGCGTGATCTTGTCGGCATACAGGATGGCCTTGCCGCGGACGTTGCGCGCCGCTCGCCCGATGGTCTGGATCAGGCTGCGCTCGGCGCGCAGGAAGCCCTCCTTGTCGGCGTCGAGGATGGCCACCAGCGACACCTCGGGCATGTCGAGGCCCTCGCGCAGCAGGTTGATGCCGACCAGCACGTCGAAGGTGCCCAGCCGCAGGTCGCGGATGATCTCGACGCGCTCGACCGTCTCCACGTCGGAGTGCAGGTAACGCACCTTGATGCCGTGCTCGCCGAGGTAGTCGGTGAGGTTCTCGGCCATCTTCTTGGTGAGCGTGGTGATCAGCACGCGGTCGCCCCAGGACACGCGCTCACGGATCTCCGACAGCACGTCGTCCACCTGCGTGGCCACCGGGCGCACCTCGACCTCCGGGTCCACGAGGCCGGTCGGGCGGACCACCAGTTCCACGATCTCGCCTTCCGATTTCTCCAGCTCGTAGTTGCCGGGCGTGGCCGAGACGTAGATGGAGCGCGGCGAGCGGCGCTCCCACTCCTCGAAGCGCAGGGGCCGGTTGTCGAGCGCCGACGGCAGTCGGAAACCGAAGTTCACCAGCGTTTCCTTGCGCGCGCGGTCGCCTTTGTACATGCCGCCGATCTGCGGGATGGTCACATGCGATTCGTCGACGACCAGCAACGCGTCGGGTGGCAGGTAGTCGAACAGGCAGGGCGGCGGCTCATCCGGCATGTGCCCGGTGAGGTGGCGGCTGTAGTTCTCGATGCCCTTGCAGAAGCCGATCTCGGCCAGCATCTCGAGGTCGAACTGCGTGCGCTGCTGCAGGCGCTGCGCCTCGACGAGCTTGTTCTGCGCATAGAACCACTGCAGGCGGTCCTGCAGCTCGGGCTTGATGGTCTCGATCGCGTCGAGGATGGTCCGGCGCGTGGTGACGTAGTGCGACTTCGGATACAGCGTGAAACGCGGCAAGTCGCGCTGCACGGCACCGGTCAGCGGGTCGAACAGCGACAGGCGCTCGATCTCGCCGTCGAACAGCTCGATACGCAGGCACTCGTCCTCGACCTCGGCCGGATGCACGTCGATGGTCTCGCCGCGCACGCGGTAGGTGCCGCGACGCAGCTCCATGTCGTTGCGCGTGTACTGCATCTCGGTGAGTCGGCGGATCAGCTCGCGCTGGTCGATGCGGTCGCCGCGCACGAGGTGCAACACCATCCGGAAGTACTCGTTCGGGTCGCCCAGGCCGTAGATGGCCGACACGGACGCGACGATCAGCGCATCGCGACGCTCCAGCAGCGCCTTCGTCGCCGAGAGTCGCATCTGTTCGATGTGCTCGTTCACCGCGCTGTCCTTCTCGATGAAGGTGTCGGTGGACGGCACGTAGGCTTCCGGCTGGTAGTAGTCGTAGTAGCTGACGAAGTACTCGACCGCGTTTTCCGGGAAGAAGGACTTGAACTCGCCGTAGAGCTGCGCGGCCAGCGTCTTGTTCGGCGCCAGCACCAGGGTGGGCTTCTGGATGCGTTCGACGACGTTCGCGATCGTGTAGGTCTTGCCCGACCCGGTGACGCCCAACAAGGTCTGCGCCGCGACGCCCGCCTCGAAGCCCGCCGACAGGCGCTCGATGGCCTGCGGCTGGTCGCCGGCGGGGCGATATTCGGAGTGCAGCTTGAAGCGCTGGGTCATCGGACGAGCCGGATTGGGCAACACACCAGTATAGGTGCCGTGCCCGACGAGACTGCGTGGAAATCCTACGAGTGGGAACGCTGCGGGATGACGGACACCCGCCCGTACGGCCGAGACGATGGACTCCCCCCCTCGACGGAAGGCCTGCTTGTGTCTCGATTCGCCCCCCAGATCGGATTCACGCTGATTGAACTGATGACCGCCGTGGCCATCCTTTCTCTCACCTTGGCGCTGGCCATTCCGGCCTATCGGCAACTGATGGAGGAAAGCCAGGCCACCCGCGCGACCAATCGCTTCCACGCCGCGCTTTCCGTGGCACGGGTGCACGCCGTCCAAAGAGGCATGCGGGTCGGGCTCTGCCGGAGCACCGATGGGCAACGCTGCCTCTATGCGGGCGCCTGGTCGGCCGGGTCGATCATCTTTGAAGACCGGAACCGCGACGGCGACCGCTCGCAGGGCGAGCGCATCATCGACGTGTTCGACGCCGGAGAGGCCGCACCCTTCCATGTGGTTGGCCCCTACAACCGGCCGACGATCGGCTTCAACCCCGACGGCCGCAGTGCCGGAACCAACTTGACGCTGCGGATCTGCAATCCGGAACTCCAGGTGGTCCGCTTGATCATCGTGTCCGCAAGCGGGCGTCCGCGCACCTCCAGGGACGTGCCCGAAGGAGCACGATGCGGCGCCGACCCCAATCCGCCAGCTTGACACGCACAAGCCCGGCCTCTCATACTTGCAAGCCTGCCCGAATAGCTCAGCCGGTTAGAGCACTTGACTGTTAATCAGGGGGTCCTTGGTTCGAGTCCAAGTTCGGGCGCCACTCTAGAAACACAAAAAACCCGCACCTCGGTGCGGGTTTTTTGTTTAGGCGACGCCGGTTACCAGCACACCCCGCCGCCAGCTGTGGCGCCTACGAAGCGCTGGCCGGACTGGTTCAGGGACAGCTCGGTGCAAGCCGTGTCGCGGGCCGCCTGCGCGCCCTGCGCCGTCGCGCGGAGTACGAAGGTCCGTTCGCCCAGCTCGGCAGTGACCGACTCGAAGGTGTAGAAGTCATCGAGGTCATTGGCACAGGTGAGCACGTTGATCGGATCCGGCGCACCCACGTAGGTGAGGTTCGTGGTGTAGAACCGCTCGAAGGCTTGCGCGCCTTCGATCAGGCAGGCCGTGGCGGCCTTCCTGCGGGTTTCCACCACGTTGCGCTGGTACGAGGTCAGCGCAATCGCGGCCAGGACGCCGACAATCAGGACCGTGATCATGATCTCGATCAGGGTGAATCCGCGGCTTCGCGTCTTTTGCATGGCAAGGGGCTCCAAGCTCATTCGTTGACGATCTCACGCCAGGAGACACGGCGCGGCTGCCCGGCACCCGCGTCGGTCAGCACCGTTTCACGCGACCGGTCGTCGAGCGACACCTGCATGACGCGACCGAGGAAGGTCGGGTTGTTCGGCGCGCTGACGAAGCCGAGGCCGCTGACGGGCGAGCCGTTGAGGTTGTCGTTGGCGTTGATCGACGTGTCGTTGTTGACGTCGAAGAAATTGGTGAGGCGACGCCCACCCGTGAACGGCTCGATCGCCATGATGAAGCCCGAGCCGCCCGGCGCACACACGTCCAGGTTGTTCGGAATGCGGGTCGCACCGATCAGCGTCAGGCCCTGGAACAGGTTGGGCTCGACCATGCGCTCGCCGCGCGCGACGCGATCCGGCGACAACAGGTCGATGTACCAGCCGCGCTTGCCGATCATGTCCGTGGGCGGCACGGCTTCGATGACTCGCGAAAGGCGGGTGCCGACATTGCCCTCGTCGATGATCTGGACATCGTTCAGCGACAGGCGCCCGGGGATCAGGCTGTTGTCGTCGCGCAGTCCGTACCACGTCTGCACCGTCGCATCACTCAAGTCATTCTCGTTGATGTAGCTACCGGTGCCGAAGAACACCCAGATCGAATCGTCGGCCGGATTGCGGGCGACACGGGGCGCGGCGCTGATCGGCTGCACCTGGTTGGTCGGGCTGCTGGCCGTGAACATCCGCAGGATCGACGGCGAGGAGGTCACGCCGGTGAATTTCCAGAGGTTGCCCTTGTAGTCACCGCCGTACACCGCATCGGCGATGGAGTCGCCGTTCGTGTCGGACACGGCGACGCCGGTCAGGCCGTTGTTGGTATCCGCACCGGTGCTGATGACGGTCGCCGCGCCCGCCGAGGCGCCCACGGCGTTGATCATGACCAGGTCGGCTCGACCATTGCCGTTCAGGCCATTGCCCATGACGACGCGCCAATCGCCATCGGCGACCTGCGCGATCACCGGACGCGCCAGCGCGTTGCCCAAGGCCGGAATCTCGGCGGCAGTACGCTCCCAGAGGAACTGGACGCTGTCCGGGTTGGTGATGTCGAGCGCGAAGACGCTGCTTCCGCCTCGCCCCATCGTTCCAACGAGGATCGTGCGCCAGCGGCTGAGCTGGGTGTCATAGACCTCCGCCACGGCCGGGTCACCGTCGACCTGGTAGCGGTGCACGTAGTTGGAATCCGCGAACGTCGCGATCTGGTTACGCAGCACGCCGTTCGGCATGAAGGCGTACTCTTCGACGCCGCTGGTCGCGTTGAAGCCGTGCAGGAACCCGCCGTTCGAGCCCAGGTAGATCATCTGCTTGCGGGATGCATTCGTCGAAGCGAACGCAGAGTAGGCCGATGCACCGGTGAAGCTGGCGCTCGTATACAGGCGCGGGTCCGGCCGGCCGACGAACACCGGCTGGGAGTTGACGAAGGTTCCGAGCACCGACTGGCGAACGCGGAAGCCAAGCGCCGCTGGCGCTTCGTTGGAACGGTCTCCGCGGAGGTAGTCCATCCGCTGCGACGTGGCGAGCGCCGACTGGTCGGCGGCCGCCAGCGAACCGTAGCTGTTGAACTGGCGGTAGCCGCCGCTGTTGACCCAGAGGTCGCGCGAGCCCCACGCCGGAACGACTGCACTCGCACTCCACACGGGAGCGGTCGAAATGCGCCCCGTCGTTTCGTTCACGGAGAACGCGTCCAACTCGCCACGCCAGGAGCCGCTGAAGAAGCTGGCCTGGTAGACCCGCGCACCGGCTTCAAGTCGCGTGGTGTTGGTCGCGAACGAGGCGCCGGAGCCCTCCACCGCCGAGACGATGTTGGCAAAGGCACGGCGCAGCGACGCCACCATGCGCTCGGCGTCGCGGGCCGGGAAATAGTTGTCAGGGCGCGGCGGATTGCCACCGCCGACGATCAGCTCATTGGTGCCGTTCCACAGGGGGCGCGGAATCGGCAGCGTGTTGGTGAACGGATCGAAGCCGGAGGGCGGACGGAATCCACCGTACTTCGTGGCCAGCCAGTACTGGTTGTTGTTCCGGCCAAGCTGGTTCTGGAATTCCAGCACGTCGACCCAGTAGGTCTGGGCGGACTGCGTGCCCGGGATGTCGCTGCGGAGATCCTGGGTATTGGCGTGATAGGCCAGGGCCGAGATGTATGCCGAGTTGTTGCGGCCGGACCACGACCCTACGTTGGCGGCCGGAAGGTTGTTGCCCTCCTGGCGCTCCATGTCATTGATCAAGCCCATGAACCGGACGACGTCGACCGTCGTATCCGCCGTTACCGCCGCCGGCTTCGCCGGCTCGTCGGTCGCACTGGTGGCACCCGGGAGGTTCTTGTCCTGCCACGTGTTCACGTCACCGATGCCCAGCAGGACGTTGGCTTGGCAGCGGAAGGCCACGGGATCGTTCCACTGCGTGACCACCGGGAATCCGTCGGCCGCGTCGAAACGATCTTCCTGCGTCGCGCCCAGGTTGTTCGAGTACTCGGCCACCGGTTGCTGGTTCTTCAGATAACGCAGGCCGGCGTAGTAGAGCTCGCCGACCGGGTCCTGCGACTTCATCAAGCGGCGTGTGGCGACCTCGCCGAAACGATTGAGGTAATTGATGACGCCGCTGAACTGGATGGCGTTCGCGCCCGTGAGGCCATTGTTCGTATTCGTTGCCGTGGCGTCACCGGGATTCGGATTGGCGAACAAGACACCGGTGTTCGGGTCCCATTCGGAGGCGGAATTGGCGACCGCCGCACCGCCGCTGTCGACCGTCAGCGGACCCACATACTTCGAATTCGACCGCATGACGCCGCCGTCGCGGTCGCGGCCCGAAATGTTCAAGTAGCCGAAGATGGAATAGCGCAAGCGGGGTCGGGCGGCTGCGCCGATCGTCCCCCGGCCGGCGTACTCCTGGATCAACCCCTCGGGCTTCCAGCCTTGGGCGTACTGGATGCAGTTCGATTCCAGCAGGCCCGGCACACAGACCTTCACTCGAATCGACACCTCATAAATGACGTTGTTGCGATTGCGCGTTGCAGGCAACGGCGCCGCGGCCGCCGTGGGCGGGTAGTTGACGTCGCCCGAGTTGTAGGCGGTGTCGTCCAGGGCGTGGACCGCCGGGTTGTACGCGACCACATTGGCCGTAACTGCCGCGGCACTGGAGCGATTGATGCCCACATCGCCCGTGCCGGTGAACCACATGCGCTGGTTCAGCCCGTCGATACGCATGCGGAAATCGTTCCAGCTGGCGGGCGTCGCCGGCCCGACCAGGCCGCCACTGATGACGCGACGCGGGAAGTTGCCCGTCCCGTCACGATCATGACGGGCCTTCTGCAGCATCGTTTCGGTCGGCGTATCGACGACGCGATTGCCGCCCGTGAGTGCGGAGCGGAAGGGATCGATGGTCTGCGTGGCGGCCCAGTTCAGGAAGTGGCCACTCCACTCATCGGCACCGGCGCATTGGTTGTTGGTCGTGAACGACACCGGGTAGAAATGCCGCTCGGACTCGTTCGCCGACCAGTGGTAGCGATAGCACTTGGCGGAATCGAAGTAGCCCACCCAGGCCGTCGTCGTGGCGTTGTTGTAGTTGCCGATGTTCGCCACGCTGATGACCGTCGGGAACTCCACCGACGGAACGAGGACCAGGTTGCCCGGCACGCTGGCGCCGAGGAACAGCGGTCGCTGGGCGACATCAATGGCGGCGGAAGCCTGGCCGGCCAGCGTCGTCGCGACGAAAGCCGCGAGGAAGGCGAGGCGCCCGTGGCGAGGTGTCGAGGTGCTCATGGGGTGCTCCCGAGGGAATCAGATGCGACTGATGACATAGGTGCCTTGCAGCGTGACGGTGGCTCGACCACTGCCTGCCACGCCGACGGCCTCCGGGTCCGCGCTGCGCGCGTAGATCCGGTAGTTGTAAAGCACCATGTCCGTGGTGCCGCCGTCGGAGATCTCCGCCGACAGGCGATCGTTGGCCATGATGCTCGTGCCGATGAACTCGACGCAGTACCCGGGCGTGCCTTCGGCCGCCACGGCGGGCGCCGCAGCGACCGCGGCATCCGCCGTGCGCCAGAGGGCATTGCTGAAGGCACAGCCGCCGCCAGCGACGGGTGAGCCCACCGGCAAGATCAGGTTCGGGTTGCTTTCGCAGATCACACCCGTCGCCGTGCAGTCGAAGGCGGTGCCCACGAGGGTGCGGGCTTGAGCGTCCGACACGATGCCCGCGGCCTGCGCGGTCACGAAGGCCTCGCCCTCGCGAAGCGCGGACTCGGCGACCTGGAAGGCGAGGCTACGATCGAACATCGCGCCGGTCATGCGCTCTTCGAGCAGGGTCGAGCGGAGGCTCGCCAAGCCGAGCAACGTCATCACCAGCAACAAGAGCAGGACGATGATCAGTGCCGCGCCGGACTGGCGGCGTGCAGGAAAGGTCGTCGGGCTCACGGCAAGCGGCTCCGGATGGCGATCACATTGGTGAAGTTGCGTTCAAGCGCATCGAAATCGGCACTGACGCGCTGGCCTTCCGTGCCGACGCCGCCTTGCGCGGTGTCCATGGCCACAGTCATGCGCACGGCGGTCACCGCCGCCCAGTCGACGATCGCGCCCGCGGCGACGAAGTCCGCACCGCCATCGACGGCGTAGTCGATGCGCAGGTCGGTCACGCCCTCGATCATTTCCTCGCGGATCACGCGAGGGGAATTGCCTGCAGTGATGGTCTCGCGGAACAGCGAACGGCCATTGCGGGCATTGGCGCCCACGTACCAGCGCACCGGCACGTAGCGCGCCACGCGCACGCGCGGCTGGGCACGGGCCGAAGGGGCCCAGACCGGCGCCGGATCCCAAAGGGTGGCATTGCGGTTGCCCGGCGTCAGGCCGGTGTAAGCCAGGGTGAGCTCGGAGTTCGACACCGAGACCTGGGCAAGCGCGACCCAAGGGACGAAATCGCGCTGGTCCTGGCCCTGCACCGCTGGCGTGCCGCTACCCACCGGCGCCAGCGCGTTCGCGCAGACGATCACCAGATCGCCGGTCACGAAGCCGTGCGCCCCCGCCCCGGTCGCCGGCGCGTTCAGTGCGATGCGCGCGGGGTTGGTGGCGATGGCGGCCGGCGCGAGGAAGGCCCCGTCGAATTCCTGGGTGGCGGCGTAGCGCACGTCGATGGCCGAGGTGCCGGCGATGCGGTTGCCCGTCGCCGTGCCGAAACCCGTGCCCGGGGTCGCGTTGCTGGGGCCGTAGCCGCGGAAGCCGCCGCGCGCATTCGTGGTGGGGAGCGCCGCCGTCCACGTCGACCACCACGCGGCATTGGCGGTGGCCAGCCCGTTGGAAAAGCGGTAATCGGCGCGATCACTGCGCGAACCCGAATCGCCGGTCGCGGCTTCCCGACCGCAGCTGAAGCCACCGGTCTGGCGGACATCACGCGCGATCAGTTCGAAGGCCACCCGAGCCCCTTCCTGCAGGCGGGAGAGCGAATCCGTCGCTTCGCGAACCCGGGCATTCATGATGAAGACCGAGGTGGCCGCCGCGGCGACCAGAACCCCGAGGGCCAGTCCGATCAGGAGCTCGATCAGGGTGAAGCCGGCCGACGTGAGGCGCCCACGGCGCCGGAGGAGGACGTTCTTACTCATAGCTGCGACACCGTGGTGATCTGGTGCTCGGTCTCACCGGCCGTGCCGCGGCTGTCGTCCCACACCAAAGCCACGGTGCAAACGTTGTCGGCGCAGGCGATGCGGGCACAGGCGTTCTCGCCGAGCCGGTCCTTGACCCCCTGGTGCCACGCCGCGCGCTCCAGCTCGGCTCGCGTGGCACCGGCGATGGGATCGCAGGTCAGCGGCATGTTGTAGGCACCGCTCCGGGCGGCGATGAGGTTCGCACGCATGGTGTCGAGGATGGCGTAGGTCTCCAGCACCGCCTGGCTGCGTTCAAGCGAGCTCTGGCTGTTGCGGAGGGCGGCCGCCTGCATCGCGCCAACCCCCAGCATGCCCACGGCGAGGATCAGGGCGGCGATGAGGATCTCGATCAGCGTGGCGCCCGATTGGCGCGCAGGGGGAGTGGATAGGCGCATCATGATCAGGTCGGATTAGCAGGAGTGGCGCAGAGGGCCGAAGCTTGGCGCCGCTGGATGGTGGTACGGCTGCCGCTGGTCAAGGTCACGTCGCGCACGTTGTCCGCCGGCTGGGCCACGGGACGACAGACCGCGAACCGCGCATTGAGGAGCGCCCGGTTGGCGGCGCGTGCGAAGCCATCGGGGCTGTAGCGGATGCGGTGGGTACCGCTGATCGCCGCGGACGGAAGCACCTGCGTCCCCTGGGCGGGGGTGGCCACGGCGATGATCTCTTCGCCTCCCGACACGGCGTCGTCGCGATTGGTGTCCTCGAAGACCAGCCAACCCTGGCTCCAATTGGTCGAGCAGGACGTTCCATTGACGCTCGGGCACACCACCACCCGCTGGTTGCGGCGGATGGCTTCCGCGCGGGCCTGCTTCAGGCTCGCCAACAGTTCGTTGGCCGTGCTGGTGAGTCGACTGCCATTCACCGCACCGATGTAGTTCGGGATGGCCAATGCCAACACCACCCCGAGGATGATGACCACGATCATCACTTCCAGGAGCGTGAAACCTAGGGAGGCCGGGCGCGGGCCCCGGGAGCGGGCGGACATCGGTAACCTTCGGAGGGGTTTTGGGCTTCCGCACCATAGGACCGACGAGAGGACCACGTCCAACGATGACCGACGAACGGCAGGATCACGGCCGCCGGGCGGCCCTCCCCGGGGCAACGCCCCCCATCGATGCGCTCCTTTCCCCGGAGTCCATGCTCGGGCTCCTGATGCTGGGGCTCGTGCTCGCCGTGGTGGTCTGGGCCAGCCCGATGGCCGCATCGTCCGGGCTGGAAGGCCTCGGAATGGCGGCCTTGCTGGTGACCTGGGTGGTCGCCTTGAGCCTCGGGACCCTTCACCTGCTGCGCGGCTGGCTGCGCGACTGGCCGGTCGGCCGGGTGGTGGTGGTCATCGGCGTTGTCGTGCTGGCGATCACGGTGGCCAGCGGATTCACCGGATGGGTCCTGGTCGGGGGCGCCCCGGGCGGCCATCGGGCACTGGCGGATTTCCTGCTCCGGCTGGTGCTGATCGCGCTCGGCATGGCCTGCGCCGGATCGCTGGTGGCCATCAATGCCGCGCGATGGCAGGCCAGCCGACTCGCGGTGGCGCAGGCGGAGTTGCGGCATCTGCAAGCCCGCGTGCACCCCCACTTCCTGTTCAATGCGCTCAATGCGGCGACGGCCTTCCTGCCCGACCGGCCACGGGAGGCGGAAGCGGTCCTGCTGGACCTTGCCGACCTGTTCCGCGCTGCGCTGCGCCAAGAGCAGACCCACCGGCTGAGCGAAGAACTCACGCTGGCCCGACGCTACCTCGATATCGAAGAACGCCGGATCGGCCCGAGGCTGCAGGTGTCCTGGGCCGTGGACGACTGCGACGATTCGATCGAGGTGCCCACCTTCTGCGTCCAAGTGCTCGCCGAAAACGCCATCCAGCACGGTATCGAGCCGAATCGCGAAGGTGGGGTCGTCGCCGTGTCCGCCTGGTGCGACGGGGGGTGGACGATGGTGGAAGTGCGCAATCCCGTCAGTGGTCGCGAAGCCCGCCCGGGGCGCTGGGCGGGGCAGCGCATCGGCATCGCCGGGACTCGCGCACGTCTCGAAGCCCATCTCGGGCCGCAGGCCCGATTGGAAACCCGCCTCGAAGGGGGCGAGCACATCGCCCTCCTCCGTCTTCCTCCTCAGGCCACGACGCGATAGCAGGGCTTGTATTCGCCCGACATCTTCATGCGGCGCTGTTCGACGAAAGCGCGCAGCAGGTCGTCGAGGCTGGCCATGATGGCTTTGTCGCCATGGATCTCGAAGGGACCGTGCTGCTCGATGCGGCGCATGCCGGGCTCCTTCACGTTGCCGGCGACGATGCCGGAGAACGCGCGGCGCAGGTCGGCGGCGAGTTCGTGCACGGGGCGTCCGAAGTGCAGGTCGAGGGCGGCCATGGCGGCGTGGTCGGGCTCGAAGGGCTGCTGGAAGGCGAACGGGATCTTCAGCGACCAGTTGAAGAAGAAGGCGTCGCGGTTGGCGATGCGGTGCTCGCGCACCTTCTTCATGCCGTCCTTCATCGTCTTGGCGACGGCCGTCGGGTCGTCGACGATGATGGTGTAGTGCTTCGCCGCCTCGTCGCCCAGCGTCAGGCGGATGAAGCGGTCGATCTGTTCGAAGTAGGCCGCCGAAGCCTTCGGGCCGGTGAACACCAGCGGGAACGGCACGCCGGCGTTGTCCGGGTGCAGCAGGATACCCAGCAGGTAGAGGATTTCCTCGGCGGTACCGACGCCGCCCGGGAAGACGATGATGCCGTGGCCGAGGCGGACGAAGCCTTCGAGGCGCTTCTCGATGTCCGGCATGATCACCAGCTGGTTGACGATCGGGTTCGGCGATTCCGCCGCGATGATCCCCGGCTCGGTCATGCCGATGTAGCGCGGGTTGCGCTGGCGCTGCTTGGCGTGCGCGATCGTGGCGCCCTTCATCGGCCCCTTCATCGCGCCCGGGCCGCATCCCGTGCAGATGTCGATGCCACGCAGGCCGAGTTCATAGCCGACCTTCTTCGTGTACAGGTACTCGTCGCGGCCGATCGAATGGCCACCCCAGCACACCACGAGGTTCGGGTCCTGGTGCGGGCGCATGGCGCGGGCGTTGCGCAGGATCTCGAACACCGCGCTGGTGAGGCCTTCGGAGGTCTCGAGGTCGAACTGGCCGCTCTGCACTTCGATGGCGGTGTAGGCGATGTCGCGCACGACCGCGAACAGCAGGTCGGCGACGCCGCGGATCAGCTCGCCGTCGACGAAAGCAATCGCCGGCGCGTTCTTCAGCTCGAGCCGGATGCCACGGTCCATTTGCTGGACCTCGATGTCGAAGTACGGGTAGCGCGCCGAAGCGGCGCGCGGATCGTCGGAGTCGGAGCCCACCGTCAGCACGGCGAGGGCGCAGCGGCGCAGGGTGTCGCGCAGGCCACCGCCCTGGGTGGCGTCGGTGAGGCGCGCGATCTCGGCGCGCGAGAGGATGTCGAGGCCGCCGCGCGGGCTGATGCGGGCGTTGACGGTGGGCAGGGGGGCGTAGGTGTCGCTCATCGGGTGGTCGGTCGTCTTCATTGGACCGCCGACTCTAGCAGCCCGCGGGGAACAGGGATGTCGGGCCGGAACAGGCCTAGCGGAAGCTGCGGTGCTCGACCACCAGCGGCTTGCCGTCGAGCGTGGCGAGCAGGTCGTCGAGCGGCTCCACGTGCTCGACGATCAGGTGGGTGACGCCCTCGTGGGCTTCCCAGCGGCCGCGGGCCCCGAGCAGCTGCGATTCGACGATGGCGCGTCGGTAGCGTTCGACCACGGCCCGCCAGCAGATCAGGTTGGTGAGGCCGTGCTCGTCCTCGAGCGTGAGGAACCAGGTGCCGTTCGCCGTCTGCGGGCGCTGCCGCAGGGTGACGAGGCCGGCGGTGCGCGTTCGACGCGGCGCGATAAGGCGATGCAGGGCGCGATGGTCGAGGTAGCCGCGGGCCCGGAGTTGCGGGCGCAGCAAGGCCATCGGATGCGCGTTGAGCGTGAGCCCGGTGCTGGCGTAATCGGCGAGCGTCGTCTCGCTGGCCGTGGGTGGGCGGATCACCAGCCGGCCTTCGTCGGCGGCGGGCAATTCGGCGAACAGCGGCAAGGTGCCCGCCTCCACCCCGGCCATGGCCCACCGGGCGCGATGGCGGTGGCCGCTGAGCCCGCGCAGCGCATCGGCCTCGGCGAGCGCGGCACGAGCACGCTCGTCGAGATCCGCGCGGGTGCACAGGTCCTCGATGTCGCGGAACGGTGCGCGGAGACGCGCCGCCACGACGCGTTCGGCGGCCTCGCGCGGCAGCGAGCCGACCTCGCGGAGGCCAAGGCGGATCGCGGGCTGCGATGACGGCGCCCTGCCCGGCCCATCGACCGGCTCGAGCGAGGATTCGACCTCGCTGCAGCGCACATCGACCGGACGCACCGCGATGCCGTGCCGCCGCGCATCCTGGACGATCTGCGCGGTGGTGTAGAAGCCCAGCGGCTGCGCGTTCAACAGGGCGCAGGCGAAGGCCGCCGGTTCGTGGCATTTGAGCCAGCAGCTGGCGTAGGTGAGCAGGGCGAAGCTGGCGGCGTGCGATTCCGGGAAACCGTAGCTGCCGAAGCCCTTCACCTGCTCGAAGATCTGTTCGGCGAAATCCGGCGGGTAGCCGCGCTCGGCCATGCCGGCCAGCAGGCGCTGGCGGTGGTGCTCGAGGCCGCCGCGGCGCTTCCACGCCGCCATCGAGCGGCGGAGCTCATCCGCTTCGCCGGCGGTGTAGCCGGCGGCGACCATCGCGATCTCCATCACCTGCTCCTGGAACAGCGGCACGCCGAGCGTCCGGCCGAGCACCGTTTCCAGCGCCTTCGACGGGTAAAGCACCGGATCGATGCCCTGCCGGCGCCGCAGGTAGGGATGCACCATGCCGCCCTGGATCGGGCCGGGTCGCACGATGGCGACTTCGATGACGAGGTCGTAGAAGGTGCGCGGCTTCAGGCGCGGCAGCATCGTCATCTGCGCGCGCGATTCGATCTGGAACACGCCCAGCGTGTCGGCGCGTTGGATCATTTCATAGGTTTTTTTGTCTTCGGCAGGAATCGTCGCCAGTTCGAGGTGGCGGCGGCCGTTCGCGCGCAGCAGGTCGAGGCAGCGGCGGATGGCGCTCAGCATGCCGAGCGCCAGCACGTCGACCTTCAACAGGCCGAGCGTTTCCAGATCATCCTTGTCCCACTGGATGATGGTGCGCTCGGGCATCGCGGCGTTCTCGACGGGCACCAATCGCGAGAGCGGCGCATCGCTGATGACGAAGCCGCCGACGTGCTGCGAGAGGTGGCGCGGGTGGTCGAGCAATTCGTGGGCGAGCATCAGCACCTTGGCCAGCAGCCGGCCGTCCGGGTCGAGCCCGCGCTCGCGGCAGCGGGCCTTCCACACCTCGAAGTCCTCGGCGTGGCCGAGCGCGGCGGAGAGCTCGGCGAGCTGGTCCTCGGGCAGCCCCATCACCCGGCCGACGTCGCGCAGCGCACTCTTCGGCCCATAGGTGATGACCGTCGCGGCCAGCGCGGCGCGCTCGCGGCCGTACTTCGCATAGACGTACTGGATGACCTCCTCGCGGCGCTCGTGCTCGAAGTCGACGTCGATGTCCGGGGGCTCGTCGCGCTCCTTCGACAGGAAGCGGCCGAACAGCAGGTTGGCGCGTGCGGGGTCGACCGCGGTGATGCCGAGCGCGTAGCAGACCGCCGAATTCGCCGCCGAGCCTCGCCCTTGGCAGAGGATGCCGCGCGAGCGGGCGAACACCACGAGGTCGTGCACGGTAAGGAAGAAGGCCTCGTACTTCAGCTCGGCGATCAGCGCGAGTTCGGCCTCGATCTGCGCGCGAACCTTCTCCGGCAGGCCCTCCGGCCAGCGCAGCGCGGCGCCATCCCAAGCAAGCGTGGCCAACCAGCTCGACGGCGTCTCGCCCTCGGGCACCAGCTCGCAGGGGTAGTCGTATTTCAGGTCGCGCAGATTGAAGCGGCAACGCGCGGCGATGGCCACGCTTTCCTCCAGCCACGCCCGCGGGAAGATCGCCGCCAGCGCCTGCCGCGTGCGCAGGTGGCGCTCGCCGTTCGGGAACAGTCGGCGCCCCGCCTCGCGCAAGGTGGCGCGGTGGCGCAGAGCGCACAGCACGTCCTGCAGGCCGCGGCGCCGGCGCAGGTGCATGTGCACGTCGCCGCAGGCGACGACGGGCAGGCCACAGTGGGCGGCCAGCGCGGTGATGGCGGTGCGGCGAGCGTCGTCGTCAGCGCCGCGATGCAGCTGTGCGCCAAGCCAGAGGCGATCGGGGAACAGGCCGCGCAGCCACGCGACCGTGGCGTCCGCCGCATCACGCGCGTCGCGCAAGCCGCCGGCGCCGTCACCCAAGCCGAGGTCGTCCAGCGTCGGAAGCCACAGGGCCAGCACGCCGTCGGCGCCCTCGTCCGTGCCCTCGCCAAACGCGGCCTCGAGATCGGCGCGATGCAGCGCGTAACGGCCCTTCGCCGCACGCCGCCGCGCGGCGGTGATCAGCGCGGAAAGCTGCTCGTAGCCGCGCGTGGTTTCGACCAGCAACACCAACTTCGGCCCGTCGGCGAGCTGCACTTCGGTGCCGCAGATGAGCGACAGGCCCGTGGCCTCGCTGGCCTCCAGCCCACGTACGAGGCCGGCGAAGCTGCATTCGTCGGTGATCGCCAACGCGCGGTAGCCCAGCGCTTTCGCACGCTCGAACAATTCCAAGGCCGTGGACGCCCCGCGCTGGAACGAGAACGCCGAGAGGCAGTGCAGTTCGGCGTAGTCGGTAAGCGCGGCCTTCGTCGCGCGCGCTTCAGGCGAACCAGCCATGCAGCCACCACGGCCCGCCCTCGCCGCCCACCGGCCGGAACGCCCAAGCCTCCTGCCCGCTGCGGGTGCGCAGGCGGTAGTAATCGCGGCGTACGGGTTCGTCATCCCACCACGCGGTCTCGATGCGCTCGGGGCCGGCCAGCACCGCCTCCACCGCCTCGCGCAGCACGATCGGCGGGTCGATGAGCCACAGCGGCCGCGGCCCCTCGGCCAGCACGGGCAGGCGGGTGCGCGGCGTGTCGACCCAGCACCAGGCAGCTTCCGGGCGATGCGTGTCGACCACGGCCAGGGCCTGCACGGCCGCATCGCCGAGCCGCGCGCGCAGGCGGCTGTCGAGCAGGCCGGCATCACCGCTGCGCGTTCGTGCCTCGAACAGGTCACGATGCTCGGGATGGAAGCCGGGCAGGTCGTCCGCCTCGAGGCCGAGGCTCACCGCGGGCGCCGGCAGGCGCGCGCTGTCCAGCTTCAGGCGCGCAAGGTCGAACAGCCGCGCGGCATCGCGTTCCGGCGCGGCCAACCGCACCTCGAGGCGCGTCGGGGCAACGCCATCCTCGTGGCCGAACACCAGCCGGAAGCCGGGCACGCCGCCGTCGCGCTGCACGAGGAACAGCGCGAACTCCTGCAGCAACCGACGCAACGGAAACACCAGCACCGTCGCATCGGCGAGCGGGTGGTCGAAATCGAGACGCGCGACGTAGCGCGTGGGGGGCTCGTACAGGGGCAGCGGGTCGGGCGCGCGGCCGACGAGGCGATCGAGCCGATCGAGCACCGACGGGCCGATGCGCTTCGCCAGCGCGGCGCGCGGCAGGGCCAGCACGTCGCCCAAGCGCTTGAAGCCACTGCGTTCGAGCAGGCGCAGCGCGTCATCGGGCAGGCCGGCCAAGCCCTGCGGAAGGCGCGCCAGCAGGCGCTGCAACTGGGTGGCGTCGGCCACGGCGAGGCCGTCGTGCGCCCGCGCCAATGCGCGCGCGGCCAGCGGCGTGGGGGCACAGGCGATGCGCACCTGCACGCCATAGCCGACGAGTTCATCGCGCAATCGCTGCTGCCAGCGCGGCCATGGCCCGAACAGGCCGAGCGAACGCCCGGCTTCGAACAGCACGGTGTCGGGCTCGCGCAGGCTCACCTCGGCCGAGAAGCCGTAGGCGTAAGCGGCCAGCCATTCGCGCAGCGCGGCATCACGCACCGGCTGGTGGGCGGCCAGCGCGAGCCCCGGGCACAGCAGCTGCGCGCTGGCCACCGCTTGCCCGGCGTGCACGCCCAGCGCGCGGGCCGCGGCGCTCGCGGCATGGATGCGGCGCTGCTGCGGGCCGTCGGTCAGCGCCCAGGGCACGGCGTCGTCGAAGGCCTGCAACGCGCGGCGATGGCGCGCTTCGGCATCCAGCGCCAGCTGCGGCAAGTGCAAGGCGCACCACCACGGCGACGCGGGACGGAAGGGCGGCGGGCTGGCGGGCATGGGGACGCCGGAACCTCAGTGCACGGCACGCAGCGCGACACGGAATGGCGCGCCCCAGGCCACCGGCGCGGCCGGCACGACCCCGCCGCGGCATTTGTGCAGGCGCATGCGGTCACCGGGCATCACTTCCATCCGCAGCGCCGCCGGCGAAGGCTGTTGCAGGGCGCGCAGGGGCCGGAAGGCGAAGCCGAGGGCGTCGCCCTGCTCCGCCGCCACCGCGAGCCGGCGCAGCGCGCGGTCGTCCGCGCCCTGTGGCCAGCACAGCACCGCGCCGCAAGCGCCGGAACGCAGGCCCTGCTCGGCGGCCCACAGCGCATCGCGGCCCTCGGCCCGCACCACGCGCAGCCGCGACAGATCGAGCCCGGCCGCGGCCAGCGCCGGCGCATACGGCAGGTAGGGCGGCGCCACCATCAACAGGCTGCGGCCCTGCCGCGCCAGACGCACCAGGGTGGGCAGCAGCAGGCGCAGCTCCCCCACGCCATCCATCGGCAGCAGCAGTTCCAGCAAGGACGCGCTGGGCCACCCACCGCCCGGCAGCACGGCATCGAGGGCGGCATGACCGGTGGGCTCGCCCGGCCGCCCGGCCGCCTGCCCCGCAGCCGGCCACAGGCGGCGCTCGTGGATCAGGGCATCAAGGGAAGCGAGGGCGGCAGGCATGGCAGGTCACCGATCCGGCAGGAAAAAGTACCACATAAAAATGTGGCTTTCGTGAAGCCGGCAAGCCGGCGTCCTGCCATGGGAATCGATGCCCGTCTCACCGCTCGCGACCGGCCCGTCACGGGGGCCGCCGGCTATACTCCGCGGGCTCTTGCTCGCGGCGGGAGAAGCATCGGCACCGGGCCTCGATCCCCGGCACCGACGCTGCCGAAGGCGCAACGCCCGTAATCGCTCAGGCCCCCGTACCGCCGCGCGCGAGCAACTCTGGAGAGACCGGTTGAATCCGGCGCCGAAGGTGCACACGAAGCGCGATCCCGGCTTCGCAAACTCTCAGGCAAAAGGACAGAGGGGCGAGCAGGGATTTCGAGTGGCGCAAGCCACGAGCCTGCGAGCGCCCGGCGCGATGCAACGCGCCGGGCCGGACGAGCCGGATCGCCACCGATGCTTCGGGGGTGGTCCGGAGCACAGGGCGCATCGCTTTGCGACGCACCCCGCACCCCGCCCCTTCCATCCGGACATCGCCATGACCACGCCTTCGCTTCGCGCCCTCGAGCACCACGACGCCTTCCTCGAGCGCCACATCGGCCCCAACGCGGCCGAGATCGCCCACATGCTGAAGGTGATCGGCCAGCCCTCGCTCGAGGCGATGACCGACGCCATCGTGCCGGCCTCGATCCGCTCGACCCAGCCGCTGGCCCTGCCGGCCCCGGTCACGGAAGTCGAAGCGCTCGCGAAGATCCGCGCGATCGCGAACAAGAACCAGGTGTTCAAGAGCTTCATCGGCCAGGGCTACTACGGCACCCACACGCCGAACGTCATCCTGCGCAACATCCTCGAGAACCCCGCCTGGTACACGGCCTACACGCCCTACCAGGCCGAGATCTCGCAGGGCCGCATGGAGGCGCTGATCAACTTCCAGACCATGGTGACCGACCTCACCGGCATGGAGATCAGCAACGCCTCGCTGCTCGACGAGGCCACCGCCGCCGCCGAGGCGATGACGCTGGCCAAGCGCTCGGCCAAGTCGAAGTCGAACCGCTTCTTCGTCTCCAAGCACGTGCACCCGCAGACGCTGGCCCTGCTGCACACCCGCGCCGACGGCATCGGCATCGAGGTGGTGGTCGGTGACGAAGCGGACGCCGCCGGCGCCGACGTCTTCGGCGTGCTGCTGCAGTACCCGAACACGGTCGGCCAGATCCACGATTACGCCGCGCTGGCCGACGCCGTCCATGCCAAGGGCGGCCTCGTCGCCGTCGCCACCGACCTGCTGGCGCTGACGCTGATCAAGGCCCCGGGCGAATGGGGCGCGGACATCGTGGTCGGCAACACCCAGCGCTTCGGCGTGCCCTTCGGCTTCGGCGGCCCGCACGCCGCCTTCCTCGCCTGCAAGGACGGCTTCAAGCGCTCGATGCCAGGCCGCCTGATCGGCGTCTCGGTCGACGCGCAGGGCAACCCGGCCTACCGCCTCACGCTGCAGACCCGCGAGCAGCACATCCGCCGCGAGAAGGCCACGTCGAACATCTGCACCGCGCAGGTGCTGCTGGCGGTGATGGCCTCGATGTATGCCGTCTACCACGGTCCGGAAGGCCTGACCCGCATCGCCACCCGCGTGCACCGCCTCGCCGCGATCCTCGCCGGCGCGCTGCGTGCGAAGGGCATCACCGTCGGCACCGACTTCTTCGACACCCTGCACGTGGTGGGCGTCGATGCCGCCGCCCTGCATGCGAAGGCCAAGGCCGCGCGCATCAACCTGCGCGCGATCGACGCCACGAGCGTGGGCATCAGCCTCGACGAGACCACCGCCCGCGACGACGTCGCCGCGCTGGCCGCGCTGTTCGGTGCCTCGGTGGCCGACATCGACGCCGCCGACGCCAGCACCCCGGACGCCCTGCCCGCCGGCCTGCGCCGCACCTCGGCCTTCATGCAGCACCCGGTGTTCAACACGCACCACAGCGAGCACGAGCTGCTGCGCTACCTGCGCACGCTGGCCGACAAAGACTTGGCCATGGACCGCACGATGATCCCGCTGGGCTCGTGCACCATGAAGCTCAATGCCACGGCCGAGATGATCCCGGTGACCTGGCCGGAGTTCGCCAACATCCACCCGCTGGCGCCGGCCGAGCAGGCCGAGGGCTACCGCGAGCTGATCACCACGCTCGAAGCGATGATCGTGGAGTGCACCGGCTACGACGCCGTCAGCCTGCAGCCGAACTCCGGCGCGCAGGGCGAGTACGCCGGCCTGCTGGCCATCCGCGGCTACCACCGCAGCCGCGGCGAGGGCCACCGGAACATCTGCCTGATCCCGGAATCGGCGCACGGCACCAACCCGGCGTCGGCGCAGATGGTCGGCATGGACGTCGTCGTCGTGGCCTGCGACAAGGACGGCAACGTCGACGTCGCCGACCTGCGCGCCAAGGCCGAGAAGCACTCGGCGAACCTCGCCGCGCTGATGGTCACCTACCCGTCCACGCACGGCGTGTTCGAGGAAGCCATCGTCGAGATCTGCGAGATCATCCACGCCCACGGCGGGCAGGTGTACACCGACGGCGCCAACATGAACGCCATCGTCGGCGTGGCCAAGCCCGGCAAGTGGGGCTCGGACGTCTCGCACCTCA
>Ga0209278_1000684_pt1 | contig 24176 bp, 20 predicted proteins | sample JI81BgreenDNA_FD_187504 | JGI IMG/M metagenome (GOLD analysis project Ga0209278, IMG submission 187504) | Wastewater effluent complex algal communities from Wisconsin, to seasonally profile nutrient transformation and Carbon sequestration -... | ecosystem: Engineered > WWTP > Effluent > Algae... | reverse complement strand
CCATGCGAGATTGGAGATCGTCGGTAAATCTGAATAAGTAAATATTCCCAAATTCTACCATTTTGATGCCTTGGGGCATCAAAGAAGAAGGTTTTACCATTAATTGAGTATTCATAGGAATAACAGCTCTCAGATACTCTTGGAATATTGTAGCTTATCCGTTGTTAAGTGAATTTAAGGAAAGAGCGATCGCACTTGTTGTAAAATTCGATGCTCCTGATTAATTACAAGATGCGTTCTAATTGAGTCGATCGCACTTGTGGCAATTTCTCAGCCCCAGTCGTATCAAAAACGATCGCGTGTTTAGCCGTCGGCAACAACCGCTGTAAAATCTGGATATATCCCTCCGCATCGCCCCGACGGTGGAACCGAGCAACCACCAATCGCTGCATATTTGGCAATTGTCGCACGATACACCAGGGATGAGTGTTTAATTTGGGCTTGGATGTTGGTATCATAGGTTGACATACTCCCCAGCCTGAAGGCGTGGGGATTCTTTACGCTTCATTGACGGACGCTACGCCCGGTAGTCTTACTCTGTCTCGACGTACATTTAGAGTCGTGCCGATGCCCCAGGCCGACTTTTTCTATATTTACCGAAGCGTTTTCATCTCGGTCGTGTTCTGTACCGCAATTTAGGCAAAGTATAGAACGCACAGACAAATCAATTTTTCCCCATTTATATCCGCAATCAGAGCAAGTTTGGCTTGTAGGTTCCCATCGACTAATAATTACGAACTCACGTCCATACTTTTCCGACTTTGCCTCAACTAAGACCCTAAACTCTCTCCAACCTTGCTGGCTAATTGCTCTAGACAGTTTACGGTTTTTAACCATTCCTGATACATTCAACTCTTCCAAAACGATAGTTTGGTTTTCGCTAACTACTTTGGTTGATAGTTTGTGCAAGAAATCTTTGCGAGTATCAGCAATCTTGTTGTGCTGTTTGGCAATTTGAATACGGGTTTTTCTTCTTCGTTTAGAGTCTTTCTGTTGACGCGCTAACTTACGCTGAAGTTGGCGAACCTTGCGGTCTACCGCTTTATAGCAGGGGCTTACAGCTTTTTCACCGTTGCTCATCACAGCAAAAGTTTTAATACCCAAGTCAATCCCGACACTTTGGTTTTTGGCGTCGAGTTGAACGGGTTCTACTTCTACTACAAAGCTCAAAAAATAGCGGTTAGCGCAGTCTTTAATTATCGTAACTGAGCTAGGCTCTGACGGTAGCTCTCTAGACCAAATCGGCTTGACAATACCCATCTTTGCTAAATAAACACCCTGCCCCTTGACTGAAAACCCACCGCGAGTTAGTCTAGCTGACTGACTAGAGGTGCGTTTTTTGAATTTAGGGTAGCCAACTTTTTGCCCCTTTCTCTTACCTTTACAGGAATCGAAAAAATTCTTGAAGGCTGCCTCTAAATCAGCTACCGACTGCTGCAAAGGAATTGCCGACACTTCACTAAGCCAAGCTCTTTGCTGAGTCTTTTTTGCCTGAGTGATAACAATCTTTTGGAGTTGGGCCGATTTAGGCTTCTTTTGAGATTGTTTGCAGATTGCAAGAGCATCGTTATAAACAACACGAACGCAACCGAACAACTGAGCTAAGCTCTGCTGCTGTTGGCTTGTTGGATAGAAACGGTACTGATATCTTGCTTTCATGCTTACCATGATCACATAATAGGGTAGCAATTGGGTAGCCAAATGACCAGAGAAAGATTAAGTATTCGCATTGCCGTGAGTCGGCTAGAGAAGTTGCGGAGAATTGCCAAACAGAAAGAAAAAACAATGACCCAACTTATAGAGGGCTGGATTGATAAACTTAAAGAGGAAAAGCCGTCCTAGAAGGACGGGGCTTTAGACCCAGTTTTTCGATAAGGGCGATCAGATACGTGAGACTGCGGATTCGAGAACTAGCCCAGAAGAGGGGTTGGACGCTCCAAGACTTATTTCGATCAAGTTGTTTGGAGGAGTGAGGGCAGCTTATCAACAATATCTTGAGAGTAATAGCCGATCGCCCGCTATCCCCTAAAATAACTTCTACTCCCTCAATCCAAAATCTAAAATCTAAAATCGAAAATCGATATGTCTCATTCCACCGATATCGTCACCCTCGCCCGCTGGATGGCCGCCGACTTCAGCAACCAAGCCCAAGCCTTTGAAAACCCGCCATTCTTCGCCCACATCCGCGTCTGCATGAGGCCTTTGCCGATCGAAGTTCTGGATGGGATCAGCTTGTACCTAGAACAAGCCTACGATATTGAACTGCACGTACCGTACCGAGTCCGAGTTTTGAAATTAGTCCCAGTGGGCGATCGAATCGACATCGAAAATTATGCCATAGAAAACGAAGAACAATTCTACGGCGCGGCCCGCGACCCGCAACGGCTGCAAGAAATCAAAAAAGAACAACTGACTCTACTTCCTGGCTGCACCTTTATTACGCAGTGGACGGGCAACAGCTTCAAAGGGTCTGTCGAACCCGGAAAAGGCTGCATGGTGGTCAGAAAGGGCAAAAAAACCTATCTAGACAGCGAATTCGAGATTGACCAAGACAAATTTATTAGCCACGATCGCGGGCGCGACCCAGAAACCGACGCCCACGTCTGGGGAGCCCAGGCTGGCCCCTTTGAATTCACCCGCCGGGCCAGTTTCGCCGACGAAATTCCGGGTTAATCCAAAAAAACAGAGTCCTTCCTGGGCGAACACGCGCTTATTAAAGGTTCAGAATGCACCAATACCTGGTACATTAACCCAGTATTGGCAAGCAAGATTCACCGTTGATTTATGAAAGTCCTGGTTATTGGTGGCGATGGCTATTGCGGTTGGGCAACCGCACTCTACCTTTCTAACAAAGGTTACGAAGTTGGCATCCTCGACAGCTTCGTGAGGCGGCACTGGGATCTGGAACTGTGCAGCGACACCCTCACTCCCATCGCACCGATTCAGCAACGACTCCAGCGATGGCAAGATTTAACGGGCAAGTCGATCGACTTGTTCGTCGGTGACATCACCAACTACGATTTTCTCAGCAAAAGCATGAGAAAATTTGCACCAGAGGCGATCGTCCATTTCGGCGAACAGCGTTCGGCACCTTTCTCAATGATCGATCGCGAACACGCAGTCCTCACCCAAGTCAATAACGTCGTCGGGACACTCAACCTGCTGTACGCCATCCGCGAAGACTTCCCCGATTGTCACCTAGTGAAATTAGGGACAATGGGCGAATACGGCACGCCGAATATTGACATTGAAGAAGGCTACATCACGATCGAACACAACGGTCGCAAGGATACACTACCCTATCCCAAACAACCAGGCAGTTTCTACCACCTGTCAAAAGTCCACGACTCCCACAACATCCATTTTGCTTGCAAAATCTGGGGTTTAAGAGCCACCGACTTAAATCAGGGCGTAGTCTACGGCGTGCTCACAGATGAAACCGGCATGGACGAACTGTTGATCAACCGTTTGGACTACGACGGAGTATTCGGGACAGCATTGAACAGATTTTGCATCCAAGCTGCGATCGGTCATCCTCTGACAGTTTATGGCAGTGGCGGACAAACCCGCAGCTTCTTAGACATTCGGGATACCGTGCGGTGCGTGGAATTGGCTCTAGCCAACCCCGCCGAAGCCGGACAATTCCGCGTCTTCAACCAATTCACCGAACAATTCAGCGTCGGCGACTTAGCCTCCTTGGTGCAAAAAGCAGGCATGGCAATGGGATTAAAAGTAGAAATCAACAACATCGAAAATCCCAGAGTCGAGAAAGAAGAACATTATTTCAATGCCAAAAACACCAATTTGCTAGACCTCGGTTTGCAACCGCACTATCTCTCAGATTCCCTGCTCGATTCTCTGCTGAATTTTGCTACAAAATATCAGCACCGTGTCGATAAAAACCAGATTTTGCCGAAGGTTTCTTGGAAGTAAGTTCAGACCTCTACCTGCGGGGAAAGAGCTTTTTAACGAACCGCGAAGGCGCGAAGGGCGCGAAGTAAGAGAAAAGAAGGGAAGAGAGGAGAAGGGTTCGCAAGTTCTGAATGGAGTTTGCTGTATATTACGATAATCTATCTTTTTTATCTCTTTCTCTGTGTCCTCTGTGTCCTCTGCGGTTAATTAAAAAAAATCCATAAGGTTTTTAATGCTGGCTTTTTGGAAAAAAATGTCGTAGAAATTCGCAATATTATTCTGTTGCTTTTCGTTGTTCTGCCGAGATTTTCAGCCAGTGCAGTTCGTTATTATTATTTAATACCGGAATGGGCTGCACTAACCGCGAGTTATCAAAATTACCGCGCCTGTTAGCGAAGCGCCTTATGCTGCGGAAAAAGAAATGTTAATTGCTAAAACTGCACAGGAAATTCACAGAATTAATTGCTTTGCCAAAGGTGTGGGATTGCTTTTAGGTGGGATAATTTTATCTATTCGCATTCAGGGAATTTGGATCTTACCCCAAAAACCTCTCGCTCGGAATTAGCGGTAGTGCAACAGAAAGAAGAAGTGTAGAAAAGCAGCCGATCGCGCGCCATGACTTACTCCCCGCGACACAGTGTATCCTGTTACCGATGACCTTGGCCTCTGGCTATGATTATCGGCTCCCTAAGTAACTTATTTTTATGAAAATTGCTCTGTTCACTGAAACATTTTTGCCGAAAATAGACGGCATTGTGACGCGCCTGATTCACACTGTAGATCACTTGCAGCGATCGGGCGAACAAGTTCTGATATTTTCTCCAGATTACGGGATCAAAGAATACAAAGGCGCCCGAGTTTACGGTGTGGAGGGTTTGCCTTTGCCGATGTACCCGGAATTGAAAATGGCACTGCCTTCTCCGGCTGTCGGTCGCCAATTAGAGCAGTTTAAACCGGATATTATTCATGTTGTCAATCCCGCTATTTTGGGATTGGGCGGTATATATTACGGGAAAAAGTTCAACATTCCGATTTTGGCTTCTTACCACACGCATTTGCCGAAATATTTGCACCATTACGGTTTTGGAGTCCTCGAACCTTTATTGTGGGAATTGCTCAAAGGTGCCCACAACCAAGCAGAATTGAATCTGTGTACTTCTACAGCAATGGTGGAAGAATTGAGAACCCACGGCATTGAGCGAGTAGATTTGTGGCAGCGGGGCGTAGATACTGAAATGTTTGTCCCGGAATTGGCAAGTCGAGAAATGCGATCGCGCCTTTCTGCAAATAACCCAGACAGCCCCCTGCTGCTGTACGTCGGCCGCCTCGGTGCAGAAAAAGAAATCGAACGCATCAAACCAGTCCTCGCAGCGATTCCCGATGCCCGCCTCGCCTTAGTGGGAGACGGCCCGCATCGGCAAACCCTTGAACAATATTTTGCCGGTACACCCACCAATTTTGTCGGCTACCTCAAGGGGCAAGAACTCGCAAGAGCTTACGCATCTGCCGACGCCTTCATTTTTCCCTCCCGCACCGAAACCCTGGGCTTAGTGCTCCTAGAAGCAATGGCTGCGGGGACGCCTGTAGTGGCGGCGCGCAGCGGCGGAATTCCCGATATCGTCACTGACGGTGTTAACGGATATTTATTTGACCCCGCCGACGAAGAAGGAGCACTCGTCGCCACCAAGCGTCTGTTTGCGAATCCTGAAGAACGGGAAACCCTACGCCATAACGCTCGCCGAGAAGCTGAACGCTGGGGTTGGGCCGCTGCTGCCGCACAACTGCAGCGCTACTATCAATCAGTGGTGTTTGCCCAGTCTGTGCCCAGAGCGGCCTAAATGTCAGGATCTGTAGCACCTTTAAACATCACCGCCAGCTTAGCTTCCCTGTTCGATCGTCAGTTGGTAGTGAGGAGGGATGTTTTCAAAGACCGATCGAACTTTTTTGCTGCATAAATTACCGTCGCTATCCTGCTGTTGCGTTTACCATTAAACTATGAGTAAGCTCTGTAGGAATGCCTTGCGCGCTGCTTTCATAGCGCCCTTTACCTGACCGGATACGGTCGCCGAGTGCGCTAAAACAGTAACACCGCGCGCTGGGGCCGAGCACAGAACGTCAAATCTACATTGCACTGTCGATCGAACTAAAGCCTGTAACCTAATTTTCAGGCCTTCTGTTTTGCGAACTCAAGTTCAGCTTGAATTGACGAACCCTCATCAGTATCGAGGTTGGAAAAAAGATCGATCGAGCATACATAACAAGCAAACTGAAGTTGCGTGCGCCACTTTTGAACTCACGATTCATCAAAGCGACAAGCGAGTGCCGATGCGCTTGCAAACAAATTCAAGAGTTTGCACCGCCGCCGAATCTCGCGCAGATCGACCTGCGGTCAGTCTACCCCTCTGAGCAAGCAGTTAATCATGACATTCTCCAATACTGGTAGCGTTCTGGCTACACTGACTCAAGTCAATTTTATGGGGGCATTGACCTCCCGTGTTAAGAGCTTGCCAGTTCCTGAATTAGTGTGCCTGCTGGACTTTATCACGGCTGAATTTCAGCAATTTATCCGGGCGATGGACCTGATTAACAATGAAGCACTCGAAAGTCTCTTAGAGCAACTTTTAGATGCCTTCACTGTGAAAATTGGTCAAATTTTGCAAGCAGACCGGACAACAATTTTTTTGGTGGACTCGAACAAAAATCAACTGTGGCACAAAACAGTCGATCCACTTACGGGCGAAGATGTAGAAGTGCGATTGCCGATGGATGCAGGCATTTTAGGCTACGTAGCAACAACCGGAAAATCGATCAATGTCGCCGAAGCTCGATCCCACGAGTATTTTAATACCGAAGTAGACGAACCACCGGGCTACCACATCGAGACCATCCTCTGTATGCCGATTTTTAGCAGCAAGAGCCAACAGGAACCCGTGGCGGTGGTCAGACTGTTAAATAAAGCTGGAGATGCCCCCTTTAGCGAGGAAGACGAACAGCAGTTCCAGGCTTTTGCAGATTCGATCGGGATTATTCTCGAAAGCTGTCAGTCTTTCTACGTCGTCGCCCGCAACCAGCGAGGGGTTGCCGCACTGTTGAGAGCCACCACTACTTTGGGTCAAAGTCTTGACTTGGAAACAACTTTGCGCTCTGTCATGGATCAAGCTCGCGACTTGATGCAGGCCGATCGCAGCACGCTATTTTTGTTAAATCGGGAAACCAACGAACTTTGGACAAAAGTCGCCAAGGCTGACGGCAAAACGATGGTAGATCTCCGCATTCCTGCTAATAAGGGAATTGCTGGCTACGTGGCTTCGACCGGTCAACCTCTAAATATTACAGATGCTTACGACGATCCCCGCTTTGACCCCTCTACAGACGGGCAAACGGGATACCGCACTCGGACTGTCTTGTGTATGCCGGTGCATAACGCTAAAGGTGAGCTGATCGGGGTGACTCAGCTAATTAATAAGAACCAAGGTAGTTTCACCCCTTCCGACGAAGAGTTTTTGCGAGCGTTTAATTCCCAAGCGGGAATGGCGCTGCAAAATTCTCAACTGTTTCAAAACGTGATGGTGGAAAAGCAGTATCAAAAAGATATGCTGCAAAGTCTTTCAGATGCAGTAATTTCCACCGATTTACAGGGGCGAGTTGTAACTATCAACGAAGCAGCCCTAGAATTGTTGGGCTGTCCGGTAAATCAAGCTAAAAGCAAACACAATCCCCAAATTTGGGAAGATAAACTGGTGAATCGCTATGTTTGGGAAGTTGTGCCGATCGACAATTTGCAATTTCGACTAGAAGACAGTCTCAAAAATGCTGCCCGACATTACGTTCCCGAACAAAGTTTAACGGTGGGACTGTTGGTGGAAAAAACGTTAAATTCCCAAAAAGAACAAGAAGAAGAACAAGAAGAAGAACAAGAAGAAGAACAAGAAGAAAGTTATATTCTGGCCGTACCCGATCGCACTGACCCTAATTTATATTACGCTTGGGGAGAAAACCGCGCGTGGACTGAGGAAGTAGCGCTGGCAGAATTAGCTAATGCCCAATCTCTATTTGCGCTGCGAAATTCTGCCCTGTATCACCCTTATTGTCCGCTACCCATCCCCGCCTCTCGAATTAAACTAATTGAACGTAGTTTGAATTTGACTGTCAACCCGCTGATCAATCCAGAGGGCGGCGTGCGCGGCGGTTTAGTGGTACTCGAAGACATCAGCCGCGAAAAGCGGATGAAAAATACGATGTACCGCTATCTGACTCCTGGAGTCGTAGATAAAGTGATGGCCTTGGGTGAAGGCGCCCTGATGGTGGGCGAACGCAAAGAAGTGACTATTTTATTTTCCGACATTCGCGGCTACACCACGCTGACCGAAAATTTGGGAGCCTCCGATGTGGTATCCCTGCTGAACGAATATTTTGAGACGATGGTGGAGGCCGTTTTCCACTACGAAGGCACTTTAGACAAGTTTATCGGCGATGCTTTAATGGCCGTGTTCGGCGCGCCCCTGCCGCTGAATCCCCCGGAAAGCCACGGTTGGATGGCGGTGCAGTCGGCTTTAGATATGCGCCGGCGTTTGAAAGAGTTTAATGATTCTCGCCCCGGCGAAGATCCATTTCGCTTCGGAATTGGAATTAGTTCCGGAGAGGTGGTTTCGGGAAATATTGGTTCCCAAAAGCGCATGGATTACACGGTAATTGGGGATGCGGTGAATTTGAGTTCGCGATTGGAACAGCTTACAAAGGAGTACGGATGCGATATAATTTTGAGCGAATTTACATACAGTTTGTGTCGCGAAGGAATTTGGGTGCGAGAGTTAGACAAGGTGCGGGTTAAGGGCAAAAATCAACCAGTTGGTATTTACGAGTTGCTGCAAAATAGTTCTGAACCCATTGATGGGGAAACCGTTCGGTTTTTGGAACTTTATAGTAACGGTAGGGATGCTTATATTGCTAGAAATTTTCAGAAAGCTATTAGTTATTTTGAAGCGGCTTTAGCAATGCGACCCAGCGATCGACCTGTGGAAGTTCACCTCGACCGATCCCTGAGCTATTTGGAAGTACCCCCGCCCGATGATTGGGACGGTGTGCATACGATGACAACTAAGTAGTAGATTATATTACATCCGACTGATAAAAAGTAAAAAGATTTGATAAAGTTGTGAGATATTCCTTATGACAGAGTTAACAAGTGTAAAAATGTGAAATCATAGGTTGGATACCATATTAAAGTTGAAAAAATATTTCCAGGCTAGCAATTAAATGAGTTATTTATCTGTTCCCAATGCCACAAAAGCCGATCGGATTCTGGTTGTAGATGACGCACCAGATAATGTTTTGTTGGTGCAGACAATCCTGGAAGAAGAAGGTTACGAAATTAGCACGGCAGAAAACGGCTTTTCGGCCTTGAGTCAAATTGACAAGTCACCCCCGGATTTGGTACTGCTAGACGTGATGATGCCGGGAATGGATGGTTACGAAGTCACTAAACGAATCCGAGAAAATAAGGAATTGCCCTTTATGCCGATTTTGCTGATCACTGCTCACGACAGTGCCAGCGTAGTGCAGGGATTGGACATGGGAGCAGACGATTTCATCCGCAAACCAGTCGAAATGGACGAACTGCTGGCGAGGGTTCGATCGCTCCTGCGGCTAAAACACAGCGTAGACGAGCGCAATTCGATCGCCCTCCAGCGCGAAGATTTTGTCTCCAGACTCGCTCACGACTTGCGGACTCCCCTCGTAGCAGCCGATCGAATGCTAACTTTAATGCAGCAGGGAGCTTTGGGAGAAATTTCCCTTCCCATGCGCGACGCTTTCGGGACGATGGTTCGCAGCAACAAAAACCTGATCGCGATGGTAAATATGTTGCTGGAAGTATATCGCTACGAAGCAGGCCGCAAATCCCTGAGTTTCGCTGCCGTGGACTTGCGCCAGCTTATTACAGAAGTAGCTGAAGAACTAGCTCCCCTAGCGGATGCTAAAGGTTTGTCGGTAAATTTAGACTTGACAGAAAGTGCAGAAAGTGCCCCGATTGCGAAGTATCCGGGCGATCGTCTGGAGCTACACCGTTTGCTGACAAATTTAATCGGAAATGCAATTAAATTCACCGACAACGGCTCAATAGATGTCAGCTTAAAAGCTGCTAATTCCCCTGCTTATACTAGCTTCAAAAACCAACCGCTGGCATGGGTAATTATAGACATCAAAGACACCGGTGCCGGCATTTCTCCCACCGAACAAGCAAAGTTATTTGAAAGGTTTAGCTCGGGAACTCATAAGAAGTCCAGTACAGGTTTGGGACTACACCTCTGCCGCCAAATAGTCGAAGCTCACCGCGGCACGATCGAGGTAAAATCCGAGTTGGGCCAAGGCAGTTTGTTTACTATTCGCTTGCCTTGTTAGAGCGGTATAATTAACTCTAACTTTGGGGTGCGAAAAGCGCACATTACTACAGATAAACTGTAATTGTAGGGTGCGAAGTGCGTACCTAATCGAATTATGGTTAATTTACCAGATGTCATATAATTACTTGGCAACCGAATTGATGGCAATATGTCTAACTGTCCAGTGTGCGGTGCTGAATACATAGAAGAAAAAGCAGAGTTTTGCTCGATTTGCGGCTGGGATTTGACTCCCTACCCGCAACGTGCTAAGCCTTCCAAAACTTATTTAAAAAAAGAACAAGTTAGATTGCAGTGGGCAAAACAAATGTGGGAATTGGCCCGCAATCAACAAAATTGGTTAGCTAAATTTGATGAGTTGCAGGGGGAAGTGCAGCAAGGTGCGATCGCCCGCACACACATTCAATCTCAGTTAGAATGGGTTCTGTACCGCCTAGAACAACTAAACCCCGAATTGATTGTCAGCACTCTACTGCGACTAGAAGACAAAATCGGCGCCATACCTGAGTCAACTGCGGCTATCTCGGAAGTGGGGATGGACTACCGCCAACTGACAAAGCTATTAGAAACTGGAAAATGGCGCAAAGCTGATGAACACACTTGGGAAATCTTGCTGCAAATCGCTGTCAGGGAAGACGAAGGTTGGCTGAGTGCAGCCGATATTGACAGTTTTCCTCCTACAGACCTTCGCACGATCGACCGACTTTGGCAACAATACAGCAGCGGGCGGTTCGGGTTGAGCGTGCAGCAGCAGATTTGGGAAAGTACCGGGGCTAACTATACTGAATTTTGCGATCGAGTCGGCTGGCGAGTCAAGGAAAATTGGAAATATTACAGCGAGCTCTCCTTCAACGAAGATGCTCCCCCCGGACATCTCCCTGTCACCGCATGGAGACAGCGCGCCTGTTACGGTGCTGGTAAACTCACCGCAGCAGAAAACTTGGCCCGCATCGCTGCGAAACTCGCAACTGGCGATCGGCAATCATGAAAAAAAAAATCAAAATCGACATTAACTGCTATAATCAAAACGGTTTAGCAACTGGGGCTGTGGCTCAGATGGATAGAGCAAGCGCCTCCTGAAGAATCGGGCACCCTGCGAGGAAACTCTAGGAGTGAATGTGGTCAAATTTGGTGAAACCTAAAGAGTTTATGGGTTCCTATGACTCTAAGGCAATACCAAGCCAAGCCTGAGTTCAGGGCGATTAAACAATCGCCTATATGGAAATCAGGAAGGTTTAGAGACTAGACGGTCACCACCTAAAAGCTGCAAGCATATGGTGAAGGTATAGTCCAGAGAGTGGGGAAACTCACACAAATCTGAAGCGCTAGGTCGCCGGTTCGAACCCGGCCAGTCCCGTTAAAAATCAAGAAAAATTAACAGCAGGAGGGGAAAGCTTAAGTTTTGCCCCTCTTTTTTGCATATCCGCTAAGGAATTGGCTCCCAGATTTTATACCAACCGCCAAGGCGATTGGTATAAAATCTGAAAGCTAAAATCTAAAATCCCCCATTGAAGCCGCACCACAAGCGTAGAGTCAATCTAAAATCTAAAATCTAAAATCTAAAATCTAAAATCTAAAATCTAAAATCTAAAATCTAAAATCCTATGATCCGCCGACCCTTTTTTAATTTTTAATTTTTAATTCCTGTTAGTGGGCTATAGGTGCGGTATTTTTTGTTATGGTTCCTTTGTCAGTTACATAAAATTTTTATAGGTTTAGATGTGGTTAAGAATCAATTCAAACACGCAGCGTTACAAGCGTTTGAACACTTCACGCAGTTTTTGGTTCCTAGTAGGACTTTTGATGGCGTGTTGGTTGGGCTATCAGCAGGTTAAGAGCGAATTTCAGAGACCCCAAGCTTTGTTAGTTCTAGGTGGGGCTACTGAGCGAGAGGTGTTTGCCGCCAAATTTGCTCAGGATCACCCTGAATTGCCGATTTGGGTGTCGTCTGGGAGCAATCCTGAGTTCGCGGAATGGGTATTTTCAGAAGCGGGAATTGAGTCCGATCGCCTGCACTTAGACTACAGAGCGGTGGATACGGTAACAAATTTTACCACCCTGGTAGATGAATTGAAAGCTAGAGGGATTGAGAGCGTGTATCTGATCACTTCTGACGATCATATGCGGCGAGCTCAGATTATCGGCGAAATCGTACTCGGTAGTCGAGGCATTACCTTTAAGCCTGTGGCAGTTCCGTCTGGGCGAACCCCCGAACCGATGCAAAAAGCTGTTCGCGACGGCGCTAGGGCTATTCTTTGGCTGACAACCGGTTATACGGGTGCTAACTTCAGCCCAGCCAGAATGGAATAAACAAAGGGAAGGATTGAGCAAGTTTTAATTTTTTTCCATTCCCTCTGGTTTTAAAACTTGTCTTCTATAGCGATTTAACGAACCGCGAAGACGGTGATGACAAATGCGTAAAAGAAGAGAAGAGAAAAGAAGGAGTAGTTTACAATTAGTAGATGAAATTCAAAAGCTAAAGTTAATGACCGAGCAAATTCTGCCGCAAGTTCTGGATAAAATTTTGAGTGACAGCAAAACGCCGGATGCTGTTTTTTCTGCTTTGGTGCCGGCTTTAGGCGAGGTGTTAAATTGCGATCGGGTCTTTCTCTACCTCCGCAATCCTGAAACGCAAAGAGGCAGAGTACCTTACTGCTGGCGTCGTAACTCGAACTTTCCTGAGATTGGCGACGCGGAATGGAAAAAAGAACCCGAATCTTTAGGGGAAGAAGACCCTTTGTTTGCAGCAGCTTTGCGAACTGAACCGTCGATTTTTGTTGAGGATGTTGAAACAGCGAATCCTGAAGTTGTCAACAAAGATTTTGAAGCCAAAGAGTTCGGACATCGAGCTTTGATCCACGCTCACCTTTGTGCTGACGGCTTATTGTGGGGGGTTTTGCAGCCTTGTATGTTCGATCGCCCCAGAGTTTGGACTGACTTCGATCGCCAAGTTATCGCAGCAGTTACAGAAAAAATTTCCCCCTTAGCTGTCGCTTATGTCAGAGGCATCGTACAATCGCAATAAAATAGGTTTGTAACGAGGAGTCTTCCTTCTCACTACAAACCTGTAACGATGTTTTTTATCTATCAAACCAGCTTTCTTGGTAAGTTATACAAAACATCCTCCAAGCAAATCAGCGCCCCAAATCGTGCATCGCATTGATCTCGATCGCACATCTTTGAGTCAGCGCTTGCAACTCCTCGCGATCCGAGGAACCGGGCGCTTCAATTAGCTTGCCAATTCGCACCGTCAGCGGCACCGGACGCGGCACTGCCGAACCTTTCGACGAAATCGCGTGAGTTCCCCACAAACTAACAGGTAAGAGCGGCGCTTTTGCCTTAGCAGCTATCAGCGCCGCACCTAATTTCGGTTCAGTAATTCTGCCGTCTGGCGTGCGAGTTCCCTGCAAAAATACACCCGTCGCCCAGCCATTTTCCAAAGAGTTGATCGCCGAGCGAATTGCACTGCGATCGGCACTTTCCCGCTTGACTGGATAAGCACCGTAAAGCGTAATTGCCTGCTTCAAAATAGGAACTTTAAATAACTCTTCCTTTGCCATAAATGCGACCGGTCGCCTCATGCAATTAGACAAAATCGGCGGGTCAAAATCGCTGGCGTGATTGCTGACTACTACCACAGGCCCTTCTGTCGGAACATTTTCTGCACCGTAGATGCGGCCCCGAAAGTAAAGGTGCAGCATCGGGCTGACAATTGACCATTTGAATAAATAGTAGAGAAGTAAACTTTCGACTGGTTCGCGACTTTTGCTCACAGAAAAACCTTAAATTTTAAATTACATCGAATATTAGCCTATCAGTTCAGCAATCAAAAAAGTAGCACTACACGGATTTTGACACGGATACACGGATAGGTCGAGCGATCGGACTGTTTAGCTAATTGGCTAAGTTGACTATCATCACTGTATCCGTGTTTATGCGTGTCGTGCTGTTAGATGGTTTGGCGGTTGAAACCGCTTTGCAAGCTTCTGTAGCGCCCGAATTTATTCTGGCGAATTCTTTGCAAAGGCTCAATTTCCGGCCAGCATAGCTTTTTGTCCTTCCGAAGCAGTCGCGTAGCCCAAGAAATCCTTAACTGTTTGGCTAGGAGGATTTTTGTAGGCGTAGTATAACTGCCGCTTGTAAGGATAGTTACCCGCATCCGGCGTCGCACCGTTGACGGGAACAACGCGCACTGTTCTCTGATTGGCTACTTGAGCGAAAGTCGCATAGCCTATGCCGTTGTTGCCTAAAGCTTGCAGCAGGGGAGTTGTCGCATCTCGATCGAGGGTGGTAATATTTGACGCCCGGCCAAACTCGCCACCTCCGAGCACTTGTTCTTTAAACGTTTGGTGAGTGCCACTAACTGCCGGTCTGTTAATTACTTTAATCGGACCCGCCGGGCCGCCGACTTTCGACCAGTCTTGAGTATTTCCCTTAAAGATATCTTGAACTTGAGCCGAGGTTAAACCTCCTTTGAAGGGGTTGTTAATGCCAACTACAAGGGCGATCGTATCTAGGGCAACGGGCACCGCTGCCAAACCCTGACCTTGTTCTTGAGCCGTCAAAGGTCGCGATACCGCTGCAATATCGGCTGTTCCCGCCACCAAATCCTGAATTCCCTTTGCAGAACCGTTTGCTTTGGTATCGACTGTCGTGCCGGAAAACTTGCCTTGAAAGCCGTTCTTGAGGTTCTGATTGATTGTCACCATACTGGTGGAACCGTCAATTCTCACCGCCGTGCCCGCAGGAACAGAAGCTGGAAGCGCAAAGGAACTAGCTGCAACAGGCGAAGCGCCGCCGACTACTGGCGCGACGGGAAGTGGGACAACATCGCCTGCTGGTGTGGGAGGGGGGGGATTGTTACTAACATCTTGCGACGCTGGTTTGTTGAGAAAAAAGAACCAGCCACCACCAGCTAGCAAGAGGAATAACAGGATAAAAACTATGGGGGGAGGCCCGCTCTTAGCCATAAAATTGTCCTTAGCTGGGAAGTTCTTTGTTGTTGGAGTCGTCTAACATTTGTAGCCTGCGATTAACTTCATCGTCTAAGGTCATATTTTCTAATTCGGCCTGAAGTCTTTCTTGGGGGTTTTCAGAGATTTCTGCTAAAGCTTGCTGTTTGAGGTGGCGGCCGTGGACGGCGTTTTTGGCTTGCTCAAACTGCGATCGAGCTGAATCGATACTGAGGTCGTTGTTGACTTGGGATATGGATCCGAGGGCTTGGTTAATCTCGGCCATATCTTTCATATTTTGCATATCGGTTTTGTAAGCTTCCAGACCCAATGCTGACAAGACTTGAGGCGATATTTAGGGATTTGATGGAAAAATGACAGGGAAGGCTGGTAGAATTCAATGGGGAAAGCGATCGTGTTCATTTGTTGTTACAGTACACTGCACAGACCGAACCAAGTAAATTGATTAACAATTTAAAAACCTTGTCTAGTCGGTACTTGAGAACATATTTCGCTCCTGAAATCAACCAATTTTATTGGAAGGATGTGTTATGGACAAATGGCTATTTCATCGCTTCATATCAAATCCTTTAGCATCGGAATAGTAAATTCGAGTTCACTGTTCACGGCGTTGACTGTCAACCGTCAATCGATTTTAGATTTTAGATTTTAGATTAAAGAATTGACTTGCGCGAGATAAATGCGGGGGGCTTGAGGATTTTCGATTTGCGATTTGGGATTGATTCCACGGATAAATCACGTGGCGGATACCACCTTTGAAATTCGTGGTCAACAGTCAATATCATGTATGAGTGTTACGGGAAATTATATCATGTGGTGGCGTGACTGTTGAACAATTGAAAAAATACATTAATGAGCAAGATAGACCTGCTGAATAAAGAGACTTCTTGTGCTTTGATGTCGTCATCCACCCGTTCATAACCTCATATCAAATCCGTTAGCATCGGAATAGTAAATTCGAGTTCACGGCTTTGACGGTTGACGGTTGACAGCGTTGACTGTCAACCGTCAACCGTCAACCGTCAACATCATGTATGAGTGTTACCGGAAATGAGATCGCAAGCATAGCTTTGAGGTTATGAACGGGTGCAATCAGGAGTCTTGCGCGCCTTTCATCCCACACTAACCTTCGCTCGGTATAGTGTGGGGATTCCCGTCTGTTTAGCTAAAAATAGATTAAGCGGGCAAATCTGCAAAACTGCTCACATTTACCAGCGCTAAATCGGGACAAGTCCGTTTGATCAAACCTGTGAGAACTTTGCCGGGGCCAATTTCCACTACGCGATCGATTCCTTGTTGTGGCAATTGCAGAGAAATTTCTCGCCAACGCACGCCTTTGGTCATCTGCTGAGTCAACCGCTGCTTTAAAGTGGCTGCGCTGGTAGTGGCTGACGGTTCTGAGTTCGAGAGCACCAGCATTTTAGCATCGGAAAACCTTGCAGACTTTAAGGCTAGTTGAAACTCTGCTGCCACTCCGGCCATCAGGGGAGAGTGAAATGCACCGGAAACATTCAATTTAACGGCGCGTTTGACTTTGATTTTGGCAAGCAAATCTTCTACTGCTGCGGGCGTTCCAGAAATCACGACTTGTGCTTCGCTGTTGTCGTTTGCCAGCACTACGTCTCGGCTGTATTGAATTTGCAGTTCTAGTTCCTGCCTGTCGAACCCGATCAAAGCCACCATTTGACCGCCGGAGGCAGTGTCCATGAGTTCGGCGCGGCGTTTGACTAAGCGCAATCCGGTTTCAAAGTCAAAGACGCCTGCTGCGTAGAGGGCAACGTATTCTCCTAAACTGTGACCGGCAACTACCGCTGGTCGATCGCTTTTTTCTCGCACTAAGTCGGCCAAAATACTTTCTACTACGAACAAGCAAGGCTGAGTGTAGAGCGTCCGAGATAGTTTTGCTTCTTCTTTTTGGCAAACTTCCGGGACAGACCAGCCTAAAATTTCTTTAGCGAGATCAAATTTGGCTTTGGCTGTTGGCAAGTTTAATAAGTCTGCACCCATCCCGATCGCCTGGGAACCTTGTCCGGGAAATACCCATGCTGTTTTAGTCATTTTTCCGGTAATCTGCTAATTGGTGGTTGCTAATTGGTGATTGCAAAAATTATTTCTTTCCCGCTTCTAACTTCGCTCGCTGGTATCCGCTATCTTTCGGTTAACGAACTATCTACTCGCGACTCACAACTATAACATATAATTGCGATTTTAACCAGGTTTATATTTTTTTTGCTACTTTAATTTAATTAATAGCCGTAACAAAATTTTTAACCTTCAAGCCGGGGAAAGTCGATCGAAGAATAGAGGATTTTCCATTTCAGCACGCCCCTGTCAATAACTGCTGTCCAGGTGGTGCACCGCTACGAACCTTGCCCTATGTATGGCGTGTTAAAGGATTTGTATTTTTCAAGGGTAGCACTCCCGACAATCATTAGCCAAAGTTTAAAGTCGCCAAACATTATACCAGTTCCCCAAAAGAATGAAACTGCTTTACCAGCTCCAAACCCATAGTTCCTCAGTAATTCCCAATCGAAAATCGCCAATCGAAAATCAAAAATGGTATTACCATGATTCCCCAATCGAAAATCGCCAATCGAAAATCGAAAATCGCTTTACCTTCCCCATTGAAAAATCGCAGCCCCCCAAGTCAAACCTGCACCGAAACCAGCAGCAGCAATAGTATCGCCCGCTTTAACTTTACCCATACGCACGGCTTCGTCTAAGGCAAGGGGAATTGAAGCCGCTGAGGTATTGCCGTAATTCGCCAAATTGCTGATTACTTTTTCGGGGGGAATCTTTAGCCTTTGGGCAACTGCATCAAGAATCCGCTGATTGGCTTGGTGCAACAACAGCCAGTCAATTTCGGCGACGTTGACATTTGCCCGAAACATAGCTTTTTCTATGACTTCCGGCACTTTTCTCACGGCAAAGCGATAGATTTCTTGACCATTCATTGTGATGGGTTCAAATCCGCCAACTCCGACGCTGACGCCCTCAATTAATTCTTTTGACTCGGCTTTGTAAGCCAAATTGAGAGACGAATTTTGTGTGCCGTCGCTGCGAATTTCAAATCCCAAAAAGCGATCGACTTCTGAAGCTTGTAATACCACCGCACCTGCACCGTCTCCAAATAGAATGCAAGTACCCCGATCCGACCAATTCACCCAGCGAGACAAAATATCTGCTCCGATTAGCAAAACATTTTGATACACCCCTGTGCGAATGAACTGCGAGGCTGTCACTAAACCAAAAACAAAGCCCGAACAAGCTGCTGTCAAATCAAAAGCCACAGCTTTTGTCGCGCCCAACTGATATTGAATTTTACTGGCAGTGCCAAACAAATCGTCAGGACTGGAAGTTGCCAAAATAATTAAATCGATATCTGTCGGCGAAATTTCTGCCATGGCGATCGCCTTTTGAGATGCCTCTGTGGCTAAATCGCACAAAGAAGTGCGATCGTCCGCCAGCCTGCGGGAGCGAATACCCGTCCGCGCGCCAATCCACTCGTCATTCGTTTCTACTATCTGACTCAAACCGTTATTATCCAGCGAAACCTGCGGTGTACAAGAACCGCTACCCGTGACGGCAATTCCGAACCCTGATTGCTGCAACATTCCTCTCCATTTACTCGCTGTTCGATAGAGAAATTAAAAATTAAAAACTACCAATTAAAATTATTTTTTAAACTGCTGAAATTACTTTTTTTTAAGCAAAACAGTTGGTTTAAGCTGACATTTTTAATTTTACATTTTTAATTTTTAATTCCTACTTACTGCCTCTAGTTCACAGCTTCTTGTTCCAGAGCGCTTTGGTTATTGGACGATCGAATTCGCTCCAGCACTTGGTTGTCAACAGCCTCCTTCGCCAAACGAATGGCATTGAAAATTGAAGCAGCTTGAGACGAACCGTGGCTGATAATGCAAACTCCAGCAACGCCCAACAGCAAACCGCCGCCGTGTTCAACGTGGTCTACCCGCTGCTTGAATCCTTGCAAGCTTTTTTGCAGCATAGGGTCGTTAATTTGATGTTGGAGTCCTTTGACCAACTCTTCCTTAAGCACCTGGACTACGACTTCGCCCACTGCTTCCGCAAACTTCAACAACACGTTGCCGACAAACCCGTCGCAGACAATCACGTCGAATTTCCCCGACAGCACGTCGCGGCCTTCGGCATTGCCCACAAAAGGAATGTTCGGGTTGTCCACCAATAACTGGTGAGTTCGCACTGCGGCGTCGTTGCCTTTAGAAGGTTCTTCGCCAATGTTGAGCAGGCCGATTTTAGGTTCGGCGACGCCGAGAACGCACTGGCTGTAAATAGTTCCCATAAGAGCGAACTGCTCCAAAAATTTGGGGCGGCAGTCCACATTAGCGCCAACATCGAGAATAAGTACAGAGCTGCCCGGTATCATTGTCGGCAAAACCGCACCGATCGCAGGGCGATCGATTCCGGGGAGCCGGCCCAATCTGAGCAGGGCAGCAGCCATTGCCGCGCCGGAGTGACCGGCGGACACCACAGCATCAGCTTGCTGCTGCTTTACCAAGTTCATCGCTACGTTAATCGAAGCGTTGGGCTTGCGTTTGAGGGCACTCAAAGGTTCTTCGTGCATTTCCACCGCTCCTTCAGAAGGAACGATTTCTAGCTGACCTGTACAGACGCGGCCGATCGCGTCTTGTTGCCGGAGCGAGTCTTCTATTTGCTGTGGGTCGCCCACAAGCAAAATCTCTACGCCTAATTCTTCTTGTGCCTTAAGCGCTCCAGCTACAACTTCGGCGGGGGCATGATCCCCACCCATAGCGTCTATTGCAATTCTTGCGCGTGTCGATCCCATTGACCAATGTTTGAGAAACACTAAAAATTCTACCAGGAATTGAACCTCCCCACGTCTAAAGCCGGGGGATTCTTGCCCACCAATCAAGGCGACAACGGGACATTCAAGTATCCCTCTACTCACTCAAACAGCTTAAAGCTGAGATTGCGTATACTTTCTGAGTCCTTCCTATGTTTAAGTTTGAACGCTCCATACCCTGCCATTATTTGCCCTTTAACTATTCCAAATCAAGTTGGATCTGTCCGTTGCTGGGATTGCTCCATACTAGGGTACTTCAATGCGCTGCTTCGTAAAACTTACCCAAACTTGACTAAAGCCATCTTTAGTCGCAATTCAGAACTCACTTCCTGCGCTGTTGGGTGGTCGGCCATCCCAAGATAAGCAGGCTATCCCCCAATAGCCTTGGGTTCCCAATTCAAAATATTCAAGCTAGCATTCAAATCGCGATCTATTGACACGCCGCAAGCAGGACAATCATAAGTCCTCACTTGCAAAGGCATATCTTTTTTATGCCCGCAATTGGCACAAATCTTAGAACTGGGGAACCATCGATCTACCAGCACTAAGCTTGCTCCATACATTTTGCACTTATACTCTAGCTGTCGCCTGAATTCGTAAAACCCTAAGTCGGATATTGCCCCTGCCAACTTGTGATTTGCCAGCAATCCTTTAACATTCAAGTCTTCTATCTTAATTAACTTGAAAGTTTTCGCTAAATAAGTCGTCAACTTGTGAAGGAAGTCTTTACGAATGCAGGCTATCCGTGCGTGGAGTCTGCCGATCTTGTTGTAAGTTTTGCGTTGGTTGCGAGAACCTTTTATTTGTCTTGACGCCTTGCGCTGTAAAGTAGCAAGCTTGGTTTTCGCTTGCTTGAGCGGTTTTGGCGCATCAAACACTTGACTGTTTGACAGGGTGGCCGCATATTTGACACCTACATCAATTCCTACAGAACTATCAGGCTGTTGAATTGGCAGGCGTTGGGCATCAACACAGAAAGAGACGAACCAGCGATTTCCTTCTTTTGAAATGGTAAAAGTTTGAGATGCAAATCCACACGGGAGTGGCACGCGCGGCCGAAAAGTCCCCAAAGTAGGAATCTTGATGGTGTTACCAGCACTTAGCAAAACTTTGCCATTAGAAGAATCAACCGTGAATGATTGCCCGTCTCGGCGGCTGGCAAATTTCGGATGGCCGGCTTTCCCCAAACGATACCGACTGAACGCTTCTTTCAAGTCAATCAAAGCGTTTTGGTAAACACGAGAAGACAACTGGTTCATCCAAGCGCATTCAGGTTGTTTCTTGACGTGGTTGGTAAGAACTTTCTTGACTTCGCCGATAACCTTTGAGTCAGAAAAATTGCCCTCACCGTACATTTGGACTCGCAGGCTCAATCCTAAATTGAAAACAACTCGCCTAAATCCTGCGTGTTTTGCCATCAAGGTCGCTTCGCTGTTATTCAATTTGAGCGCTCGCTTGACGGCAAACATGGAACTTCTTCTCGGCAATCAACTGTAGATAAGTTTAGCAAACTATTTGGCACTTAAGTCCGACTCTGATAGAACTTGTTTTGTCACTACTTTACTATTTTTGACTGCAAATTGAAAAAATCAATGAAATAGTTTACATGACCGCAAGCACTTTAGTCCGGAAACCCCGGATTCATCCGTGGAGCGAAAAAAAAGCTCCCCATCCTCATCACTTGCCCCCGGATTTATCAGTGGGAGCGCTTTCTTCAATTCTTTAATCTCAAATCTAAAATCTAATATCGATTGACTTTAGGAGTAAAAAATGCTGGATTTATTTAGCTCAGGGATGATGTCTCTGTGGCTGGACATGGCTGGAGTAGGCAGTGCCGCGCCTAATGCTGCGTCAGTGCTGGCTTGGCGGGGAGGGATACCCGGGTTAGTGGTGGCCGAAGATTTGGCTTTTGGGCGAATAAATGCGGCAAATCCCGACTTGCCAGCAGAAGCGACGGTGCGGGAATATTTGAAAGAGTTGAAAGACAAGAACTTGATTGAGGGCAATCAGGGAATTTGGGTGCAAGCGGGAATGATGCCGCTGGTAAGTCAGCAGGGCAAGACGCTGATGCCTGGGGCTTCGCTGACTAAGATTGCGACTTCTCTAGCGTCGCTGGAGACTTGGGGCCCGGATTATCAGTTTGAAACGCGGTTCCGGGGAACGGGGCCGATTAGGAATGGGGTGTTGCAGGGGGATTTGGTGGTCAGCGGCGGGGGCGATCCGCTGTTTGTGTGGGAGGAGGCGATCGCCGTGGGCAATGCTCTCAATCAAATGGGTATCAATCGTGTGGCGGGGAATTTGGTGGTGACAGGCAATTTCCGCATGAATTATCAGTCCGATCCTTTGGTGGCGGGGGAGATACTGCGGCAAGCTCTTGAGGGTAGTAATTGGCCTGCGGACGTGGTGGCAATGTATTCTAAGATGGCTCCGGGAACTAGAAAGCCGCAAGTAACGGTTGCCGGCAGCGTCATTGCTGAGAAATTTGTGACTTCGGGGCGTTTGCTGCTGAAGCGCCGATCGCTTCCTTTAGCCGAAATTCTCAAGCAGATGAACGTCCACAGCGATAATGAAATAGCTCAGATGCTGGCCGACGATTTGGGCGGGGCAAAAATAGTGCAGCAGCAAGCGACTTGGGCTGCGGGGGTGCCGGAGGAGGAACTTCAATTAGTTAACGGTTCGGGACTGGGAGTGGAAAATCAGATGTCTCCGAGGGCGGCTTGCGGGATGATGCAGGCGATCGGGCGCAACCTTCAGACGACTGGGCTGACAGTTGCTGACTTGTTTCCGGTGTCCGGGCGCGATAAAGGAACTTTGGAATACCGACACATTCCGCGATCGGCTGTGGTGAAAACTGGTACTTTGGACACGGTGATTGCTTTGGCTGGAGCTATACCCACGCGCGATCGAGGTTTAGTTTGGTTTGCAATTATTAATCGCGGCACCGATTGGGACTCTTTGAGAGCACAGCAAGATATATTTTTGCAAAAATTGGTGCAGCAGTGGGGAACTGCATCGATTTTGCCAGTAGCAATTACACCGCACATTGACGGCGCCAGACCTGCCTTGGGGGCAGCAAATCGTAGCGATATTTTGGTCGGAGGTTAAGAAATAGGGGTTGAGTTGGGGTTCGGGGAAGGAGCACTGACAAAATAGCTTAGAATTGGAACAAGACTATTGTGCAAGAAGATGATCAAACTGCGATTGAAGAGATACGGGAAAAAACGCGAGACCAGCTACCGAATTGTAGCGATGAACAGTTCTACTCGCCGCGACGGCCGTCCCCTAGAAGAGCTCGGCTATTACAACCCCAGAAATAACGAAACCAGGCTGGATGTTCCAGCGATTGTCAAGCGCCTGCAAGAAGGCGCTCAGCCAACTGACACCGTGCGTGACATCCTGAGAAAAGCCCATGTATTTGAACAAGTCGGAGCCGGAGCTAACGTTGAATCCAGCACAGCAACAGTCAGCTAGTCCCAACTATGCTGGACTGGTTAAGTTTTTAATTGGGCCTTTTTTAGAGACCCCCGGCTCTTTGCGGGTTGATTGCGAACTGCACCCGCGCCAATCGCGGGTCTGGGTTAGGCTGGCTTTTGAAGATCCGGACAAAGGCCGGGTTTACGGTAGGGGCGGACGCAATATTCAGGCAATTAGAACTACGCTCGAAGCGGTGGCGCAGACGGCGGGTCAGTCCCTCTACTTAGATATATACGATGGTGAAGCGGGCGATCGTGGATCTGGCCCGCCTAGGGGCGATCGGGATCGCCCGGATCGCGATCGCCCAGATCGCGACCGCCCAGATCGTGGCTCGCGGGAGCCGCGAGGCGACTTCCGACCCCGGACGCCACCTCCGTCGCCGAGTCCCTTGGCTAGCAGAACTCCGAGAGAACAACCTCGCCGTACTAACACACCTACGTTTAGAACGAGCAGAAATACTCCCGGTTATTAACTAACTGCAGAACCCAGAAAGAATTTTAGATTTTAGATTGCCTGTTGTAGAGTTTGTATTACAAGCCCCGTTTGGTTTGAAATTGCCGGTTTTGCGATCGG
>Ga0209278_1000683_pt1 | contig 24205 bp, 20 predicted proteins | sample JI81BgreenDNA_FD_187504 | JGI IMG/M metagenome (GOLD analysis project Ga0209278, IMG submission 187504) | Wastewater effluent complex algal communities from Wisconsin, to seasonally profile nutrient transformation and Carbon sequestration -... | ecosystem: Engineered > WWTP > Effluent > Algae... | reverse complement strand
TTTTCTGGGCCGAAAACCGTTACCATTGACGTTTACGTTAACGTCAATCCTGCGATGCCGGGTTAGGGTATGCGCAGACGACACCGGAGACGCCCGTGCCCCCAGCCGCCGACCTGGACCTGCCCTTCCCCGAGGCCGCCCTGCGCGCCCCGAAGGGCAGCCGCTGGCGCGACTGGCAGATCGACCCGGGCAGCAGCCCCAGGGTGTCGCTCGCTGCCCTGGATCCAGGGGCCAAACCCTTCTCCAGTGGCGACAAGGCCGCCGACAAGGCCGCGGTGGAGTCGCTGGCCGCCGACATCGACACCCTGCAGGAGCGCTTCCACGCCGACGGCCGATTCGGCCTGCTGGTGGTGCTGCAAGGCACCGACACTGCGGGCAAGGACGGCACGGTGCGGGGCGTGTTCTCGCGCACCAGCCCGCTGGGCGTGCACACCGTGGGCTGGAAGGCGCCCACCGAGACCGAGCGGGCCCACGACTTCCTGTGGCGCATCCACCAGCGCACGCCCGGCCGCGGCGAGGTGATGGTATTCAACCGAAGCCACTACGAAGACGTGCTGGTGCCGGTGGTCAACGGCAGCCTCGATGCCGCGGCCACCGCCCGGCGCTACGACGCCATCAACGCCTTCGAGCGGCTGCTCGCCGACAGCGGCACCGTGGTGCTCAAGTTCATGCTGCACATCAGCCGCGACGAACAGCGCGAGCGTCTTCAGGCCCGCATCGACGACCCGGCCAAACACTGGAAGTTCAGCCTCGGCGACCTCGACGCCCGCCGGCAGTGGGACGACTACCAGCGCGCCTACGAGAACCTGCTCGGGGCCACGTCCACCCCCTGGGCCCCGTGGACGGTGGTCCCGGCGAACTCCAAGACCCACCGCAACCTGATGATCGCCACCCTGGTGCGCGACACGCTCAAAGCCCTGAACCTGCGCTATCCCCCGGCGGACCCCCGTCTGGCCGGCTTGCGCGTCGAATGAACACACCCGTGCCCGGAGACACACCATGACCCAACTCGCCGCCGACTACCAGGCCCTGGCCAACTACCGCCCGCAGCACAAGGTGCGCTTCGTGACCGCCGCCAGCCTGTTCGACGGCCATGACGCGGCCATCAACATCATGCGCCGCATCCTGCAGGGCATGGGCGCCGAGGTGATCCACCTGGGCCACAACCGCTCGGTCGACGAGGTGGTGACCGCCGCGCTGCAGGAGGACGTGCAGGGCATCGCGGTCAGCTCCTACCAGGGCGGCCACGTGGAGTACTTCAAGTACATGGTCGACCTGCTGCGCCAGCGCGGCGGCGGGCACATCCAGGTCTTTGGCGGCGGCGGCGGGGTGATCGTGCCGGCCGAGATCCGCGAGCTCCAGGACTACGGCGTGACCCGCATCTACAGCCCCGAAGACGGCCAGCGCATGGGCCTGCAGGGCATGATCGGCGAGATGGTCATGCGCTGCGACCAGGACCTCACCGGCCACGCCCCGCGTGCGCTCGACGCGATCCGCGGTCACGGCGAGATGGCCTGGCGGGCGCTGGCGCAACTGATCACGGCGCTGGAAAACGGGCGGGCCGATGCGGCGCTGGTGCAGTCGGTGCGCGAGGCCGCCGCGGGCACGAATGTGCCGGTGCTCGGCATCACCGGCACGGGCGGGGCCGGCAAATCGTCGCTCACCGATGAACTCATCCGTCGCTTGCGCCTGGATCAGGACGACGCCCTGCGCGTGGCGGTGATCTCCATCGACCCGTCGCGCCGCAAAAGCGGCGGCGCGCTGCTGGGCGACCGCATTCGCATGAACGCGATCAACCCCTGGCAGCAAGGCGCCCGCGTGTACATGCGCAGCCTCGCCACGCGCGACTTCGGCAGCGAGATCAGCGCCGCGCTGCCCGACGTGGTGGCCGCCTGCAAGGCCGCGGGCTTTGATCTCGTGATCGTCGAGACCTCCGGCATCGGGCAGGGTGACGCGGCCATCGTCCCGCACGTGGACGTGCCGATGTACGTGATGACCCCCGAGTTCGGTGCGGCCAGCCAGCTGGAAAAGATCGACATGCTGGACTTCGCCCAGTTCGTGGCGATCAACAAGTTCGACCGCAAAGGCGCGGCCGACGCGCTGCGCGATGTCAGCAAGCAGGTGCAGCGCAACCGCGAGGCGTGGACGGTACCGACCAAACAGATGCCGGTGTTCGGCACGATGGCCGCGCGCTTCAACGACGACGGCGTGACCGCGCTGTACCAGGCGCTGAAGGGAAGGCTGGGCGAACTGGGTCTGCCGCTGCGCGAAGGCCGGCTGCCGCGCGTGAACGGCCGCCACAGCACCAACCAGACGCCCATCGTCCCCGGCGCGCGCACCCGCTACCTCGCCGAGATTGCTGATACGGTGCGCGGCTACAAGAAGAAGGCGCGCGAGCAGGCCCGACTGGCGCGCGAGATCCAGCAGTTGCGCGCGGCGGCCGAGATGCTGCGCATCGACAAGCCCGAGCGCTCGCGCGCGGCCGAAGCCGCCATCGATCTGGCGCAGCTGCGCGAGCTCGACCAGGATCCGGCGGCGCGCAAGCTGCTTCAGCAGTGGCCCGACATGCAAAAGGCCTACGCCGGCGACGAGTACGTGGTGAAGATCCGCGACAAGGAAATCCGCACCGCGCTGACCACCAAGAGCCTGTCGGGCACCACGATCCGCAAGGTCGCCCTGCCCGCTTACGAGGACCACGGCGAGTTGCTGAAGTGGCTGATGCTGGAGAACGTGCCGGGCAGCTTCCCCTACACGGCCGGCACCTTCGCCTTCAAGCGCGAAGGCGAGGACCCCACCCGCATGTTCGCGGGTGAAGGCGACCCGTTCCGCACCAACCGACGCTTCAAGCTGCTGTCCGAGGGCATGCCAGCCAAGCGCCTGTCCACCGCCTTCGACTCGGTGACCCTGTACGGTGCCGACCCGGCGCCGCGGCCCGACATCTACGGCAAGGTCGGCAACTCCGGCGTGTCGATCGCCACGCTGGACGACATGAAGGTGCTCTACGGCGGCTTCGACCTCTGCCACCCGGCCACGTCGGTGTCGATGACGATCAACGGCCCGGCGCCGAGCATCCTGGCGATGTTCATGAACACCGCCATCGACCAGAACCTGGAGAAGTTCAAGACCGAGAACGGCCGCGAACCCACCGACACCGAGGCCGCCAAGATCCGCGAATGGGTGCTGGCCAACGTGCGGGGGACGGTGCAGGCCGACATCCTGAAAGAGGATCAGGGCCAGAACACCTGCATCTTCTCCACCGAGTTTTCGCTCAAGGTGATGGGCGACATCCAGTCGTACTTTGTGCACCACAACGTGCGCAACTTCTATTCGGTGTCCATCTCCGGCTATCACATCGCCGAAGCCGGGGCCAACCCGATCAGCCAGCTCGCGTTCACGCTCTCCAACGGCTTCACGTTTGTGGAAGCCTACCTCGCGCGCGGCATGCACATCGACGACTTCGCGCCCAACCTCAGCTTCTTCTTCAGCAACGGCATGGACCCGGAGTACACCGTGATGGGCCGCGTGGCGCGGCGCATCTGGGCGGTGGCCATGAAGGAGAAGTACGGCGCCAACGAGCGCAGCCAGAAGCTGAAATACCACATCCAGACCAGCGGCCGCAGCCTGCACGCGCAGGAGATCCAGTTCAACGACATCCGCACCACGCTGCAGGCGCTGATCGCGATCTACGACAACTGCAACTCGCTGCACACCAACGCCTTCGACGAGGCCATCACCACGCCCACCGAAGACTCGGTGCGCCGGGCGATGGCGATCCAGCTCATCATCAACCGCGAGTGGGGCCTGGCGAAAAACGAGAACCCGAATCAGGGTGCGTTCATCATGGATGAGCTGACCGAGCTGGTGGAAGAGGCGGTGCTCGCCGAGTTCGAGCGCATCGCCGAGCGCGGCGGCGTGTTGGGGGCGATGGAGACCGGCTACCAGCGCGGCCGCATCCAGGACGAGTCGATGCACTACGAGATGCTCAAACACACGGGCGAGCTGCCCATCATCGGCGTCAACACCTTCCGCAACCCAAAGGGCGATCCGATCCCCGAGACGCTGGAGCTCGCGCGCTCGACCGAAGACGAAAAGCAGAGCCAGCTGCAGCGTCTCAACGATTTCCACGCGCGCCACGCGGCCGAGGCGCCGGCGATGCTGCAGCGCCTGAAGCAGACGGTCATCGAAAACGGCAACGTGTTCGAAGTGCTGATGGACGCGGTGCGCTGCTGCTCGCTCGGGCAGATCACCGACGCCCTGTTTGAGGTGGGCGGTCAGTACCGCCGCAACATGTGAGTGTTCCGGCCCGGGCGGTGCTCCTGAACCCGCACGCCCAGGGCGGGCGGGCGGCGCACTGGGGCGATCGCCTGCGGGCTGTGCTGCCGGCGGGCGTGGCACTGCACACGCCCGACACGGTGGCCGATGCGCACGCGCGGATCGCCGCGCTGCCGCGCGGCAGCCGGGTCGTCGCCGTGGGCGGCGACGGTACCCTGCACCGCTGGCTGCCGGCCCTGCTCGACGGCGGCCACTCCCTGGGTGTGGTGGCGCTGGGCAGCGGCAATGACGTCGCGCGCGCCTTGGGCGCTTATGGTCAGCCACCCACCGCGGCCCTGGCCCATGCCCTGGCCGGGGACGATCACCCGATCGATGTGGGCGAGGCGGTGTGGCACGACCGCGCGGGTCACATCCACCGGGTGGCCTTTCTGAGCAGTGTGAGCGCGGGCTTCGACGCGGCGGTGGTGCGGCGCAGCCTGCGCGCGCCGCGCGGGTTGCGCGGCCTGCCGCGCTACCTGTGGGCCACGCTGGGCGAGGTGGCGTGGCTGCGCCGCTGGCGGGTCGAGATCACCGCCGACGATGCGCTGGCCCACCGCGGCGAGGTGCTGTTTGCCGCCACGCTCAACACGCCCACCTTTGGCAGCGGCATGCCGGCCGTGCCGGGCGCGCGGGTGCACGACGGCGTACTGAACCTTCTGGTGGCGGGCCGCTTCGGGCGGTTCGGTACCCTGACCATGCTGCCGCGGCTGCTGCTGGGCGCCCACCTCGGGCACCCGCGCGTGCACACCCGCCCGTACGAGACGCTGGATCTCACCGCCGAGACCGACCTGCCGCTGGCGGCGGACGGCGAATGGCTGGGCGAGGCGCGCACGCTGCGCGTGTGCGTGCACCCGGGGGCGCTGCGCGCGGTCAGGCGACCGGCAGGTTGAGCAACAGGTTCTGCGGCTTGAGCTTGAGCAGGCCGTCGGCGGTCATGGCCAGCCCCAGGTAAACCGGCTTGCCGCGCACATCCTCGCGCTGCTGGGCCGGGTCCTCGAACTGCAGGCGGAACAGGCTGATCAGCCGCGCCTGCCGCGCCTCGTCCACCGGCCGACCTTCGTAGAGGTCGTTGAGCAGCGCGGTGGCCTCCACATCCAGCCCAACGTGCCAGCGCCAGGCCGGGTCGTCCACGCGCGGCTCGGCGGTGATGCGCACACGAAGGCCTTGCACGCGGGCGAGCCAGCGCTCCAGCACGTCGGCCAGCGCGCTCAGTCCCGAGTGTTTGCGCTGCAGGGTGAGCGTGAGTCCGTGCGACAGGTGTTGCTGGACCTCGTGGGTGAGGTCCAGCACCCACGGATGGTGGTCGGCGACGGCGCGGCTGGCGAGGTAAGCCTCAGCGGTGTCGGGCCCGACCACGCGCACCCGCGCATCGGGCAGCGACGCGCCCGCCTGGCGCAGCAGCTCGCCCAGGCTGCCCAGGCCGCCGGTCTGGCTCAGGCGGTCCAGCGTATCGGCGTCGGCCGACAGCACCCGACCGTCGGTGACGCGCACGCGCTGCCGGCGAAACAGCAGTTCCGCGGCGCGCCAGCGCAGCGCGTCGGGCTCATCGGCCAGCGCGTGGGCGGCGATGGCCTGCACCAGCAGGTCGAGAAACAGCGGCGGGATCTGGATGGCGCCGACGCGGAAAAAACCCGCCCAGGCCGCCTCCAGCGTGCCGGCGGCTTGCACCGCGTCGCGGAACCGCAGGAAGAGGCGCCAGTTCTCCCGCACGTCGGGGTCGCGGATGGCCTCGATGCGCCCGGCGATGACCGAGCGCAGCGGATCGTCCATCAGGGCCTCGTGCAGGCCACGCTCGGCCACGCAGGATTCCTCCACCAGCGCCAGCTCCGGTCGCTGCAGCCACACGCGCCAGTAATCCGGTGTGGGGCGCAGGCCGGCGGCATCGGGTGCGAGGGCATGGGCGCCGCAGGCGGGCCAGGGGGCGGCGGACGGTGACAGGGTGTGGTCGGTCATGGTGGCTCGGTGGACCGGCGGGATTGTGCGGCAGTGGCCTTGCCCCCACCGCCAGCCGGGCGACAATCGCCGGCATGCAAACCCCTCCCGTCAGCCTGATCGGCGTGCCCACCGACATCGGCGCCGGCGCCCGCGGCGCCTCCATGGGCCCGGAGGCCTTGCGCGTCGCCGGTCTGCAGGCCGTGCTGGAAAGCCACGGCGTGTCGGTGGTCGACCGCGGCAACCTCGGCGGTCCGGCCAACCCGTGGCAGCCGCCGCGCGACGGCTACCGGCACCTGCCCGAGGTGGTGGCCTGGAACCGCGCCCTGCACGAGGCGGTGTTCGCCGAGCTGCAGGACGGACGGATGCCGATCGTGCTCGGCGGCGACCACTGCCTCGGCCTGGGCTCGATCAGCGCGGTGGCGCGCCACTGCCGCGCCCGCGGCCGGCGGCTGCGTGTGTTGTGGCTCGACGCCCACGCCGACTTCAACACCGCCGCCCTCACGCCCAGTGGCAACCTGCACGGCATGCCGGTCGCGCTGCTGTGCGGCATGGGGCCGCCCGAACTCACCGGCATCGGCGGCACCACGCCCGCCATCACGCCCGACGTGGTGCGCCAGATCGGCATCCGCAGCGTGGACGCGGGCGAAAAGCGGCTGGTCCATGAACACGGGCTGGAGGTGTTCGACATGCGCTACATCGACGAGATGGGCATGCGCCACACCATGGCGCAGGCGCTGGCCGACCTCGACGACAACACCCACCTGCACGTGAGCTTCGACGTCGACTTTCTCGATCCCGAGATCGCTCCGGGCGTGGGCACCACCGTGCCGGGCGGGCCGACCTACCGGGAAGCCCAGCTCTGCATGGAAATGATCGCCGACACCGGCCGGCTGGGCAGCCTTGATGTGGTGGAGCTCAACCCGGCGCTGGACGTTCGCAACCGCACCGCGCTGCTGGCCGTGGACCTGATCGAAAGCCTGTTCGGCAAGTCCACGCTGATGCGCCAGACCGCGCCGGTCCGCTGAGGACTGGCCCGCCGAGCGGTCGGCTCAGGCGGCCAGTGCCTCGGCCCGCTCGGCCGCCGGCGCTGACACGGCACCGGCCGCACCGCGGGCCGCGCGCAGCCAGTCCACCGCCTTTTCCGCCATCATGATCACCGGCGCGTTGGTGTTGCCACCGACGATGCTGGGCATCACCGAGGCATCCACCACGCGAAGACCCTGCACGCCGTGCACGCGCAGCTGCGCATCGACCACCGCATCCGGGCCCGGGCCCATCTTGCAGGTGCCCACCGGGTGGTAGATGGTGTCGGCGTGGTCGCGAACGAAGCGCTCGATCTCGGCGTCGGTGCGCGCCGAGGCCGAAGCCGCCGCCTCAAAGCCACCGTGGCGGGCGAGCGCGGGCTGGTTGAGCAGCGCGCGCAATTGACGGAAGCCGCGCACCAGGCGGGCCGTGTCGTCGGGGTCCTGCAGGAAGGCCGGATCGATCAGCGGCGCCACCTGCGGGTCGGCGCTGGCCAGACGCAGGCTGCCGCGGCTGCGCGGCCGCAGCAGGCACACATGGCAGGAGTAGCCGTGACCCAGCACCGTCTTGCGGCCGTGATCGACCAGCTTGCCCACGACGAAATGCAGCTGCAGATCGGGCAGCGGCTCCGCCGGGTCGCTCTTGATGAACCCGCCGGCTTCGGCGAAGTTGCTGGTCAGCAGCCCGCGGCGGTGGCGGCGCCATTCGCCGATCGCCTTGATCACCCGCCACACGCCCGCGGGCGTGATGCCCAGCAGGTCGCGCACGCGCGGCGCGTTCATCACCAGCACCACGTCCACGTGGTCGTGCAGGTTCTGCCCCACGCCCGGCAGGTGCCGCACGGGCCGCACACCGACCTCACGCAGGTGGTCCTCGGGCCCGATGCCGGAGAGCAGCAGCAGCTGGGGCGAGCCGAAGGCGCCGGCGCTCAACACCACCTCGCCGCCCTCGCGGCAACGCAGCGTCTGCAGCGGGCCCCGCCCGTCCTGGCCACGGTACTCGATACCCACCGCCCGCACCGGGGTGCTGCCGCCGGTGGTCTCGCCGAACTCGGTGATCACGCGGGTGACGGCGGCGTGGGTGATGACCTGCAGGTTCGGGCGGTTAAGGTGGGGCGTGAGGTAGGCCTTGGCGGCGCTGAAGCGCTCGCCGTCGCGGTGCGTGACCTGGTAGACGCCGACGCCCTCTTGCTCCGCGCCGTTGAAGTCCGGGTTGAGCGGATAACCCGCCTGCCGACCCGCCTCCAGGAACGAGGCCAGGAACGGGTTGGGCGATGTCAGGTCTTTCACGTTGAGGGGGCCGCCCGTGCCATGGAACGCGTCGGCGCCGCGTTCGTTGTGCTCGGCGCGCTTGAAGACAGGCAGGACGTCTTTCCACGACCAGCCCGGATTGCCCTGCGCGGCCCAGTCGTCGTAGTCCCGGGCGTGGCCGCGGGCGTAGATCATGGCGTTGATCGAACTTGACCCGCCCAGCACCTTGCCGCGCGGCTGGTAGCCACGGCGCCCGTTGAGCCCCGGCTGCGGCACCGTCTCATAGGCCCAGTTGGCCTGTCCGTTGCGCGCCATCAGCGCCAGCCCGCCCGGGCAGTGGATCAACACGCTGCGGTCTGGCGGCCCCGCTTCCACCAGCGCCACGCGGACCCCCGGATCCTCGCTCAAGCGTCCGGCCAGCACGCAGCCCGCCGATCCGCCGCCCACGATGATGTAGTCGTACATGCCTGTCTCCGAAGTTGGTGCGCCGTACCCGCGGTGGCGGTGGGCGACAATCGATGGGCAAGTTAGCACACGGCCCGGGCCGCCTTTAGGCAGCCCCGCCTAGGAATGACACGCCCGGGACGCCGGGTTTTCCCCGCCCTTCACCTTTGCCTTCCACGAGGTTTTTCAGCATGAGCACCACCATCCAGACCGTCGGCATCATCGGCTCCGGCACCATGGGCAACGGCATCGCGCAGGCCTGCGCCACCAGCGGCATCCGCGTCGTGCTGGTCGACATCGCCCAGGCCGCGCTCGACAAGGCCGTGGCCACCATCGGCGGCAGCCTCGACCGCCTGATCAAGAAAGAGAAGATGACCGCCGAGGCCAAAGCCCAGGCCATGGCGCTGATCACCACCAGCACGTCCTACGACGATCTCAAGGGCGCGCAGCTGGTGATCGAGGCCGCCACCGAAAACGAGGCCTTGAAGGTCAAGATCCTGCAGCAGCTCGACGGCCTGCTGGGCCCCGACGTCATCGTCGCCACCAACACCAGCTCCATCAGCATCACCAAACTGGCTGCGGCCACCCAGCGCGCCGACCGCTTCATCGGCATGCACTTCTTCAACCCGGTGCCGATGATGGCGCTGGTGGAAATCATCCGCGGCCTGCAGACCAGCGACGCCACGCACGACACGGTGAAAGCCCTGGCCGAAGCGCTGGGCAAGACGCCCATCACGGTGAAGAACGCCCCGGGCTTCGTCGTCAACCGGATTCTGGTGCCGATGATCAACGAGGCCTTCTTCGTGCTGGCCGAGGGGCTGGCCACGCCCGAGGACATCGACGCCGGCATGAAACTCGGCACCAACCAGCCCATCGGCCCGCTGGCCCTGGCCGACATGATCGGTCTGGACGTGTGCCTGGCCGTCATGAACGTCTACATGGCCGAGTTCAACGACAGCAAGTACCGCCCCGCCCCGCTGCTCAAGGAAATGGTCGCCGCCGGCTGGCTCGGCCGCAAGACCGGCCGCGGCGTCTACACCTACTGACCCGGTCCCGCGCCGCACCCTGCGGCGCCGACATCACCAGGGCACGGGCAGGCCCTGGTGGTCGAAGAACCCGCCACCGCTGCCCTCGGGCAGCGTGTCGATGACTTGCAGCAGTTGCTGCGCAGCCAGCGCCGGCGGGCGCACCTCCAGCCCGGTCTTGGCGAAAGGCTGGGAGAGCGCGGTGTCCACCGTCCCGGGATGCAGGGCCACGCACAAGGCCTGCTTGTTGCGTCGGGCGAGTTCGATCGACGCCGTGCGCACCAACTGGTTGAGCGCGGCCTTGGACGCGCGGTAACCGTACCAGCCCCCCAGGCGGTTGTCGCCGATGCTCCCCACGCGCGCCGACAGAAAGGCCGCCACGCACCGGCCTTGCCGCGGCAGCAGCGGCAGCAGGTGGCGCATGACCAGCGCCGGGCCGATCGTGTTGACGAGGAAGACGCGCTGCAAGGCCTCGGCGTCGAGGTGCTGCCAGCTGCGCTCGGGCTGCACCGCGCCCTCGTGGAGGACGCCGGTGGCGACGATGAGCGTCGTCAGCGACCGCTGCTCGTCCGCCAGCCGCTGGGCCACGTGCGCCGCCAGGCGCTCCACACTGCCGGGGTCCGCGTAATCCACGGCCACCGGGGTGCGGCGCCCCACGGCCAGCACGGCCCTCCCGCGGGCGGCCAGCGCGTCGGCCAAGGCAGCGCCGATGCCGCCGGTGCCGCCCATCACCAGCGCCAGTTCGTCAGAGCGGGGGAAGATCGGATCGGGCATGGTCGGGATTCTGGCCGGGGCGGGCGGCGCGCGCACCCGCTCGCGGCAATGCCCCGCTGCACCGACCGCCTTGGCGACGCCGCCGACAAGCACCGCCCGGGCGGCCTACCATTCGGGCATGAGCGCATCACACGACTTCGACCTTTTCGTCATCGGCGGCGGCAGCGGCGGCGTGCGCGCGGCCCGCATGGCCGCGCAGCGCGGCTTGCGCGTCGCCCTGGCCGAGACCCTCGGCACCGACGGCCTCGGCGGCACCTGCGTCAACCTGGGCTGCATTCCGAAGAAGCTGTACAGCTACGCCGCGCACTACCACGAGGCCTTCGAAGAGGCGCGTGGCTTCGGCTGGCAGCTGGGCGAGGCGCGCTTTGACTGGACCACGCTCAAGGCCAACCGCGCCACCGAAATCAGCCGGCTCAACGGCGTGTATGCCAACCTGTTGCGCGGCGCGGGCGTGACCACGCTGGACGGCTTTGCGCGGCTGGCGGGCGACCACACGATTGAGCTGGCCACCCTCCACGCCGACGGCTCGCCGGGCCACCGCCACTTCAGCGCGGCCCACATCCTGATCGCCACCGGCGGCGCGCCGCATGTGCCGCACTTCCAGGGTCGCGAACACGTCATCACCAGCGACGAGGTGTTCGACCTCGACCCGTTCCCGAAGCGGCTGCTGATCGTCGGCGGTGGCTACATCGCCTGCGAGTTCGCCTCCATCTTCAACGGGCTGGGGAGCCGCGTGACGCAGCTTTACCGCGGGGAGCAGGTGCTGCGCGGCTTCGACGACGAGATCCGCCACTTTGCCGCCGCCGAGATGGCCAAGGCGGGCGTGGACCTGCGGCTCCACGCCGGCGTGGTGGAGATTCACCGGCGCGACGACGGTCTGCACGTGACCTGCGAGGACGGCAACACGCTGGTGGTGGACGCCGCGCTGTACGCCACCGGCCGCCGCCCTCGCACCCAGGGGCTGGGCCTGGAGGCGGCGGGCGTGGCCACCGGCGCGCAGGGTGAGGTCATCGTCAACGAGCGCTACCAGACCACGGTGCCGCACATCTGGGCGGTGGGTGACGTGATCGATCGCGTGGCGCTCACGCCGGTCGCGCTGGGCGAGGCGATGGTCGTGGTCGACCAGCTCTGCGGCCCGGCGCCGGGCAAGGCGCCGCGCCAGATGGCCTACGACCTCATCCCCACCGCCGTGTTCACGCACCCGAACATCGGCACCGTGGGCCTGACGGAGACCCAGGCCCGCGAACGGTTCGGCGACGTCCGCGTGTTCCGCAGCGAATTCAAGGCGCTGCGCCACACGCTGTCGGGTCGCAGCGAGCGCACCCTGATGAAGCTCGTGGTGGACGCGGCCAGCGACCGCGTCGTGGGCCTGCACATGGTGGGCGCGGAGGCCGGCGAGATCGTGCAGGGCTTCGCCGTCGCGCTGAAGGCCGGCGCCACCAAGGCGGTGTTCGACAGCACCATCGGCATCCACCCCACGGCGGCGGAAGAGTTCGTGACGATGCGGGAGCCGGTCAGGTGAACAGCAGCACCGCCGCGGCCAGCGCGGTGTGGGCCCACAGGCCCGGCAGCAAGGCGCGCGCGTAGGGTGTGCCGCCGGCCACCACGGCCGCCACGCTTTTGCTCGCCGCGTGCACCACCAGGACCAGCGCCAGCGCCTGGTGCGCGGCCGGGTCGGGGGCGGCATCGCTGAACAGCGCCGCCGCTGCCGCGTGCAGGTCGGCCAGCGCGCCGATACCGGCACCCAGGAGCAGGCCGGTGTCGCCCAGCCACTGCCGCAGCGCGTGCACCAGCGCCTGCACACCCGCCAGCAAGGCGGCCACGCCCAGCGCGCCGGGCAGGCTGAACATGCGGTCGTCGCGCGCCACCGCCAGCGCGTCGGCGCGCGGGGACGAGCCCCCCAGCGGCGCGGCGCCGGATGCGGCACCGCGCACCAGCCACAGGCCCCACAGCAGCGCCAGCGCAGCGCCCGCGGCCACCGGCGCCCACAGGTCGGGCAGCCACGCCGGGCGCAGCGCGGTAGCGACCATCAGCAATTGCAGCAGCGTGGCCACGCAGGACAACAGCCCGCCACCGGCGAGCGCGCGGGCGTCGCCAGAACGCCGGGCGGCCAGGCCCAGGCTGGCGATGGTGGCCGTGCTGGACACAAAGCCCGAGGCCAGCGAGGACAGCGCCAGGGCGTGGCGCGCGGCCAGCAACCGGCGCGCCAGGTGGGCCACCGATTGCAGGATGAGCAGCAGGGCCAGCAAGGTACCGATCGCGCGCGGGTTCAGCGCGTCGCCCCACAACGGCCGGTCCGGCAGCAGCGGCAGGCCCAGCAACACCAGGGCGGCGAGCAGGATGCCGTCGCGCACCTCGCCCGGGCGCAACCAGTGGGTGACGAAGCGGTGCGCGCGGTCCCGCAGGGCCAGGACCACCGTGAGTCCGGCCGCCAGGGCCGCCGCCAGCGGCGCGCTCTGGGCCGCGAGCACGCCGATCAGGTAGGTCAGCAGCAGCGCCACCTCGGTGGTCACGCCGGGGTCGCTGGAGCGGTCCTTCCAGTAGGCGAGCAGGCCCAGCCCGGCGACAAACCCGGCCCCGGCCACCACCACCCCCGCCAACCCGGTGAGCGCCGCGGCCGCGCCCGTCACACAGGCCAGCGCGAAGCTGCGCAGCCCGGCCAGCGCGCGCTGGGGCCCGGTGCCCTTGCGACGCTCGCGCTCCACCCCCACCAGCAGCCCGCAGCCCAGCGCCACGGCCAGCGTGGCAGCGGCGTGGGCGAGGTCGGGTCCGTGGATGGCGGTCATGAAGGCGGTCTTGGGGCGTTCATCGACGCGGGCCACAATAGGCCCATGCAACGCTCGCCCGACTTTACCGCCCCCCGCTTTTTCCACGACCCGGACGCGGCGCTGGCGCAGGTGCGCCACTTGTATGACCGCAGCGTGGGCTTTCTGCGCCAGGCGATGCACGACTACGTGGCCGGCGCCGACTTCGACGGCGTGCGCGTGCGGGCCTGCTACCCCTTCGTGCGTCTGCACACCCACAGCAACCTGCGCCTGGGCGCGGGCAACCCCGACGGCGGACGCCAGCGCCTGAGTTACGGTTTCGTCGCCGGGCCCGGCCGCTACGAGACCACCCTCACGCGCCCGGACCTGTACAGCGACTACTACCGCGAGCAGTTCCGGCTGCTGCTGGCCAACCACGGCGGCGAACTGGAGATCGGCGTCGGCAGCCAGCCGATCCCGATCCACTTCTCCTTCGCCGAGCACGACCACGTGGAAGGCCAGATGAGCGCGGAGCGCCGCGCCTACATGCGCGACGTGTTCGACCTGCCGGACCTCACCGCCATGGACGACGGCATCGCCAACGGCACCTTCGAGCCCCGCCCTGGCGAGCCGCACCCGCTGTCGCTGTTCACCGCGCCGCGCGTGGACTACTCGCTGCAGCGCCTGCGCCACTACACCGGCACCTCACCCGAGTGGTTTCAGAACTTCGTGCTGTTCACGAACTACCAGTTCTACATCGACGAATTCATCAAGCTCGGCCACGCCGAGATGGCCAAGCCCGACAGCCCCTACATCGCCTTCGTCGAGCCCGGCAACGTGGTCACGCGGCGCGCCGGACTGCCGGCCGAACCGGGCGACGAGCTGGGCCACCAGCCTCCCCGGCTGCCGCAGATGCCCGGCTACCACCTGATGCGCGCCGACCGCAGCGGCATCACCATGGTCAACATCGGCGTCGGTCCGGCCAACGCCAAGAACATCACCGACCACATCGCCGTGCTGCGGCCGCACGCCTGGCTCATGCTGGGCCACTGCGCGGGGCTGCGCACCAACCAGCAACTCGGCGACTACGTGCTCGCCCACGCGTATGTGCGCGAGGACCATGTGCTTGACGAGGAACTGCCGCTGTGGGTGCCGATTCCGGCGCTGGCGGAAATCCAGCTGGCGCTGGAGGCTGCGGTCGCCGACGTCACGGGCGTGGCGCCGCACGAACTCAAACGCATCATGCGCACCGGCACGGTCGCCAGCACCGACAACCGCAACTGGGAGCTGCTGCCGGACAACACGCCGCAGCGGCGCTTCTCGCAGTCGCGCGCGGTGGCGCTGGACATGGAAAGCGCCACCATCGCCGCCAACGGCTTCCGCTTCCGCGTACCCTACGGCACCCTGCTGTGCGTGAGCGACAAGCCACTGCACGGCGAAATCAAGCTGCCCGGCATGGCCAACCACTTCTACCGCGAGCGCGTCGACCAGCACCTGCGCATCGGGATCCGCGCGGTGGAGCGGCTGCGCGAAGGTGGCGTGGACCAGCTGCACAGCCGCAAGCTGCGCAGCTTCGCGGAGGTGGCTTTTCAATGAGCACGCGTCGCACCTTTCTTCTCGGCACGCTGGGCGTGGCCGGCGCGCTGGCGATCGGCTGGGGCCTAACGCCGCCGCGGCAGCGGCTGACCACGCGCGAGCCCCTGCCCGCCGGGCCGGGCGAACATCCGCTCAACGGCTGGGTGGTGATCGGCGCCGACGGCACGGTCGCGGTGGCGCTGGCCAAGAGCGAGATGGGCCAGGGCATCGCCACCGCGCTGGCCCGGATCCTGGCCGAGGAGCTGGACGCGGACTGGGCGCGCGTGACGGTGCGGCCCGCCCCCATCGACCCGATCTACCGCAACCTGGCCACGGTGGTGGACGGGCTGCCCTTCCACCCGGACGCCGACAGCGTGGTGGCCGACGCGGCGCGCTGGCTCACCGCCAAGGCGATGCGCGAGATGGGCGTGATGATGACGGGCGGCTCCTCGAGCGTGAAGGACCTGTGGCTGCCGATGCGCCAGGCGGGCGCGAGCGCGCGGGCCATGCTGGTCGGGGCGGCCGCGGCCGGCTGGGGCGTCGATCCGGCGGCCTGCCGCACCGAGGCGGGCACGGTGATCGGCCCGGGCGGCCAGCGGGCGGGCTACGGCGAACTGGCCGCCGCCGCGGCGTCGCAGCCGCTGCCGCGGGACGTGGCGCTGAAAGCGCCGTCGGCGTTTCGGCTGATTGGTCAGCCCGCCCCGCGCCTGGAGGCGCGCGCCAAGGTGGACGGCAGCGCGCGCTTTGGCATCGACGCGCGCCCCGAGGGTTTGTTGCACGCACGACTCCTGATGTGCCCCACGCGCGGCGGGCGCGTCGCGTCGGTCGATGATCGCGCGGCCGCGGCCCGGCCTGGCGTGCGGGCGGTGGTGACGGTGCCGCCGCTGCAGGGCAGCACCGGCGGGGTGGCGGTGATCGCCGACCGCGGCTGGCGCGCGCAGCAGGCGCTGGCGGCGCTGCAGGTGCAGTGGGACGCCGGCCCGGCCGCGGCCTTCGACAGCGCGGCGGCGGTCGACACGCTGGCCGCCACGCTGGACCGCGAGGACGGCTTCGCGTTTTTCAAGACCGGCGATGTGGACGCGGCGCTGGCCACGGCAGCGCGCACGGTGACGGCCGAGTACCGCGCGCCCTGGCTGGCCCACGCCGCGCTGGAGCCGGTGAACTGCACGGTGCGTGCCGGACGCGACCGCGCGGAGGTGTGGGTGTCGACCCAGGTGCCGGATCTGGCGCGCGCCGCGGTGGCGCGGGTGCTGGCGCTGCCGGACGAGGCGGTGACGGTGCACGTGTTGTGGCTCGGCGGCGGCTTTGGCCGGCGGCTGGAGGTGGACTTCATCGCGCAGGCGGCGGCGATCGCCCGCGCCGTGCCGGACACGCCGGTGCAGACGGTGTGGAGCCGCGAGCAGGACACGCAACACGACCTGTACCGGCCGGCCTGCGTGGCGCGCTTCACCGCCGGACTGGACGCCCAGAACCGGCTGGTGGCCTGGAAAAACACCAGCGCCGGGCAGGCGATCCTGCCGCAGGTGCTGGACCGGGTATTTGGACTGCCCGGGGGCGGCCCGGACAAGACGGCCAGCGAGGGCGCGTTTGACCAGCCCTATGCGTGGCCGGCCGCCCGCATTGGCCACGTCAACGTGGATCTGCCGCTGCCGGTGGGCTTCTGGCGCGCCGTGGGCCATTCGCACCAGGCCTTTTTCAAGGAAGGCTTTCTGGACGAAGTCGCCCACGCCGCCGGCACAGACCCGCTGGCGCTGCGCGAGGCCTTGCTGGCCGATCAGCCGCGCGCGCTGGCGGTGTTGCGGGCCGCGGCCCAGGCCGCCGGCTGGGGACGACCGAGCGCGCCCGCGCCCGACGGCGCGCCGACCGCGCTGGGTCTGGCGCTGCACCGCTCGTTCGGCTCCACCGTGGCGCAGGTGGCCCAGGTGTCGGTCGGGGCAGACCGCGCGATCCGGGTGCACCGCGTCTGGTGCGCCATCGACTGCGGCACGCCGGTGAACCCGGCGGGCATCCGCCAGCAGATGGAAAGCGGCGTGGTGTTTGGCCTGTCGGCCGCGCTGCACGGCGGCGTGACCGTGAAGGAAGGCCGCGTGCAGGAGAGCAATTTCCACGACCAGCCGGTGCTGCGCCTGCCGGACGCGCCGGTGGTGGAGTGCGTGATCGTGCCGAGCACGGCGCACCCGGAGGGCGTGGGCGAGCCGGGCTTGCCGCCGGTGGCGCCGGCGGTGGCGAATGCGCTGTTCCGCCTCACCGGCCAGCGCCTGCGGCAACTGCCGCTGCGGCTGGCCTGAGTCGCGCGCTCAGAGCACCTGGACCGAACGGCCGATGTAGAGGATCGGCCCGGTCGGCCGCCCGGTGGGCGAGCCGTTGTAGGGCTCCAGCGTGATCTCGAAGAGCTGGTTGGGCTGCAGTGGCGGCAGGCGGTCCAGCGGCACCTCCAGCGGCTGGCCCGGCTGCACCAGCCCGAGCGACAACGGCGCGTCCCAGCCGTCGGCCTTGGTCCAGAACTGCAGCGAACGCTGCTCGGGCACCGGCGTGTCGGCCAGCGGCACCAGGCGCAGCGCGCGCTGTCGATCGCTGGCCTGCACCACCCAGCCCGGCGCGGTCTGGTTCGGAGCCACCAGCACCACCACAAACTGCGCCGCCGGGGCGCGCACCCCCACCGACGGCGCCACGGCCAGGAAGGTGGCGGCGGCAAAACCGGCCAGTGCGGCACCGCGCCACAAGGCCACGCTGCCCCACCACGCGGCCCACGGCTTCGGCGACGGCACCGCCGGTCGCGGCCGCGCGGGCGGCGGCGGTGCGGGCAACGCCGCCTCAATGCGCGACCACAACACCGGCGACGGCTCCACCGGGGCCACCGTGTCGGCCAGCGGCTGCAGGCGCTGCTCCCAGAAGGCCACCGCGTCACGCAGGGCCTCGTCCCCCGGCAGGCGCTCGCGCACGGCCGCGCGCGTGGCGGCCGACAGCGTGCCCAACACATAACCCGCGGCGAGGGCGTCGGTGTCCTCGGGCCGGCGGGGCGGGTTGGGGCGGTGGGCGTTGGTCATGGCGATCAGGCGAGACACTCGCGCAAGGCGGCGAGGCCGCGGCGGATCCAGGCCTTCACCGTGCCCAGCGGGGCGTTGAGCCGCTCGGCGATTTCCGCGTGGCTGCAGCCATCGAGATAGGCATGGAGCACGCACTGGCGCTTGGCCACATCCAGCCGCTCCAGACAGGCGTCGAGCCGGCGCACCGAGCTGCGCCAGGCCACCGTGTCGGCCACGTCAGGACCGGGATCGGCCCCGGCTTCCTGCAGGGCGTCGAGGGTTTCCTCGTCGGCATTCACGGTGCGGCGGTGGGCGCGCACCCAGTCCAGCGCGGCGTGGCGCACGATGCTGTAGAGCCAGCCGCGGCCATCGCCGCGGCGCGGGTCGAAGCTGCCCGCGCGGGTCCACACGGCCACAAACGCGTCCTGCAGCACATCCTCGGCCGACGCGCGGTCGCGCACCAGCCGCAACGCCACCCCCAGCAGGTAGCGTCCTTCGCGCTCGTAAAGGCGGCGCAGCGCGTCGCGCTCGCCGCGCGCGCAGGCGGCCAGCTCGGCGTTGTGGTCGAAGGGCGTGTTCAGGGTCACGACGGGGCGGCGGGCGCGGCGGATCGGGGCGGGGGTCGCGCGCATGGTACCCCACCCCGTTCCGCTTCAACCCCGGCCTTCGGCGCCGCGCTGCGCGGGCTCCAGCCCCGCTCAGGAGGCCTTGTAAAGGATGTAGTCGGCCTGGTACTTCACGATCTGCTTCTGGCCTTTGGTGGCCGCGGTGCAGGGCGCGGACGGTGCGACACCGCCCACCGTGGCCACGCGCTGGATGTAGGTCACACCGGTCATGGCGCCCATGCCGGTGGCCGGATTGGCCTTGACCAGCTGCAGCGGGATGTTGCCGGCGCCGGCCGGGGCGACGGCGAGCTGCGTGGCGGTCACGGCCGAGCCGTCGGTGCTCAGCCAGGTGGCGGGCGGACCGTAGTAGCGGCCCACGGTCTTGCCGGCGCGGTCGAGCAGTTTGGCCTCGGGGCCGACGAACACCCACTCGGTCTGGCCGGGGGCGTCCTTCTTGTCGCGGCACTCGTAGGTGATCTCACCGACGCCCACCGTTTCCATCGCGACCTTGTGGCCGGCCGGCACCTTCACGGCGTCCGGCAGGCTGGCCTGGGAAAACACCGGGGCGGGCGCGGTGGATGCGCAGGCGACGAGAGACAGGGCGGCCGCGGCGGCCAGGGCGGTTTTCAGCATGGAAGGCTCCTTGAGGATGGGTGGACGAGTCAGCGGGCACGACCGGGTCGTGCGCCACTCCTTCCACTACTCCGGAGCCGGCCGTTTGGATGCAGCCCGGCCGAAAAAAACCGTCAGACCGCCCGCGGCCGCACCAGCGCGGCGGCCCGCTTGGCCTCGCGGCGCGCGGTGTCCACGTCGGGGTGATGCACCAGCGCGACGCCCATGCGCCGCTTGGCGAAACTCTCGGGTTTGCCAAACAGGCGGATGTCGGCGTTGGGCACGCGCAGGGCCTCGTCCACGCCGTCGAACACGATGCCGCGGGCCTCGACCCCGCCGTAGATCACGGCGCTGGCGCCCGGGCTCTTGAGCGCGGTGTCCACCGGCAGGCCCAGGATGGCGCGGGCGTGCAGCTCGAACTCGTTTTGCCACTGGGTGATCATCGTGACCATGCCCGTGTCGTGGGGGCGCGGGCTGACTTCGCTGAACCACACCTGATCGCCCTTGACGAACAGCTCCACGCCAAACAGGCCCAGCCCCGCCGGCTGACCGTCCAGGCCGACGCCGAGGTTGGCGGTGATCGCCTGCGCGATCTCGCGCGAACGCGCCAGCGCCGCCGGCGACATCGGGTGCGGCTGCCAGCTCTCCACGTAATCGCCGCTGACCTGCACGTGGCCGATCGGGTCACAGAAATGCGTCTGCACGCTGCCGTCGGCCGCACGGGCGCGCACGGTGAGCTGGGTGATCTCGTAGTCGAAATCGATGAAGCCTTCGACGATCACACGGCCGTGGCTCACGCGGCCGCCGGCCATGGCGTAGTCCCAGGCCCCCGCCACGTCGGCCGGCCCGTCGATCTTGCTCTGGCCTTTGCCCGAGCTGCTCATCACCGGCTTGACGATGCAGGGATAACCGATGCCGGGCTGGCCATCGGCGCCGTCGATGGCGGCCTGGAGTTCGGTCAGCGAATCGCAAAAGCGGTACGGGCTGGTGGGCAGCCCGAGGGTTTCGGCGGCGAGGCGGCGGATGCCCTCGCGGTCCATCGTCAGCCGCGTGGCGCGGGCGGTGGGCACCACGCGCACCACGCCCTCGGCCTCCAGCGCCTGCAGCACCGGCGTGGCAATGGCCTCGATCTCGGGCACCACCAGATCGGGCTTTTCGCGCTGGATGAGGCCGCGCAGCGCCTCGGGATCGCTCATGGCGATGGTGTGGGCGCGGTGGGCGACCTGCTGACCCGGGGCGTTGTCGTAGCGGTCCACCGCGATCGTCTCCACGCCCAGGCGTTGCAGCGCGATCAGCACCTCCTTGCCCAGCTCGCCGGCGCCGAGCAGCATGACCTTGGTGGCCGACGGGGACAGGGGGGTGCCGAGGGTGGTCATGCGGATCTCCGGGTCGGTAGAAGACGTCGGCGTGGCGCTCAGAGCGCCTCGCCCATGGTTTCGCCCAGGCGCACCGGCCGCGCGGGCGCCCAGTGGGGATCGAAGGCGATGGTGTCGTGCGGCCAGAGCATGACCACGGTCGAGCCGAGCAGGAAACGGCCCATTTCAGCGCCGCGCGCCAGCGCGATGGGCGCGTCGTCGTAGGTCCATTCGCGCAGCGCGCCCGGGCGCGGCGGGTTCACCACGCCGTGCCAGGCGGTGGCCATGCTGCCGACGATCGTGGCGCCCACCAGCACCAGCACGAATGGCACCGTCTGGCCGCGGTGCTCGATGTCGAACACGCAGACCACGCGCTCGTTGCGCGCGAACAGCCCCGGCACACCCTGCGCGGTGGCCGGGTTGACGGAATACAGGTCGCCGGGCACGTGGATCATGCGCCGCAGCCGCCCCGCGCAAGGCATGTGGATGCGGTGGTAATCGCGCGGGCTGAGGTAGATGGTGGCGAAGGCGCCGTTGCGGAAGGCGCCGGCCAGCGCGGCATCGCCTCCCACCAGCGCGCGCGTGCTGTAGTGGTGGCCCTTGGCCTGGAAGATCTGGTCGTCGACGATGGCGCCGAACTGGCTGATCGCACCGTCCACCGGACACACGAACGCGGCTTCGCTCAGCGGCCGGGCACCCTCGCGCAGCGCGCGGGTGAAAAAGTCGTTGAAGGTGGCGTAGGCGGCGGGATCGGGCTGCGCCGCCTCGGCCATGTTGACCTGATAGCGCCGGATGAAGCGGCGGATCATCCACTGGGTGAACGCGCCGCCTTCGGCGCGCGCGAGGCGGCCGGCGAACTCGGTGAGGGCGCGCTGGGGCAACCAGTGCTGCAGGGAGACGGACAGGGGTATCGACACGGCCGGGATTGTAGGCGGCCACCCCGGCGCCGGGGGCACAGCGGGCACAATGCCCGGGATGAGCGACGCGCTGTTTCGTGTGGAAGGGCTGGTCAAGCGCTATGGCGAGGCCACCGTGGTGCAAGGCCTGGACTTCGAGATCCGGCCGGGCGAATGCCTGGGCGTGATCGGGCCCAACGGGGCCGGCAAGACCACCACCATCCGCGCCTGTCTCGGCCTGACCGTGGCCGACGAAGGACGCATCAGCGCTTTCGGCCTGGAGATGCCGCGCGACGCCCTGGCGATCAAGTCACGGCTGGGCGTGGTGGCCCAGATGGACACGCTCGATCCCGACTTCAGCGCCGCGGAAAACCTGCTGGTCTATGGCCGCTACTTCGGCCTGCCTGACGCGCTCATCCGGGAGCGCATTCCGCGCCTGCTGGACTTCGCGGCCCTGGCCCACAAGGCCGACGCCCGTCCGGGCGAACTCTCCGGCGGCATGAAGCGGCGCCTGTCCCTGGCCCGCGCCCTGGTCAACGACCCGCAATTGCTGCTGCTCGACGAGCCCACCACCGGCCTGGACCCGCAGGCCCGCCACCTCATGTGGGAGCGGCTGCAGCGGCTGCTGCAGCAAGGCAAGAGCATTCTGCTGACCACCCACTTCATGGACGAGGCCGAGCGGCTGTGCTCGCGCCTGCTGGTGCTCGACCACGGCCGCAAGATCGCCGAGGGCACGCCCCGCGACCTGATCGCGGCGCACCTGGAACCCGACGTGGTGGAGGTGTACGGCCCGGCCGCGCTGGCGCTGGCGCACGATGCGGGGCACGCCGCGCTGCGCGGGCTGGCCGCGCGCGTGGAGGTCAGCGGCGAGACGGTGTTCTTCTACACCGCCCACGCCCAGCCGCTGCTCGCCGCACTGGCCGACCGGCCGGGCCTGCGCACACTGCACCGCCCGGCCAACCTCGAAGACCTGTTCCTCAAACTCACCGGTCGACAGATCCGGGAAGACGGCTGAACCCCATGTCCCCCCACGCGGCACCGTTGCGTTGGTCGACGTGCTCCGAGGGGACGCGTTGCACGCTGGCGCAGCGCAAACAGACAACACGGTACTGAATCGCCCATGCCACCCATCTCGCTCAACCCCTGGTCGCCGCCGCGCCTGTCGCGCCGCTGGTGGCCTGTCTTTCAACGCAATCTGCTGGTCTGGCGCAAGCTCGCCGTGCCCAGCCTAGTGGGCAACATCGCCGAGCCGCTCATGTGGCTGGTGGCCTTTGGCTACGGGCTCGGGGCGCTGGTGGGCGAGGTGCGGGTGGACGGCGATGCCGCCGTGCCCTACATCCTCTTCCTCGCCAGCGGCAGCATCTGCATGAGCGCGATGAACGCCGCCACGTTTGAGGCGCTGTACTCGGCCTTCTCGCGCATGCACGTGCAAAAAACCTGGGACGGCATCCTCAACGCGCCCGTGCGGCTGGACGACGTGGTGCTGGCCGAGATGCTGTGGGCGGCGTTCAAGGCGCTGTTCACCGTGACGGCGATTCTGGGCGTGATGCTCGCGCTGGGCATCTCGCACTCGCCCAAGCTGCTGGTGGCCTGGCCGGTGTTGTGGCTGGTGGGCATCACCTTCGCCTGCATCGCGCTGGTGTTCAACGCGCTGGCCAAAGGCTATGACTTCTTCACCTATTACTTCACGCTGTTTCTCACGCCGATGATGTTTCTCGCCGGCGTGTTCTTCCCGCGCGAGCAGCTTCCGCCGCTGGTGCAGCAGTTTGCGCAACTGCTGCCGCTGAGCCACGCGGTGGACCTGGTGCGGCCGCTGTTCCTCGACCGCTGGCCCGACCGACCGTGGCTGCACCTGGGCGTGCTGGTGGCGTACGCGGTGGTCGCCTTCTGGATCGCGCTGGCGCTCACGCGCAAACGCTTCGCCCGCTGAGTTGGTGGGGAGCCCGCTCGGGGCCGGGCGGGACGACCGCGGCGCCGGTCAGTGCACGGCCGTCAGCGCGGGCTGGGCGCTCACGTACGGGGCGGTGCCTCCGTCCATGAAGGTGGCGGCGTCCACCGCGGTGTCGGCCGGCAGCGGCTCGTCGGCCGCGGCGTCGATGGCAGCGTCGAAATCGGCCGCCACGGCGTGGGTCTTGGGAATCAGGGGCTTGTCCAGCGGACGGCACACGCGCTGGCGCAGGCGGCGCAGGTCGGCGCTGTCTTCCATCGCGCTGATCACGGCTTCGGGATCGAGCATCAGCACGAAGGGGTTGAGGCGGTGGGCAGAGGCTTTCATGGTGGCTCCAGAAACTTGAGGGTGGATTTGTGTCTTGTTGAAACAGACTGTAGCCACCGGGTTTCAGGGCGTTAAGTCGGCGCCCGGCCATTCGCGTTGTAGGAAATTGGCTGACAGCGTGTCGGTGCAGCCTCACCGATTCAAGCTGGGCGATGGGAGCGATGGTGCGGCTGTCGGGACTGGCACAGACTGAACCCACACCCACCAACACATCCCCGCAAGACAGCGACGCCATGTTTGGTCATCTCTCGATCAGCGACGACGGCTTGCTGCTGGTGGGCTACCCCATGTGGGATCTGCGCGCCAAGGTGGAAATATCGCCCGAGGGCCGCACCAAGCGGGGACAACTGCTCCA
>Ga0209278_1000681_pt1 | contig 24241 bp, 23 predicted proteins | sample JI81BgreenDNA_FD_187504 | JGI IMG/M metagenome (GOLD analysis project Ga0209278, IMG submission 187504) | Wastewater effluent complex algal communities from Wisconsin, to seasonally profile nutrient transformation and Carbon sequestration -... | ecosystem: Engineered > WWTP > Effluent > Algae... | reverse complement strand
CGCCCGGGCAATGGCGGGTGTGCCTTCAGTGAGCAGCAGCCCGGTGGTCAGCGCACACGCACCCACGTTGGCGAGCGTGGCGGCACTCACGTTCTCGATGCGATCGAGATCGGTGTGATAGAACACATCGGTGAAGTGCCAGAGCAGTACGGCAGGAATCTTGGCGTTGAGAAACGGCGTGTGGTCGCTGCCGCCTTCGAACGGATTGGCCTTGACCACCCAGTTCGTGGCGCGGGCACGGTCGAGGCACCGGTTGCGCACGAAGTCGTTGAACCAATGGTTCACGATGGCCGACTCGGCGATGGGGCGCCCACCCCATTCGCTGTGCTGGTCTTCGCCGCGCACCCACACAGCGCTCGGGTCGGGCATCTTCTCGATGAGAAACGTGCCGCCGGTGAGCGCCGTGTTTTCGCCGACCATGTCCAGCGACATGCCCCACTTCACACCGGCGCGGCGCACACTGTCTTCCTTGAGGTACCGGTCGGTACTGCGAATCTCATCGCCCCACAGGAACGTGAGCGTGCGTTGCGGCTTGGCCACGCCGCTGCGTACCAGTTGGGCCGCAACACGCGCCATTTCGGCCACCGTACCCACACCACTGGCATTGTCGTTGGCGCCTGGCTCCTGTACGTGTGCCGAATACACGAAGCGCTCGTGCGGGGCCGCGCTGCCGCGAACCTCGGCCACCAGCGTTCGTTCAGGTGTACGCGCAAAGCTGGTGCGCACCATGGCGTGTACACGAACCGCACCCGTTCGTAGCGCCGCCTGTAGCGAATCGTGGGATTGTTTCGACACCCAGAGCACCCAGCCAGGGCGTACGGTGTCACGCGCGATGCCCGTGAACTGGATGGCGCGCGGGTGTTTGCTCTGCTGGTTGTAGGCGGGCAGTGATTGCGTGGCCAGCACACCCAGCGCGCCGGCGCGTTGCGCGCGCGGCAGTACGAGGCGCGCGTTGCCGGAGGTAAGCACAATCGCGCCCTGTACGTTCAGCGCCTTGAAGCTGCTGTCGCTGCCGGCTCCCACATCGATGAGCGGAGCGCTTACTCCACCATCGGGCGTCGATGCGGAGTTGATCGCGATCATGTTGAGATTCGTTGCGAAGGACTGCAGCGGCATGCTGCGCCCTTCAATCGTCAGACGCGCATCGTGCGGCGTCCACGCCTCGTTCACCATCGGGCGCGACTCGATGCGATATACGAGCCGGGCACCAGGCGCCGCCGTGCTTTCCTCCACATAGCCCGCTGAGCGGAGTAGCGCGGCGACGGTATCGATGGCAAGGTCGAAGCCTTCGTTCCCCGGCAGTCGAAAGCGGCGTTGCACGTAGTCCACGGTGGTGAATGCGCGTGGCCCCTCGATACCGCGGTGCACGGCGTCGGTAATGGGGCGGAACGCGGCCGGCGTAGGTTGGGCCTTGGTGGGCTGCGCGAGGCCGAGGAAGAGCAGCGACGTCGCCACAGCAGGCAACGGGGAGTGGCGGAAGTGTCGCATGGAGAATCGTGAAACGTGGAAGGAAAGGGGCGGTGCCGCGCGTTGGCCGACGATCAGGCGTCGCGTCGGCTTACTACAACAAAGCGTGTCCAGTTGAGCGGAACGTCTTCGATACGGCGGGCGATGATTTCGAGACCGTAGCGCTCGGCGGCCATTTCGCTGGCCACCGCCCCGCGTGTTCGTTCGCCAGCGGCCGCAACGTCGTGCGCGGCACCGGCGGTATCAGCGTGCGGTGTGCTCACGAGCCAGCTGTGACGCGCGAAGAAGATGCGACACTGGGCGAGGGCCACCGGATGGCTGTGCACGTCGCGCAGGCCGGCGAGCGTAGCGCCGGCCGGTGCCATGAGGCAGAGGTGTACGGGCACGCGTGTCTCGGCACGTGTTTCCACCTGATCGCCAACGGCGGACAGGGCATCGAGCGCCACCTTTACCGGTCCCACGATGGCGTTCTCCACGGGGATGATCGCAAAGTGCGCGCGCTCTTCGATCACCTGCGCGAGCGCCTCGGGGAAGGAGGCGCTGGGCAACGGAGTGGCGCCCTCCGGCCACTGCTGGCGGATGGCCATCTCGGAGAAGGCGCCGAGGAAGCCCTGGAAGGCGACGATGGGGTGGGGGGAATCGCGGAGGGTGTTCGCCGTCACGGAGAACGCAGGATCGGGGAGTGAGGGACAGGGAACCGGCCCATACATATTGACACCGCGAAGGCATCGGCGTAGGCTCCATGGTATGACGCGTCACTTCTACGCCAGCCGATTTTATTACGTGCCGACCCGCATGGGCCCCGGCATGTTTGGCGTGCGCAGCTAAGTCCTGACGCTCCCGACCGACCGAGAGGCCCGTGCAACCGCACGGGCCTCGGTCGTTTCGAGGCACGCGCGGCGAAGCGGGATCCTCGGTGGCCCATTGTCACCACACCAGAGGACCCCATGATCATCGTTACGACCGCCGGCATTTCCGCAGACGCCCTCGACCGCATCATCGAACACGTGGAGGCGGCAGGACTGCGCACGCACGTGTCGCGTGGCGCCCAGCGCACCATCGTGGGGTGCATCGGCGAAGACGGACTACTGAGCGAACACGGGCTCACCCAACTCGAGGGTGTCGAACGGGTGATGCCCGTGCTCAAGCCGTACAAGCTGGCCTCGCGGGAGTTTTCGCTGGGGGACACGGCCATCCGGCTTGGCGATCCGGCCGACACGACGATCGGTGGTCGCGATGTGATCGTGATGGCCGGACCGTGCAGTGTGGAAGGGCGCGACATGATGTTCGACACCGCGCGCGCGGTACAGCAGAGCGGGGCACGGCTGCTGCGTGGCGGCGCCTTCAAGCCGCGTTCGAGCCCCTATGCCTTCCAGGGCATGGGCGAAGAAGGACTGCGCATCATGGCCGATGTGCGTGCGGAAACCGGCATGCCCATCGTGACCGAGGTGATGGACCCGCGCCAGGTGGAGCTCGTGGCGAGTTACGCCGACGTGATGCAGATCGGCGCGCGCAACATGCAGAACTTCTCGCTGCTCAGCGAAGTGGGCAAAGTGCAGCGCCCGGTTCTGCTCAAGCGCGGCTTGAGTGGCACCATCACCGAGTTGCTCATGGCCGCCGAGTACGTCATGGCGCAGGGTAACGGCGACGTGATGCTCTGTGAGCGCGGCATTCGCACTTACGAAACGGCAACACGCAACACCATGGACGTGGCCGCGATTCCAGTGCTCAAGCGCGAAACGCATCTGCCGGTCATCGTCGATCCGTCACATGCGGGCGGTCGTGCACACCTGGTGACGCCACTGGCACTGGCGGCGGTGGCCGCAGGCGCTGATGGACTCATCGTGGAAGTGCACCCGGATCCCAAGTGCGCGAAGAGCGACGGTGAGCAGAGTCTGACGCCGACGGCGTTCGCGCAGATGATGGGGCAGGTGCAAGCGGTCGCGCGTGCCGTTGGCCGAGATTGCGCGGTGGGCAGTTGGCGGGACGAGGTGATGGCATGAGCCCGGCCGATCTGATGCAGCTCACGGCGCTGCGCGAGGAGATCGAGTTGCTCGATGCCACGTTGGTGGACACGATTGCTCGGCGCATGACCCTGGCGAAAGAAATTCGTGTCGTGAAGCAGCGCGCCGGGCAGCCAGTATTGGACCCGGCGCGTGAAGCGGCCGTGGTGGCGCGGGCATCGGCGCGGGCGCGCGTGGCCGGGTTGCCGGAGGATGAAATCCGGGCGCTGTACTGGAAGCTGATGGCGCTGGCGCGGCGGGTGCAGGTGGAGAGTTGAGCGTGGACGGGGGACGGGGGACGGGCAGACGAGGGAGACGAGGGAGACGGCAGAGTCGGCAGAGTCGGCAGAGACAGCAGAGACAGCAGAGACAGCAGAGACAGCAGGAACTGCATAACAGAACAGGCGGAACAGACGGAACCGACAGAACAGAAATGACCAAAATGCAAAAGTGACTAAAATGAAAAAATTCGGGACGGTTTTGCCGGTTCCGTCTGTTTTGCCTGTTCTGTTTGGCTGTTCCTGTCGGTCCTGTCGTTCCTACTCCTTCCGTCGTCTCCGCTGTCTGCCTTGACCGTGCTGTCCACCCTCTCCGGCACCCGGTAGTTGGTTACTCGGTTGATGCCGTCGATGGCGCGTGAGAGCCCGAAATTGACGACCACGCCGTGCCGTAGTCCGAGCCCGCGCAAGTAGGTCAGCAACTGCTGTTCGAAAATTGGTGCGTGGCGTTCCGCGCTCTTGATCTCAACGACCACCAGCCCGTCGACGAGCAAATCAAGACGATAGCCGCGGTCGTAGCTTCGCCCCTTGTAGCAGATGGGCACGGCGAGTTGGCGTTCGACGAAGTGGCCACGCGTGCCAAGTTCGTCGGCCATGATGGCCTCGTACGCCGATTCGAGCAGCCCGGGGCCGAGTTCGCGGTGCAGGTCGATCGCGGCGGCGAGGACGGCGTCCATGATGTCGTGAGGCGTGTGCATATGGCACGATGCGACGCCGTGTCACGAAGCTGTCAGTGTGCCACGAAGAAATGATGGCGCTGGCGTCAGGGGAACTGCGAACTGCGTGAACAGAACAGACAGAACAGACAGAAACGTCGGAACCGACACCCCGGAAAACGAACGACGGCCGTAGCACCATCGCCGTGGCGCCCAGCCGCCTGTTCTGTCTGTTCCGCCCGTTCTGTCTGTCCCGTAGGGCTGTTTACTCCTCACATCTCAGCGTCTCATCACCTCACGATCTCACCCGATCGGCTTCCGTCCCGCCGCCGGCACGACCGCGCGGCCGATGGTGCCACGATCGCTGCCGAACCAGATGCTGCGTGTGGTCTTGTCGAAGACCATATGCCGCACGGTGTTGGGTTGGGCAGGACCGAGGTCGATCTGTGAGGTGAAGCGGTTGCTGCGCGGATCGAAGCCGACGAGGCGGTTGGGCTGCCGACCGGTTTCCACCAGCCACAGCCGATCATCGTCGTCGACGGTCATGGCGTAGGGCATGCTGGTGCCGCCGCCTGGCAGCGGCCATTCCTTCACGGCACCACTCACCGGGTCGAGTCGCCCTACGAAGCCGCGCGAATAGTCGCCGTACCACACCGCGCCGTCACTGGTGAGCGCAATGCGTCGTCCGCGTGCGCGCTCATCGGGCAGCACATACTCGCGCACCCGCATGCTCTGTGGGTCGATGGTGCCGAGCTTGTTGGTGCCGAAGAGATTGAACCAGGGACGCCCACTCTTGTCCATTACGATGCCATAGGGGCGCGAGCGCGGTGTGCTCATGGTGGCCAGCTTCACCTCGCCGGTCTTGCGATTGAGAAAGCCCACCATGTTGCTGTTCTGCAGCGTGAACCACAGATCGCCCTGCGTGGTGAACGTGATGGTGTGCGGGTCTTTCGCGTTGGCATCGGGCATGGGATAGCGCGTGATCTTGCCGGTTTTGCCATCGATGCGGCCGATCATGCCGTTCCGATTACCGGCATACCACGCATCACCCTGCAGGTCGACGTTCACCGTATGCGGGTTGGTGCCCGGGTCGATCTCGAAGCGCTCGAACTTCTTCGATTTGGGGTCGAAGCGCGCGACGTAATTGCCTTCCTGTCCCACGAACCACACGCGCCCCTGCGGGTCGACGCTGGGATCGCGTGGGCGTCCGGCAGCGCCCCACGGTACTTCCCATTCGGTGAGTTGTACGGAATCGGCGGCTGTGCGCGCTTGAGCGGGCAATGTCGACGGTAACACGCCTAGAGCCGGCGCCACGAGCGCGAGGGCTGCGGCCGCGAGGTGGGAGCGCGGTGACTGCGTCATGGTTGGTCTCCTGCGGTGGGAATGAGCGGCAGCGATACTTCAAACGTGGCGCCGCGCGGTACGTCGAGCAATGCAATGCGTCCGCCGTGCGCCTGCGCGATGGCCTGCGCGATGGCGAGGCCGAGGCCGGCACCGGCAGTGTTGACGGCGGGATCGGTGCCCGGTCGCTCCTGGACGCCATGAACAAAACGTTCAAAGATGCGTTCGCGCTGATCGGCCGGAACACCGGGCCCCGCATCGGTCACCTGCACTGTGCACCGGCCATCTCGGCACTGTGACGTGAGCGTGATGGCGCTCCCGGCTGGAGCGTGCTTGAGTGCGTTGTCGAGCAGGTTGAGAAACAGTCGACGCAGTAGCCCCGCATCGCCACGCACGAGTGCGGCGGTGCCGCCAACCGGCTCGTGCAAAGTCAGCACTACGCTTTGCGAATCGGCCAGCGAGCGGACGCTGCGCATGGCATCGGTGAGCAGTTCGTGTACGTTGACGGCATCGCGGCGCAAGGCCTCACCGAGACCGGTCTGGCCGCCGGCATCGACGCGTGCAAGCAGGAACAGGTCGTCAACGATGCGCGACAGGCGTACCGACTCGCCGTGTATGACCTGCAGCGATTCACGATACTCCGCCGCGGTACGCTCTGTACGACGCAACGTGACATCGGCTTCGCCACGGATGATGGCAATAGGTGTGCGGAGTTCGTGCGACGCGTCGGCAACGAACTGCCGCTGCGTGCGGAACGCGTCACCTACGCGACCGAGCAGATCGTTGATGATCTGCGCCAGTCGGCCGAGTTCGTCGTGCGCGTTCACCACGGTGAGGCGATCGTCGAGGCTGGCCGCGGTGATGGACGAGGTGCGGGCCACAATGGCCTCGAGTGGCGCGAGGCTGCGCCGTGCCAACAGAAAGCCGGCCACGATGGATACGAGCAACGCCATGGGAATGGCGAAGAAGATGGCCGTGTGAACCTGGCGCAGCAGCAGCACGTCATCCTGCTCGGCGCGCAACGCGGTGATGAGCAGAGCGGGCTCGTTCGTGTCGTCTTCGTCGGGTTCGACGCGCAACAGGGCGGCGCGCGCCGGACCGTTCTCGAGCATCACCTTGCGCACGACCACTGATGAATCGGAGAGTGCGCCGGCCTCGCGTTGCGCACGCACGTCGGTCATGAGCGCGCGCACGGCGGGCGGCAACACCACGGCCGGACGCGCGGCCTCACGTTCACGCTGCCGTTGCGCAGCCTCCACGGCCGCTTCCGAGACGGCGTCAGCGAGCGTGGGTTCGGTAAGCTCGGGCTGGCGCGCCGCCATGAGCTGCTCCGACTCGTCGGTGATGAAGATGTCGAGATCGCCGACGCGCAGTTCACGCAGCACGGCCTGTTCATGTTCGCCGCGTACCTCTTCCACCTCGCCGCGCGCCGCCGCCGCGCGCCGCTCGGCGAGAATGGCGCCGGCGACGGCTCGCGCCGATTCCCGCACGACAGTGGCCGCCCGCTGCTGCACCACACGATCGAGCGTGAACGATGCCGCCCACGCGAAGGTGACGAGAATGATGGCCAGTACGCTCGCATTCCAGAGCGTGAGGCGCAGCAGGATTGATGTGCGCACCGGTCGCATGCGTCAGGCCGGCGGAATGTCGGTGAGCATGTACCCCACGCCACGGCGCGTGTGCAACAGTGGAACCAGTGGCGGCCTGTCGATCTTGCCGCGCAGACGATTCATGTACACTTCCACCGCGTTGGTGAACGGGTCGTGATTGTCGTCCCACACATGTGCCACGATATCGGCCCGTGACACGACCTTGCGGGCGTTGCGCGCGAGCAGTTCGAGCAGCGCGTACTCCTTGCCCGTCAGAATGATCGTCTCGCCATTGCGCGTGGCCGAGTGCGCTTGCAGGTCAACCGTGAGATCGGCCACGTGTACCAGCATGGGCTGCACGGCCTCGGGACGTCGCAGCAGCGCTCGCAATCGTGCCAGCAACTCTCCGAAATCGAACGGCTTCACGAGGTAGTCGTCGGCACCGGCGTCGAGTCCGGCGATGCGATCAGCCACCGCGTCACGCGCGGTGAGCATGAGCACGGGCGTGTTGATGCGGCGCGCGCGCAGAGTCTGCACTACACCAAACCCGTCGGTGCCGGGCAACATGACATCGAGCACGATGGCGTCGTAGCTGTTCACCGCGGCCTGGGTGATGGCGTCCTGCCCGTCGGCGCAGGTATCGACGGCATACGACTCTTCGCGCAGGCCACGGGCGATGAGGGCGGACAGCCGAGGATCATCTTCGACGACGAGAACGCGCATGCGATCAGGAGACCGGGTGGGAGCGACGTGCTGCTGTGATACGTGGACGTCGAGTGGAATGCTCGGGAATGCTCAGAGTCGTGCGGCTTTCGTGCGCTTCTTCTCTTCGGGGCGCCGGCGGAACCAACTCGCCACCAGGTAGAACTCGTCGAGATCGTGTGTGGGGACGTCGGCGCCCGTGGGGTCGGCACCGACGTACACCCGCGCCGCCAGCTCTTCGAAGGCTCCCCGTTCCTCGTCGGTTCTGGGAGCCCGCACTTCGGCACGCACGGTGCCGCGCCGAATGAGATACACCCATTCGGTGTCAGCGTGTCCTATGGCGTGGTACCGGAAGGTGAGCCGGTCGACGTTGGCATGGAAATGCTGCACCCGCTCGTGCAGCCAGCGCACGAGCGCGAGCCGGTCGCGCAGCACACCGGCCCGTTCGAAGGCGAGCTCGGCAGCGGCCTGTTGCATGGCCTCTTCGAGCAGGCGTACGGGCATGTCGCTGCGTCCCTCGAGAAAGGTGCGCACCTCGTGTGCGGTCTCGCGGTAAATCACAGGGTTGCCGGCGCCGATGCACGGGCCGGCGCAGGTACCCACATCGTGGCGAAGGCAGCCGGGCGCGCGGGAACGCGCCGCAGTGCGGGGCTTGGCGGCCGGATCGGCACCGAACCAGAGTGCGCTACCGCGACTGCTCCCGGAGCCGCGCACGGTGTCTTCGAGTGTGCAGTCACGCAGGCCGGTGGCTTCGGCAAGCGCGCGTACGGCGTCGCGCAGTTGCGCCACCCGGCGGAACGGGCCGAAGAGTGCCACGGCCCCGGGGTCGTCGGAGCGTGCGACCACGCGCAGCCCGGGCACGCTGCCGCCGGTGAGTGCCACGTACGCGCGTGGCCACTCGTCCATCACCATCATGGTGTTGAAGTGTGGACGGTACTGCTTGATGAGTCGCAGCTCGCGCAGCAGCGCGCCGAATTCGGTGTGCGTGTACTCCCATTCGATCTGGAACGCGTGGCGCAAAATGCGCGCGGCCTTGTTGCGGCGGCCCTTGGCGCGGAAGTACGAAAGCAGCCGCGTGCGCAACGCGCGCGATTGCCCGACATAGATGACGGTGCCGGTGGGGCCGAGCATGCGGTACACGCCGGGTCGGTTCTCAACGCCGGCGCGGACCAGATCGCGCAACTGCTTGCGGTGCGCGGGCGTGGTGTGCGGCGGCTTGACGTGCAGGCGGGGAGCGCTTTCCGGCATACCCGAATCTACGCGTGGGCCGCGATTGGGAGTGAGCGACACGCCCTGCGGACCCGCTCACCCCGTTCGCGGATTGCTTCGGGGGTGGCCGCGCGCTGTCGCGCCGGCGTCACCCCCTCAGAGATCCGCTCACGGGGCGGCGGGTCCGCAGGGCTGCATCGCGTGTGTTGCGCGCACGGAGAGATGAGACGGCGAGGTGGGGTCAGAGTCAACGTGCCCCAACACGACGCAGCGGCGGCGGCCCCGCCGCCCGGCGAGCGGCTCTCCGAGGGGGTGACGCCGGCGCGTCAGCGCTCGGCCACCCCCGAAGCAAGCCGTGAGTCGGGTGGGCGGGTGCCACCGGCGCGTGTCGCACGCACCCCTCGACTCTACCCGCGACTCTGACCCTCAGCCCTCGTACGCGAGCGACGCGCGAAACTCCGCTGCCTGACGACGGATCTGCACCAGCTCCGTGTCGGCCATGCCGTCGAGATGCTTGGTCATCATGCGCATGCGCGGGTGCTTGGCGAACCGTTCGCGATGCTGGGCCATGAAGTCCCAATACAGAAAATTCATGGGGCACGCATTGGGCCCCGTACGCTGCTTCACATCGTACCGGCACCCGCTGCAGTAGTTGCTCATGCGGTTCACGTAGGCGCCGCTGGCCACGTACGGCTTGCTCGCCAGTGCGCCACCGTCGCCCCACGTGCCCATCCCCGCCACGTTGGGCAACTCCACCCACTCGTACGCATCGGTGAACCCCGCCCAGAACCAGCGCGACAATGCGGCCGGTTGCACGCCAAGCATGGTGGCGAAATTGCACTGCACCATGAGGCGACCGATGTGATGCGTGCGGCCGTAGTCGCGCACCTGCCGGATGGTGTCGGCCAGGCAGCGCATCTCGCATGCACCGTGCGCCGCACCGTTGTACTCCTCGCCATCGGGGGCCCAGAACCACACCGGCAACCCCAGCGGCGCCTCGAGCGCGTTGGCGGTGCGCAGCCCCGGCATGAGTTGCCAGTACATACCGCGGATGTACTCACGCCAACCAAGTATCTGCCGGATGAACCCCTCCGCGCTCGCGATGGGAACGTGTCCTTCGCGATACGCCCGCTCGGCACGCTTCACCACTTCGAGCGGATGCAGCAGCCCCACGTTGATCATGCTCGACAACGTGGAGTGCAACAAATCGGGCGCCCCGTGTACGAGCGCATCTTCGTACGGGCCGAACTCGGGGAGACGCTCGACAACGAACCGCTCGAGCCACGCCTTCGCGTCGGTGCGGGTTACCGGCAAGCCAAAGGAGTCCACCGCACCCCAACGTCCCTTCCATGTCGACACGCGCTGCATCTGCTCGTGCGTGATGACGTCGGGCTCCACTCGCCACACCCTTGGCACCGCGCGGTTCTTGGGCCACGGCTTGCGGTTGTCGGCGTCGAAATTCCATTCGCCACCGCTGGGTGTGCCGTCGGGCTCCATGAGGATGCCGTGCTTGCGCCGCATCTCACGATAGAACCACTCCATGCGGTATTCCTTGCGGCCACGTGCCCACGTGGCGAACTCCTCACGCGTCGCGAGAAAGCCGCGATCTTCGCGCAGCACCAGCGATACACCGGCCGCTTCGAGCAACGAGCGCGCGCGATCGAGCTCGTCGCCCATGTCCTGTTCGCGCCCTTCGGTGGCCACCACGCGCGTGGCTCCAAACTCGTGTGCCACCGCCACGAGCCCCTCCGCATACGACGGCGCCTTGCGCAATACCACGCGATAACCGGCAGCCTCCAACGAGGCCGCGAAGTGTCGCATGGCCGACAGCAGCAACACGAGCTTCTGTCGGTGCCACGGCAGCGAAGCGCCCTTGGCCACCGATTCGAGCAGCACGACCACCACATCTTCGCGCGGTTCGCGCGGAATGTTGGCTACGGCGCGCGAGCATTCCCAGGGCGCGACAAACGCGAGAGTTGGACCGGTCACGCGGAGGGAACGGGCGAGCGGAAGGCGACGTTCCCGCCGTCAGTCCGTCGCGTCCATGTCCACCTGGCCGGACAGTTTGCGCGACAGGTGCGACCAGCTCATGCCCACGGCCAGCAGCAGCGACGTGCAGAGCAGCACGACGTACGTGATGCCGCGCGCCGAGCCAGCGCTCACCACACCGACGTCGATGAGCAGCCAGACGAGGCCACCGGAAATGGCCAGCACAAGCAGCGCACCACCAAGTCCGATGGAACGGCGCGTGGCGTTGAGGAACACCGCCCATCCGCCAAGCAGCGCGAGCCCTGCGAGAAACTTGAGCGAGGCTGGTCCGCTGGTGGTTTCGCCGGTGCGCAGCGGTGCGATGGCCCAGTGGAAGTACGACAGCTTTTCCGGGTTGTACGTGGCGAACACCAGCACCAAGGCCGCAACTGTGCGGGCAGCGATGCCGCCGAAACCGGGACCGTTAGCCATGCGTGGGGGACGGTGAAGAGTGAAGGAGGCGCTTCGACAGCGCGGTGAGGCACCACAGGGTTGCGGCGAGTACCAGGAGGAACTTGATCGTGGCCGCCATGCCGGCAAGCGCGGCGAGTATGGAGGTAGGGCCGGTTTCGATCATGCGCCAGAGACTCCAGTTCTCGAGCGCGTCGAGAGGCGTGCACGCCAACATGGCACCACCCAACGTCGCGCCCAGCCGGTCGAACGTTGTGCCGGGCTCGCTGAACCGCGGGCGGCGCAGCAGCGCCACGCTCCACCGGAAGAACCACGGGTAAACGAGCAGGAAGCCCACATCCACGCCGAGGCTCACGCGCGCACTTTCCGTCACACCGGCCGATTGCCACACGGCAAGGATCTCTTGGGCCCGTGCTGCGGTAAAGGCGAGTTCGAAGGCCACGATGCCACCGGGCGTCACCGCCGCCAGCGGAGCGTCGATGCCCCGCAACTGCAGCAGGAGAATCAGTGAAAGCGTGGCAAAGAAGAGCCATCCGAGCAATCGCGACATCCGTTCACGGTAGCGCCCCACGTTCGCCGATGGAACAGGAAGGCGCTATTTCTCCTGCATGGATGCAATCCCTGTGACAGCCGAGGCCTTGCTGGGCATCGCCGTGGGCTTCGGGCTCGCGGCCGCGGCCGGCTTCCGCGTGTTCGTACCGCTGCTGGCGGCCGCCATTGCCGCGAAGACGGGGGTGCTGGAGCTGTCGCCGGGGTTCCAATGGCTGGCAACCACTCCGGCGCTCGCGGCGCTGGGCACTGCCACGTTGCTTGAGGTTGGCGCCTACTCGGTGCCGTGGTTGGATCAGCTGCTGGATCTCGTGGCCACACCGGCCGCGATGCTGGCCGGCATGCTGGCGGCGGCGAGTGTGGTGGTGGACTTGCCGCCCGTGCTCAAGTGGGGCGCGGTGCTGCTGGCGGGCGGGGCAGCCGGCGTCACGCAGGGCGCCACGGTATTCACGCGCTTCAAGAGCACGACACTCACGGGCGGCATGGGTAACCCGGTGGTGAGCACGCTCGAACTGGTGAGCGCGGTGGTCACGAGTGCGCTGGCCATATTCCTGCCTCTACTGACGCTGGTCGCGGTGCTGCTGCTGTTCGTGTTCTTCACGCGTCGCGTACACGGCGTACTCTTTGGGCGACGCGCGGCACGTGCCGCAGCGACTGCTGCCGTTGGACCGCCGCGGGTTCCGCGCGGACCTACGAGACGGTGAGAGGTGAGCGGGTGAGAGGTGAGCGGGGCAGAGGCGAGGAACGTCCCTGACCACAAAACAGGCAGAACGGGCAGAACAGACAGAACAGCAATCGTGAATGGCTTATCTGGGCCCTCCGCTCTGCCGGCTCGGTCTGTTCGGCCTGTTCTGTATGGCCGTTCGCGGTTCCTGCCGTCTGCCGCGGTAAATCTTGGGGAATACAGACTACTGAACTGTGCAGTCGCGGATGCCTCGGACGTCTCGGTTGCCTCGGATGCACTCATGGACGTTACCAGTCTCCGCTGCCTCGCCGCCTCTGCCGCCTGGCTGTGATCAGGGACGTACCTGATGGCGTTTCGGTAGAGATCAACGAGTGAGAGGTGAGGAACGTCTCTGATTACCAAACAGCCAGAACGGGCAGAACAGACAGAACAGGAACCGCATGCTGGCGACATGCTCAGCGCATTGGCGCCATGACACCTTCGGCGGTGAGTCGCGCAACAACACGCTCGCGCAGGCTCACGGGAGCCGACGAGGGTGGCCAATGCTGATGTAGCGCCGCGAGAAAGTGGTCGGCAAAGGCAAAGTGCTCCCGGCAGGCAGCACAATCACGCAGATGCTGTGCAACCTCCTCGGCGCGCTTCGTGTCGAGTTCCTCGTCGAGATAGTCCCACAGTCGACGCACGGTGGCATCGCAGTCGATGAGCGGAACGCCGGAGGCCGGAACAGGTTGATCGGTCATGATTCGGAAGCTCGCGGGTGGCGTTCGGCGACGGGACCTGATGCGGTGAATCCGGCATCGCGGGCGAATTCGAAGAGCCGCTCCTGCAACACGCGTCGGGCCCGGAAGAGCCGGGAGCGAACGGTGCCAACAGGCACGTTGAGTACGCTGGCTGCTTCGTCGTAGCCGAGCCCCTGCACGTCGACGAGCACAACCACGACGCGCATGGGAGGTGACAGACGATCGATGGCGGCCGCAATGGCGGGTCCGACATCGATACTGCCGACGAAACGATCGAGCCCTGAACGTTGAGCGGTGACATGACCCATAACTGCCGCGAGTGTCTCCAGCTCGGCCTCGTCGCCGTCGTCAGTGAGGACCACACGTTGCTCGCGCTGTACGGTACGCAGCCACGCATGATGACAAATGCTGAACAGCCAGCGTCGCATGTTGCCGTCGGTTGCGAAGGTATCGCGACCACGAAAGGCCAGCAGGTACGTGTCCTGCACGAGATCCTCCGCTGCCATGGCGTTGCGCGTGAGCGATCGGGCGAACCGTTCGATGTCGGGGAGACAGGCCAGCGCCCGCGCCTCGAACATACGCGGCTCTTCCGCATGATCAGCGTTCATTGACCAACGCCGTTCACTGGGTGCCGAGCGCCTTGCGGACGGCCGCGTCGATATCCTGATCGCCACCCACACCGGTGTACACCACCTTGCCGGCCTTGTCGACGACAACCACGTAGCTCGTGTGCGGTACCTGATATGTCTTGATTACACGACTGTCTGCATCGAAGACGTACATGCCGGTCAGCGCACGTTCCGTCACGTACGCCTTCTGTCGTTCCATCGATTGATTCTCCGGTACGCCAATATTCACGAAGGCAATCTGCGCACCGTACTTCTCCTTCGCCGCTTTGAAGGCAGGTTCGAGCTTACGGCAGAGTGGACACCAGGTAGCCCAGAACTCCATGACTACGGGTTGCTTGCCGATGAGCTTCGCGAAATCCACGGTAGTGCCATCGAGTGCTGGCAACGCGAAATTCGCCGGCGCAACGGCACCGACCGCGATACCGCCCGCTTGCGCCGCCAGTGCAACCGGAGTAACGGCGAGTGATGTGGCGCCGATCGTCGCAAGCACAGCGACGGCGGCAGTACGACGAAGAATTGTCGAGAACATGAGCGTAGAGGCTGAGGTCAGAACCAGACCTGCCCGGCCTGCAGCAGGTAGTACTCGGTCATGCCGAGCATGAGAACGGCAAATGTCGTCTTTACCCGCAGCATCCACGCGCCGGCACGTGGCAAGCGATCGAGCGATCCAGCGGCGAGGCCCACGGCCACGAGCAGCGCAGACATGCCGAGGGAAAAAACGAAGAGATAGGAAAAGCCCTGCCACGCGTTGCGGGTCGCGGATACCCACGTGAGTAGTGACGCCATGACGGGTGCCCCACACGGAGCCGCTACCAAACCGGATGCGGCGCCCATCACAAAGGCACCGGCCATGCGTCCGCCTGTCTGCATGGATGCGGCCTTCGCGAGCCACGCGGTGGGCACGGGTACCGGCAGTACGTCCAACATCATGAGTGCGAACACGAGCATGAGATTGGCCATGCCTAGCAGCATCCATTTGTTGGTGCTCACCGCGCCGAACAGCGAGCCGCTCAACCCAGCGAGAAGACCAAGCAGTGCATAGCTGAGCGCCAAGCCCGTTACGTACGCGATGGTGAGCATCCATGCGCGTGTGCGATGGGTCTCACCGCGTCCGGCGTGTTCATTGCCGATTGCGCCGCGCCCATGTTGACTTCCCACCACGGCCGCCGTGATGGGAATCATGGGATAGATGCACGGCGTGAGGCTCGTGAGTACGCCGCCCACAAACACCAAGGGATAGGCGAGCGCCGGGTTGTCGGTCAGCAGTGCGGCAACATCAGGCAGTGCCATTGGGCGGGTCCGTGGGAGGCGTTGGCAGCCGGACAGCCGCCGGCCACACCACACCTAGACACACCGTCGGGGAAAGTTCCGCCGCTTCGCCGCGATGCGCGACACTCCGCGCTCAGGTTGGTTTGGCCACCATGCACCACAGGGCGTACACGAGCGGCACGGTGGCAGTCCAGCCCCATAGGTTCCAGCGACCGTAGGCGCGTACCAGCATGTCATTATCGGCGCTGCCGGTGTGCCGCACCATGGTGCGCTGGGCGGGAACGAGCACCACGAGCCACAGCAGCGTCGACACACTCAGCGCCACCAGCGCCTGCCGAATCCACGGCGTGTTCCACAGCGGCAAGCCGCGCAGCAGCGCGAGCGCAATGCCACTGGACGTCAGCAGCGCGCCGCCGCCCACGGTGAACCACCAGTCGGTGATCACGATGGCGCGTGCGGCGCGCTGAAAGTCGTGCGTGTGACGGGCGCGCCAGAAGATGGCGCTCCAGATACCCGTGACGATTACGTTGCCCACAAACAGGATCGCGCCAATGACGTGCGCGGTCTTGAGCAACGCGTCGAGCGCCACGGGTGGTTGCCGCTTACTTGGGCGTGCCGACGACAGGCGTAATGCGGATGTTGCGGTACTCCACCGACGTGTGGTCACCCTGCAGATAGATCACGCCCGGTTCCCCTTCGTTCGCATCGAGCGCGCCACCCGTGATGCCGGGAATGGTCTGATCGGCGATGACGGTCTTGCCATTCAGCACCACCGTCACGCGTCGACCAATGAGCGTGATATCGAACGTCTGCCACACGTTGGGCCCCTTGTGCGCCTGTTCGTTGGGCACGAGGAAGCCGTACACCCCGCCGAGGTGCGTGGAGAGCGGCTCGCCGAGTGGGCTGTCTTCGACCTGCACCTCATGGCGACCGCGCAGATAGATGCCGCTGTTGCCACCCTTGGGTACGCGGAATTCGAGATGCAGCTTGAAGTCGGTGAACTTCTGCTTCGTCGCGAGGTTCGCACCCGACTTGGTGTTGGTGAGCAACCCGTTGATCACCTGCCACTGGCTTTCACCGCCGGGGAGCGGCTCCCACGCGGTCATGTTGGTGCCACCGAAGAGTACGACTTCCTTGCCCCACACCGGGGGCGCACTGCGACGCATGGCGGGCGCGCGCACACCGGTGAAGGCGTGCTTCTCTCCGTTGGGCTGCGTGATGGTGCCGGTGAGCTTGTCGTTGGCAAGCATCGCATCCACCTGCACATCGTTGGGCTCCACTTCCCATTGCGGCGGCAACGCAAACTGCACACGCCCGTTGGTGAAGGTGACCTTGCCAATGGGGCGCGCACTGCCGCCGCCGGCCACGAACTTGCCCACGAGCGTCTTGTGTCCCGAGAGATACACCTCTACCCAGCTCGGGTACGCGCGATCGGGTGCCTGCACGGTGAGATCCCAGCGGCCGATGATGGGCGCACCGGCCTGGGCCAACAGCTGGCGCGGGCTGCCGACGGTGATCAGCGAGGCGACCAACGCACCGGCGACGGCGATCTGGGAGCAATGCGCGCGGCGCATCAACGAACGGGACATACGCGTGGAGCCTCGGAGTGGAGAGGAGGTAGTGTGGCGGAGGTGGGGCGATGCGTCACGAACGCTACGCACCGGACCGCGACGCCGACAGCTGCGCGCCGGCGGCCTTGATGGCGGCGCGAATACGAGGATACGTGCCGCAGCGACAGACGTTCCCGTCCATGGCGCGATCGATCTCGTCGTCGGTAGGGCGCGGTGTGGTGGCCAGCAGCGCGGCCGCGCTCATGAGCTGCCCCGATTGGCAATAGCCGCACTGCGCCACATCGAGCGCCATCCACGCTGTGCGCAGGGCGTCGCCGATGGGGCCCGTGAGTCCTTCGATGGTAGTGACCTTCTTGCCCAGCGCTGCACGCACGGGTGTCACACACGAACGCACGACCTGGCCGTCGATATGCACCGTGCACGCGCCGCACAGCGCCATGCCGCAGCCGAAGCGCGTGCCGGGCAAGCCCATGCCCTGCCGCAACGCCCACAGCAGCGGGGTGTCGGGCGCCAGCGTCACGTCGCCGGTGACGCCGTTCACATCGAGTGAGAAGAGCTGCACGCCCTCGGCGGCGACGGCGTCGCCGGTAGGGCTGCCACCAGCCGCACCGCCAGGTACGGTGCTGTCTCCGGCTGCACCCGCGCGCGGCCCGGCCTGCAGAAACTCGGGGGGAAACGGCTGGTTCATGGCGCGACTCCCGTCCCCACCGCCGGCATCCGCAACGGCAACGCCCGCAGTCGCGTGCCGGTGAGCGCGAACAGCGCGTTCGCCACTGCCGGCGCCACCACCGCGAGCGCGGGCTCGCCAATCCCCGACGGGACCCGCGAACTCGGGACGATGACGGTATTCACCGCCGGGCATTCGCTCATCCGCATTGGCGGATATTCGTGAAAGTTGCCCGGGCGCAGTTGCCCCTGGTCCACCAGCACCTCGCCGTAGAGTGCTGCCGAGAGCCCGTACACCACACTCCCCTCCACCTGCTGCCGAATACCGTTGGGGTTCACGGCCAGCCCACAGTCTACGGCGGCCACGATGCGGTGCACCTGCACGCCCCCATTCGCGCGCATCGACACCTCGGCCACCATGGCCACCACGGTGTCAAAGCTCCAGTGCAGCGCCACCCCACGCGCCTGCGGCCTGCCGTCGGCCGTGAGCGGGAGCGGCGTGCCCCACCCGCTCTCGGTGGCCACAGCGTCGAGAACCGCCCGGGCCCGCGGATGCCTGGTGAGCAACTCCTGCCGATAGCGCAGCGGGTCGGCCTTGGCGGCGTGGGCCAGTTCGTCTACGAACGATTCGAAGAAGAAGCCCTGATGGGAATGGCCGACGCTGCGCCACGAGCCCACCGGCACGGGCAACTCCACCTCGGCGTGCGCCGACCGCAGCGCCGGAAATTCGTAGGGCTGATCCCACGTGCCTTCGGCGGTGGTTTTGTCGGGCCCGTACTGCGTGAACACGATGCCCAACCGGCGACTGAGTGCCTTGAACGGGGCCTGGCCAGCCGAATGACACACCACGCTCGTCACGCGGCCGTTGGTATCGAGCCCGGCGCGCAGGCGCGAGGCGGCGGCGGGGCGATAGAAGTCGTGGCGCATGTCGTCTTCGCGGCTCCAGATGGTTTGCACCGCCACGCCCGGCAAGGCCTTGGCGATGGTGGCGGCCTGCGCCACGTAGTCCACCTCGAGCCGGCGTCCGAAGCCGCCGCCGAGAACTTGCTGGTGCAGCGTGACCTCGTCGTCGGCAAGGCCGAGTACAGAGGCCACGGCCGCGCGCGCAAAGCCCGGCACCTGCGTGCTGGTCCACAGCTCGGCGCCCTTGGCGTTCACGCGCACGGTGGCGTTCATGGGCTCCATGGTGGCGTGCGCGAGATACGGCGCCTCGTACGTCACGTCGATGGTGCGCGCGGCCTGCGCCAGGGTTTCGACGGCGTCGCCGTAGCTGCGAAATGGCAGCCCGGTCTCGCTCGCGGCGGCGGTGCGCAGCTGCTCCGCGATGCCCGCACTCGAGAGCGAGGCGTGCGGGCTGGCGCTCCATTGTGCGTTGAGCGCCGGCAGCGCCTGCTTGGCCTGCCACCAACTGTCGGCGATGATGGCCAGCCCGGGCGCATCGCCGTAACGGCTACCGGGCAGCTCCACCACGGCGCGCACACCGGGGCGGGCGAGTGCGGCCTGGCGATCGAAGCGTTGCACCGTGGCACCGAGTGCGGGCGCCATGAGTACGGCGGCGCTGAGCATGCCCTCCACGTAGACATCGATGGCGTAGCGCGGCAGGCCCCCCACGGTGGCGTCGACATCGAGACGTGCCGTGTCGCGCCCGATGATGCGGAACTGCTGCGGTGCGCGCAGCGTGACCTGCTCGACGCGCTGTGTGGCCGCGTCGCGCACGAGGGTGCCGTAGCGGAACTGTTGCGTGCCCGCGAACACCACGCCACCTTCGGTGCGGCACTGCGACACCGGCACCTGCGCGCGCGCGGCTGCGGCGGCCACCAGTTGCGCCCGCGCCGTGGCACCAGCCGTACGCGCCACCTCCCACACGTCGCGCACACTCGACGAGCCGCCGGTCATCATGACGCCGAACTCGCGTATGCTCTTGGCGGTAAGCCACCGCACGGCGCGCACGGTGCGGGTACCCTGAATGTCCTCGTGAAAGGGTAACCCGTCGACAATGGCCGCGATGTTGTTGTAGATGCGATCGATGCCGCTGTGCACCACCCGCACCTGCCGCCAATCGCAGTCGAGCTCCTCCGCGACCAGCATGGCCAGCGCGGTGTGAATACCCTGGCCCATCTCGGCCTTGGGGGCCATGATGGTCACCTGCCCATCGGTGCCAATGGCGAGCCAGCCGTTGAGCGGCACCGAGCCGTCGCCCGGATTGGGGGCATCATTCGGGTACAGCCGTTGGCGCGGCGGCGTGAGGGACCACCCCACGAACAAGGCGCCTCCGGCCCCGAGACCTGCCAACAGGAAGGTGCGACGCTTCACGGTTGCATTAGCGGCGAGTGGGCAGTGGCAAGGCGGCGCACGGCGAGCTGGGCGTCGTGCACGGTTCGGGCCACGATCAGAAAAATGGGCGCCGGGTGCTCCGGCGTACGCACCATAATGAACGGTTGTTCGACACCATTGGTGGCCGCGAGTGCCGCGGCCGGGAGCTTCAATGCAGCTGCGAGCGCATCGGTGTTGGTGTTCTTCACCACCAGCAGTGACGGCAGCTGCGGGAACGCCCTGAAGCCGGCGAGCGCGTCGGCCGTACAGCATATATCCTGCGCGGTCAGGGAGAAGTGTGCCCCGAACAGCGACGAGATCTCCTGTCGCACGCGCGAAGCCTCGTCGCCGAGACCCTCGTCCACGAACACCGTGCGCATGTGCAGCAGGTTGCGCGCGGCGGCGAGGCCGCGCACATCACTGGCCGTGTCGAACACAGCGCGGAGCGCACTTACCACGCGGGGGGCGAAGGTGGCGTCGTCGATGCGCCGGCCCTGCGACAGCCACTCCTGTACCAGCGGTACGAGGGCCCGCCCCGCCCGATCTACTTCTGGTGTATCGTACAGCGTGCCAGGGGTGCGCAGCAGCAGCTGTACTGCACTATCGGTGCGCAACGCCCGCTCCGCCGGCACGGTGGCGGCCGATAGCGCGAGCCCCTCTTCGAGCAGCGCATAGGCCGCGAGGCCATTGTCACCCTGTTCCACAAAGGCGCGTTGCACGCGCGCACGGGTCGCAGGCCGAGTGCGACTGGACATCACGTGCGCCAGCTCGTGTAGGGCAACCGGAATACGATCGGCCGGCTGCTCGCCCTTGAGAAACTCCACCAGCGCAAACCGGTCGAGCGCCTGTCCATAGCTGCCTGCTTCGGCGAGTCCCGGGCGGTAGAGCAAGGTGAACACCACCGTGTCGCGCGCGGCGACATTGGCGTCGTACAACGTGATCAGCTGTTGTACCGATGTGCGCCCGGCGCTCGTGAGCCACTGTGTGGTGGCACGCACGAACGTATCGCCGTGCGCGCGCGCCTCACGACGAATCCACTGCGCGAAGCGCGGCTCAAAGTGCCCGATGGCCGCGAGCAGAGTCCCGCGGTCGCTGGGCTGCACGAACGGTCGCAATGCCGCCGTGTACGCGCTGCGTGTGCGGGCGCTGAATCCCGCCATGCGAATGCCTTCTTCCACCCGATTGCCCGCGGTGGGGCCGAACAGTGGGGGGGCTTCATCGTGGCTGGTGGCCGGCGGTTCCGGCTTGGCCTCGGTGTACTTCAGCCGCGCTGTTCGCCATTGGCCGAGCGCCATCGTATCGGCCCGCGTGCGGAGGAAACGGGCACGCCACAGCGCCTCGAAATCAGCAGTCCCGCAGTGCCTCACAACACCGGACACGCAATCCAGCTGGTACGTGAGGTTGCCGAGGGTGGTGAACCTCACCGTCACGACTGGCAGGGCCGCGCGCGGTCGTGGGGCGGGCGGTGCCGGCTGTGCGCCGGCGTCGCTCCATAGCGCCGCGCTCAGAGCGATTGCCGGTAAGATCCCATTGCGCAGCCCCCCGTGTCGCACCTGTCCGTGTCGTCTCATATTTAGAAGATGCCACGTCGCCGAGGGTGGCGGCAGCGCTCATCTCCTCCCGCTCCTCCCGCCAAGCCCGCCATGCCCCGCGTCCGCTCCGTTGTGTTTGCCGTTCCTGTTCTGGCCATGCAGCTGCTTACGGCGTGTGGGGCTGAAACGCAGTCGCGCGCCTCCGAGGCCAAGGTGGCCGAAGCGGCGGCGAAGATCGCGCGCGACGTGCGCTCGTTGGGGCCCGGCGATTTGCAGATGGTGAGCCTCGATCGCACGGTAGCGTTGGAAGTGGTGGGCGATTCGGTGCACGTGTTCATGGCCAACAGCCAGATCAGTGTGCCGGTGACCTACATCGAGAACGTGAAGTACGCCGACAACCGGCTGCGCTTCGACATCAAGGGCATTGGCATGAAGATGTTCGAGGTGGGCGACGGCACCGACGGTGCGGTGTTTACACAGGTGGACGCGCTGCAATTCGTGCAGACCGTTCTTTCCCGTCAGAATCGATTGGAGAACCCGCAATGAACGCGAAAGTCGCTTCGGCCCTGATCGTCATGGCACTGCTCGCCGCGTGTGGTGGCGACAAGACGGAAAGCAACAGCGAATTCGGTGTGGAGAGTGCCAGCGAAAGCAGCGCGAGTGGCGACGGCGTACGTGTAACTACGGGCGCCAACGACTCCACCGCGCTTGCCGACGCCGATGTGCAAATCACCAGCACCGATGGCTCGATCACGCTGGCCGTCTTGCACGACTCGGTGGTCATGCAGCTCAGCGACAGCTTGCGTCAGTCGGTGAAAGACCAGGTGGATAGTTCCACCAGCAGCGCGGGCGACGGCATGGGCGCGGCCCTTGCGAAGGTGGTGGGCAGCGCCGTGAGCGCCGCGGTATCCAGCGCCATGGGCATTGCCGTGAAGGCGCCCGCTGCGCAGGTGAAGGAGCTGCGCTACGAGAACGGGCGGCTCTTCTTCAAGGTTGAAGGGAGCAACGTGAAGTTCAACACCAAGGGCGACGGGAACAGCGACGGTGCGCCGTTCACCGAAGCCGATGCAAAGCGGTTCATCGACGCCGTGGACGCGGCCAAGGCGCGTACGTCGAACATGTAGCGCGCGGTGGTGCTGGCGGCGGCCACGTGACGACCGCCGCCAGCACCGAAGTTGCCTCAGCTGCTGCAACTGAGCATCGAACAGCCGGCCTTGTATCGCGCCCATTCGGGACGACGGGCCACCAGGGCGGTGTGCTGTGGCTGCTCGGTGTACGGGGTGCGCAGCACCTCGAGCAGTGTGTGCACAAGACTCGGGTCGCCCGCGGTGGCGGCATCGATGGCCTGCTGCGCTACGTAGTTGCGCAGTACGAACCACGGATTCACGGCGTGCATGGCCGCCCGGCGTTCCTCGTAGCTGCGGCCCTGCGTACGCACACAGGCATGCCAGCGCGAAAACCAGTCGCTGATTTCCTGGACATTGGCGTGCAGTTTGGCGCGATCGTAAAACACCTCGCCAAAGACTGTTTCGAGGAGATTTCCAAACACTTCGGTCACGGTGCCGCGTCGATCGTCGTCCTCGAACGCGGGCAACTCGTCAGGGATGTTGCCAAGCCTGCGGAAGAAGTTGGTGTAATCCACCTCCGCGTCATACAGCAGCTTGAACCCATCGCGGATGATCTGCTGCTCGGTGTCGCCGCGTCGCACGAACCCGAACTTGGCGGCGTTCATGGCTTCGTAGTCGGCCACGTACACTTCGCTGTAGCGATCGATGCCGGCCTGCAGCACGCTTTCGTCCGTGAACAACGGCGCAATGGCGTCGGCCAGCCGCACAAGATTCCACTGCGCAATGGCGGGCTGCTGCCCGAAGCGATAGCGCCGCATCTGGGCGTCGGTGGTATTGGGGGTCCAGTGCGGGTCGAAGTTGTCGATCCATCCGTACGGGCCGTAGTCGATGGTGAGGCCGAGTATGGACATGTTGTCGGTGTTCATCACGCCGTGCACGAAGCCCACGCGCATCCAATGCACGATGAGCCGAGCGGTACGTTCGCACACCTCGAGGTACCACGCCGCGCGGCGCATGGTGATATCGGCAATGTCGACCAAATGCGGGTAATCACGCGCGATGGTGAAGTCGACCAACTGTTCCAGCAACGCCAGGTCTTCGCGTGCGGTGAAGATCTCGAAGTTTCCGAAGCGGATGAAGCTGGGTGCTACGCGGCACACGACGGCGCCGGGCTCCTCCTCGGCGTTGCCGTTGTAGAACATGTCGCGCACCACGGCATCGCCGGTGGTGACCAGGCTGAGCGCGCGCGTGGTGGGCACACCGAGATGGTGCATGGCTTCGCTGCACAGAAACTCGCGAATGCTCGAGCGCAGCACGGCGCGGCCGTCGGCGGTGCGCGAGTACGGCGTGGGGCCGGCGCCCTTGAGCTGCAGTTCCCACCGTTCACCGCGGGCGTTGAGCACCTCACCAAGGGTGATGGCGCGCCCGTCGCCCAACTGGCCGGCCCAATTGCCGAACTGATGCCCGCCGTAGCAGGCGGCGTACGGTTGCATGCCCGGCAGCAACGCGTTGCCACCAAACACCCGCGCAAAGTCG
>Ga0209278_1000680_pt1 | contig 24244 bp, 29 predicted proteins | sample JI81BgreenDNA_FD_187504 | JGI IMG/M metagenome (GOLD analysis project Ga0209278, IMG submission 187504) | Wastewater effluent complex algal communities from Wisconsin, to seasonally profile nutrient transformation and Carbon sequestration -... | ecosystem: Engineered > WWTP > Effluent > Algae... | reverse complement strand
TAAGAATATACAAATATAAAGACTACTATGCTTATCAGCCCATTCACTGTATAAAGTTTTATGTATTTTTTTTAATATAGGGAAACAATGTATAGTATCTCTTAACACTTGTTCATATGGAATAAAAATGTAGATTTCAAGGATTACTTCGTTTGGTAACATATTTTGTTGTATAATGGGTGCGATGGGTCTTTTGTATATTAAAATACGTTTTTTTTTAAGAAGAAGTCACTTTACTTAAAGAAATTAAGTAAAATTACTATAAAATGGACTATATTATTCAGAAAACTCAAAGGAAAGTCAAATTAAAGAAAAGAAATTCTCCTGTTGCAATTTCTGTCAAAGCTATTCACAACGATAAAATGGAATATTTTAACAAATTACAAACTGATATACTCCCTGCTAAAATCAAGCAATTAAAAGACCTTACAACTAAAAATAAACCTTTAGATAGATACACCATAAAAGTGCTGACACAAGAAATTCAGGACATTGAAAATAGAACAGAGGAAAATGAATATCTATTGAAAACTTGTAAGATACTTGATGAATATTTTATGCTTGACAGCGGAGAACAAAAAGACACTTCTTCAAACTCAAGAAAGACTGAAATAGTTAGAGAATACTACCAGGTAAACAACCTCGATTTACCCAAAGAATACAGATATAATATATATGAAGATGCTTCATTCTGTAAAAATTGTAATACTAATCAATACATAGATGATAAAGGTATTACTTGTGAAAATTGTGGCTTAACATTAAATGTGCAAGATATCTCTAGAGAAGTTTCTTATAAAGAAAAACAAGATTACGACGCCGTCGTTGTTCTCGATTATAAAAGAGTTGATTACTTTAAACAATGGTTAAACCAAATCCAAGCTAAAGAACAAACAGAAATACCTCAAGATGTAATAGACACTGTCACTGTACAATTAAAAACAGAAAGAGTTAAAAGTGTATCTAAGATAACTCATGCATTAGTCAAAAGACTTCTAAAGAAAACAAACAATTCAAAATACTATGAGCATATACCAAGCATTATAAGCAGAATAACTGGTACACCTGCACTAAATATTCCTGTATACATTGAACAGAAATTGATAGCAATGTTCGAAGAAATTCAAATACCTTGGGAAAAATATAAAGAACGTACAAATTTCTTCAGTTACCCTTATACTTTACATAAATTTTGTCAAATTTTAGGTTTAGATGAATACTTGAAATACTTCCCTTTACTAAAAAAAAGAGAACTTATCTATAAACAAGATGTAGTTTGGAAGAAAATTGTAGAATTCTGCAAAACTAAAAAAAATACTAATGTTATGCTTGAAGATGTTGAATGGAAATACATTTCGAGTTTTTAAACTAAACGTGTCCAGCTTCTGACAAAGCTAGAGATGAAGTTTTCGAGTTTAAGAAACGTGTAGAGCTTCTAGGCATCATCTTAAAATTTTCCTGGAAACATATCCAAAGCAGGATAAGCTCTTTCTGGTTCTACTTTAGATTTTAATAGTTGTGATTGAAATTTGTTGAATTCTGTGTAGTCATTAGGGAACACTATACCTCCTGCTTTTTGAAGGTCTTCTAATGTAAGTTCGTCTTTTTCATTGACGTATTCAATTTCTGAAGACAAAGGAACTGAGGGGTCCGTGTACTGTACTTCAGGTAATGCAAGCTTGCCGGACAGTATATCATTATCAATATATACATTGTCACTATCAGCTTTCATAGCTGATGCTAGTTGTTTAGTTACAAAGTTCGGGCGGACTGTTGATTGTATAGATGTTGTGATAACCTCTTTTTGTTTGTACATTGTGAGTAAAAAGTAAAGGACTATTAAAAAAACACTAAGTGATAACATTTTATTCTTGAAAATAATTTTAAACATTTTTTGGATGTAGTGTGATTATAATTATATAACAAAATAAAAATAAAACAAAAGTTTTTAATTTAAGTTTAAAAAAATAATTACATTTTATTATTAATAAGACAACCTAACATTATGAATGAATACAGATTTATGCTAATGTCTTTGATGATTGTTTATATTTATTCTGCAGTATTAATCACAAATACTCCTCTAGCACCTACACGAACAACCCCAAGCCCAACAAGAACCGTAGATACTCCACCTTATATAGACGAAGATACTTCGATTGAAGGTTCTAATACAGAAAATACACAAACAACAGCAAATTCTGTTATTTTTTACAGAAGATTTTTTACATTGATGTATTTATCATATTCTGCTATATTATATACAATTCTTCAAACTAATCAAAGAAGAAACATCGAAATATTCGAAGTATTTGAAGTGGTGTAGATGGGTACAATTAAATTTTACATTTTTTAGATTGAATTTAAAGTTAAAATAAAAATTTTAATTTCCTTATGTATAATAAAGAAACTTTAATGGATTTATCTATTCCTATTGTTGGTTTGATGGCCTTTGTTGGTTACAAACTTAATGACACTAAAACACCCAGAACTGTGAATAAATTGAGAGATGGTATTTCCCCTAATGAAAAGCCATCTGGTACTAATATTTATACAAGTACTTTTAGTAAGGAAATTGAAGCTAAAGAGCGTAAAATAGCAGATATACAATTTGATATGTCTAAAGACCCTAAGAATACTAATATTATTCCTCAATTTTACAATACAATGTGTAAATGGGATTGTGATGCTGCTGGAAGTCCTTTACCTTTGAAACTTGACCAAAGTTTGTTGCCAAGAGTTGCAACAGTCAATCCTAATGGTATTAATACTAAAATCACAACTGGTCCAATGTTTAGAAATCTTAATGTAAATAGCAATGTACCTAGTGAATTAAACAATAGTACAACTATTTTTGAAGAAAACTTCACTAATATAGACAATATCAGTAAATTAACAGGTTTACCTGTAGAACTTAAACATAATAATATGGTACCATTCTTCGGGTCTACTGTTAAACAGAATACTAGAATTAATAATAACACAAGTATTTTAGAGCATTATACGGGTTCTCAAGATACACCAACTCAAAAACGTGAAGTACCTAAAATGTTTGAAAATGTTCCTGAAAATATATATGGTTCCAGACCTGATGCAGATTTAATTGGTCAAGATAGATTTTATCAATCTAATCTGAAAACTAATCTATTACCTTTGCCTCAAATCAAAGTTCAACCTTTACCAGAAGAATACGTTCGTCCAGCTTACAAAGATGTTGATAGTCTAAGAGCTGCTAATAAACCCAAAGTCTCATACAAAGCACCTGTTATACAAGGTAAAAGATATATTACAAATAGAGGTATTCAATCTCAAGTTAAGAAAAATAGACCAGACACTTTCTATGTCAATAATCCTGACAGATACTTTGTTTCTAATACCGAAATCAAAGCCCCTAGAGCTCGTGAAAACTTCAAGAATAGTAATTCTGCTAAAGCACAGACTTCAGAAATAGCGCCAAATATCGGTATTGCTTTCAATACTGGACAGACTGAAGGTAAAGTACAGTACGTTAGACAATCTAATGCACAGGGTAATGGACTGTACACGATTCAAGATGATGATACTCGACAGACCTATGGCAATGACTGGGTAAGAAATCTTGGTAAGGATGTAAATGCTCATAATTACATTGATAGAGACGGATACGTAGCATATGAACAAGAACGAGAGACTACAAATAGAATGACTATGTTAGCTGCTCATGATACAAATAAAGGATATCGCCCAAGTAATCCAGACCAAGCAAGAACAACTCAAAAAGAAGGAAATCTATTTAGTTATACTGGTAATTCTCGAATGGAAGTTGACGCTCCACAGGATTACACATCTGCTTATAATTACACACGTGAAAAGCAATTTATAAACAATCCTGATTATCGTGGTGTAGCTGGTCAAACAAGTAAGAGTCTATATAACACTTCGCAATATGAAAACGTAGATATCTTTAGTCATCGTGAAGACGTTATGGACCGTAAAGGATATACTGCTGGTGCTCAAAAAGAAAATACTCCTTTGGGTGCTAATGGGTTGAATGTCCGTCAAAGAAACGATGATATCCAGAAATCTAAATATAATGGTGCTAATGTCAATAGAATTGGTGTTGGTACTACTGCTAATCTCTTTAACATAGGAGAACTTACTGATACAAGCAATAAAGGCGCAACAGAGGCTGATTTAGGTGAGAGAATAAATCCTGCTATCTTAGATGCTTATAGAAATAATCCTTATACTCAAAACTTACATTCATATTAAATTTACGTTTTATTTAAATAACAATTTTATATTATATTAATAAAACGTAATTACAGATGGTCAATAAAGGAAGAAGAAGAGCTATCCCTAAAGGTTCAAATTTACAAACTATTGCTTTTATATCCCCTAAAGAAGCTGCTTTACAGAAAGAAACAGAGGAAAAAATACGTAAACTACAAGAAGAAACCAAGAAAAGATTAGAAGAAGAAGCTAAAATTCAAAAAATGAAAGAAATGGAAGACGAACTACTTTCTGTACGACTTGAAAAGGAAAAGTTAGAAAATTTCATGGAATACAAGCCTGTTCATACTAAAGACGAGCCTGTATATGGACATTTCTTACAAGAAAATCCGGAAATAGAGGTAAAGATATATGACAAACAAGAACCTAAGGAAAAAATCAAGGAAGACAACAATGTAGAACTCAAGGCAAAATCAGTAAATTTAGACCCAGCAGAAGAGGAACTAGGAAATCATACAACTGAAATGAATGCTTTCCAGGCATCTTTACAGGATTTTTTCAAGGATGTTCCTGTTATACAAGAACAAATAGATGTCCAAGAACCTATTAAAAAAGTAGAGAAAATAATAACACCTCCTATTGAAACTAAAGCACAACAGGTAGATGTATTTAATGATAATTACAAGCAACTTGTAGATGAAAGAAATAGAAATCTCACCCCTCAATATTATACAAAAACTCCTGAACCTATTAAAGTTGAACCAGTAAGACAACAAGAAATTATATCACCTATTTCAGCACGGAATGTTGCTGTTGTTGGAAGAGGCAGAGCTGTTATGCCTATAAGTAGAGTAGCAAGTCGTGTTGCTAAATAAATTACATTCTTTTTACTTTATTTTATGTAGTTTAGATTAAGAAATGAATATGAAAGTGAAACTTGTTTTAGAAGCTATAGTTGTTGGTATAATTTCCTTAAGCGTGTCTCTTGTTTTAAATTCCAGTGTTTTTCTTATTGGATTTTTTAAACATTTCTTATCAGGAATATTTGGCTTACATCATTGGTATTGTAAGAAATCATGTGATGTAAATTATCCAAAATTACTTATTGAAAGTTTGTTAGAAGGTATAATGTTTGTAGTAATGTTTGAAATTATTCTTAAACCATTTAAGGTATCTTTACCTTTCTTTTGGATTGGATTTATTTTACATATTCTTACAGAACTAGTAGGAATACATAAAGTATTTTGTGAAAAATTATGTGATTAAATTTAAGTTAAATTCGTAAAAATTTTAAAATTATTTTAATGTATATCTTATATCTTATCTTATCTTATCTTATATGGAGCATATTACTTTGAAAGAAGGAATTATTTGTGGTCTGTGTGGTATAATTTCTACTATATTATTAACTTTTATTGTCGGCGGTGTTGATAATATAAATTTCTTGTCTCCTCATGTAATAGTGTATTATATATTAGGATATATTATTGCTGTAATTACAATTAATACTACTACACCACAAAAAGAATAAACACATTATTTATCTAATAAATAGTTTGATAAAGTAAAGCTGAATAAACTATAAAGTCAATAATATAAGAAATATATTCTGGTTTTGTTTCTGATTCTTGTGGTAAATCCAGTCCTTTCCAAATTATCTGGAACAACCAATGCCCTGTTGTAAGAACTACAACTACTAAAAATATTGCATATAATACATTGTAATTCTTATTAGCTAAATACTTTGATTGAAGAAGCCCACTTGCTAATATAAATAAAAATATTGTATGGTAGTCTGATTTAGTTAATAGCATATTTATATTATTTATATTATTTATATTTAGTTATATTATTTATTTTATTTTTTATATATTTATCGCGTTTCTTATCTAATAAATTAATCCAATGTCTATACTAAATACATAAATAAACAAACACATATGGCAGATAGTTTAGTTGCAGCCAAGCAAGAATATACTACACAACTTTGTAATATTTTAACTCCGTTAATTTATAGAGGCTTTAAAAGTATTTGGAAACATTGCAGAAGTAATGGTAAAAACTCCTTGAAATCTTTCCAAGAAAAACTAACTTCAGTGCCTATTTGGAATCAAGATGTAATTGACAATGAATATTCTAGAATTGTAAAAGAAACTGATTGTAACTGGCTTGACAAATTGATAGAAGCAGTATTTCTATCCAATGTAAAAGTTTTATCTACAATTAGAATAGGTAAGGTTAAGACGATAGATATTACAGTACCAGAGACAAAGAAATTTGTTCACCATTGTTACATTGAAGCTGCAAGAAGATTGTGGCAAGACCCTTATCTTATTGATGACAGAGAAGATAATTTAACTTACACAGAACTTAAAAGAAACGAAAAGAGAATGAGTGTGGCTTTAGACGATGCTATTGAAAAAACTATAAGCAATTTAATACCTATTCAAAATATTTTAGAAAGTTACTTGAATGATATTGAAGAAGCAGAACTAGAGATTGAACCTGAACCTTTTGAAGACGAACAACCTGAACCTGAGCCTGACACTTACGAAGACAATGACGAAAATAATCATCACATTCAAGAAAAAAATGTAGTTTACAGTCCTCCAACTGAAGACCTACAAAATCAACACAATGAAAACCAAGAATACGAGGAAAACCAAGAAGTTGAAAACAGCGATGTATTCATGAAAGAGCCTGAATTCACTGAAAATGATAACCACAACAACAATTACACTAATAACAACAGTAATAATGGTAACGGTGGTGATATCAATTTGAATGTAACAGGAGGGAACAATGTAGAACAAGCGAGTAATAATTTCTTTTCTGATGAATTACATAGTAAAGATGTGAAAATATCTGGTAGTGGAGAGCAAGATACACCCTTCTTCAGCGATAGCGACGAAGAAGCGTAAAGCGACGAAGAAATGTAATGAAAGAAAATGAATTCAGGCGATGAAAGAGAAATCAAATTGTCACGTTAAATTACAATTATTATAATCCATATAATAAATTATAGCTGACAACATATCTGGAATTATGCAAAGTCTTATAAGTCTAAAACGTTCATACATGGTCGTGCCTATTGCAATCATCATTGCAATAATTTTTATTTACATTGATGGGAAGGTCAGTGAAAAAGAACTAACCAATAAAGATTACGTTAAATATTCATTGATTGTTGGTGGCATTTCAACTTTTATTGTTTATGTTAATAGCCTTGAAGGGAAAATTGAAGAAGAAATTTTAGCTGGCCCAGCCCCATTCTAAAATACGAACCTTGTTAGTTCGTTAAATTACAGATAATATTATTATTCTTATTAGTATATTAAGTCTTCAGCTAGATGACATTAAGAAAAGATACCTTCCAAATTAGTATAAAACCATTTGACATGAATAAAATTTCCAAGCAAAGTATTGTTGTTTTATTAGGAAAAAGAATGACAGGTAAGTCATATCTAGTAAAAGATATACTGTATCATAAAAGGGACATACCTTTAGGCATGGTTATATCAATGACTGACCATATTGTACATTACTATGATAAATTTATACCAAGTATGTTCATACACTCGAAGTACGACCCTGATTTGATTGCAAAATTATTTAAGAGACAAGAAAAAGCTTTACACGAAGGCTGGAAAGATCCTCATGCATTTTTATTATTCGATGATTGTTTAAGTGAATCTAAGACATGGTCTAAAGATGAAAAAATTAAGGAGATTTTCTTTAATGGAAGACATTACAAATTATTATTTTTGTTAACAATGCAAAGCCCTATGGGTATCCCTCCTGAATTTAGAACTAATATAGATTTTACCTTTATCCTTAAAAATAACAATGAAAATGATAGAGAAAAGATATACAAAAATTATGCAGGTGTGTTCCCTTCTCGTGAAATTTTTAATAATGTATTCGATGCATGCACTGAAGACCATCATTGTTTAGTTATAGACAATACTACTCAGAGTAATAATATAGAAGACCAAGTTTTTATTTATAAAGCAAGACCTCACGACAATCTCAAATTATGCCCTGAACAAGCTTGGGCTATAAACAATTCAAGATATACTCAATCTGCTAAAACTCATTCTAATGAAAGAGTAATCACAACTAAAAGAAACCAAAAAATTATCATAAAGAAAAGAAGAATGTAACTTCTTAATCACATATAAAATGAAAAAACCCTCGTAAATTTACGAGGGTTTTTTCATTTTATTTTTCATTTTATTTTTTTTTAGTTTTTTAATTTGTTTCTACAGGTTTTACATTATTGAAATAAATTGAAAGTGTATCGGTTTCACGTTCTTTAGTTACTTCTGGATAATACATATCTAATATAGCATCTATTATATCCATATTTTCATAATGGAATGCAATGTTGATTGCTTTGTCTATTTCTTCTATAGGTTTTTTAATTTTTAGTAATTCTTTGACTTTCTTGAAGTTATTTGCAATAATAGCCTTGATTAATGAGCTAGACATCATGTAATTTTCTATATCTGATAATAAAATTTCAATTTATTTAAAGAAAAAAACAAGGTAATTTACATTGCTTCTTTTTGATTTTTATTTTGTCAATTCTAAAAATTTATATAAAATATAAGAATGTCCAAGAGGTGGTATATAAGAATACGCTAAACAATTTATTGATTTATTATTTTTTTCACGTTGTTCCGTGAGTTTTAAGATTACTTTACATCTCTCTTTACATTCCTCGATACGGCTTCTTATAGGTTCAGTTATATACCAGTGTTTGTCTTTTTGTAAATTTACAAGGTCTTTGAAACATTTTTGTGCTTTTATCCAGTTTATAACTTCATAAAAATTATCTGCCTCATCTATATCAACAAGTAAATTTCCACTAAACATAGAATCTTCCATACAGTCTATAAGTAACTGACAATCTTGGTCTTTATGCTTAATCCGTAAAGGCTCTTTCATCTTACAATCTATTCTTACTATATAGATTATATATTTTTTTTAAGATAAAAAAGTTAAGTTATGTTATTTGTTATTTAGATTGGAAAGAAGCAATACACATAATGTGTATTGCTTCTTCGTTTTTTTTATGTTTTTATATTTTATTATTTTTTAATTTTTATTTTTTAGCTGAATAGAGATGTTATAGTTTCATCACACTCACAACCATTTTCTTTCAACCATCTTAAATTTTCTTTGTTTCCATTATGTACAGCCCATCTATATGTAGATTCAGTGAATGGGGCACCTTGGTCTTTAAGCCATTTCATCGCATCCAAATTTCCACTACCAGCAGCAGAAGAAAATGTATGTGCTGAGAAAGGAAATACCTTCTTGTCGAAGCCATTTCATCACGTCTAAATGCCCTTGCTCAGCAGCATATGAAAAGGCTATGTTATTAAAAGGGCATCCATTTTCTTTAAGCCACTTCAGGTTATGTACATCGCCATTTCTAGCTGCCAGTCCAAATGTAGTATAGTCCCATGGAAACTGATGTTCTTTAAGCCAGGATAACATATCCATATCACCAAATTTAACAGCTTCATGAAAAACGTTTTCATTAAAAGGACAGCCATTTTCTTTAAGCCATTTTAGAACGTCTAAATTTCCACTTTCTATTGCACATGTAAATGTTAATTCGTTCCAAGGACATCCTTCTTGTTTAAGCCATTCCATCACTTCCAAATTTCCACGTGCAACTGCCATATGAAATGCAAATGTATTAATTATACCATCGAAATTAGCTTGTAACCATTTAAGATTATTTAAATCTCCTCGTTCAATAGCATATTTAATTATAGATGGAGTCCAAGGACAATTTTGTTCTTTAAGCCATATCATATTTTCTATATTTCCATTAAGAACTGCTAAGCTAAATGTATCAGGTTGCGCCTTCACAAATAAGAAAACAGGTCTTATATTCCAAGGACATCCTTCGGTTCTGAGCCATTTCATATTCTGTAAATTACCATATGAAGCTGCTTGCTCAAATGTTTGAGAATCCCAAGGGCATCCATTGTCCTTTAACCATTTCATATTCTCTAAATTTCCATTTTTAGCTGCTTGTTTGAATGTTAATGTATCCCAAGAACAACCTTTAGCTCTAAGCCATTTCATATTCTCTAAATTTCCCTTTAAAGCTGCTGTGTCAATATCTTTATATTGTGTCAATTTTTTAACATAATCACTTTGAAGTTCTCTTGTGTATTTCTTAATGTAGAGTAATCTACATTAAGAAATACACTGTCTATAATTTCTTGGGGGAAAGATACAAGCACCATTCTACTCTTTTTCCAATTTTGGTAATAAAATTTCAATTTATTTTATATTAAAAGAAGCAATCTACATAAGGTAGATTGCTTCTTCGTTTTTTTGTTTTTTTGTTTTTATTTATTGTGTCATTACGTTTTACTTCTTGGTTACTTCTTGTGTCGTTACTTCTTGTGTCGTTACTTTTTGGTTACTTATTGTGTCGTTACTTCTTGTAGCTTATGACATAGCTTAGAATACCAGGGTCTAGTTCCGATAATTTTTTTGTAACGTCCTCAAATGTAATAGGTTTTTTTGTTTTTCTATATTGTCCGTGAAGTTGTTTCAAGCTTCTTATGTACTGTTTTGGAATGTATGGTTCTTCTTTCCTGACGTAAGTATCAATATACAGTTTATAAAGTGTCTCGCAGCTTCTATCAAACTTTTTATCTAAGTCATTGAATTTTTGAGAATACATAAAAAATACTTCACGATATCTCAAGCGTTTGTCATGCTCATTGATATGAGTTAGATAAGTTAATCCTATATCAGGGTAATTACCTCTTAAAGCTGTCATATTTGTAAAACTATCAGTCAGAACTTTAACTCTAATCAGCTTGTTGTTTTCTGTGAAATAGACCATGTAATTTTGATTATTGTCTTCAAGTATTTCATCTATTGTCTTTGATACTCTAAGTTCTACCAAGGGTCTTTCTTCTTCTAAAGTTTCACGATTTACTTTATTTACATAGTAAATCCCTGCATCAGCTACAGGATACCCAAGAATATTTTCAGGATGCTGTAGAATATATGTATAACAGTAATCTTTATCCAAACTGTCTAGAAATTCTCTGTAAGTGATATTGTGTGTACCATAAACACCTTCTGCAAATAACAAGTCAAATGTCTTAGTAGATGTCCATGTATTCGTATGAGCTTCTATGTTCTTTGAAGTTGCTGTATTCCACATTCCATCATAGTAAAATAGCTTGATAATACTTCCTTCAAAGAATAGTTCAACACTGTAATCATTCGGCATTTTACTTTTAGGATAAGGGTCTTGACTAATTTTTACCCAGTCGTTGTCAAATCCTTCGTAACATTTTTCAAATGAATAATGTACAAGCTTATTTGTTTCTTTTTCCAAAATCATACCAGTTGCTTGTCTTACTCGAGGGTCACTGAAGTCACTGTTATCGCCAAATAGTACCATATACAATTTGTGAGTACTCTTAACTCCGATGTTTAGTTCTTTTAGTGAAGATTTTACTTCTTCAAAAGTTTTGTTTCCAATAAAGTTAATGAGCTCAGCCATTACATATAAATGTATTCGATAATAAAAATTCAATTTTTTTGATTCTTAAAAATTAAATTTTTATTAATGGAGAATACCTTTTAGCAGATGGAGGGTATGCATTGAATACGAGAACTTTAGTCCCATATAGAAATCCACAGGACGATGACAAGCTGGAATTTAATAGGAAATTATCATCTGCAAGAATAATGGTTGAGCATGTTATGGGAATATTAAAAGGGAGATGGGATTCTTTAAGAGGATTAAGGTTAAAAATCAAAGAAAAAGAGGACACCGAAAAGGTGAATAAGTGGATAGTTTGCTGTATAATTCTTCATAATATTGTGACAGGGTTTAATGATAATTGGTCCGATGAGGTGATCGAAGGAGATGAAGAGTATACAGAAGAAGAGGAACTAAATGAGAATGGGAATGAATTTAGAGAGAGGATAAGGGAAAGTTTATTTGAACTTAGCAATATATAGTTATATATTTGATTTCTTTGATCCTTCTACCAAATCCTGTTCATATTCTTTTCGAATAGGTAGTTGAAATTTAAAAAACTTTGAAATACCTACTTCTTCTATAGTAGGTTCATATGTAAAGTCAGATTGAATCAATAGATTCAAATCAGTTTCTAATGCTATCTCTGGAAAGTTTGCCTTTATAGGATTTTTTAAATTTGTTAAAGCTTGTTCTGCTATATCATTTATCCAATCTAATTTGGTATCTTTACCTACTCCTATAATCCAATACATTTCAGGATAACCAAGTAATTCAACAGGTTCAGTACTGATTGTAACAGAATGTAAATCTGGAAGATCTTCTTTAGTTAATTTTGTGATATGTGAAATAATGTGTTCAAGCCATTTTGGGGACTCTGAATCAATAACATCTAAGATGTCATCTAAAGGAGCATTATCTATATCATCAAGATTACTAAGATCATCAATATAATCTTTTTCTAATTTTTGTGTTAGTAATTCTTCAGCTCTCCCTACACAACATCCTAAAAAAATACTTGTTCCTTTATAATATTTAATACCATTTCTTTGACGTTTAAGAAATTCTTTTAGATTTCGTTTATCTTTTTCAGTCAATTCTTTTAATTTCCTGGATGGTGGTGATATTTCCTTTAATTTTGTTAAAACATTCTCCTTTGCCTTTTCAAGAATTTTGATATATTGTAATGAACCGTACTCTGGTAATGTATCTTTACCATATTCTTGAGCATTCATCTTTCTTACAGTAGTCATTTAAACTTTAAATATTAAAAAAACGCGATGAAAATACAAGCGCGAGATTATGTCCCTGAATCAAGTAGAAACAGATGTGAAACAGAAATATGCGGAACTCATAGAAAACATGGATGTAGAGCAGATTTTAGTAAAATAACATTAGATTTTGACGGAGAAAATAGTATTACTACAGTTTTAACGGCTTTAAGAGATTTGGAAACAGCTATGAACGAATATAATACAGAGGATATTCATATCGATAAAAGATTAAGAAATTTTTGAGAAAAAGCTGAAAAAATTTAAAAAAGTTGTATAAAATTTTCAAAAAAAAAAGAATCAAAAAAAATTTACAGAAAGTTTGAAAAAAAAAATTTAAAACTCTTGAAAAATTTTAGAAAAGTTTGAAAAAATTTAAAACTTTCAAAAAATAAACTAAAAAATCCATAAAATTTTTAAAATCAATCTACTATTTCATTATTATTTAGCAATGAAATAATGCTCAATTGGTTTGTTCTACCTGGTCTTTGAGCTCTTCCTATGATTTGATTATGTAAGCTTTCGCCAGTTTTATGAATGAAAATCAAATGTGTAGTATTTTCAAGGTTCATCCCACAACCTTGTGAACTACTATCAATCATCAAAACAACAGTGTCTTTTTCCTTATACAGTTCAATTGATTTGTCAATTGATTTGGTATTCCCTCCATCTAATTCAGTATATTTAACATTATATTTTTCTAGAAGAGCAGAAACAAGCTTGAAAGAACCAGTGAAATCGCTAAAAATCAAAACTTTGTCTTTATCCTTATTGATATTTTGAATAAGGGTTTCAATTTTGTTAATCTTTGTATTTGTATACTTAATGCTCTCAATCTGTTCATTAATACACTTTACTTTGTCTTCACATTCTCTATTGCATTTGATATTGTGACAAGCTTTTAGTAACTGATTATAAAATACTATATCGGCATTAGCTGTAATTATAGCATCTTTATTCTTTTCTTTCATCATATTGCTTTTGAATGAAGCAATCAATGTCTGTTTCTTTTCTATAGCGATAGAGTAATCTTCAATAATAATTTTCATCACATCATGAGTATTGCTTGCTATTTTGTTTGTAAATTCACTACGAATGTTTTGGAAACTTAGAGAGTTAATATAATCTAGCTGTTGAGGCGATAAACATTCAAAATAATCATCTGTTAGGTCGTCACAAATATGTGTTATTTTCTTTGGTTCAAAATTTTCAAAGTTTTTATCAATAAACTCATTTTCACATTGACACATTATCATATGTAAATCCTCTAATTTTACATTTTTACCTCTAAAACTAAATCCTTGCTCTGTTACACAGTTTTCAAAAGAAGCAGATATAAACCATATAATCTTATTATTAGCTTCTGTATAATGTTCATTTGTAGGTTGCTCTTGAGATGTTGTTCTTTTAATGTTAAAGCTATACTTTTCTTCAAGATTATTCATAACACTTGAAGCTACAGTGTCAATTTCGTCAAAAATAAGTCTTTTAATTGCTATACTGTTTTGTCTCAAGGTATTTATTATCATATCATAATACAATGTAGTAGTGATTAAAACATCATATTCATTTTCTTTTATCATCGAAGGGTCCATAAATAACCCTGAAATATCTGCATATTCAGTAAAAGACTTTACCTTTATAGCATCACCTGCAAACTTTTTAAATTCCTTTATCCATTGTGTATGAATATTTTGAGGAACTACGATTAAATTTTGAGTTTTACCACCACATAACATTTTATCAGCTAAAATCAAGCTGATAATCACAGCTGTCTTTCCAGCTCCAGCTTTATCACACATTATACCGTAAGGGTAATCATTACTTCTATATATATTTTTTTCAATGCTTAAGCATCTATATAACATTGCTAATTGATGCTTTTTTAATGGAATTTTCAAGTCTGTAGGCTGACCAATAATAGTACTATTTTTGTTCAATTTCCATGACATTCTTTGTTTTATTAACAGTAAAATATTAATAAAAAACCAAGATTTAAACGTAAACGCTGTCTATGTTTTTGAGACATAGTTCATTTAACACGCGCATGTGTAACTTTCTTTATTAAATAAAGGGCTATCGACGATTACATAAGTGATTAATACTGCTGTAATTATCATTAAAATCACATTAAGTTCTAGTTTGTTTTTTGGGATGGTGGTTAAAGCTATCGCAGTGGTAATACCTAATAGAGAATATTTAAACATCCTAGTCATTATGTTACACGTATCAATTTCTTGCATTGTTCTTTATTTACTAAAATAGAAAAAAATTTTTTTGATTGGATATAATATACATAAAAGAGTTACTTAAATGGAAAAAATACTGAATACCATAGAAAAAATTAGTATAAAGTCGAGGCCTGCTAAATACAAGAACCTTAAGGATACTTGTAAGAAACTTCAAGCTATCATCGATAGACGTGTAGTTAATGAAAAATCTGGTATTATTCCTACATATAAACAAGAACTTGATTTTTATAAGGTATTTATCCCTAATATCAATGAAGAAATGAAGAATTACATTGGGCGAATCGATAGACCACAAATCCTAAAAGCTAAAGCTAATAAATGGGTTAAATCGCAGTTACCTGTATGTGCTAAATACATTAGTGTATTTGGTAAAGGTCATCTTACAGATGTCATGCCTGTAAAAGGAGGTAAACATTCTTCACCTAAAAGGTCTTCGTCGTCTAAAAAAACAAAGAAGTCAGTCAAACGAACAAGCCTAAGAAAGAAGGCAACAAAGACTGCTTCTATTAGAAAGTCTTCTTTGTAAAAAAATTGAAAAAAACTTATCATTACCTTAAAAGGTTAATATGGATGCAAAGATGATGTTCGATTTATGCTTGGTAATCTTTAATGATTACTACAATATAAATCAAAATATTAGATTGCTTCTTGCAATGTTATTTCCTGTTATGTCTTCTTACCTCAGTAAATTAAATCTAAGTTTTTTTAGTACTGAAAAAGAGTATATAGTAAAGGATACTGCTAAACAAAGAGAAATCGATAATTATCTCATCAAATACTTAACAACGTATTATAAGAAATATACACAATTAACAATATGGGAGAAGAGACAGTATCATCCACAAGCAAACGTATATTATACTATTCTAGACAAAGGTGTGAAATTTTCAGCGATATATGTAAAAGAAAATACTTCTTCTTATTATAAAATACTTTATTCTGGTGACTATTTTAGAGACTTATTACCTTTATTTGAAAAAGGTAAAGGTAAAGGTGACAATCATACTAAACATATCAAATATACTACACATACTAATAGTGTAATAGTCAATTGGTTATATACAGATAATCACATTTCTAGTGTAGTTTTAGATGATAACGTCTTGAATAATCTCTATAAAGATATAGATAATTTTTATTCCAAAAAAGACCAGTACCGTGCAAAAAATAAAAGGTTCAAAAGAAGTTATCTTTTTAGCGGATTACCAGGTACAGGTAAAACAAGTCTTATAGAAGAAATAGCTATAAAGTATAAGAAACATATATTATATATTAAATTAATAGGTTTTAATCTTAGTAATTTACTAGACAAAATAAGCTTAAATCATGGTTATATAATAGTCTTTGAAGATTTGTCTCAAGACATTTTGCTTAATGCATCTAAATCTACAACAACAAGTAATAAGGAAGAAACAACCAAAGGCTTATCAACAGATGATATCCTCAATCTCTTTGATGGTATGATATCTCCATTCGATGATAATTTGATTTTCATTACATCAAATGACCTATCAGGCATATCTAAAGCTATGCTTAGACCTGGAAGAATTGATTATCATATAGAGTTTACATATGCTAGCAAAGAACAAGTTGATAAGATATTTGAAATGCATGACATTAAGGCTGATGACAAAGAGAAAGCTAAATACATTGGTAAATTTACAACAGCAGAAATTCTAAACAAAATAGAAATAAAACAAATACAGTGACGTAAAAAATAAAAAAAATAAAATAATAAAAATAACAAAAAAAACAAGGAAACACCTCTAAATTTAGAGGTGTTTCCTTGTTTTTTTACTGTTGAGGACAACCATTGTCTTTAAGCCAATTAATAATTTCTATATTACCATTTTTTACAGCTTCTAGGAAAGTAAATTTACTCCAAGGACAATCATTTTTCTTTAACCATTTCATAATTTCAAAATACTGTAACCGAGTTGCTTCTGTAAATGTACGCTCGTCCCATGGACAGCCGTTTTCTTTAAGATATTTCATATTATTCAAATTACCATTTCTAGCTGCTTTTTGAAATGTAGATTCATTCCAAGGAAAACCATTTAGTTTGAGCCAACGTAGTATGTTTAAATTACCATTTTGAGCTGCATTAGAAAATGCACATTTATCATCACAAGGACAACCTGCTTCTTTCAACCATTTCATAGTGTCTAAATCACCTTTATAAGCTGCATCAGAAAATGGATTTTCACCCCAAGGACACCATTGCATTTTCAACCATTTCATATTTTCCAAATTTCCATTTCCCGCTGCATTTTGAAATGTGTCTTTACTGGGATGGCATCCTGCTTCTTTAAGCCATTTCATATTATCTAAATTACCATTTGAAGCTGCACATCTAAATGTGCTTTCATTGAATGATATACCTTGTTCTTTCAACCATTTCATATTCTCTAAATTACCATTTGAAGCTGCATATTGAAATGTATTATGAAAAGAACATCCATTGTCTTTCAGCCATTTCATATTATCTAAATCGCCATTTAGACAAGCAAATCCAGTTACATACGAGTCAAATGGACATCCATTTTCTTTAAGCCATTTCATATTTTCTAAATTACCATTTTGAGCGGCATAGCCAAATGCCATCTGACCCCAACTACATCCTTGATTTTTTAACCATTTCAAGTGCTCTAAATTACCATTTTCAGCTGCAGTATCGAATGTATACAACCCCCATGGACATGCCTCTTCTTTTAACCATTTCATAATTTCTAAATCACCTTTTCTAACCGCAGTTTCAAATGTTCTGTCGTCAAAGAAAACACCTTGCTCTTTCAGCCAACGTAGTATATTTAAATCACCATTTTCTATTGCATATTGAAATACAGTTTCTCTAAGAGGACATCCATTTTCTTTAAGCCAGCGTAGCACAGATAAATTACCATTTTTCGCTGCTAAATTAAATGTATCATAGTTCCAAGGGCAGCCATTTTCCTTAAGCCAACGCAGTATGTTTAAATCACCATTTTGAGCTGCAAAACTGAATGTATATGTGTCCCAAGGACAGCCATTTTCCTTAAGCCAGCGTAGGACTGATAAATCACCATTTCTAGCCGCATAGGCAAATGTTCTATTGAACCAAGGACTACCCTCTTCTCGTAATCTTCTAATTGTTACTAAATCACCTTTATTTGCTGCTTCTTCCATTTATTAATTAATTAAAATTATAAAATAATAAAATTTCAACAGTTGAAACGCATTAAATGTGTTCAATCCATTCATCTATACAAGCACTTACCAGTTCTTGAGTTTTAGTTTCAGGATAGTCCTGAAGAATTATACCCTTTATGTCTTGCTTATCTGTTTCAGGATACTTCTGTGTTAAAGCACTAAATTTAGCTAAAACTTCTGTATTTACTGTGTTTTTATCCTTTGGTAACTGTTCAGGGTCTTCGATAGCTAATGACGCTACTATCCTTGATGTAACACCTGTTGGACAATAAAGATAATCCCCATTCATACAATCTTTCAATTGCCATATCAAATTTTCTCTTATATTTTCATTATTTATAGCTTGGTTGTATGTATTAAGAAGTACATTGTATTCATAATCATCAAGATTAGAAATGTAAGAATTTCTGTTCCTTATCTTTTCTATAATTTTATCAACCTCAGGGTGAAGGCTAATATGTTCATTGGTATGTGCAGTGTGAGATGTGTTGTTATGATAAATGTTTTTTATCGAATTTTGTACATAAGTATCGTGAACATTTTGATGGTCTACACCTTGATGATTATCTAATTCCATAAGCAAATGTAATGGTAAATTATCAAAATCAAGGTCGTAATTATGAAGGTTATCGATATGTTGTGTTACTTTAGGTCTTTCGTACCATAAACTTCGGAGTTTAAATTCTTTATCGATGTCTCTGTCAAGCTGTTGATAGTACATTAAGTCACTTTCTTCTATCTCAATTTCTTGAGGCTTTTCTGAACTTTTTGTAGATGAAGACTTTGCGATTTTTATCTTTCCATCTCTTTTCTTCTCAAGCTTGTATACATTCTTATTTCTAATAAGTATGTAATACAATAGACTTAATGTAATTAAAATCACAACTAAAAATAAAATTAATTTGAATTTAAAGTTGATTTTATACATAATTACCTTGACATTACATAAGATAATAATAAATAAAAAAATATTTGCGTTTTGTTCTCTTATTTATTTAATGATGTATATATAGGTCTCCATAGGAGCTTATAATTTTTTGAGAAAAAATTGAAATATTTTTACCAGAAAAGGTAAATATGTATAGATGTCTGTTAACAAGTCATTTGAAGATATGATTTTCAAGATGGAAACTGAACATTTAGTAGATTTTCTTAATCTTGATTGGAAGACTATTTCAAGCTTTCAATACTTGTCAGATGACTTTATGGATAGATATTTTGACAAATTAAAGCCAGCAACTCTTTGTTCATCTCAAAGAATGAGCGAAGAACTGCTTAGAAAACACATTGATAAGCTTGATGATAAATCATTCAAAACCTTGAGTAATTGTCAACTTTTTTCATTGTCTTATGATTTCATATTGGAATTCAAGGATAAGCTAGATTTGCCAGTAATTCGTAAAAATAAAAAATTCATGTTAGCTTTATACGACTACATAAAAAAGAATAATTTAGGTAAGAATAGACGTCATGTAAGCCTTTTAAGATTGTTATCTTCTAACAATCTATACAGTATAATATAAAAAGACTAATTAAACATAGGCCTTTTATGTTATAACACAAAATACAAAAAAAAACAAAAAAAAACACTAAAAAATACAGTAAAAAACAAATAAAAAGAGGGAGAATTCTATAGAATTCTCCCTCAAAACATTTCGGGTCTATCTAACTTAATTTTCTAAATTTATGGAGAAGTTAAAATTTTTTTTGAAACTTTCTCAAAAAAAATTTTAGAATCTTTTTTTTTTGAAAAATTCAATACACTTTTTTAAATTTTTTCAGCTTTTTCTCAAAAATTTTTAAACTTTCAAGAAAATTTTTTCATACAAATACAAATTCAAAATCTATAAAATTTAAAATCTTTCTTATCTTCTTTAAAATCTTTATACAATTTATCAAATTTCTTGAAATCTTCGGTATTATTTTTGTAAGATGACATCTTTTTTATGTAATTACCGGAACTAATATATGGCCTTGTTGTAAAAGACTTTGTAAAGTAACCCATAGTCCATATATTACTTACCATAACCCATTCATAGCTATCTAAAGCTATAGTCTCTTGGAACCATCTAAGTATATCCATAGGCTTTATTCCAGATAGCACAAAGTAATTCAAAAATATCATCAGTCTTACTATGTGATGAGACCAAGCTTTTTGTTTAATTTTTCCGATTTCATTATCTATAAAGGTAATACCTGTTGATTTATAACCATAAAATTTATCCCAATCTAGACTTTTATTATTTTTCCAGAAATTTTCTTTTGTTAATTCTGGATTTTTAATGTAAATATACCTCATATATTCTCTCCATCCTATAACCTGTCTTACAAATCCTTCAAAGCTTTCCTTTGGGACTTTATTTCTAACCTTTTCGATTTCTTGAAGAACTTGTAAAGGAGTAAGCAAACCTACATTAATAAGATGACTTATATTTGAATGATATAGTCTAACGTGGTCTTTTGATATGAAATCTTGGTATGGACCGAATTTAGCAAAATTGTAATTTATAAATGCTTTGAGATGTTTGTAAGCATCTGCGTGTGTGACTGGTATTTCTGTGAGACTATCTACATTAAGGTCTCCAAAATTCTTAGGAAAGTTTTTTTCAATGTAATTTATGCTTTTAGTATAAAAATGATTTGCATAAGTTGGAATATTTTCCTTGAGAACATTTAATTCTTTGATTGGTATAATCTTTCTATTTAATTTGTCTAGATTTTTTAATTCAGTGTAATCTATATTGTACTCTTTTTTGATAATCTTTTTCATATTATTATAAAATGCAGACAGTCTCTTGAATTTTATCTCTTCGCATTCACTCCTTGATATTAAAAAGGCAGGTGTGTCTATTATGTTTACATTTAATGCTTGAAATTCTTGATAAACGGGGATATCAATAGGGTTAAAAATGGTGAAATCTTTACCATTAAGTTTAAACTCATGGTATTTGTCATATTTAATGTATTTTACATTGTATCCTTGTTTTTTTAGAGTTTCTTGATAATTTAACATACTAGCTATGTGAAAGGCTAATTTCAGTTTATGGAATTTAAGCCTTGTGAAATAAAATGGATGTTCTACAAGGTAAATTGTATCTATTTTGTCGATTTTGTAATGTGTTAAATCAAATAATTGTGTAGGTAAAACAAGAAGCGACATCTTACTATTTACTAAGACATCCGAATTTAATTTTAAGAAAAAAACAAGAAAGACCCCTGATAAATTTTTAGTTTATCAGGGGTCTTTCTTGTTTTTTACTTTTTAATTTTTTATGTGATTTTTTAGTTATTTTCAAACATTTTTATAAGGTATTTTATTCCTTTAGATGTAGTTTCTTCTTCTTTAGAAGTAGTTTTTACTTCTTCTTTAGATGTAGTTTCTTCTTCTTCTAAGCATTTTGTATAGTCTATAATTATTCTACCTTCTTCGATATGGTATTCTAATTCATCTCCTAATAATTGAATAGCTATCATTATCAGGTCAGATGGTAACTGGGTTTGCTGTCTTAAACATTTTTTAAAAGCTGTAGTTAGCCCTCTCTTTAATTCATTTTTACAGTCTTCTATGTATTTTATGTATTTTATTCGTGTATCTTCTTCGGTGTTATAGAAGTTATCTTCTTTGGTGTTATACGCTTTAAGCAGAAATCTAATACCTTTAATTCTATCTTTTTCTACTCCGTTTCCGTTAAAATACAACACCCCCATTATAGTATTAGCATCACGGTGATCACCTGCTTTAATACAGTAGTCATAACACTTTTTAAAGTCTTTTTCCTGAAAATAGTCAAATGCCTTTTGAACAAATTGAAAATTTCCAGACATCTCTACTTATTTAAGATTTCTGATAAATATTTTTCAATTTTTTTGTGGAAATTTCCACAAAAATTTTTGTCATTACATAATCCGGGAAATTTAATTTATGATTTATTATTTTGTATGAATAATGTAACGAACTTCATCATTTATGCATCTTACTATAGATACAAATGACCTAGAAGATAATATAATAGTGGTAAACAATGTAACTGAGCTTGTTGAAAGTATAAATACAAAGGCTCAGGAACTATATAATTTAGAGGATTATCTAAATAAATGTGTTTATAACATTATTCCAAGAGAACACGGAGTTTTATTCAAAGACCTGACAAAGGTAGATACTATAATCTTAAGAAATGAAAAGCAAATAGATGTCAATATAATGAAAAGAAAAGTAAACACTGATTATAGTATTTTGATAATTGTACTGAAAAAGGTGCAATATAATAGTAAATTTATGGCTAACTTCTCACACGAAGTGCGAACTCCTTTAAATGCTATAATGGGGATTATTTCATTACTAACAGATACTAAACTAACCGAAGAACAAGCTAATTACATTGATATGTTAAAGGAAGCAGGGTATAATTTGTTGCGTATTATCAATGATATTTTAGATTATTCTAGATTAGAAGTAGGTAAAATGTTATTGATAAATAAAATATTTTACTTGAAAAGCTGTATGGAATCATCTCATGATGTGGTTTTATACAAAGCAGCTGAAAAAAATATAACAATGGATTACACAATAGACCCAGATATTCCTGATTTTGTAATAGGAGATTGTCAAAGACTAAGGCAAATACTTATTAATTTGTTCTACAATTCTATAAAATTTACAGACTTTAATGGGAAGATTACAACAAGAGTATCTTTACAAAAATCAACAGAACCGCAATTACAATTAATTACCTTGAAATTCAGAGTAATTGATACAGGTATAGGTATAGCTGACAAGGACCGTTATAAACTTTTTACAAGTTATAGTCAACTGTATAATGACTTTACCGAAGTTAGTACAGATGGGACAGGCTTAGGTTTAGCTATATGTAAAGAACTTACAGAATTAATGGGAGGTAATATATGGCTTGAACATAGTGAAATCAATAAAGGAAGTACCTTTTGTTTTACTGTCAAATTGAAAGCCACAAGTGAAAAAATAAAAAATACAAATATGGATATTAACATCCTTGAGAATAAAAATGTATTACTTATTGATGATAATCACATTAATAGAATGAGTTTATGTGATCAATTGATGAAATGGGGTATGCATCCATTTCCCTGTTCTACCCCTGATGAAGCTTTATTATTCTTAAAAAAAAATAAGAAATATGACCTTATTATAATTGACATTAGAATGCCTAAAGAGAATGGGTTTACTCTTGCTAAAAAAATAAAGGATTTGACACCTGGTACCCCTTTGATAGCAGTTAGTAGTATAGGAGAGAATGTAAATGCTTTATATTTTGATATATTTGAACACTTTTTGATAAAACCTGTAAAAGAACATAAATTAATGGTTGCTTGTATAAGTGTTCTTCAACCTCATACTGAACAAGTACAAGAACAACAGTTAGAAAGTTCTAAAAATAATTTAGATAAAATTAGAATACTCATAGATGAAGATATGTATCTTAATCAAATAGTATTGAAAACTTTACTTATAAAGCTTGGTTATACCAACATAACTATAGTTAACAATGGTTATGAAGCTATTAATATTATACAAAAAGAAGAATTCGATGTATGCTTAATAGATATAAAAACACCTGTTATGTCAGGTTATGAAGTGCTTAATAAAATAAAGGAACTTGAAAATCCTCCATATTGTGTAGCTTTGACAGCATTAGTCGCAAAAGGAGAACAATACTTAGAATATGGTTTTGATGATTTCCTATTTAAGCCTATAGAATTGAATACTGTAAATTCTATGATGACTAAATACGTTAATTCAAGAATGTGAT
>Ga0209278_1000679_pt1 | contig 24247 bp, 17 predicted proteins | sample JI81BgreenDNA_FD_187504 | JGI IMG/M metagenome (GOLD analysis project Ga0209278, IMG submission 187504) | Wastewater effluent complex algal communities from Wisconsin, to seasonally profile nutrient transformation and Carbon sequestration -... | ecosystem: Engineered > WWTP > Effluent > Algae... | reverse complement strand
GTCGAACGTGCGTGCCGACGGATCCGCGACGAGGCGTTCGACGGCCGCGCGGTAGTCGGCGAGGACCGCCTCGACGGCGGGCACCACGTGCGCGGGCGTGATGGCGGGGAAATCCGGCAGCAGGGCCGGGGAGAGCAGGGGGTTGGCGTTCGTGTCCATCCCGCAAGGATGGGGGTGCGCCCCGCACCGGACAAGGCGCGGGACGCGGTTGCCGTCTTCAGCGCGTGAGGAAATCCAGCACGCGCTTCATCAGCCCGGAATAGGGCTGGTCGAACAGGAACATGCCGTTCACGCGCGCCTGCCGCATCACCGGCATCGCCTTGCTGAAGGTCAGGAAGCCCTGGTGGCCGTGGTAGTGGCCCATCCCCGAGGCGCCGACGCCGCCGATCGGCAGTTCGTGCTGGCCGAACTGGATCAGGGTGTCGTTGACGCAGACGCTGCCCGCCACGACCGTGTCGAGCGTGCGCTCGAGGCGTTCGCTATCGCGGTCGAAGGGGTAGAAGGCCAGCGGACGGTCGCGGCCGAGGATGTAGGCGATTGCCTCGTCGTGCGTGCGGTAGCCCTTCACCGGCAACAGCGGGCCGAAGATTTCCTCCTGCATCACGCGGGCCTCGTCGGGCGGATCGATCAGCACGGTCGGCGGGATGATTTCGCCCGGTGCGGCTTTGCCGTCATCCGGCGCGTGCTGGCGGATGGCCACGCCGCGCTGCTTGGCGTCGTCCAGCCATTCGCGCAGGCGCTGCGACTGCCGCGGGTTGATCACGCAGGTGAGGTCGGCGTTGTCGCCGAGCGTCGGCAGACGCTTGGCCACCGCGGCGAAGAACAGGTCGATGAAAGCGTCGCGCTGCGCTTCCGGCACCAGCACGTAGTCGGGTGCCACGCAGGTCTGGCCGGCATTGAACAGCTTGCCGGTGGCGATGCGCTCGGCGGCCAGCGCGAGGTCGAAGCCGGGCGCGATCAACGCCGGCGACTTGCCGCCCAGCTCCAGCGTCACCGGCACCAGGTTCGCTGCCGCGGCGGCCATCACCTTGCGGCCCACGGCGGTGCTGCCGGTGAACAGCAGGTGGTCGAACGGGAGTGCGGTGAAGGCCGCACCGACGGCGGCATCGCCCTCGACCACGGCGACGCGCTCCGGCGGGAACACCGCGGCGCAGAGTTCGCGAATCAGCGCGCTGGTGCGCGGCGTGAATTCGCTCGGCTTGATCATCACGTGGTTGCCGGCGGCGATGGCGTCGACCAGCGGGATGATCGCCAGCTGGAACGGGTAGTTCCACGGCGCGACGATGCCGACCACGCCCAGCGGCAGGTAGCGGATCTCGCCGCGCGCCGGCAGGAACAGCGTGTTGATGGGCGCGCGCTTGGGCTTCATCCACGCGCGCAGGTGCTTGCGGACGTGCTTGATCTCCTCGAGCGTCACCATCACGTCGGCGGCCAGCGTCTCGACGCTGGCGCGGCGGCCGAAGTCGGCATTGATCGCCGCGACGATGGCTTCGCGCTTCGCTTTGATGGCCGCGGCGAGGCGGTCGAGGTCGGCGCGGCGCTGGGTGAGGTCGGGACGCTGCTTCAGCCACGCGCTGCGCAAGGTGGCGAGGGTGGCGGCGAGCGAAGCGGGCGAGTGCGCCGGGTGGGCGGGTTCGCGGCTGTCCATGGGGTCGGTGCCGGTGGAGCGGAGGGCCCCAGTCTACCCCCGGGCCTGCCCGGCCCGCCGGGCCCAGTCGAGCAGGGCGGCTTCGTCCATCGGCTTGCCGTAGAGGTAGCCCTGCGCCTCGTCGCAGCCGAGCGCCAGCAGGTGCGCGGCGTCCTCGGTCTCCTCGACGCCTTCGGCGATCACGTCGAGCTGCAGGTGCTTGGCCATCGCGATGATGGCCTTGACGATGCCCTCGGCACGGGGTGACTGGCGCATGTCGCGCACGAAGGCCTGGTCGATCTTCAGGCGGTCGAGGCCCATCCGCGACAGATAGGCGAGCGAGGAGAAGCCGGTGCCGAAATCGTCGATGGCGATGCGCATGCCCTGCTCGCGCACGAGGCGCATGCGCGCCAGCATGTCCTCGGTGCCGCGCATCAGCACCGATTCCGTGAGCTCGAGTTCAAGCAGGTACGGCGGCAGGCCGCTGCCGTGGATGGCCTCCATCACGCCGGGCAGGAAGCGGTCGCGGCGGAACTGCAGGGCGGAGACGTTCACCGACAGCGGCACGGCGGGGAAGCCCGCGGCCTGCAGGCGCATCGTGGCGAGGCAGGCCTCGCGCAGCACGAACTCGCCAAGGGGCACGATCAGGCCGGTGTCCTCGGCGATCCCGATGAAGGCGCCCGGGGGTACGACGCCGCGCGTCGGGTGCCGCCAGCGCACGAGGGCCTCGATGCCGACGAGGCGACCATCGGCCAGCGCGACCTGCGGTTGGAAGACCACGAACAGCTCGCCGTTCTCGATGCCGAGACGCAGCTGCGACTCGATCGTCAGGCGCTCGCGGCTGACGGCGCTGACGCCCGGCTCGTAGACGGTGAGGGTGTTGCGGCCGGCCTCGTGCGCCTCGTGGATGGCCGAGCGGGCGGCCACCAGCAGCACGTCGGCGCTGTCGACATGCTCGGGCGCGGCGGCGAGGCCCATACTCAGGCCGAGCACCAGGGACGTGCCGCCCACCTCGATGGGTTCGCGGAACGCGGCATACAGCGTTTCCGCGAACGCGGTGGCCGCGGCGATGTCGGCCCCGGGGAGGGCCACTGTGAAGATGTCGCCTTCGAGCCGCCCCACCAGCACCTCATCACCGGCCGACGCCCGGAGGCGTTCGGCGACGGTGCGCAGCACCTGGTCGCCGGCGCGCATGCCGAGGCTCTGGTTGACCTGGCGGAAGCCGTCGAGGTTGATGCAGAGGACGGCCAGGCGGCCGGTGGCCGCGAGCTGCGCCTCCATGCCTTTCAGCAGTGCCTGCCGGTTGTCGACGCCGGTGAGCGGATCGGTGCGGCTCAGCAGGTCGAGGCGGTGTTGGGTGTCCTTGCGCTCGCTCATGTCGGTGAACTGGCCGACATAGCAGGCACTGTCCGTGCGCCCGCCCGGGATGCGGGTGATGGACAGCCATTCGGGGTAGACCTCGCCGTTCTTTCGGCGGTTCCAGATCTCGCCTTCCCAGCGGCCCTTGTGGAGCACGTCGCCCCACATCGCCGCGAAGAAATCGGGCCCGTGCAACCCGGAGCTCAGCACGGAGGCGCGATGCCCGATCACCTCGGCCGCCGCATAGCCGGTCAGCGTCTCGAAAGCGGGGTTGACGGAGAGGATCACGCCGTCGGCATCGCAGACGAGGATGCCTTCGCGCGTGTTGTCGACGATCGCGGCGGCGAGCCATCGCGATTCCTCGGCCGCGCGCCGGGCGCTGATGTCCAGCATCACGCCGCTGAGGCGGTGCGGACGCCCATCCGGGTGGCGATCGCGAACGTGGCCCAGCAGGTACACCCACAGCCAGTGGCCGAGGGCATGGCGCAGGCGCATTTCGATCGACACGTCGTCCTCGCCCGGGGTGGCGAACCGGGCCAGCGTGGCGTCGAGTCGGGGCACATCATCGGGGTGGACCCAGGCGCGCCATTCCGTGACGGCGAGGCGCGGCTGCGGCGCGCGGCCGACCATGGCATAGCACTCGGTGTTCACCTCGATGGTGTCGCTGTCGAGGTCGCGCTGCCAGACGCCGAGGCCCGTGGCGGCCACCGCGGCGGCGAGCTGCTGATGGACGATCGCTGCGCGCGCTTCGCTGTGCCGGTGGGCGATCCCGAGGCTGATGTCATTCGCGATCGTGCCGAGCGATTCCCGCAGCCGCTGGTCATGGCACTCGAGGCCATCGGCGTCCGTCAGCACCAGCAGGCCGAACACCTCGTCGGCCGATGCGAGCGGCAGCAGCAGGGTGTGGCGGTCGAGGCGGACGACCTGACGCTGGCGCAGGCTGTCGGCAACGCCCAGGAGCAACGGCTGTGCGTCGTCCAGGCGCCAGCGCTCCGGCAGCGCGTTGGCGCGGGTGCCGGCCGAATGCCGGCGTTCCATCGCGCCGCTGTCGGCGTCGAAGACGAAGGCGTCGGCGCCCTGGAAGCCGCCGGTCGCGACCATCGATTGGACCACGCCGTCCAGCAGCGGGCCGAGGTCGGGCTGGCGCAGGGCGCTCCGCCCAATGTCACCGATCATCCGGAGCAGGCGCGCGTCCGCATGCCAGGCCGTTCCCGCATGGGCCAGCGCGCGGGCGACATCCGCGATCTCGTCGCCGCCCGCCAAGGACACCGGGAGCGGGGCCGCGGCGTGCTGCAGTCGTTCGGCATAGGCCTGCAGGTCGCGGCTGCGACGCACCCACGCCCGCTCGATGATCAGCCAGAGCAGGGCGGCGATGCCGCCGATCACGATGAGCTGGATGCCGAAGCGCGAGATGCTGTCGTCGAGCGTCCGGGCGTATTCCTGCTCGCCGGTGCCGAGCACCAGCAGATGCCCGTTGCCGCCGCGATCGTCGGGCAGGCGCATCGGGCTGGCCACCAGCACCCGCGTGAGGTCATCGGCCAGCGCATGCCGCCCTTCGGAAAGCGCCAACGCCAGGACGTCGCGCGCCAGCGCGTCTGGAATGTCGTGGCGCCCCAGCGATTCGCCCAGCGGCCGGCCGAGGTCGCGGCGGTTCACGCTGCCGCGTATCCGCCCGGCCCCATCCACCCACCAGGCATCGAGCACCTGCGGGTGAACGGCCAAGCCGGTGACCAGGCGCTGGGGCCCGAGGCCGTCATCCATCTCGACCAGCGCGGAGAGACGTCGGGCCTCGGCATGCACGATCTGCTCGAGCATCGCCTCCGTGCCGTGGAGGGCTTCCTTCCGCGCCTCGGCGAGGTAGCTCGCGAAGATGCCGAGGCTGCCGAGCACGGCGACCGTGACGAGCACGAGGGTGAGGCCGATTTGCGCGGGCCAGCGGAGCAGCCAGCGGATCATCGCGACGCCCCCGGATCCAGCCTCGGCCGGCGCGCCTCACCCGGCGGGTCGTTGCCGAGCAGGCGCTCGATCCGCTCGATCGACGCCAGCACCGGCGGTGCGCTGCCCGCCAGCATCGCGCGCCCCTCGGCGCTGGGGATCAAGGCCACTTTCGACATCGCGGCGCGATAGTCGGCCGCAGGCATGCCGAGGCCGCGGGCCAGCACATCGGCCAGCGGCTCATCGAGCGTGTCCAAGCGGCGCTTGCCGGCGTCCCAGGCGATGAACAAGGCACGGACCGCGGGGTCGTCGGGCGAGAGTCCGGGCCGGACCACCAGCACGTCCAGCACCAGGCCCGGGTGGTCGCGGGTGGAGAACAGCACCTTGGCGCCGTCGGCCTCGAGGCGTTCGATCAGCGGTGAGTAGGCGACCACGCCGGCGGCCTCGCCTGCTGCCCAGCCGATGGGCAGCCGCGTGGCCTGCACCCGCCGCGCACGCACGGCGGAGAGCGGCAGGCCGGCGTCTTCGAGCGCGGCTCCCAGCATCAACTGCCCGACGGCGGTGTCCTCGACCAGCACGGTCTGTCCAGCGAGATCGGCGACGCGGGCATGGTCCGCGCGGCCGAGCACGGCATCGCCACCGCGCGAGTCCGAGAGCACGGCGACCACCGTGTGGTCATTGCCCTGCCATGCCAGCCGCAGGCTTTCGTCGAGGGTCAGGCCGACCGCGTCGAGACGGCCCTCGATGAAAGCATCGACGGCTTCGGTGTTCGAGCCCAGTTCGACGAGGCGCAGTGATGCGGGCCACTCGCCGGACTCGCGCGCGACGACAAAGGGCTCGTAGCGATCCACGGGCCGATGCCGAGCCGCAGCACCGCCGGCTCGTCCGCCGTGTTCCACCCGCGCAGCGCAACCCCCGCGGCGGCGACCAGCAGCACGGCGAGCACGACGACAACGCGGGCGGAACGGGCTGTATGCATGCCAATCCTCGAGGAGTTTGCCGACTGTCGCATGGGGGGGCAGAGGCATCAATCGAAGGCCGTCACCCTTCGGGCGCGGCATTGGCAGCGCCGTGCTAGCGTCGCGATGCCCGGTGCCGACCGCTTTCCTGGAGTTCCCGTGATGTCCGACCGCCGCTTCATGCCCCTCCTTGCGGCGCTCGTTTTGGCCGCCGCGGTCGCGTCACCGGCCCGCGCCGACGAAGCGCTGGAGGCGGCGGTTGCCGCCATCGAACCGAAGGTGGTGGCGTGGCGCCGCGACATCCACCAGCACCCGGAGCTCGGCAACCGCGAATTCCGCACGTCGGCTTTGGTGGCCAAGCATCTCGAAGGCCTCGGCATCGCGGTGCAGACCGGCGTGGCCCACACCGGCGTGGTCGGCACGCTGGTGGGTGGCCGGCCCGGCCCGGTGATTGCCCTGCGCGCCGACATGGACGCGCTGCCGGTCACCGAGCGCGTCGACCTGCCCTATGCCTCGAAGGCGCGCAGCACCTACAACGGCCAGGACGTCGGCGTGATGCACGCCTGCGGCCACGACGCGCATGTGGCCATCCTGATGGGCGTGGCCGAAATCCTTTCCGCGCGCCGCGAGACGATCCCCGGCACGATCAAGTTCTTTTTCCAGCCCGCCGAGGAAGGCCCGCCCGCCGGTGAGGAGGGTGGCGCCGAGCTCATGGTGAGGGAAGGCGTGATGCAGAACCCGACCGTCGAGGCGGTGTTCGGCCTGCACATCAACTCGGTGCTGCAGACGGGCCGCATCGCCTACCGGCCCGGCGGCACGATGGCCAGTGCCGAATCCTTCCGCATCGTCATCAAGGGCAAGCAGGCCCACGGCGCTTACCCGTGGACCAGCGTGGATCCGATCGTCACCGCCACCCAGGTGGTGATGGGCCTGCAGACCATCGTCAGCCGCAACGTCGAGCTCACCGAAGGCGCGGCCGTGGTGTCGGTGGGCCGCATCAGCGGTGGCGTGCGTTCCAACATCATCCCGGAGCAGGTGGAGCTCGAGGGCACGCTGCGCGCCCTCAACGACGAGACGCGCGCCCTGCTGCGCGAGCGCGTGCGCGCGGTGGCGACGCAGATCGCCGGCGCGATGGGCGCGACGGCGGAGGTGACCGTGCCCGATGGCGTGGCCTATCCGGTGACCTTCAACGACCCCGACCTGACCGCCCGGATGCTGCCCAGCCTGCAGCGCGCGGCCGGTGCGGCGAACGTGGTGCTGCGTCACGCGGTGACCGGCGCGGAGGATTTCTCGTTCTTCGCGCAGGAGGCCCCCGGCCTCTTCATCTTCCTCGGCGGGCGTGATCCGGCCCTGCCGGAAGCGCAGGCGCCGGGCCACCACACCCCCGAGTTCCAGATCGACGACCGCGGGCTCGATCTTGGCGTGCGGGTGATGGCGCAGCTGGCGCTGGATTACCTCGAGGCCGGTCCCGACGCTGCGGCAAGCGGCGCCGCGCCCTGAGGCGACGGGGCGCGGGGACGCACCGACGCGTTCACCGGAGTACGGACCAGCCCATCGCGGTGTAGACCAGCAGCCGGTCGGAGACGAACCCGCGCTGGCCAGCGAACTTCGCGCACATCTCCCGCAGAGCGATGATGCCTTCCGGGGAATCGGCGTCGCAGAACATGCAGAGGTCGCGCGCCGGGATGGCCACCACGGCGCCATTCGGGCAGTCGTTGCGCAGCACGGCGTTCCAGACCTCGTCGACCAGCACCAGCGACGACTCATGCTCGCCATCCAGCAGGAAGCCCATGTACGGCGGGTTCTCGACCTGCCGCAGCTGGCCGGGACGCTTCACGATCGCCATCAGGTTCTGCAGCGCCTTGCGGTGCAGGCCGTCGCGGGTGAGGCCGGACTGCTCGCGCACATCCTCGTTGACGAACAGCCAGTTGTCGCCGTTGTCCATCCGGTACATCACGAGGAAGTGACCGGCCCCGCGCGCCACCGGTCCCGTGGCGTTGGCGACAAGGGCCCAGTCCGCATCGCTCATGCCCTCCGGTCGGTGTGGAACGCCGACCTCGATCTTCGCGTTGGCGTCCGCCGGCTGGTCGAGCACGCCGCGGATCACGGGCAGCGCCTTCTCGGGGATCGGTGAGGGCGTCGCCGCCGCCGCGCTCGTCGGAGCCGGTTGCGGTGGGGTCGAGGGCATCGGGCGCGCGGCCGCCGCCGGGCCTGCCGCAGGGCGCTGTGCCGCCAGGCGGGCGCTGCGCGCCACGCGTTCGATGGCCGCGGCATTGGCGGACGCGGCATTCCGCGACAGCCACCACACGCCGCCCGTGGCCAGCGCGCAGAAGCCGGGAACGAAGGTCGCGATCATCGCCGGGTACTTCGCCAGCGCGGGCAGTTCGATGGCTGCGGCGCCACGGCTGATGGCGTAGATGCCGACCAGCAGGCCGCCGAACCATCCGATGATGCCGAGAAAGGGCGAGCTGATGACCAAGCCCACTACCGCCATCAGGGCGAGGCCGAAGGCGATCAGCAGCGGGGCTTGGGCGGCGCCGATGGCGGCGGACTGGGCGTGGAGCTGGTCGAGCTCGGCATCGTGGTTCATTGGATGGCAGGGGGGCGGGCGAAGCCGACATCTCAGCAAAAGGCCGTTCACTGGCGCCAGCGCGGCCCGACGAGCGGACGAAGCCGGCGGCGCGTGCGGCACGCCGCGCGCAGGCCCTCCGTCGAAGGTCGAAGGGACTCGGCGGCCCCAGCATGGCAGCCTAGGGCCATGGCCACGCCCGGCTTCGATTTCCATGCCCCGCCCTTCGACCTGCTCGACGGGTCGGCCCGAGCGCGCGTCGAGGCCGCGCTCGATCTCGCGTTCTTCCCGTCCGGCACGGTGCTGATCGACGCCGGGCAGCCCTCGTCGCAGGTCTACGTGGTGCTGCGCGGCGAGGTGGAGGCCGGCGACATCGACGACGGGCGCGAGCGCCTGTTCTCCGACTACGGCCCGGGTGAGGTGTTCGGTGCCTTCGCGGTGATCACCGGCCGGGCGCGGCATCGCTACCGAACGCGCGGCGAGGTGCTGGCCTTCCTGCTGCCGGCCGCGGTGTTCCGCGCGCTGCTCGACACGCAGCCGCGCTTCGCCGCGTGGTTCCATGAAGGGCTATCGGCGAAACGGCAACTGCTGGCGGAAAAGAGCGCGCCGTCCGAAGCCAACCGGCTGATGCTCACCCGCGTCCGCGACGCGCAGCTGGCCGAGGCCGTCGCGGTGGCGCCGACGCTGCCGATCGGCACCGCGGTGGCCGAACTTCGCCGTCGCGGGGTGGAGTGCCTCGTCGTCGAGCCGGCGCCGGGCGACGACGGCCCGGGCATCGTCACCCGCACCGACCTGCTCGATGCACTGGCGCTCGAGGGCCATGGCCTCGACTCGCCGGTGGGCCCCCTCGCGCACCGCCCGCTGATCGGTGTTCGCGAAGACGACGTGCTGTTCCAGGCGCTGGTGACGATGACCGAATCGCACATCGAGCGCGTGGCGGTGCGCCGCGGCAGCGCGGTGGTGGGCACGATCGGCCTCGCGGAAGTGCTGAGCCACTACGCCAGCCAGTCGCACCTGATCAGCCTGCGGCTGGCCCGCGCGGCCGACGAGGCGGAAGTGGTGGCCGCGGCGCGCGAGATGGACGCGCTGGTGCGCACGCTGTTCGCGCAGGGCGCGAAGATCAGCTACCTGATGGAGATGGTCAGCGCGCTGAACTCGCGCCTGCTCGACGCGCTGTTCCAATTCTGCGTGCCCGAGGCCCTGCGCGCGGACGCCTGCCTGCTCGTGCTGGGCAGCGAGGGCCGCCGCGAGCAGATCCTCAAGACCGACCAGGACAATGCGCTGATCCTCGCGCCGGGTGTCGAGCCCGACGCCTATGCCGAGCCGATGGCGCGCTTCGCGACGCGGTTGGCGGAGATCGGCTATCCGCCCTGCGCCGGTGGGGTGATGGCGAGCACCCCGCATTGGCGGCAAACGCTGGACGGCTGGCATCGCCGCATCACCGACTGGCGGCGGCGCGGTGACCCGGTGGCGATGATGGAGCTCTCGATGGTGGTCGATGCGCGCCCGGTGGCCGGTGAGCGTCGCCTCGTGCAACCGCTGCACGACGACCTCATGGCCCTCGGGCGTGACGACATCCTGATGCGGCAGATGGTGATGGCGGCTTTCCAGTTCGACACGCCGCTGACCCTCTTCGGCCGCGTGCGCGAGGGCGGCGACGGGACCGACATCAAGAAGGGCGGCATCTTCCCGCTGGTGCACGGCCTCCGCACCTTGGCGCTGCGCCATGGCGTGGTGCGCAGCAACAGCTTCGCGCGCTGCGAGGGCCTGGTCGCGGCCGGCGCGCTGTCGAGCGAGTTGGGCCGCGATGTGCCGCAGGCGCTGGCGGTCTTCCAACGTTTGCGGCTCGGCCAGCAGCTGGACGCGCTGGCGGCCGGCCGCGCGCCGGACAATCGGCTCGATGTCGCGGCGTTGCGCCATCTCGACCGCGAACTGCTGCGCGATGCCCTGCGCGTGGTGAACCGCTTCAAGGAGCATCTGCGCGAGGCCTTCCAGCTGCGCGGCGTCGCATGAACGCGCTGCATCGACGCTGGCTGGCGTGGCGCCACGGCGGGGGCGAGTGGGCCGGGCTGTTTGCCGACCCCCCCGCCGGCGAGATCGTCAGCCTCGACCTCGAAACCACGGGCCTCGACCCGGCGAGCGATCGCATCCTCCGCCTTGCCGCCGTGCCGGTGCGCGGCACGCGGGTCGTGCTGTCGGCGCGCTTCGAGCGCTGGGTCGACCCCGGCCGTGGCTTCGACATCGACTCCATGCGCCACCACCGCATCCTGCCCGGCGATGTGGCCGACGCCGCCGACGAAGCCACCGTGGTCCGCGAATTCCTGCAGTGGCTGGGCGCTCGCCCCATCCTCGGCTACTGCATCGGCTTCGACATCGCGATGCTCGACCGAAGCGTGAGGGCGATCGCCGGCTTTCCGCTGCCGAATCCGCGCATCGACCTCGCCGCGGTGGACTTCGCCCGCCAGCAGCGCACGTGCCCCGAAGCGGCGCAGCGTCGCGACCTCGATGCCATCCTCGCCGCCGCCGGCATCCCGGCCCTCGGCCGGCATGACGCGCTGGCCGACGCCACCGCCACCGCGCTGGCCTGGTGCGCGCTGCGTGCCGGTGGCGGCGCGCCTTCCGCATAGAATCCCGAGCGTTAGGCTCGGGCCGGGGAGGGCGCGATGGTCCATGGATTGACCCTGCTGTCGGTGTCGCTGGTGTACGTGGGCGTGCTGCTCGCGGTGGCCTTCAGTGGCGATCGTGCCGGGCCGCCCAATCCGCGCCTGCGTCCGATGCTGTATGCGCTCACCTTGGCGGTGTACTGCAGTTCGTGGACCCTGCTCGGCGCCGTCGGCAGCGCCGCGGCCAATCCGTGGAGCTACCTGCCGATCTACCTGGGCCCGCTGCTCCTGCTGCTGTTCGGCGGCGAGCTGATGCGGCGGATGGTGGTGGTCGGGCAGCGCCAGCGCACCGCGTCCATCGCCGACTTCCTCGCCGCGCGCTATGGCCGCGCGCGCGAGCTCGCCGCGCTCGTTGCGGTGATCGCGGTGATCGCGGCGATCCCCTACTTCGCGCTGCAGTTGAAGGCCATCGCCTTGTCCGTCGAGGTGCTCACCGGCCACGCGGCGCGCGAGGCCAGCGGCGACCCGGCCCTGCTCGCGGCGCTGCTGCTGGCATTGTTCGCCATCGTCTTCGGCACGCGGCACGTCGACGCCACCCGCCACCATCGCGGCCTGATGTGGGCGATTGGCCTGGAATCCGTGGTGAAGCTGCTGGCGCTCATCGTCGTTGCGGTGTTCGCCTGGCGCCTGCTCGGCGGCGGCGTGCCTGCCGAGGTGCGCGCGGCACCGCTGCCGCCGCTGCCGGACCCGTTCGCCACGCAGACGCTGCTCGCCTTCCTGGCGATGCTGTGTTTGCCGCGGCAGTTCCAGGTGATGGTGGTCGAATGCCAGTCGGCCGATGATCTGCGGCCGGCGCGCGTCGCCTTCGCGCTGTACCTCGGCCTGGTCTGCCTTGCGGTGCTGCCGATCACCTGGGCGGGCGCGGCGATGCTGCCGCCCGGCATCGCTCCCGATGCCTGGGTGCTGGCCCTGCCTCTGGCGGAGGGTCGTGTCGATCTCGCCCTGATCGCCTTCCTTGGCGGGGTGTCCGCGGCCACCGGCATGGTGCTGGTGGCCAGCCTGGCCATCGCGACGATGGTGAGCAACGACCTCGCCATGCCCTGGCTGTTGCGCGACACCGGTGATTCCGGCCGGCTCGGCCGGCGCATCCTCTGGGTGCGGCGTTTCGCCATCCTCGGGCTCTGCCTCGGGGCATGGGCGTACTACCGCGCCTTCGCCGGGAATGCCGCGCTGGCCTCGCATGGCTTGCTGGCGTTCGCGGCGGTGGCGCAGTTCGCGCCGGCGCTGCTGGGCGGCCTCTATTGGCGGGGCGCCAGCCGCACGGGCGCGCGCTGGGGCCTTGCCGTGGGCTTCGCCGTCTACCTCTACACGCTGCTGCTGCCGGCGCTGGCCCGTGGCCTCGGTTTCGGCGAGGCGTGGCTGGCGCACGGGCCCTGGGGCCTCGACCTGTTGCGGCCCGAGGCGCTGTTCCACCTGCAGGGTTGGGACGCGCTGACGCATGGCACGGTGCTTTCGCTGCTGGCGAATGTCGCGGCCTTCGTCGCCGGTTCGTTGCGCCATCGTCCCGGTCTTGAGGCGCGCATTGCCGCCGAGCCCTTCGTGGCCCCCGATGCTGCGCGGACCGAGCCCGATCCCGACGCCACGGGGCGCGCCAGCGAAGGCGACGTGTTCGCGCTTTGCGCGCGGGTGCTCGGCGACACGGCGGCGCATGCCGAGTTCGCGGCGTTCACGCGGGAGCGCGGACGGCCGCTGAAGCCCGAGGCGCCCGCGGACCGGGCTTTCCTGCAGTTCGGCGAGCGCTTGCTGGCCTCCGCGGTGGGGGCGGCCTCGGCGCGCGCGTTGCTCACCGCGGCCCTGCGCGGCAGCGGCATGGCCTTTGGCGAAGTGGTGGCCCTGCTCGACGAAGCCGGGCAGCAGCGCCGCTTCAATCGCGAGCTGCTCACCAACACCCTGGAGCATGTGAGCCATGGCGTCAGCGTGGTGGACGCCGAACTGCGGCTGATCGCCTGGAACCACGCCTACCAGCGGCTGTTCGAGTATCCCGACGGCCAGCTCTACGTCGGCAAGCCGGTGGCTGAGCTGATCCGCTGGAACGCTGTGCGCGGTGAGTGCGGGCCGGGCGATGTCGACGCCCACGTGCAGCGTCGCCTGGAGCATTTGCGGCGCGGCGCACCGCATGTCTTCGAGCGCATCCGCCCGAACGGCCAGGTGATCGAGATGCGTGGCCAGCCGCTGCCCGGCGGCGGCTATGTCACCACTTACACCGACATCAGTGACTACAAGCGCGTGGAGCTGGAACTCCGTGACGCCGCCGCGCAGCTCGAACGCCGCGTCGAGGAGCGCACGCACGCGCTGTCGATCGCCCTCGACGACACGGCGCGGGCGCAGGGCCATGCGGAACAGGCACGGCAGGCGACCACGCGCTTCATGACCTCCTTGAGCCACGACCTGCTGCAGCCCCTGCATGCCGCGCGGCTGTTCTCCGCGGCCCTGCGCGAGGCCGAGGCGCGCGACGAGCAGCGCCAGCTCAGCGGGCGCATCGACGCCTCGCTGCGCGCGGCGGAAGAACTGCTCGACGGCCTGCTCGACCTCTCGCGCATCGAGTCCGGGCAATGGCAGGCGCGCCCGCAGCCGCTGGCCCTGGGGCCGTTGTTGCGCGGCCTGGTGGAGCAGTACGAACCGCTGGCGCGCGCCCGTGGCCTGTCGATCGATGCGGTCGAGACGCGCGCGTGGACGACCAGCGACCCCGCGCTGCTCCGCCGCGTGCTGCAGAACTTCATTGCCAACGCCCTGCGCTACACCGTCGATGGCGGCGTGCGCATCGGCGTGCGCTGGCGTCGCGAGGGCTGGGTGGTGGAAGTCTGGGACACCGGCCCCGGCATCGCCGAGGCCCATCGCGAGCTGATCTTCGAGGAATTCCGCCGCGTCGGCGCAACCGGCGCCGAGGGGGATCGCGGCCTCGGCCTCGGGCTCTCGATCGCACAGCGTCTTGCCAACGGGCTGGGCCACCCCCTCTCGCTGCGGTCGCGCGTCGGCCATGGCAGCGTGTTCGGCATCGCGGTACCGCGGACGCTGCCGACAGCGGCCGCGTCGTCCGCGCCGGCCACCCACGCGCCGATGGACGCCTTGGCGGGTTTGCGGGTGCTGTGCGTGGACGATGACGCCGACATCCGCGACGCGCTGCAAGCCCTGCTCGCACGTTGGGGCCTGTCGGTGGAGTGCGCGGGTACCGCCGCCGAGGCGCTGGCGCTCGCCGAGGCGTCCCGGCCCTCGCGGCTGATCGTCGATTTCCAGCTGCACGATGCGATGGACGGCATCGAGCTGGCCGAGCGGCTGCTCGAGCGCTGGGGCGCCATCCCCGTGCTGCTGCTGACGGCGGAGGGCGGCGATGCCCTGCGCCAGCGCGCCCGGGAATCGGGCTTCACGCTGGTCAACAAGCCAGTGCGGCCCGCCGCGCTGCGCGCTTGGCTGGCGGCGGGCTGAGCCCGGCACCCCGCCGCGATCAGTCCTCGTCGGGAATGGGCGCCGGCGGCTCGAGGCCCAGTTGGCCGAGCATCAGCACGGCCTGCGTCCGGTTCGTCGCGCCGAGCTTGTCGAGCACCGCGCCCATGTGCGCCTTCACTGTCGCCTCGCCGATCCCGAGTTCCCAGGCGATCTGCTTGTTCAGCAGGCCGGCGGCCACGCGGCTGAGCACGCGGAACTGCGCCGGCGTCAGCGTGGCGACGCGCGCGGCGATGGCGCGCTCGTCGGGGCCCACGGGCGCGCTGGCCGCGGGCGGCTGCGGGCGATCGCCGGCAAGCACGGCGTCGAGCGTGCGCTGCATCTCCTCCGGCGAGGCCGACTTCGACAGGAAGCCGGCGGCACCGTGGTCCAGCGCACGGCGGCGGGTGTCGGCATCGTCGCGGGCGCTGACCATCACCACCGGCAAGGCGGGGTGCTGTGCGCGCAGGTGCACGAGCACGGAAAAGCCGCGTGCGCCGGGCATCGTGAGGTCGAGGAGCAGCAGGTCGGCGTCGGGGTGGGCTTCGGCGAGGGCGAACACGCCCTCGGCATCGCTGGCCTCCTGCACCGTGACGTCGGGCCAGAAGCCACCAACGAGACGTCGCAGCGCATCGCGGAACAGCGGGTGGTCGTCGGCGACAAGAAGCAGTGGCATGGGCCGGAAGCCTAGCAGCCACCGGCGGCGCGGCGGGCCCTCACTCCACGCTCGCATGCCGCTCACCGCGCCTCGCCCCGCCATGCGCGACCCTAACCCCATGCTCAAGACGCTTGCCTCGCTGGTCTTCTACACCCGATTCCTGTGGCCGTTCTCGGCCCTCGGCCACGGCCGCCGCGTGGCGGCCCGCCCCGCGCCGCCCTTCGATTTCACCGGCCAGCGCTGGTGCGTGACCGGGGCCAGCGGCGGTATCGGTCGCGCCATCGTGCTCGGCGCCCTGCGCGCCGGCGCCGAGGTGCACGCCTTGGCCCGCGACCCGGCCAAGCTCGAGGCCCTCCGACGCGATGCCGGGGCAGACGGCCATCGCCTCCATGCCTTCCGCGTGGACCTTGCCGATGTTGGCGAAACGACGGCATGGGCGGAGCGCGCGCCGCGCTTCGATGTGCTGCTGCACAACGTCGGGGTGATGCTCCACGGGCATGCGTTGACGGCCGAAGGCCTGGAAACCAGCTTCGCGACCAACCTGCTCGTGCCCTTCGCGATGACCCGGGCCTTGCGCGATGGCGGCGCCCTCGACGCCGGCAGCCTCGTCATCTCGGTGAGTTCCGGGGGCGCGTATGGCGCCAAGCTCGATCTCGGTTCGCTGGAGGCCGCCGATGCGGCGCGGCACGACGGCTTCATGGCCTATGCCCAGCACAAGCGCGCGCAGATCGAACTCACTCGCGCGTGGAATGCGGACCCCGAGGGGCCGCGCGCCCACGTGATGCATCCGGGTTGGGTCGATACCGAGGGCGTCCGCAGCGCGCTGCCGGGTTTCCGGCGCGTGCTGCGACGCGTGCTGCGGACGGGCGAGCAGGGCGCCGACACCGCGCTGTGGCTGGCCGCGACGCGGCCGGAGCCGTCGCCGGAGGGCGGCGTCTGGCTCGACCGCCATCGTGACACCGAGCACGCCTTCGCCATGACGCGCGGCGGGGCCAGCGCCGAGGCGCTCGTCGCCTTCCTGCGCCAGCGTCTGGACGCGATCCGCTAGCGCGGCAGGGGCCGCGCCGTCGTGATCGACTGGAGCGCGAGCCGAGCCCTCAACGCACCAAGCGGTGCTCGACGAGGTGCTGCACCACGGCCGGATCGGCCAGCGTGCTGGTGTCGCCCAATTGATCGGGCGCGTTCTCGGCGATCTTGCGCAGGATGCGGCGCATGATCTTGCCGCTGCGCGTCTTCGGCAGCCCCGGTGCGAACTGGATGTGGTCGGGCTGGGCGATGGCGCCGATCTCGTGGCGCACCTGCTGTTTCAGTTCCGCGAGCAGTTTGTCGTCCATGTCGATGCCGGCCTTCAGCGTCACGTAGGCGTAGATGCCCTGGCCCTTGATGTCGTGCGGGAAGGCGACCACCGCGGCTTCCGCCACCTTGGTGTGCGACACCAGTGCGCTCTCCACTTCGGCGGTGCCGATGCGGTGGCCGGAGACGTTGATGACGTCGTCGACGCGGCCGGTGATCCAGTAGTAGCCGTCGGCATCGCGGCGGCAGCCGTCGCCGGTGAAGTACATGCCGCGGTAGGTCCGGAAGTAGGTGTCGATGAAGCGCGGATGGTCGCCGTACACGCTGCGCATCTGGCCGGGCCAGGACCCGAGCAGCACGAGGTTGCCGCTGGTCGCGCCCTCGAGGATCTTGCCGTCCGCATCCACCAGGGCAGGCCGCACGCCCGGCAGGGGCAGGGTGGCGGAACCGGGCTTGGCCTCGACCGCGCCGGGAATCGGTGAAATCAGCATGCCGCCGGTTTCGGTTTGCCACCAGGTGTCGACCACCGGGCAACGCTCGTCGCCGACCACGCGGTGGTACCAGCGCCAGGCCTCGGGGTTGATCGGTTCGCCGACGGTGCCGAGCAGCCGTAGCGTCTTGCGCGAACGCTTCTTCACCGGCTCGTCGCCGTCACGCATCAGCGCGCGGATGGCGGTGGGCGCGGTATAGAGAATGGTGACGCCGTGGCGGTCGACGATGTCCCACAGGCGGCCGGAATCCGGCCACGTGGGCACGCCTTCGAACATCACCGCGGTGGCGCCGTTCGAGAGCGGGCCGTAGACGATGTAGCTGTGGCCGGTGATCCAGCCGACGTCGGCGGTGCAGAAGAACACATCGTCGGGGCGATGGTCGAAGACCGCGTGGAAGGTCCAGTTCGCCCAAGCGAGGTAGCCGCCCGAGGTGTGCAGCACGCCCTTGGGCTTCCCCGTGCTGCCCGAGGTGTAAAGGATGAACAGCGGGTCTTCGGCACCCATCGCCGCGGCGATGTGGGTGTCGGATTGGCCGTCGACGACGGCGTCGTACCAACGGTCGCGCGGCATCTGCATGGGCACGGACGCGCCGGTGTTGCGCACCACCAGCACCGTGGACACCGTCGTGGTACCAGGCATCGCCAGCGCCTCGTCGATGGTGGCCTTGAGCGGAATGCGCTTGCCGCCGCGTCGGGCCTCGTCGGCGGTGATCACCAGGGTGCTGCCGCAGTCGGCGATGCGGTCGGCCACCGCATGGGGCGCGAATCCGCCGAACACCACCGAGTGCACGGCGCCGATGCGTGCGCAGGCCAGCATGGCCACGGCCGCTTCGGGGATCATCGGCAGGTAGATGGTGACGCGGTCGCCGCGCTTGACCCCGAGGTTCGTGAGCGCGTTCGCGAGACGGCAGACGCGGGCGTGCAGTTCGCGGTAGCTGAGGCGCTGCGCCGGCTCGTTCGGATCATCTGGCTCGAACAGGATCGCGGTCTTGTCGCCGTTCGCGGCCAGCTGGCGGTCGAGGCAGTTGGCCGCCACGTTGAGTTCGCCGTCGCCGTACCAGCGGATGCGGAAGCGATCGGGATCGAAGTCGACGTCGTCCATCTCGGTCGGGAATCGCGACCAGTCGAGGCGCTCGGCCAGCGAGCGCCACCAGGCCTTCGGGTCCCGCTCGAAGGTGGCACGGGCCTGCGCGAGGCCGGCGCTGTCGTAGTGCGCTCGCGCGGCGAACGCGTCCGGAATCGTCAGGCGGTCGTCGGGGGTGGCCATCGGTCGTCTCCATCTCGGGATGGCTGCAGTGTGCGACGCGCACCGCGAGCTGTCTCGCGCAGGGCCTTCGACTTTGGTGGAAGCCTGCCGCCTCCTTCGACCAAAGGCGAATGGCTGCGGCGGCGGCCTCGGCGGAGCCTGCGCCGACCGGGAACCACCCGTTCGGAAGGGGAGAGCCGATGCACCAGAACCACCTTCGTCCTTTGGCGCGCGCAACCGGCCTGATGCTGGCCGCCGCGCTCGCGCCTGCCGCACTGCTTGCGCAAACGCCCGCGGTCCTGTCGTCCTCGGAGCGAGAGCAGGCCCTCGAGGCCCGCATCGCTACGCTCGAACGGATGGTGAGCGAACTCATCGCGCAGCAGGCCGCCGCGCCGCCGCCCGCCGTCGCACAGGCACCGTCCACCCCGGCCGCCGCACCGGGTGCCGCGCCGCCTGCGCCGCCCATCCAGTCCACGGCGATCAATACCGCCGGATGGCCGGGCACGCGCTTCTCGTTTGGCGGCTTCATCAAGCTGGAAGCCGTCGCCACCGGCACCGACGGCGGCGAGATCGCCGACGGCAGCAACGGGCGCCTGCTCTACGTCCCGTCGCTCACGCCGGTCGGCAATGCCGACGAAGGCGCCGACCTCGACGCCACCGCGCAGTTCTCGCGCTTCTGGTTCAGTGCCGACAGCGCGATGCCCGACGGCACGCCGCTGAAGGGCTACCTCGAATTCGACCTGTTCGGCAGCGCGCTCGGCGCCGAGGCCACCACCAACACCTATGGCGTCACCGTCCGCCACGCCTATGCGAGCTGGGGGAAGTGGCTGGCCGGCCAGACCTGGAGCAACTTCCAGGATCCCGCCTCGCTGGTGGACACCATCGATCTGATCGGCGCCACCGACGGCACGATCTTCGTGCGCCAGGCGCAGCTGCGCTACACCACCGGCCCGTGGGCGTTCTCGCTGGAGAACCCGGAGACGACGGTGGGCAGCTTCCGCGGCAATGGCGCGCGGATCTCCTCGGACGACAATCGGCTGCCCGACCTCACCGCGCGCTGGACGCGCAAGGGTGACTGGGGCCACCTGAGCGTCGCCGGCCTGCTGCGCGAACTTCGCCACGAAACCACCACCGGCATCGACGATGCCCAGGCCGGCTATGGCGTCTCGATCACCGGTCGCCGCGTGATCGGTGGCGGCGACGACCTGCGCTTCGGCCTCACCGCCGGCCGTGGCATCAGCCGCTACGTCGGCCTTGGCATCGCGCCCGACGTGCTGCTCGATGCACGCAACGACCTCGACGCCATCGCCATGGTCGCGGGCTTCGCCGGCGTCCGCCATGTCTTCAACCCGACGCTCCGCGGCAACCTCTACGGCAGCCTCGCGAGCTTCGACAACGACACCGCGGCCAGCGGCACCGGGGCCACCGAGAAGGTGGGCTCCATCGCCGCGAATGTCATCTACAGCCCGTACCCGAAGCTCGACATCGGCATCGAGGGCCGCTTGGGCCGACGCTGGCTCGAGAACGGCGCCGAGGGCGACCTCGCCCGCCTGCATTTCCACGTCAAGTACGCCTTCTGAGAGGAGCGCCATGGACACCCCCGCGAAGCACCAAGGCGCCCAGGAATACTGGCGTCGCAACCTCCGACTGATGGCCGTGCTGCTGGCCATCTGGGCCGCCGTGTCCTTCGGGGCCGGCATCTTCTTCGCCGATGCGTTGAACGGCATCAAGCTGTTCGGCTTCAAGCTCGGCTTCTGGTTCGCGCAGCAGGGTTCGATCTACGTCTTCGTGGCGTTGATCTACTACTACGCGTGGCACATGAACAAGCTCGAGCGCGAGCTCGACGTGCACGAGGACTGATGCCATGGATGTCCAGACCTGGACCTACCTGATCGTCGGGCTGTCCTTCGCCCTCTACATCGGCATCGCCCTCTGGGCGCGCGTCGGCAGCACCAAGGACTTCTACGTCGCCGGCGGCGGCGTGCATCCGATCACCAACGGCATGGCCACGGCCGCCGACTGGATGAGCGCCGCGTCCTTCATTTCGATGGCCGGCATCATCGCCTTCGCCGGCTACGACGGTTCGGTGTACCTGATGGGCTGGACCGGCGGCTACGTGCTGCTGGCCCTGCTGCTCGCCCCTTACCTACGCAAGTTCGGCAAATTCACCGTGCCGGATTTCGTCGGTGACCGCTACTACAGCGACACCGCGCGTTTGGTGGCGGTGATCTGCGCGCTGTTCATCTCCTTCACCTACGTGGCGGGCCAGATGCGCGGCGTCGGCATCGTGTTCAGCCGCTTCCTCGAGGTGGACATCAACACCGGCGTGATCATCGGCATGGCGATCGTGTTCTTCTACGCCGTGCTTGGCGGCATGAAGGGCATCACCTACACCCAGGTGGCGCAGTACTGCGTGCTGATCTTCGCCTACATGGTGCCGGCGATTTTCATCTCGCTGATGGTCACCGGCCACGCCCTGCCGCAGACCGGCTTCGGCGGCACGCTGGCGGACGGTTCGGGCACCTTCCTGCTCGACAAGCTCGATGGATTGACGACCGAGCTCGGATTCACGCCCTACACGGACGGCTCGAAATCCTCGCTCGACGTGTTCGCGATCACCTGTGCCCTGATGGTCGGCACCGCGGGCCTGCCGCACGTGATCGTCCGCTTCTTCACGGTGCCGAAGGTGCGCGATGCACGTCGTTCGGCCGGCTGGGCGCTGCTCTTCATCGCCCTGCTCTACAGCACCGCCCCGGCGGTCGCCACGTTCGCCCGCGTCAACATGATCGAGACGATCAACGGCACGGACGGTTCGGGTTCGCTGTACTCGGAAGCCCCGTCGTGGGTGACCAACTGGGAGAAGACCGGCCTGATCAAGTGGGAGGACAAGAACGGCGATGGCCGCATGTTCTACGCCGGCGACGCCCGCAACGAGATGACCATCGACAAGGACATCATGGTGCTGGCCAACCCGGAGATCGCGAAGCTGCCGGCCTGGGTGATCGCGCTCGTCGCGGCCGGTGGCCTCGCGGCGGCGCTCTCCACCGCGGCGGGCCTGCTGCTGGTGATCAGTTCGGCCATCTCGCATGACCTGCTGAAGAAGGTAGTGATGCCGAACATCAGCGAGAAACAGGAGCTCTTGTTCGCACGCATCGCGGCGGCGGCGGCCATCGGCGTCGCCGGCTGGCTGGGCATCAATCCACCGGGCTTCGTGGCCGAAGTGGTGGCCTTTGCCTTCGGGCTCGCGGCGGCCTCGTTCTTCCCGGCCATCCTGCTCGGCATCTTCGACAAGCGCACCAACATGCAGGGCGCGGTGAGCGGCATGGTGGTCGGCCTGCTCTTCACCATCGGCTACATCCTGTACTTCAAGGGCGTGTTCATCACCCCGATGGCCGAGAACAAGCCGGAGAACTGGCTGTTCGGCATCTCGCCGGAGGGCATCGGCACCGTGGGCATGGCGCTCAACTTCCTCGTCGCCTTCGTGGTCTCGCGCCTGACGCCGCCGCCGCCGGCCGACGTGATGGCCATGGTCGAGGACATCCGCATCCCGCGAGGTGCTGGCGCGGCGTCTCACATCGCCCACTGACGGGGCCAAGCGGTTCCGACGGCACGGCGCCCCACGGGGCGCCGTGCTCGTTTAGGCTGGTGGGCACCCCGGGGAGAGGGAATGCCGACCACGCGGTCCAGCTACGACGAGACCCGAGAGACGCTGCGCTGGCGCGTGGCGCTGGTGCTGATCGCGCTGATGTCGACGTTGATGTTGGCGCTCGGCCTGCTCAATACCTCCCTCGGTCTCGCCGACACGGCCCGCTTGTCCTGGATTGTTTTCACGTTGAATGCCGTGAGCCTGCTCGGGCTGCTCTGGTTGCCGAGGCGTGCCGGCACCATGGCGTTCTTCGGCGTGATCCTCGGTTTGATCGTGTTTGCCGTTGCGTATGGCTGGTGGCATGGGCGCCCGCTGCATTACTGGGGCTTCCTGTTCCCCGTGGTGGTGGTGTTCCTGCTGCCGGCGTGGCGCGCGATGGCCGCGATGCTGGTGTTCGGGCTGTTCGCCAGCGGCGTCGCGATGGTCCAGCTCGCGCCGATCGACGTCGTGCGCTTCGCCAGCGTCTACGGGCTGATGGTGTGTTTCGTGACGACCTATGCCCTGCTGGAGGAACGCGCCGGCCTGATGCTGCGCGAGTTCGGCGATCGCGACGGCCTGACGGGCTGCTTCAACCGCCGTCGCTTCAACGAGGCGATGGCCCGACGTCTCGCACCGCGTGCCGAAGCCACGCGTCTTGGCGTGCTGTTGATGGACATCGACCACTTCAAGGCGATCAACGACCAGCGCGGCCACCTCGAGGGCGACCGCGTGCTGGTGGCGGTCGCGGCCACGCTGCAGCGCGCCCTGCAGTCCGAGGTGGAGCGGGGCCGTGTGCGGCTCTACCGCTATGGCGGCGAGGAGTTCGCCGTGCTGGTCAGTGGGCGCGACGCGGCCCAGCTCGGCCTCTTGGCCGAGGCCCTGCGCAGTGCGGTGGCGGCCGGTGGCGACGGGCTGGGCTCCGGCGAGGTGACCGTCAGCATCGGTGCCGCGGCGTGGTGGCAGGGCTCGGACGCCCCTGCGGCGGCCCTGCAGCGGGCGGATGAAGCGCTGTACGCCGCAAAGCGTGGGGGCCGCAACCGGGTGGTGGTTGCCCCGGATTGAGGCAACAAAAAACCCGCCTTCGCAGGCGGGTTTCTCGAGGAGCGGATCGTTCGGCCAGCGGCTTACTTGATCTTCGCTTCCTTGTACGGGACGTGCTTGCGGATCGTCGGATCGTACTTCTTGATCTCGAACTTGCCGGTCATCGTCTTCTTGTTCTTGTCGGTGGTGTAGAAGTGGCCGGTACCGGCCGTCGACACCAGGCGGATCTTGTCGCGCTTCGAAGCCATGTTCGTTCTCCCTTAGACCTTGACGCCCGAGGCACGGAGTTCGGCGAGGACGGCATCGATGCCGTTCTTGTCGATCGTGCGCAGCGCGTTCGCCGAAATCTTCAGCTTCACCCAGCGGTTCTCGCTGGCAACCCAGAAGCGGCGCTCGTGGATGTTCGCCGAAAAGGTACGGCGCGTCTTGTTGTTCGCGTGGGAAACATTGTTGCCCGACATCACGCTCTTGCCGGTCAGCTGACACTTGCGGCCCATGTGGCCCTCCTGGGTGCTGCGTGGGTGCCGCCCATTGCCTGGGTGGCTTCGGCCCGCCCCGCGGCCTTGGTGGCCGTGCCTTCGTGGGCGGATGCCCTTGCCGGCGGTGAGGCGGAGGATCCCCGGTCGGGCCAAGGGCCGGACGCAGGGAGCCGCGCACTATGCCAGCCCGAGGGCCTGTGGACAAGTCAGGCCGATGGGGCGTTCAGGCGGCTGGCGGGCCACCGTTGCCACTCCGGGCCCATCCCGCCGACACTCGGGGCGTCGGCACACGGGAGTTCCGCATGATCGTGACGGTGGCGAACCACAAGGGTGGCGTGGGCAAGACCTCGCTGGCCGCGCACCTGGCCTTCCGGGCCGCCGAGCGCGGCAACAAGGTGCTGGCGGTCGATTTCGACGCCCAGGGCAATCTCACCGGCACCCTGGCCGACCGCGGCAAGGCCCTCAAGGCCGACGGCGCCGAGCGCCTGTTCTCGGCCGACGGGGTGCCGGTGCCGATGCCCGGGGTGGACCCGAACATCCACGTGTTGCCGGCGACGGCCGCGCTGAATGCCACGGATCGCGGCCAGCTCTCGCAGGCCTTCAACGCCATCGGCCACCTGAAGACGCTCAACAAGACCTTCAGCGTCATCGTCATCGACACCGCGCCGGCCATCGGCCTGCGCCTCACGGCCGCCCTTGCGGCCTCGCAGCGCCTGGTCATCCCGCTGCAGCCCGAGAGCTACGCGGTTGACGGCGTGGCCTCCCTGCTGGCCGAGGCCGTGTCGATTTCCGAGCACATGAATCCGAACCTCGCGCCAGCGGAGTTCGTCATCAACGCCATCAACCCGCGGGCGAAGCAGCACGCCACGACGGCGCAGCGCCT
>Ga0209278_1000677_pt1 | contig 24298 bp, 21 predicted proteins | sample JI81BgreenDNA_FD_187504 | JGI IMG/M metagenome (GOLD analysis project Ga0209278, IMG submission 187504) | Wastewater effluent complex algal communities from Wisconsin, to seasonally profile nutrient transformation and Carbon sequestration -... | ecosystem: Engineered > WWTP > Effluent > Algae... | reverse complement strand
GTCCCGGCCCACGAGAAGCAGCGGTCAGAAAGACTCGATGGTGTTCCAGGTCCAGCCATGGATAGTCTGGCTGACCCCAATCCGATGTCGGTCAGTCAGCAGATCTCGGCAAACGGGCCTACATGGCTGGACGAGCAGCTGATCCTTGGCAGGCCTTGCCAGCCCGATGCTGGGCTGAGCTTGGAAGTCAGGCAAGCGCTTCACGACCGCATGGCGCATCTTGTCAGGCAAGGCATCGCGAGCCAGCAGGACGGTCAGGTGCTTCTCCCATCCAATCTGCTCGATCGCCTGCACCGGAATGAGTTCGAGAAAGTCCAGGAATCCATCAGCAAAACAACGGGCAAACCGATGTTGCCAAGTCAGTTCGGCGAATCCGTCGAGGGCATCTATCGAGGGCAATTCCGGCTGAGCGCGGGCCGATTTGCGCTGATCGACAACGGCTTCGCCTTACAGCTCGTGCCGTGGCAGCGGGAACTCGAACGTCATCTGGGGGACACCGTCTCAGGCCTGGTGAATGAGCATGGCCGGGTGGAATGGAACTTCTCCCGCGAACGGTCGATCGGGCTCTGAATGAGGTCCTTGCGCGAGCGCGTATCTCTGCGCTGCTTGCAACCGCCCCGTTTTGCACTAGAAACATCCAAAATGGATACATTGAGGTAAATGCAGATGGAGCACGATCAGGCACTTGTGACGCTGACCGCAGACATTGTGGTTGCGCATGTCAGCAACAATCATGTTGCGCATGCCGAACTGCCGCAACTGATAACCGCGGTCCATGGCGCGCTCAGCCGAATCCGGAATCCGGAACCTGAATCTTCACAGACACCACAGGAGCCTGCAGTTCCGATCCGCTCGTCGGTAAAGCCCGACCATCTCGTGTGTCTCGAGGACGGGAAGAAGCTGAGGATGCTCAAACGCCACCTCATGGTCCATTACAATCTCACCCCGGAGGCGTATCGGGCGAAGTGGAATCTCCCGAAAGACTATCCGATGGTTGCGCCGAATTATGCGGCGCGTCGGCGGGAACTCGCGCTCGAGATCGGCCTTGGCAGAACCGGTCGCAGCGAAACACCGGCGGCCGAACCCGCACTGGCTCCCACACCTGCACCTGCTGAGGAACCGCAGGGCTGACAATTGCGCAGATGAGACCCGCAAGAGGGGCAAGGCTAGCAGAACTTGCCCCCCTTGCATGGTCCCCCCGGCGCTGACGAACATGTCAGTCCGGGCAAAAGCGGTGTTGAAGCCGTCTGTTGCCCTCGTCAAGGCAGAAGCTTGTTGCCCTGCCCGGAGAGGCCCGAGCACGCCTCTCCACAACGCGCTTGCAACGGGAACGTACCCGATCAGAGCCACGTGTCATCGCAAGATTTACAACACCTCCAGTGTGTTAGGGGAATTTCCAGCCCCAACCATGCCAGCGTGCAGCATTTGCGGCCCATCCAGGTCGGACGACGCCTAAGGCCCGGGCGCGAACCCCTTTTGCACCGAGGTGCCTGTACCTCCCGACAGCATTCGGCAGGACAACGTTTGCGACAGCGATCAAGGTAATGGCCCCGCTGCGGCGGCTCCTCACCCAGACGATGGCAAGACGCTTCGATGCTGAAATAATGGGCCGCTGGCGGCAACCGGGCCCGTTCTTGAACTTGAAACCAGCTGCAAAAGCCTCGGGCGGTTTTGAACCCGCCGTTTGCACGCCATGATTCCCCTGTCCTTCCGCCCCCCTTGATCCGGCCCAGTGTCTGCGATGATGTTTGAGGTGAGGAGTGTTGCCATGTCCGGAAGCCGTGTTCTGTGGGGGGCCATAATCTCCGTAGCCGCGACCGTGCTTCTGGGTGTCTGGGCTGCCACCCAGTGGACGGCTGCAGCACTGGCCTACCAGCCCGAACTCGGGCCCCCTCTTGGCCACATCTTCGGCTGGCCCGTCTACCCACCTTATGCCCTGTTCTGGTGGTGGTTCAGCTTTGATGCCTATGCGCCGGACATCTTTGATACCGCAGGCATGATGGCAGCTGGCAGCGGACTGGCTTCGGTGGCCGTCGCGATCGGCCTGTCGCTTTGGCGTGCGAGAGACCTGAAGAAGCTCGACACTTACGGCTCTGCGCGCTGGGCAGGGGCGTCCGAAATCGGCGCTGCGCGTCTTCTGGACGATCAGGGCACGGTACTCGGGCGCTGGCACAAGCGGTATCTGCGCCATGACGGCCCGGAACATGTCCTGTGCTTTGCACCCACCCGCAGCGGCAAGGGCGTTGGCCTGGTGGTGCCAACACTGCTGACATGGCCTGAATCGGCGATCGTCCACGATATCAAGGGCGAAAACTGGAACCTGACCGCGGGCTTCCGCTCGAAATTCGGAAGCGTGCTGCTGTTCGACCCGACCAACCCTGCATCTGCCGCTTTCAATCCGTTGCTTGAAGTGCGCAGAGGCATCACCGAAGTCAGGGATGTCCAGAACATCGCCGATGTACTCGTGGACCCGGAAGGCTCGCTCGAGCGCCGCAACCACTGGGAAAAGACGAGCCACGCGCTGCTGGTTGGCACAATCCTGCATGTACTTTATGCCGAGCACGACAAGACCCTGGCCGGCGTCGCTGCATTCCTGTCCGATCCCAGTCGTACCTTCCATGCAACGCTGACGGTCATGATGGTGACCAGGCACCTGGGCGACGCCGGTGTTCACCCCGTTATTGCCAGCGCGGCGCGTGAGCTGTTGAACAAGTCGGAAAACGAGCGTTCTGGCGTCCTGTCCACCGCGATGTCATTCTTGGGTTTGTATCGTGATCCGGTCATTGCCAGGGTGACCCGGCAATGCGACTGGCATATTGCCGATCTCGTCGCGGGCCAACGACCATCCACGCTGTATCTCGTGGTCCCCCCTTCAGACATCAGCCGCACCAAACCGCTCATTCGTCTGATCCTCAATCAGATCGGCAGGCGCCTGACGGAGGAGCTCGAGACAGCGCACACAAAGCATCGCCTGCTGTTGATGCTCGATGAATTCCCAGCGCTAGGTCGGCTCGACTTTTTCGAAAGCGCCCTCGCATTCATGGCTGGCTACGGGCTCAAGGCCTTTCTGATAGCCCAGTCGCTCAATCAGATCGAGAAGGCCTATGGCCAGAACAACGCGATTCTCGACAACTGCCATGTCCGGGTGTGCTTCGCGACCAATGACGAGCGGACGGCCAAGCGTATTTCGGACTCGCTGGGAACCGCGACCGAATTGCGGACCATGAAAAATTATGCCGGTCACAGGCTCGCCCCCTGGCTCGGACATCTGATGGTCTCCCGGACAGATACGGCCAGGCCGCTTCTGACCCCTGGCGAAATCATGCAGCTGCCCGATGACGAGGAGATCATCATGCTGGCGGGCGTTCATCCGGTTCGGGCAAAGAAGGTGAAATATTATCGTGACAAGCGGCTGAGCGAGCGCGTCCTTCCCCCTCCAAGCACCGAAGCTGCCCAGGTCAACACCCCCCATCGCAATGACTGGCCGCGGCCAGCGCCTGTGCGCGCGCCTGCTCATGCCCAGGAGACCATCAACATGGCCCCGCCGCAAACACCCCCCGCGATCATGGAAGACGATGGAGGACATCAGCTGATCCTCCCCCTCGACCAGCCGGTCGAGCCCAAGGTGCAAGCACCGCCAGACGAGTTCGATTATTCGGACCGAGCGGAACCGCCTGTTCGGCAGGCAGCCGCTCGGCAACGTCAGATCGAGCTGAAGGCTCAGACTGCGCGACAGGCCACGCTCGACCCGACAGATGGGATTCCCTTATGAAACGCACACGCCATACCTTTCGGCTGCGCCCCGAGCTTGCCGACCGACTCACCGAGTTCGCTGCTCGCAAGCGTGTCTCGCAAGCCGCCGTCGTCGAAGCGGCGCTGGTCGCCTTTTTGTCCCCGGAGGGCCCTGAGCGCCTGGAGGCAGCCTTTGCTCGGCGGCTCGACAGGATGACAAAGCAGCTCGACAAGCTCGGCTACCATGTCGAGGTTGGCAACGAAGCACTCGCCCTGTTCGTGCTGACCTGGCTTACCCAGAATCCAGCGCTTGCAGCTGACGAGCTGCCGGCAGCACAGGCGCAGGCCAAGAAGAGGTTCTCGGCTTTTGTCGCTGCCCTGGCTCGGCGGATGGAAACCGACCAGCGGCTTTCGCCCGGATCCTGATCGGCAACCGACCTTTCGCGTGGTTGGAGCTCGGCAAACCCACCGCCGTGTCACGGGCGACTCGCAGCGCTGCCCATCGGCAAATGTCGGTGTTTTCACTCCATCCAGAACGAAGCCTGGTCACGGCCTGAGCCGTTTCTTTCCGACTTTTCGCTGCGCTACGCTGTGATGAAAATGCTGTTGCCGAACATCTCCAGCATGTCTTCTTAGTCTGCCTCGGACACCCATGCGGCACCCGCCCGCACACTTCAGAGGCGCAGATGAACGTCATTCCTCTTCTGTCGGCAAGCGACGAGCGCAGCGCACGCATGCTCCGTACCGCGCTCGGGCCGAATATCGCAGCCTGGCTCGATGATCCTCGGATCGTGGAGATCATGCTCAACCCCGACGGCCGTCTGTGGACAGACAGCTATGCGGGGGGACTGAAGGATTCGGGCATCACGATGAGCGCACAGACCGGCGAACGCATCATTCGCCTGCTTGCACATCATGCCAGCGAGGAAATCCACTTCGATGTGCCCCGTCTGTCGACCGAACTTCCTGTCACCGGCGAGCGGTTCGAGGGGCTGCTGCCTCCACTCGTGGCAGCGCCAAGCTTTGCCATCCGCAAACCTGCCTCGCAGATCTTCAGCCTCGAAGACTATGTTCGGGCCGGTATCATGTGTGCCAAGGCAGCATCCGTCCTTGCCGCCGGCGTCGCAGAGCGGGCCAATATCCTTGTGGCGGGTGGCACGTCATCCGGCAAGACCACCCTGGTCAATGCGCTGCTTGCCGAGATTGCGAAGACGCAGCACCGGGTAGTCCTCATCGAAGACACGCGTGAGCTTCAGTGCGATGCCCCCAATCTCGTTGCAATGCGCACCCGCGCGCGCGTCGCCTCGCTGGCCGACCTTGTACGTTCGGCGCTGCGCCTGAGGCCGGACCGCATTCCGATCGGAGAAGTCCGCGGCGCTGAAGCCCTGGACCTCATCAAGGCCTGGGGAACAGGCCATCCTGGCGGTGTAGGCACCATCCATGCTGGATCTGCCCTGGGCACATTGTGGCGGCTCGAGCAGCTGATCCAGGAAGCCGTCGTGACGGTGCCCCGAGCGCTTATCGCAGAGACCATCGACATCATCGCAGTGCTGACGCGCGACCATGTAGGCCGCAGGCTCACCGAACTGGTCCAGGTTCAAGGGCTCGATGCCTGCGGCCAATACCAGCTCTGCTCGCTGATCAACTCACCTGAAGGAGAAGCCCAATGACCGTTACGAAAAGGCGCCGGATGCATGCAGTCTGGGCGATTGCAGCGAGTGCCGCGCTGATCATTCTCCCGGCTCAGGCCGCTGGCTCGTCCATGCCCTGGGAAGCCCCGCTCCAGGCCATTCTGGAATCGATCCAGGGACCGGTTGCCAAGATCATCGCTGTCATGATCATCATTGCAACAGGCCTTGCGCTGGCCTTTGGCGACACCTCGGGCGGAGCGCGCCGCATGATCCAGATCGTCTTCGGTCTGTCGATCGCCTTTGCTGCCTCTTCCTTCTTCCTGTCGTTTTTCTCGTTTGGCGGCGGAGCGCTGATCTGATGGCCGATCGCCAGCCTTTGGTGACTGCTCCGCTTGCTGCAGCTGTCCACCGAGCGCTCTGCGAACCCATCCTTCTGGGAGGGGCACCGCGTAGCCTCGCCATCGCCAATGCGACACTGGCCAGTGCGATCGGGCTGGGCCTGCGGCTCTGGCTTGCAGGTGTCGTGCTCCTCATTCTGGGCCATTCGGCGTCAGTCTGGGCTGCGCGGCACGATCCCCAATTTGTCGAAGTCACACGGCGGCATCTGCGTCTGCCGGGCTATTTCAGGGTCTGACAGTCATGATGTCTCTGCGCGAATATCGCAACAAGGCCGACAGGCTCGCCGATTTCCTGCCCTGGGCAGCTCTGATTGCACCGGGCGTGGTGCTCAACAAGGATGGCAGTTTCCAGCGATCGGCGAGATTCAGGGGACCGGATCTCGACAGCGCAACCCCTTCGGAACTTGGCGTGGCAGCAGCGAGAATCAACAATGCCCTCCGCCGCCTCGGTTCATCCTGGGCCGTCTTTGTCGAAGCTGCACGCAGCCCGGCGCAGGACTATCCCCCTAGAACCTTCCCTGATCCGGTATCGGCGCTGGTGGATGAAGAGCGAGCAGCCCAGTTTGCCGAACATGGCGCGCATTTCGAAAGTCGCTATTTTCTGACCTTTGTCTGGATGCCCCCCGCCGAAGAAGCCGCGCGGCTCGAAGGCTGGCTCTATGAGAACGGGGCCAGGGCCGGGATCGATCCCCGGCAGATGCTGGCATTGTTCACAGACAGAACCAGTCGATTGCTCAACCTGCTGGAAGCCATCTTCCCCGAAGCGGCGTGGTTGGACGACAAGGAAACCCTGAGCTATCTGCACAGCTGCATCTCGACCCGACGGCAGAGCGTTGCTGCTCCTGAGATACCCATGCATCTCGATGGGCTGCTGGCAGACATGCCGCTTTGCGGGGGCCTCGAGCCGAGGCTGGGCAAGGCATATTTGCGCACTGCCACCATCAACGGGTTCCCAAGCGCCACATTCCCAGGAATGCTCGAAGAGCTCAACACGCTGGCATTCGAATATCGCTGGATGACCCGCGCCATCATGCTCGACAAGATCGATGCGACGCGGATCCTGGGCAAGATACGGCGGCAGTGGTTCGCCAAGCGCAAGTCACTCGCTGCCATGCTCAAGGAGGTCATGACCAACGAGGCTTCGGTCCTGCTCGACAGTGATGCTGCAAACAAGGCCGACGATGCTGATCTGGCGCTTCAGGAGCTTGGCGCCGACCTCCACGGCATGGCCTATGTCACAGCCACATTGACGGTCTGGGACGAAGACCCTGCCCTCGCGGCCGAGAAGCTGCGGCAGGTTGAGAAAATCATTCAGGGCCGCGACTTCACCATGGTAACCGAAGGCGCCAATGCGGTGGAGGCATGGCTTGGCTCGCTTCCTGGCCATCTGTACGCAAACGTGCGCCAGCCGCCGATAACGACCATGAACCTGGCGCATATCGTGCCCGCAGCCGCCATCTGGGCTGGTCCGGCATGCGACCAGCATCTCGGCGCGCCAGCGCTGCTCTATGCGCGAACGCAAGGATCGACACCATTTCGGCTATCGCTGCATGTCGGGGATGTGGGACATTGTCTTGTGGTCGGGCCGACAGGTGCGGGCAAGTCGGTGCTGCTGGCCCTGATGGCTCTCCAGTTCCGCCGCTATGCCGATGCGCAGGTGTTCGCATTCGATTTTGGCGGCTCGATGCGGGCTGCTACCCTGGGATGCGGCGGTGACTGGCAGATCCTCGACTCTGGTGACGCATCGGTGCACCCAGACATCCAGTTGCATCCCTTGGCACATATCGACGAGCAAGGCGAACGCACTTGGGCCAGCGAATGGCTGATAGCCGTCCTTTCCGGCCAAGGCGTCGCGGTCGACGCCTCGGACAAGGAGCAGCTCTGGTCTGCCCTCACATCGCTGAGTTCCGCTCCCCCTCAGGAGCGAACCCTGACGGGACTTACCGTTCTCCTCCAATCTACCAAACTCAAGCAGGCGCTCCTGCCCTTTTGCGTCGGCGGAGCCTATGGCCATTTGCTCGACGGAGAATGCGAGCAACTAGGCGAAAGTCGTTTCCGCACATTCGAAACCGAGGGGCTGATCAACTCGGCTGCTGCGGCTGCCGTCCTTCTGTATCTCTTTCACCGGATCGAAGCACGGCTCGATGGGTCACCCACCCTTATCCTTATTGATGAGGGCTGGCTCGTGCTCGATACCCCTGAATTCTCGGCGCGACTGCGTGAATGGCTCAAGACGCTGCGCAAGAAGAATGCCAGTGTGCTGTTCGCGACCCAGAGCCTTGCCGATATCGAGACATCCAGCATCGCGCCGGCGATCGTGGAAAGCTGTCCGACCCGCATCTTCCTGCCAAACGAGCGGGCCGCAGAGCCTCAGATCATGAGCGTCTATCATCGCTTCGGCCTCAACGACCGGCAAATCGAGATCATTTCCCAGGCCGTACCCAAGCGAGACTATTACTGTCAGTCTGCGCAGGGCAATCGCTTGTTCGATCTCGGACTGAATGAGGTCGCGCTCGCCTTTTGCGCCGCGTCCTCCAAGGCGGATCAGCGCGCGATATCCCAGATTGTCGCAGAGCATGGCCTGCATGATTTCGGCCAGCGCTGGTTGATGCACCTTGGACTTGGCTGGGCTGCCGACCTCCTCGCTCCCAGGATAACTTCCGATCTCTGACCGATGTTTCGCTGTCCTGCTTTGTGGAGACCTGACCATGCCTGTTGCACATGACCGATCCGCCAATTCTCGGCGTATTGCGCACAGCCTCTTGCTCACGGTCACTGTGGCTTTCCTCAGCTGGGCCGAGCCGGTCCCGGCTCAATTCGGCCTTGGCGGAATTGTCTATGATCCTACCAACTATGCGCAGAACGTGCTCACCGCGGCCCGAACGCTCGAACAGATCAACAACCAGATCCGCATGCTGCAGAACCAGGCAGCCCAACTCCTCAATGAAGCGCGCAATCTCGAACAGCTTCCCTTGAGCGTACTGGAGCCGCTGCAACAGCAGATGCGCCAGACACAGCAGCTGCTGGCGAAAGCCAGGGGCATTGCGCATGACGTGCAGGTTATTGAGCGAGACTTCGGGCGGACCTATCGCGACATCGACCTAAGTGCCAGCCAGCGTCAGATGGTGTCAGGTGCACATCAACGCTGGCACGCATCAGTTGCAGCCTTTGAGGATGCGCTGAAAGTTCAGGCTGGTGCCACCGCCAATATCGAGGGATCGAGGCAGGCGATCGATGTTCTGGTTTCCGCTAGCCAATCCTCGACCGGAGCACTGCAGGCCGCGCAGGCTGGCAATCAGCTTCTCGCTCTCCAGTCGCAGCAGTTGTCCGACCTCATTGCCACTTTTGCCGCAATGGCGCGTGCCCAGACCCTCGATGCTGCCAGCGCCGCCGCAGCCAAGGCTCAGGCGCGAGAGCAACTGCGGCGATTCCTGAACGTCGGCAAGTCAAACCGGACTGCAGCCCCGATCCAGCCGAAGGAGCGTTGAGCATGGGCGGGACCGGGGTTGTGGACAGGTTTCTCGAGGTCTTTACCCGGTACATCGATTCCGGCTTCGGACTCGTGGCAGGAGAGGTGTCCTTCATCGCGACGACCTTGATCGTTATCGATGTAACGCTGGCTGCACTGTTCTGGGCCTGGGGCGAAACCGACGACGTGCTCGCCCGCTTGATCAAGAAGACGCTGTTCATCGGGACATTTGCCTATGTCATCGGCAATTGGGGTGCGCTGGCGCAAATCGTGTTGCAGAGCTTTGCAGGCCTGGGCCTGAAGGCAAGCGGCACCGGTTTGGATGCAAGCCAGCTTCTCGCGCCGGGCAGGGTCGCTGAGGTCGGGCTTGAAGCAGCTCGGCCCATGCTCGATGCCATTGCCGATCTGCTCGGCTTTGTCAGCTTCTTCGAGAACTTCCTTCAAATTGTCATTCTGCTTGCTGCCTGGGCCCTGGTCGTTGCTGCCTTCTTCATCCTGTCCATCCAGCTCTTCGTGACCCTCATAGAGTTCAAGCTGACAACGCTTGCAGGCTTTGTGCTGATCCCGTTCGGACTGTTCGGAAAAACAGCCTTCATGGCCGAGCGCGTTCTCGGGAATGTCGTGTCCAGCGGTATCAAGGTGCTCGTGCTCGCAGTCATTGTGGGGATTGGATCGACGCTGTTCGCGCAGTTTGCCGATGCTATCCCCCAAGAGCCGACAATTGATGATGCTCTTGCAATAGTGCTCGCGAGCCTGACGCTGATGGCGCTCGGCATCTTCGGCCCCGGGATCGCCAATGGCATCGTGGCGGGCGGACCGCAGCTTGGCGCAGGCGCAGCAGCAGGAACGGCTCTGCTCGCGACGGGAGGTGCATCGCTCGGATTGGGCGCGGCGCGACTGGCTGCAGGGACAACTGCATCGCTGGCGACTGCAACTGCGCAAACCGCCTCCAAGGCGTCTGGAGGGACGCTGACAGCCTATGCCATGGGCTCTGCAGGCCGGGAAGGCAGCCAGGCGGTTCGCGCCGGACTGACCGCCGTTGGTGAAGCTGCCCTCGGAACCGCAGTGTCCCCGTTGCGCAGCATGGGGAAGGCATTGCGTTCGTCTTTCCGCGAAGGAGGGCGTGCCGCCATCATCAATGCAGGTGGCACCATCAAGTCTCCATCGGACCCCGTTGCTCAAAATTCCTCCCCATCCTCCTCCAACATGCCTTCATGGGCAAAGTCGATGCGCCAGCGACAGAGCCTTGCGCATGGTGCCAGCGTGGCTGCCCACGCGCTGCGATCGGGAGATAGCGGAGGACTGGGGGCCTCGATCGATCTCACGCAAAGGGACTGACTATGTTCAAACGATCATCGATCCGCTACGGCAAGACGCCAGAACCGCAAACGCCCTATCAGCGCGCCTTCCAGCTCTGGGATGAACGCATAGGGTCGTCACGGGTCCAGGCGCGCAACTGGCGCTGTGCATGTTTCGGTGCATTGGGTCTATCAGCCCTGCTCGCCGGAGGCCTGGTCTGGCAGTCATCACAAGGAACGATAGTTCCCTGGGTCGTCCAGATCGACAAGCTGGGCGATGCCCAGGCGGTGGCAAAGGCCGATCGTGACTACACTCCATCGGATCCGCAGATCGCGTTCCACCTTGCCAGGTTCATAGAACAGGTCCGCAGCCTCCCGGAAGATGCGGTTGTCGTTCGTCAGAATTGGCTGCGCGCCTATGACTTCGTAACCGATCAAGGCGCCCTTGCGCTGAACGAACATGCGCGAAACGAGGACCCGTTCCAGCGTGTCGGCAAGGAGCAGACTGCCGTCGAGATCACCAGCGTTATCCGCGCCTCGCCCTCAAGCTTCCGCGTTGCATGGATAGAACGCACCTACCGCGCAGGAAGCCTCTCCGACACCAGCCGTTGGAGCGCAATCATGACGGTCGTCATTCAGCCGCCCACGCAGCCCGAACAGTTGCGCAAGAACCCCCTCGGTATCCTGGTCAATGCCATCAACTGGTCGAAGGAGCTCGATTCATGAAATTCCTCACCTGCTCGCTAAGCGCGGCCACTGCGCTGGCTTGGCTCCTTCCGGCATCCGGCTCCTCAACGGCTCAACCCGCCGCGCCGGCATGGGCCGCCTATCAGGCCCTTTTGGACCGCCATCATTTACAGATCGCCGCCGATCCGTGGCGGGTGCTGCCCGCAACGGTCACCACTGCCCGGCGGACGCCAGGCGTTCTGGCTCCGGTCGAGAGGGTGGGAGCTGCGAACCATGCCGCGCGTATCGAACCTGACCAAGGCAGCTTTGCCAATGCCATCCAGCGGTACCCTTTTGTCGAAGGCTCATTGTACCAGGTCTATACAAAGCCTGGTCAAGTCACCGATATCGCGCTCCAGACCGGTGAAAAGCTGGTTGGCCCGGGCCCGGTGACAGCAGGCGACACAGTCCGATGGATGATCGGAAACACAATCAGCGGGGCTGGAGCTGCCCAGCAAGTGCACATCCTGGTCAAACCTACGCGCAGCGATATCGCGACCAACCTGGTGATCAACACCGACCGCAGGACTTATCATATCGAGCTGCGATCCAATGCGCAGACCTATATGGCATCTGTGTCTTGGAGTTATCCGCAAGACGATCTCATAGCGCTGCGCCAGGCCGCAATCGCGGAGGAGCGCACAGCGCCCATTGCTTCTGGCCTCGACATCACCCGATTGAATTTCGGCTATGCCATTTCGGGTGACAAGCCGGAGTGGAGACCCATCCGCGCCTTTGACGACGGTATTCGGGTCTATGTCGAATTTCCCCAGGCTGCCGCCCAGACTGAACTCCCACCTCTTTTCGCTATAGGAGCAAGCGGCCAAGCGGAGATCGTCAACTATCGTGTGGCTGGGCGGTACATGATTGTCGACAGACTGTTCCCATCAGCCGAGCTGCGGCTCGGAGATGGCAAGCGGCAGCTCAAGGTGCGCATAACATCCGCTCGCAGGAAGACATCATGACGTCGGCGGAATCACAGATGCCGGCGCAGCCCTCCGAGCTGGCGCCGGAAACCATCGTCAGACTGCGGGACGATCCGCCGCGCGTCATGCGCCTGTCCAGGAGGGTCATTATTTCAGCAGCCGGGATCGCCAGCGCGGTCGTGATCGCGACGGCGGTCTATGCCCTGCTGCCGGAGCAGAATGCACCCCCCAGAGAATTGTTCAAGACCGGCGCAGTTGCCCTGCCAGAACAACTCACCAACGGCCCTCGCGACTATGGCGGGGCGCCCAAACTCGGCCCGCCCCTGCCCGGCGATCTCGGAAAACCGATCCTCGATGCCGGCAATCCGCTGCCTGAGGCCGATCCACCGCCAATTGCCGCGCCCTCCTTCCAAACATACGCAGCGCCGGAAGTGCGAGCATCCAGCGGACAGGCTGACGCATTGCGGCAGCAGCGCGACGCTGCCCGTGCCAGTCAGCTGTTCTTTCCCAGCCGGGCACAGCCAGACCCGCAAGCTGTCGGCCCTTACCCACCTGCTTCCGACGTCATAACAAGCCAAAACCGTTTGGCGGCGACCAGCAAAGAGGACTCAGATGGCCGGCTCAGTAAACCAGCCAACCCGCGAGTCATTCAGGCAGGCACGGTGATTGCTGCTGCGCTGATCACCGGAATCCAGTCTGATCTACCGGGCATGGTCATCGCGCAGGTGACAGAAAATGTATATGACAGCCCTAGCGGCAGAATACTGCTTATTCCCCAAGGAGCCCGCCTGATTGGCGATTACTCGGCAGATGTCGGTTTTGGGCAGAACCGTGTCCAGCTCCAATGGACGCGCCTTATCCTGCCTGATGGCCGGTCCCAGCAGCTTGCAAGCTTCCCAGCGACGGATACTGCCGGATATGCCGGGCTCAAGGACAAGACCGACTACCATTGGGCCGGCGTGTTCAAGGCAGCGATGATCTCGACCCTGCTGGGCGCGGGAGCAGAATTCGGGGCAGGCGACGACGGGAATCTGGTCCGTGCCTTGCGCAGGGGCTCGCAAGACAGCATCAACCGCGCCGGCGAGCAGATTGTTTCGCGCGAACTGAACATTCGTCCGAGCCTTACCATCCGTCCCGGATTTCCAGTCCGGGTCATGGTGACCCGGGATTTCATAATGGACGACGCACGATGACCAGAATTTCACTTGCTGATATCACCTACGAGAAGCCCGTGAGGCTGACCGTGGAAATGCCCGCGAAACTGCACCGGGACCTACAGGATTACTGCATCGCGCTGAGCAAAGGCGCGACGGCCGCCGTCCCCTCACCCGAGCGGGTCATTCCGGCCATGATCGAACGGTTCATTGCCTCTGATCGCTCCTACGCCCGGGAAAGAAGGCAGGTCCGCCGCTGATAATCGCGCAAGCCAGTCTCAGGTCAGGCCATACGATTGCGCCTGCCTCTTGCCTCAGTGAGGCCGAGCTCTAGCGGCGGCGGGTTACCGGTGGACGCAGGCGGATGGCAAGCGACAGGACGGCAGGCCACAACAGCGTGTTGAGGACGTCCATCGACGTGTCTGGCCACCGCCACGACCCGTAATGAAGCCGGTCCATGATCTCATTGCCAAGTTCGGCAACAACGACAAAGGCCAGCGGAATGAGAGTACCCAGCGACTTTCTGGTCAGGAGCCGGGCGAGCAGGAGGACCGCCATGCCGGCATGAATGTGCAGAATAGTATCAGGCAGGCCGGTTCCGTCCCCGATCCATTGGATAAAATCGACGTACAGGGACAAAACATCTGAACTTTGGCGAGTCATCGTTAACCATCCTGTTGGCTTGAGGCGCACAATGGGCACTTGTCGCCTTGGCGCCCATATAAGGAAAAGCAGCGCCAAGGTCCTGAAAGGACGCGGCCTATACACCATTGACGCGCCCTGGGTACCAGAACTGGGCGGAACCAGCGCAAGAGCGGTCAGCAATGATCTGCGCTGGCGATGTCGGATTGGTTGCTTTTCTGCTGCAGGGGCTGCGGATTGCCGGCCCGATCACCGACTGCAGGACCACCAGCAACGATGCTTCGCAGACTGTGTAGCAAGGGGTTGGTGTTGCCAGGACTCCAGTAAAGGGCATGCCCAGTGCCGACGGGCCTGTTGCCACCCGCCTCGACCAGCGGCTCAGCAAAGATCTGGCTCGACCAACGCGCGTCTGGGTGACCTGCGGGCGCGATCACGGCGTCTACATGTTTGGCTTCAAGTTCAGCGAACAGGGTCTTCGGCCCGCGCTCGTGTCCTTCCAGGCGTACATCCGGATGCAGCGTGAGAAAGTCACAAACGGCCTGGCGGCCTGCCCCGGAAAACAGATCTCCGACATAGCCGAGCGAGAGTCTGGGCATGGCAGCACGCCGGAGGGCCACGGCCTGCTGCTCCAGTCGGCCCGCGCGATCCAGCAGCTCCCTGGCTTCCGCCAGAAACAATCGAGCACGCGGGGTAGGCCTGGCTCCGCGCGTTGTCCGTTCGAAAAGTCGGAACCCCAGCTGATCTTCGAGCCTTGCCACCTTGCGGCTCAGCGTCGACTGTTTGACCTGGAACCCCCCTGCGGCCCGCGAAAAGCTGCACTGTTCGGCTGCTGCCAGAACATAGGCGAGATGACTAAGGTCAATCATGCGCGCATGCGGCCACGCCGCAGCAGGTCAGGTGAAAGGCTGGCATTCATGGTTCACCACAATCTCATCGACTTGCAGCCCTTGCCAAGCCGCTTGGCTTAAACAATCATGCCTATCCACGCTCGGTTGCGCCGACTGTTGGCATCCCCCCGCATCTCGCCGAAAATGCGCCGATGGCACCGCTTTGGTCCGCAAGAACTGCCGTGTTCGCACCCGAATCTGGCGAATCGCATAACGCTGACGTTGTTTTCGGTTGTCGCGGTCCACGACGCTGGCCATTTGCACCTTGCTGGCGGGGGAGCCGTCAGCTTCAGGCAGTATGCCCGACAAAATTTGGCGGAAATGGTTCATACTCGCCGTATCATCGCCATGCGAACTGCATTTTTTCACACTGTCCGCTTGCGTGACTCGCTTGGCAACGCACTGCTGCTAAGTCCGTGTCGCCGGGTGCCGTGAAATAGCGCCAGATGCTGAGAGCCGGGGGGCCTGTGGCTTTAAGCCCGTTGGCCGGCAGCGCAACTGGGGCAAATAGCGGGCCTTCATGTGCAGGAGGTTCCAACACCCGGCCCCTGTTTTGACATCTCGGCAGGGATTGCTTCAGCCCGCAATTCGCGCAAGCGTCGATGTGTTGCCGGCCGTTCCGGCAGCGGGGCGTGGAAACCCCTGTACACTCGCCAGGTAGAAGCAGATTGCTGGCTCCAAGCCGGCATGATTCATCTCAGGCGGCATGGATGCAAGGCGAGGCATTTGCCACGCCTGTCTCCCTCACAGGCTTCCTGCCTGCCCGATCGGCAGGCTTTGAAAGCGCCCCTCTCCTAGAGGGATTGCTGCTGCCATGCCTGATCGCCCTTCATGCTCGATGCCGCCCGAAGCTCACCAAGCCTCGGCAGCGCAATCCGACCTGGAATCGCTCTATCGAAATCATTGCGAATGGCTGCGACGGGTTTTGCGTTACCGGCTGCGCGGAGCGAACATCGAGATCGAGGATGTCGTGCAAGACACCTATGTGCGCATCACCCGCTATGACAGCAGCACTGCGCAGCATAAGCCGAAGGCCCTGCTCTTGCGCATCGCGCTCAATCTGGCGCGAGACCAATTTCGCCGGCAGTCGCGGCAGGCGGCCAATGACGTTTGCGCTCTGGAAAACACCTCAGAGGAGGGTGATCAGGAATACCTCCTCGCGCTCAAGGAAGCGATTCTGGGATTACCGCCTGATTTGCAAAAGGTGTTCCTACTGGCGCGATTTACGCCATTATCGAACGCACAGATTGCCAAACAACTGGGTGTATCTGTAAAGACGGTAGAGTATCGGATGCACCAGGCCATGATGCTCTGCTCGCAAAGGGTTGAACGATGAGCACCCCGTTTTCCGAAGAACCGGGGTCTCCATCGGATCGTAGCGAAAGCGAGGCAGCTACCTGGCTCGTACGCCTGAATGCACGGACGGTCGATACTACCGAGCTCGAGGCGTTCTTTGCCTGGCGCCGCAGCCCCGCCAATGCAGAGGCCTATGACCGACTGGAGGCACAATGGCGGGAAAGTCGGCGACTGGCAGACGATCCAGATATTCAGTCTGCCATTCGCGTCGCTCTGGAACCTGGACCAACAAGGTCCAGGCGGCTGATCCCTATAGCGCTCGCCGCAGGCATTGTGTCGCTGCTCGCGACCATGGCCTTCCTCTACCTTTCACGGGAAGCGGTCTTCGAAACCGACATCGGCGAGCAGAGGCTCGTCCAACTCGACGATGGCAGCAGGGTCCATCTGGATACTGGCACCAGGGTCCGCATCAGCAACGCGAACAGGCGTGCTCTGATGCTCGACCGCGGCAGAGCATTATTTGATGTCGCCCGAGATCCGTCCCGCCCGTTCACCGTAACCGCCGATGGCACGGAAATTCTGGCCCTGGGCACCCGTTTCGAGGTCGAACAAACTGCCTCGGGTGTGTCCGTTGCCTTGCTGGAGGGGCATGTTCGTGTGCAGAAGGCAGTTTCCGGGACTGAGAATGCCACTCTGGACCTCTATCCAGGGCAGTCGGTGACAATAGGCCCAGCAGGTCCAAGCAAGGTGCTTCCTGCCAACCTGGACGTTGTAACCGCCTGGACCGAGGGACGCCTCGAGTTCAATGAGACCCTTCTTCGCGAGGCCATTGTCCAGGTCAATCGCTACAGCCGCATGAAACTTCGGATCAGTACAAACCGCTGGGAAAACGAACGTGTCACCGGCAGCTTTGCCGTGGGCGACACCGCAGCCTTCGTGGATGCCGTCACCGCACTTTATCCTCTTGTGCCGGTCAAGCGGCCCGATGGCACGCTGGAGTTGCAGGAGCGATAGCTTGCCATTCGGGAAAATATTGGCGACGCTTTAGGGTGACCCCCCTTCCGGATCGTTAAATACTGAGAGGGGGTCATCAGCAAAACCGCGAACTCCCTGTAACAACGATATGGGAGGCCCTGCACATGACATGCCGACGAGCATCAATAACAGCAATATGGCGAATAATGGCGCCGGCCTTGTTGGCGAGCAGTGCCCTTACAGTTCTTGCAACCGCTCCGCTGCACGCAAAGACCCAAGCCGAAGTCTTCCAGTTCGACATCCCTGCCGGCTCGCTGGATCAGTGCCTCCGCCGCTATATTGCACAGACTGGCCGACAGCTGCTGTATCCCTCCGCACTTGTTTCGGCACGCCAGGTGCGCGGCATAAAGGGCGAAATGGATGCAGATCGGGCGCTGCAGCTGCTGCTCGCGGGTCAACCCATCTCATACCGCAAACGCGGTCGCAACGTCATCATCCTGCTGGCTGCCAAGCCGCCCGCTCCCAGCACCCCTTCGGTTCGCAAGCCGCGGGAAGCGACACGGGCAAAACCGGCCGCATCCCTGCCTCCAGCACCCGTCCAAGCCGATGAGCTGCAAGAGCTGCCCATCGTTGTAACGGGAAGCAACATCCGGTCATCCGGAGCAGGGGTTTCGCCACTGATCGAATTGTCCGCAGAGGATATCGAAAGGACAGGCAGTGGCACGATCGGAGAAGCGCTGGCTCTGCTACCGCAGAATTTTGGTGGGACTGGCAACGAGGATACCAGCCTGACCGGCAGTGATCGGACAATCAACAATCTGGGATTGGGTGCAAGCGTCAACCTGCGCGGCCTCGGCTCCGATGCGACCTTGACCCTGGTGAACGGCCGCAGAGTAGCTGGCTCAGGTGGCCGCGGCGACTTCACGGATCTTTCGACCATCCCCCTTGGTGCGGTGGAAAAGATAGAGGTGCTCCCCGATGGCGCCTCAGCCCTTTACGGTTCGGACGCTGTGGGTGGGGTGGTCAATCTGCTGCTCCGGCGAGACTATGACGGGGCGGAAACCCGGTACCGGATCGGAAGCGTGACGCGTGGGGCCAGCCAGGATGTCCAGTTCGGCCAGCTCATCGGCACACGCTGGGACACGGGTCATGTGCTTGCAGCCTATGAGTTTCAGCGTCGCGAGGCCCTGAACGCAGCATCGCGCGCCTATACACGGTCGGCCGACCTGCGGTCTCTGGGTGGCAATGACTATCGGCTGTTCTTCGCCTCGCCTGGGACCATTGTGGTGCTTGACCCCGTCCGGCGAACATTTGTCCCGGCCTTTGCCATTCCAGCCGGTCAGAACGGCATCGGGCTGTCGCCAGCAAGCCTGACCCCAGGCCAGAACCTCTCGAGTCCCCGCGAGCAGGTCGACCTGCTTCCTCAGCAAACCCGTCACAGCGTCTACATTACAGGCGAGCAGAAGCTGACCAATGGGGTGACAGCCTATGCCGAGGGTCGATACACCCAACGCGCCTTTCGTCACCTCGCCCAGCCATCGCTGACAGTCATGTCCGTCACACGGGCGAACCCTTTCTTCGTCTCGCCGAACGGAACGTCGGTCACGAACATTGCCTATCTCTTCGACAAGGATCTTGGCCCCCTTGAGACGCGCGGAAATGTCGAAGCCTGGTCGATGACCGGCGGTATCCGCGCCGAACTCGGCGGCGACTGGCAGCTTGACGGGTTTGTGTCACTGGCGCAGCAGAGCGACTATCGCCGCAATGACAATATCCTCAACGCGACCGCATTGAACGAGGCGCTCGGCACCACCCCCGACGATCCGCTGACATCATTCAGCACTGCGCGTGATGGCTTCTTCAATCCTTTCGGACAGGGGCGCAGCAACACGGCTGCCGTGCTCGACTTCATTGGGAGCGGCTTTATCGAGGAGCGTTTTGAAAACGGCCTGTTCAATGGGAGCATCACGGCTGACGGAACCCTGTTTGATGGTCCGGGCGGTGCCATCAAGATTGCGCTGGGCGTTCAGGCGCGGCGCGAAGACTTCTCTCGCGACACGCTCAGCTTTATTTCCGGGAGATCGCCGGCTCCGGGCACACCCGTCGATGCTGATCGTTGGGTTGCGTCGGCATTTGCCGAGATTGCCGCGCCCATTGTTGGGCCCGACAATGCCGCACCGGGTGTCGAGCGGCTCAACCTATCTGCAGCCGTCCGGGCGGAGCACTATTCGGATTTTGGGACAACGATCAATCCGAAGCTTGGCCTCTCGTGGCAGCCATTCGCCGGCCTTCTCCTCCGCGCGAGCGCTGGCACCTCATTCCGTGCCCCCGCTCTGCTGGAGGTGCGCGATGCCTTCCGCATATCCAATACCCAGCTGCCAGCCATAGGTGGCGGGAACCGACAGGTCATCTCGCTTGGGGGAGGCAATGCAGATCTTGAACCTGAATCTGCACGATCGCTGACCATCAGCGCCACGGTGGCGCCACCACGCGTGCCAGGCCTGTCGCTCGAGGCGAACTATTTTCAGACGCAGTTTCGAGACCGCATCGGTCAGCCTGCGAACGAAAACATCCTCCAGGCACTTACCAATCCCATTTTTGCTCCCTTTGTGACCTTTATCGATCCGGTCGCCAATCCTGAAGACAGGGCAAGGGTGATCGCCCTGATAGGCAACCCGAACTCGACCATCCAGCCGACGATCAATCCTACGGTCTTCAGCGCCATCGTCGACGGACGGTTCGTCAATTCGGCGCGTGTGGACATCCGCGGGTTCGACCTCGCGGCCCGCTACCGGGTCAGCATTGGCGAGCACCGACTTGCCTTCAGTGCCAGCGCATCCATTCTGGTCGATTTCAAGGACCAGATCACGCCACTATCCCCGCTGATCGAAAGAGTTGGCACCCTCGGCAATCCGGTTGATTTCCGGCTCCGGGCGACAGCGGACTGGTCTTGGCACGAGTTGGGCGTCAACCTGGCCCTGAACCATGTCGGCCCCTATACCGACAATATCAGCCTTCCTTCGCGCCCGATCAGCGCATGGACGAGCATCGATCTCCAGGTGAGACTGTCCTCGGCAGACAAAACAGGCCTGGCAAGGGGTCTCAGCGCAGCTCTGACGATACAGAACCTCTTTGACCGCGACCCACCCTTTGTCGATCGGTCGCTAGGCTTCGGCTACGATCCAGCAAATGCCGATGTGCTTGGCAGGTTCATCGCCCTCCAGATCAAGAAGCAGTGGTAGTCGCGCGCCGAGCCTAGCCATCTTCCCATTTCGATGAAGGACAAGCCATGCGTGTTTCATGGATTGCTGCGCTGTGCCTGCTGTCGGCATGTCCGGCAGCCACCAAGCCCTATCAGATCGAAGATATGCTCAAGCTGCAAAGCTATGGCAAAGCCCTGTTATCGCCTGACGGCCAATGGGCCGTAGTCGAGCGCTTCAGGCCTTACGACAGCGCTGCCGCCTATGACTTCGATGTCTTCAACAAGCGAATGCTGGGTCAGATATGGAAAGTGGATTTGAATGGCGGAAAGCCACCAGAACTCCAGTTCGAGCAGGATCCTGATGCTGGCTACTGGACGGGCAGCCTGTCTCCCGACGGGCAGCACCTGACGGTGTTCCGGCTGGAAACGGCCAAATTGTCTCTTGGCATCGTACGCACCGCCGATCGATCGGTCCAATGGCTCGATATCAATCCAGTCGCTGCGTTGCTCAATCCGGTGCCCATCTGGCGCGGAAACAACCGGCTGATCGTCCTCGCCAGCGAGGCAGACGAAATTGCCTACCCTCTCGATTCGGGCAACAGATTGCAGCGCAGGCTTCCCGTCCTGTGGCAGCACACAGCGTCCGGCCAGATCCCGGGCATGACCTTGACTACCAGCAAATCCATAAACCCGTCGGGCCATCGCTCCCAGCGCCAAGTAATTGAGATCGACCTTGCGAACCATGGCCAGCGCCTCCTCGCCAGGGGCCAGATCGTCGATCTGGCGGTTTCAACCAATGGAAACTGGCTGGCCTTGCTCAAGGAAACGTCAGATGCAGCGCCGGCCCCAACAGGACTGATTTCCCCCAATGCGCGTCCAAGGCACCACCGCGTCCAGCTGATATCGCTTACAGACGGCCAAGTGATGCAACCCTGTCCAACATGCGATATCCAACCCGGCCTCTTGGCATGGTCGGACCGGAGTTCCTCGCTGGTCGTCTCCGTCCGTTCCGCGCAGTCGCCCCAAGGCCAGTTCATGCGCATCGATCCGGACAAAGGCTTGGTCGTTGCGCTCACCGATAAGCAGAGTCAGCCTTGGGTTGCAGACAATGACAGCGGGGCAAGGATCGTTCGCGCCGGGTGGCACCAGGGAATACCTTGGATGCTGCTCAGAGCAAAGGACGGCCAACCGATTTGGTCCAAACCAGGCGATGCCGGGGTGCCGAAGGAAACGCTGCCATGTCCCGCTCTGCAAATCGCGAGCAATGGACGCGCGTTTCTGGTGCCCTGTTCTTCGGGGCTGTGGCAAATATTCCCTGCCGGCAAGCCCGAACAGCTGATCGGTGGTGCAACGCGCCTTGACCAGCCTTTCGAAGAGACGTTCGATGCAGGCATAACCGAGCGCTACCGAGCCATTGTACCAGCCAGCGATCGCAGCTTCTGGGTGCCAAAGACACAGGAAGCAGCAGCCATCACGCCAAATGGCAGAAGGGTATTAACGGCAAAACTGCCTTTTCAGACAACCCGCCTGCTCCTTTTCTCTGCCAAAAGCGGCAAGGGGTTGGCGGTTTCCAGAACCGGTAGCGGGGCCAGCCAATTGTGGCGCATAGGCACGAACAGGGCACCGGAGCTGCTCGACACGATCAACGGTCATCTCGAAAACGTCGAGCCCCCTCAGGCCATGGCATTGCCATCGCAGGTCCCGGATCTCGTCGACTGGCTCCTGTTGCCTGTACATTCAAGGCCTGGCGAACGTGTTCCAATGGTGGTCATGCCCTATCCGGGCGCACAATATGCGAAGGTCAGCGGACCGCCGATCACGCCTGATTCCCTAGTCAGCGTCACAAATCCGCTTCTGGCACTGCAGTTGGGCTATGCTGTCCTTCTGCCTAGCCTGCGCCATGACCGTTCTTCTGCTGAGCCAGCCCAAGGATTGGTTGAACAGATCGAGGCGGCGACCGATCGCGCAGTTGCGTCCGGTCGCATCGACAGTGACCGGATAGCCGTCTTCGGTCACAGCTTCGGAGGCTATACCGCGTTACTGACCGCCAGCCGAAGCAAGCGCTTCCAGGCCTTCATTGCTGCGGCTGCCGTGCCCGATCTCTTTCTGCAACATGGATCGTTGCTGCCCTATGACATTGTGGGCCTTGAACAGGGCTATCCGCTGGGCAGCGCCTATGGATGGGCGGAGCTTGGTCAGGCGGGCCTGCGAGCCGCGCCGTGGCACCAGCCCGACAGGTACATCCGTAACAGCCCCTATTTCTCGCTGCACCACATCGCCTCGCCAGTCCTTCTGATCCACGGTGATCTTGACCCTGTCTCGCTGCAAAGTGCGGAAAGGATGTTTTCAGGGCTTTACCGCGAGGGAAAGGACGTCTCGCTGCTTCGCTTCTGGGGTGAAGGGCATGTCATCCGCAGCCCCGCCAACATTCGGGCCATGTGGCAGCATATCGACCAATGGCTTGCCGATAAGCTCATGAACAACTGGCATGCCTCCCCGCACAGCATGGAAAAGCGGCGAGCAGACCCGCTCAGCGTCGATACGGACAAAGGCCCTCGGGCAATTGAGCCCGGATCATCTGGCAATCTTTGACGCGCGCACGAGATCGGCAAGCACAAATTTCCGGCGTCAAATTCAGCTACTCTGCCAGCAGCAAAGACAAGACGATAATGCCCCCTCGGGCAGTGGCAAGCAAATCATCAACAATGGATTGAAGACCCCTGGCTTGCGCTTTCGGTCAAACGGCAGCGATTGCATGGTATCATAGTTCGAGATCAGTGATGTCACCGCGTTCCAGAAATCGAGAGGGATCCCGGTTGGCTCCCTATTCGCCATTTCAAATGAGGACGGTCTTGACCCAAGACCACCTTTCCACAGTTTTTCGATCGACAGCCGAAAAAGGCGTCGTCTATCGCATCACGATAGCTTAGACTGGCTCCAAGCGAAACGAAAGCCGGAGGCATACACATGAACGATCAGCCCGAAGAGCACTTGATCACCCTTACGGCGGATATCGTTGCCGCACATGTCGCAAATAACAACGTTGCCTTGGCTGATATTCCCAATCTTATTGGAAGCGTCCATGCCGCGCTGGCGGGATTGTCGACATCAGAGGCGCCGGCACCAGTCGCGGAACGACCACAGCCCGCTGTGTCGATCCGGTCCTCGGTCAAAAACGACTATCTCGTGTGTCTCGAGGATGGCAAGAAGATGAAGATGCTCAAGCGACACCTCGCCGTGCAGTACAACATGACACCGGACGAGTACCGTGAACGTTGGGGTCTGCCTAAAGATTATCCCATGGTCGCCCCGGCCTATGCAGCAAAACGCCGTGAACTAGCCAAGACGATTGGTCTCGGCCGCAGCCCAAATGCAGGACGAGGTCGAAAGAAAGCCTGAGCGCACCATAGCATGGGGCAACCCCCGCCATGTATTCCGGCAAGAACGCGCTCAGGAAGCCTTTGGCTTGAGATTCGATCGCACAGGCTGTGTGACTTGCCGGACCATCTTCGGAGCCTTCTCTTCCAACCAGTTTTCCGCGAACGTATCTCGCTTCCGGACATGCTCCGCCAAGTCACGGCAAAGCCGTGTGATTCCGCCAATGATGGTGCGTGATTGCAGATAAACGATATCCGGACCCAGATCTTCGTTGAGGTCGCGCAGAGCAAGCAGGACAATATGCATCAGCTTATTGTCTGCACAGCGTTCGGCAAATTCGACAGAACCCATCGGCACCACAGCTAGTAATGCCACTGGATCGCAGTTCACCACTTCGGCAAACCGCTTCAGACGATCATATGTGATCTTACCTTGGCCAGCCTCGAGATGCTCATATGATCGCAATGGCATACCCATCGCGCGAGCGACCTCGGATGTGCGAAGGCGTCGGGCCTTGCGTATCTTGCGCAGTGCCTCAGCTACAAGAGCATTCTCGGGCAAGCTGTCTTCCGATTTTTCTTCCA
>Ga0209278_1000676_pt1 | contig 24312 bp, 20 predicted proteins | sample JI81BgreenDNA_FD_187504 | JGI IMG/M metagenome (GOLD analysis project Ga0209278, IMG submission 187504) | Wastewater effluent complex algal communities from Wisconsin, to seasonally profile nutrient transformation and Carbon sequestration -... | ecosystem: Engineered > WWTP > Effluent > Algae... | reverse complement strand
CATGCCAAGCGGCGGATGATGAACGACGGCCCGGTGCGATTGTTCGCGCAGAAGCTGAAGCCCGGCGGCGAATTCCGCTTCGGCACCGATCATGCGGTCTATCTGCGCCACGCGCTGATGGTGATGCAGCGCCACACCGACCTGTTCGAATGGGTGGTGGAGAAGCCGTCCGACTGGCAGGTGCGCCCCTCCGGCTGGCCCGAGACGCGCTACGAACACAAGGCGCGCACGGTCTATGGGCACGAGGTGTGGTATTTCCGGTTCCGGCGGAAATGATACAATTGCCTAGAGAGAAAAGTTCATTTTCTTTAATGATTTAGGCGCGGCTTGAGTCCCGGCCTCCGCGCGGACAGGGGCAGAGAGTGTTCTCATTCTTGTCGCTCAGGGGGTCGATCCTGTCGACGCCGGCCTCCATGCGCCATTCCAACACCAATCCGCGCGTAGCAGCGAATTGATAAGCAACTGTCATCATGATGGAAAAGTGGCGCACCCGACAGGATTCGAACCTGTGACCTCTGCCTTCGGAGGGCTTCCAGATTCCATAAATATATGGAATCATTTGGATTTTCCTTATCGTCGTTTTGTGAACTTTGACGGATTTCCGCGCTTTTTGATGGAACCTTTCAGGCGTTCTGTGAACTCATGTGCACCGGAATTGCCGGTACTCGATTATGTATCTCAATTGGCCACCACTGGGTAGCGTCATTTATCTACAGGCTGCAGCTCAGCAGGTCGATTTGCGTTCGGCACCCGCAATTCCAGCGGGAAAGCCTGGTCAGCCACGATCCTGTGAAACAACAACCGCACAGCATCAGAAGTCGACAGGCCCATCGCGCTCAGCGCTTCTATTGCCTGCGCTTTCAGTTCAGCATCCAATCGGACATGCAGCATCGAAGTGTGGGTTGCCATCTCGGTCTCCTGATCACGTATCTATAGCCGATACTGCTCGATTGCGGAACAGGGAGCCGTCGCGTCCGGGCGTAGCATCCTCGTTCGCGAAGCGCTGATCGCCTCAAGCAATCTGCAAGGCCAATGCCTGAAGATCACTGTGGTCAGCGTGGGTGTAGACCCGATCCTGTGTCTCAGCGGTCATGGCCAGAAATGCATCGACCTGGTGGCTGTGCATCCCCATGTTCCGCAGCTCTGTGACCCTCGTGTGGCGTAGCGTGTGCGGGGTGACATCCTTGAAGCCGCATCGCTCCACCGTGGCACGAAAGCCCTTCACGACCGAATTGACGCGTCGCGTGTGGTCGAGCTTCTGGTGGAACACGAACTCGGGGACCTTCTCGTAGGCTTCGTATCGCTGCAACAGATAGGCTCGCAGCGGCGGCGCCATCGGCGTTACCGCGCGCGGCTTGTGGTCGACGATCAGTTCACCGCGATCGGGCAGGCGGTAGTCAATCACGTTGCGGTCGAAATCGATGTTCGACCAACGCAGGTCCATGATCGCACCGCTGCGCGCGCCGGTGTAGTAGGCGATCATCAGAAACAGCTGGAGTGGCTCGGCAGCGCGATACTCCTTGGCTGCCTCGGCGAACAGCTGATCGAACTCGTGCCGCTTCAGCCAGCGCTTCCGCGGTGCTCCGTCGCGAGGAAGCTTCGGGAACACGATGGCGTGCACCTTGTGGTTGACTGCCGCCGCTTTGACGGCAGCCCTGAGGTCGCTCAACTCACGGCGGATTGTCGCGCGAGATCGACCGGGCTTCTTGGCGCTCCGGACGTTGGCTTTCTCGTAGTCCAGCACGGCGTCAGGCGTAATCGCGTCGAGACACGCATCCTTCCAGAACTCGAGAATGTGCTGCATCGACGAGAAAAACCTGTCTCCACGACCAGTTTTCGAAAGCCGGGCGTGGTGGGCATCGAGAACATCGGCAATCTTCACCCGGTAGGGCGGCAAAGCCCGGCTGCTCTTCGATAGGCGCCGATCCCTCAGGAATTCCTCGAGGACCTCCTGCGCTTCTTCGCTGTCTCGAGTGTTTGTTGATACGTCCTTCTGCTGGCCAGTGGCGGGGTCGATGTAGCGGACGTAGAAATTGGGCTTACCGCTCCGGCGGACGAGTCTGGGGCCGATGGATTGTCTTGGCACGGCGGCACCTCGAAGGTCTCACAAAATTCGACTATAGCATCCGATGGCAACAAGATCAGGCCACCTGCACGAACGTAGCGCAGCATGCGCGCCTTGATCATGCGACGAATTCGTCCTTCTGGCCATCCTGACTGCTCTGCCAGTTCTTTGGGGCTCAACATGCTTTTGCCTGATGGTGGCTTTCTTGTCGTAGACATGATGCAGATCCAACCTCCGTCATCGAAGCGTGGGTGTTGGTTCTGGTTTATTGCGACGAAGGACGAGCTGGAAGCTTTCGCTCAAACGCGTGCTGAGTTTTGGCAGCTTTCTGCGACCTCTGGGGCCTTTTGGCGTTCGGATCCCACCTTCGCCGCTCTGAGTGGTCATGAATCCAGACCCAGGTGGTGTTGAATTTCGACCCGGGTGGTTATGAATTTCGACCCAGGTGGCATCGAATACATGACCGGGTGGTGTCAAAAATCAGACCACCCACCACCGAATCGGCCACCTCAATGTGCCAATCGCTTGTAACCTGTGGCAGATTCGAGATGTTCGACCGGTGTGCCGATCTTAGCGGTTTGGTCTGGCCCGATAGGAACTGCTTCCCAATCTCGGCGGGCTCAGTGCAGGGCAAAACTTTTGCGTCAATCGGTTTGGTGCAAAATGTTTGACTCGCGCGGCGGAATATCGTACGCCCTTTTGCATGAAGCGGTTTGATGCACAAGAATCTTCCACACTTGCTGAACTGGCCTCGATTTCGGCCGGCTACCCTTTTCGTGGAAAGATCGATGCGCTGCCCGAAGGGGATGTGGCTGTCATCCAGATGCGCAACGCCGATCCTGACGCGGGGATTGATTGGGAATCACTATCGCATGTCGAACTGCCGCGAGCATCTGAGAAGTCGTATCTCCGGGCTGGCGATATCATCCTGTCGACACGGGGTGGGCGCAACTTCCCCTACTTGATCGCGGAATGCAGCCGGCCTGCTGTTTGTTCGCCGCACTTCTTCGTCATTCGCGTTCATGCAGGCGAGATTTTGCCCGAGTTTTTGGCCTGGCAGATGCGTCAGAAGCCCTGCCAGGATCACTTCGCGATCGGTGCAACCGGTTCCTACATCCTGAATCTGACTCGTGACGTGGTGAGCGGTTTGCCTGTGGTGGTGCCGCCGCCGGAAGCGCAGCAATTGATTGTGGAAATAGACGCTGCCGCCAAGGCCGAGCGCGCACTGCTGACCCAACTTATCGACAACAGGGCCAATGAGATGGCGGCAATTGCCCGGCAGCTGCTCGCCCCTGCCGTTCAGAATTCAGAACAGAGAGTATCATGAACGATCAGATCGCACAGGACGAAGTGAACAAGGCCGTCTGGGCCGCCTGCGACACCTTTCGCGGGACGGTCTCAGCCGATGTCTACAAGGACTACGTCCTCACCATGTTGTTTCTCAAGTACCTGTCGGACGTGTGGCAGGACCACTACGATGAGTACAAGAAGCAATATGGCGACACGCCCGAGCTGATCTCAGAGCTGATGACGAACGAACGGTTCGTCCTTCCCGATTCCGCCAACTTCACCACCCTCTACAAAGCGCGTCACGAACCGGGCAACGGTGAGCGGATCGACATGGCGCTGCACGCCATCGAAGAGGCGAATGTCGGCAAGCTTCGCGACGTGTTCCAGGACATCAGCTTCAATTCCAACAAGCTGGGCGAAGAGAAGCAGAAGAATGATATCCTGCGCCATCTGCTGGAGGACTTCTCGCGTCCCGAGTTGAATATGCGCCCCTCGCGCATCGGCAACCTCGACGTGATCGGCAACGCCTACGAATTCCTGATCAAGAACTTCGCCGCCGACGCAGGCCGAAAGGCGGGCGAATTCTACACCCCGCCCGAAGTGTCCGAACTGATGGCCGAAATCATGGACATGGCCGAGGGCGAGGAAGCTTGCGATCCCACCTGCGGTTCCGGGTCGCTTCTGATGAAGTGCGGTCGCCGCGTGCAGGCCAAGTTCGGCGGGTCGAAGCGGTATGCACTCTATGGGCAGGAATCGATCGGCAGCACTTGGGCGCTCGCCAAGATGAACATGTTCCTCCACGGTGAGGACAATCATCGCATCGAATGGGGCGATACCATCCGTAACCCGAAGTTGCTCGATGGCGAGGACAGGCTCAAGCACTTCGATGTTGTTGTCGCCAACCCGCCTTTCAGCCTCGACAAGTGGGGTGTCGACACTGCGGAGAACGACCGTTTCGGCCGCTTCCGTCGTGGCCTGCCCCCGAAGACGAAGGGGGACTACGCCTTCATCCTCCATATGATCGAGACGATGAAGCCGAGGACCGGGCGCATGGCGGTAGTTGCGCCGCATGGAGTGCTGTTTCGGGGATCCAGCGAGGGATCGATCCGGCAAAAGCTGATCGAGGAAAACCTGCTCGAAGCTGTGATAGGCCTGCCTGAAAAGCTGTTCTACGGCACCGGCATCCCCGCCTGCATCCTGATCTTCCGCAAGACAAAGGCGGACGACAAGGTGCTGTTCATCGATGCGAGCCGCGAGTTCAAGGCAGGCAAAAACCAGAACCAGCTCACGACCGGACCGGGTGGCCACCTCGAAAAGATCGTCGAGACCTACCGCAAGCGCGAAAGTGTGCCGAAGTACGCTTATCTCGCGACCCCGGAGGAGCTGGCCGAAAACGACTACAACCTCAACATCCCGCGCTATGTCGATACCTTCGAGGAAGAGGAGGAGATCGACCTTGTCGCCGTCCGCGCCGAGCGGTTGAAGCTCAAGGCCCAACTCGCTGCGCTGGAAGACAAGATGGACGGCTACCTCAGGGAGCTTGGCTACTGATGGCGGGCGAGATCATCCAATACCAGACGGAGGACGGTGTCACCGTCATTCGCCTTCAGGCGAGGGATGGCAACGTCTGGCTTAGCCAAGCGGACATGGCCGAGCTGTTCCAGGCGACCAAGCAGAATATCAGCCTGCATATCCGCAACATCCTTGCCGACGGCGAGCAGGATGCCGATTCAGTGATCAAGGAATACTTGACAACTGCCGCCGATGGGAAGGCGTACCGCACCCTGCACTACAACCTGCCAATGATCATGGCTGTCGGTTTTCGGGTACGGTCAGCAAGAGGCATTCAGTTCCGGCGCTGGGCAGCCGAGCAGCTGAGCGAATATCTGGTCAAGGGCTTCGTCATGGATGACGAGCGCCTGAAGGAGCCGGACAACGACTATTTCGAAGAGCTGCTCGCCCGCATCCGCGACATTCGTGCGTCGGAAAAGCTGTTCTACAAGAAGGTGCTCGATATCTACGCCACCGCCGTGGACTATGATCCGAAGGCGGAAACGAGCCAGCAGTTCTTCCAGACGGTGCAGAACAAGATGCATCATGCCGCCCACGGCCAGACGGCGGCGGAAACCAAACTGGCCCGCGCAGATGCCGCCAAGCCGATGATGGGGCTGACCAGCTGGCCCGGCGAGAAGCGGGGGCGCATGCCCACCAAGCAGGATGCGCAGATCGCCAAGAACTACCTGCAGGATGAGGAAATGGAGACGCTGAACCGCATCACCGTCGCCTTCCTGGAATTTGCCGAGGCGATGGCGAAGAACCGCAAGCCGATGCACATGGCTGACTGGATCGCCAAGCTGGACGACTTCCTCAAGCTGGGCGATCACCCGTTGCTCGATGGCGCGGGCCGGGTTTCCGCCAAACAGGCCCAGCGCCATGTCGATGCCGAATATGAACGCTGGCACAGCCGCGCGATCAATGCGCCGAGCGCGGTTGAGCAGCATTTCATCGAGGCCACTGCCAAGGTAAAAAAGCTCGCCGCTGACAAGCCCGCTAAGGGCAAGGGCGGTGCGAAGTGACACCGGAAGGTTGGCGTTCCAGCAAGATTGGCAAGATTGCCGAAGGGATCACGAGTGGGTCTCGCGGTTGGGCGGCGTACTATGCGGATTCCGGTTCGCCCTTCATCCGCATCACCAACCTTCGTCGAACCTCCATCTTTCCTGACTACGGCCCAATGAAATATGTGGCGCTGCCAGACGGCAGCAATGAAGGCCGTCGGACGGAACTGCGCCAGGGCGACATTCTCGTTTCGATCACTGCTGATTTGGGGGTCATCGGCTACATCGAATCGCGGCCAGAAACCCCGAGCTACATAAGTCAGCATATAGCGCGAGTGCGGATCAAGAGTGGCGCAGCCGACCCTCGGTTTATTGCCTACCAGTTGGCTGCTCCCCGACACGCCCAGATCATTGAAAGACTGAATGACGCAGGAGCCAAAGCTGGCCTCAACTTACCTACCATCGCATCGATCCCGGTCTTGCTTCCATCATTGGCCGAGCAACGGCTTATTGCGGAAACGTTGCACACCTGGGACCGTGCCATTGAGACGGTCGAAGCGCTGATCGCCAATGCCCGCGCGCAGAAGCGGGCGCTGATGCAGCAGCTGCTCGATGGAAAGCACCGGCTGCCGGGGTTCAGTGGAGAGTGGCAGCGTAAGCCGATCAACGAAATCGCTACCCGCATCACGCGTCGTAACGATGGCACGGACCTGCCAGTCCTGACAATTTCCTCTACGTCCGGTTTCGTCAGGCAGGACGAGAAATACAGCCGCTTCATGGCTGGCAAGAGCGTCGATACCTACATCATGCTGAACGAGGGCGAATTCGCGTACAACAAGGGCAATTCCAAGACCTACGAGTTCGGCTGTATCTTCGACCTTGAGGGGTACGCACGTGCACTCGTTCCGCACGTGTATGTCTGCTTCAAGCTCAAAAAGGGTTACAGCCACCGCTTCTATAAGGCGTTGTTCGAAGCTGACTATCTCGCACCGCAACTGGGACAACTCGTCAACACCGGCGTGCGCAACAATGGCTTGTTGAACATCAAACCCAGCGAGTTTCTCGGCACGAAGGTCCCGGTCCCACCCATCGATGAGCAAGACGCAATCGCAGCCGTTATGGAAGCGGCATCGCGCACTGTGATCGAGCACGAAGCCCAACTCACCGCCCTCCGCCAGGAAAAGGCCGCGCTGATGCAGCAACTGCTCACCGGCAAACGGCGGGTCAAACTTCCTGAAGGCGAGGTGGCCTGATGCTTAGCCGGTTCGCCAAGCTCATGCTCACCGGGACTTCGCTTGCCCCGATTGCGCTCGTTTATGCGTGGGTGCTGTACTCAGATGGTAAGGACAAAGCCGCTCTGGGCCTTGTGGGCCTGGCGCTCACGCTCGTTGTCGTGATGATTGCCCTACTCGCATATTGCCGGAAGCATCTAGAGCGATCGAAGTTCAAAGTGACATCGATTGAAGCAGCGGATCGCGAATACATTACCTTCATTCTGCTTTATCTTTCACCACTGTTCACGGCGCAGTTTGGAGATTTGAACTGGCACATTCTTGTGCCAACCATGATCGTCTTCGTACTCGTCATCAGCACCGGCTACGGATATCATTTCAATCCGCTCCTCGGGATTTTAGGTTGGCATTTCTACAAAGTCGGGACGGAGGAAGGTGTCACTTACGTCTTGATCACGAAGAAGGAACTTCGCTCCGCGAAGCAGTGTCTGACGGTCGGACAACTCACCGAATACATCGTCATCGATATAGAGGAAGGGGGCGGTTGCGCATGAATCTCCTTGCACTGTGCCGTGATGCCAATGGCATTACAATCAAACGTATTCCCATGGATGGGGCACTACAAAACCCTGTGATGCAGATTTTTGCTGATCAGGAAGCGGCTTTCCGGGCCGGTCGACCGAACGAGGTTGCGTTTGATGGAGACTGGAATCCTGACGACGATGAGATACTGGTTCTCAACGCAACGGCGGAAGCTAATGCCATGGTTGCGGCAGCGTCCGGCAATGTGTTGGCATTGCCCACGATTAATGCTGCTAACTTCGGGGCCGAAAGCATCAAAGCTTTGTTTGTGGGCGTGAACGTTGGAGGTGGGGCGCGCCTGCTCGTTCAGCGCTTCACGGCCGCGCAAATTCTCGGTCGCAACGTCCTCGCCGTGATCGCAAACAACAATCAGTTCAGCAGGATCACCGATCCAGCCTTCAATTTGGCGACTTCACTCACATGCATCATTGAAGGCGGGCAGATTAAGTTCGAGAGCTATCACAAGCTCCGGGCCGTTTTTGACGTGGTCGAGTTTTTCGCGGCGGCGACGGACGACGATATCGATGACTTCGCGGGACACGCTTCAATCGCCATTGCTGATGTTCCCGCCCTTAAGGAACTTGTCACTCAGACCGAACGCAAGCTGATCCACAAGCTGGCGAGCAGCGGCGTTCTAGATGCGCATACGCCACAGCAGATTCAGGCAAGGGCCAACGCGACCGGTCTCGCTGTGAATCTCGTCAACGGACAGATCGTGTTTCCGGCCGACAAAGCCGAAATTCGTCGTCTCCTTCGCTTTCTCGATGACAGCCTCTACCAAGCACCGCTCAGCGGGTTGCGCTACGTTACCAACTCCAAGCGCGCGATCTGAGTTGCTGTCGTGGTGACCCCGAACACCTCTGAGCTTTACAGCTCGCACATTCCGGCCCTCGCCACGCTGGTATCCTTAGGCTGGGATTACCTCCCTCCCGAGTCTTGTCTCGCGTCGCGCGGCAGCAACCAGGGGGTGGTGCTGCGCGATGTACTGGTTGAGCAATTGCGGCGACGCACGTTCGACTACAAGGGGCGGACCTACCCGCTTTCGACGAACGCCATCGACCAGATCGTTCGCGAGCTCACTTCGCCGGCGCTGAACGAGGGGCTCATCACCGCAAACGAAAAGCTCTACAACGCCATCACGCTCGGCATCACCGTCACCGAATTCGTCGATGGGAAGAAGCATAGCGTCACCGTTCCGATCATTGATTGGACCCGCCCGCAGGCAAACAGCTTCGTCGTCAGCGATGAGATGGAGGTGCTCGCCGTGCCGGGCACGCACACGCGGCGACCCGACATTGTGGGTTTCGTCAACGGCATCCCGCTGTTGGTGATCGAGGCCAAACGGCCCGACAGCGGCAATCCCAATAAGTCGATGGTGGACGAAGGGATCAGCCAGACGATCCGCAACCAAGGTCAGGATGAGATCCCGCACCTGTTTGCATATGCGCACCTGCTCCTGTCGATCGGCATGACCGACGGTCGATATGGCACCACCAAAACACCGCGTAAATTCTGGGCGCAATGGCGGGAGGAGGAGTTCTCCGAGGACCATTTCCGCCAGATCAAGAACGCCGCAAAGGAAATCGATCCGCGCGCTGCGATCCTGAAAAACCACCTGCGAGAGGTGCGCGATCACTTTCGGCAATTGTGGAGCGACGAGCAGGCCGTGACCGCGCAGGATCGCCTGCTCATCGGGCTCTGCACACCCGAGCGCCTGCTGGAATTCGTGCGATCATACGTCCTGTTTGACCGCAAGGTGGACAAGATCGTCGCACGCCATCAGCAGTTTTTCGGCATCCGGGCGCTGCTCAGCCAGATCAGCCGTGTAAAGCCTGATGGAGCACGCGAGGGCGGCGTGATCTGGCACACCACCGGCTCGGGCAAGAGCTTCACAATGGTGATGCTTTGCAAGGCGTTGCTGCTACACGACAAGCTGAAGGCCTGCCGCCTAGTGGTGGTAACTGACCGGCGCGATCTTGAGAAGCAGCTGGCAGGCAACTTCCTAACCGGCGGAGCCTTCGGTTCCGACATTGGCTCGAAGGACGCTGGGAAAGCCAAAGCACAGTCAGGCCGCGATCTCGCGAAGCGCATCGGTAAGGGCGCCGAGCGGATCATCTTCACCATCATCAACAAGTTTGGCAGCGCAGCGCGACATCCAGAGTGTCGAAACGACAGCGCAGATATGATCGTGCTGGTCGATGAAGGCCACCGAAGCCAGGGCGGCGAGAACCACGAAAGAATGCGCAAAGCCCTGCCAAACGCCGCCTATGTCGCGTTCACCGGCACACCGCTGCTCAAGGATGACAAGACGGCCAACAAGTTTGGTCGGATCGTTCACGCCTATACCATGAAGGATGCCGTCTCGGACGGCACGGTGACACCGCTGCTATACGAAGAGCGCAAGCCAATCCTCGATGTTAACGAACGGGCGATCGACAATTGGTTCGAGAAGGTCACCGCTGGCCTGTCCGATGAGCAGAAGGGCGATCTCAAGAAAAAGTTCGGAACGAAGGGCGCGGTGTATGGCTCGGGCGACCGGATCAACCTGCTCGCGCTTGATATCGCCACCCACTTCAAGGAGAATTTCAAGGATCTTGATCTTGGCCTGAAGGGCCAATTGGCGACCGATTCCAAGCGCTCAGCTATCCGTTACAAGAAAGCGCTGGATGCCACCGGTCTCGTCAGCAGCGCGATCGTCATCTCCCCCCCAGACACGCGCGAAGGCCATTCGGAGGTGGACGAGGCAGAATTGCCGGAAGTTCTCCAATGGTGGAAGGAAAATGTGCATGGCGACGCGGAGGATTACGAGCGGCAGGTGATCGAGGACTTCTCGACCGAGGGTCGACCCGATATCCTCATCGTAGTCGACAAGTTGCTCACCGGGTTTGATGAACCGCGCAACGCCGTCCTGTACATCGACAAGAAGCTCGAACAGCACAATCTTATCCAGGCCATCGCCCGAGTGAACCGGCTGCATGAGCAGAAAAAGTACGGTTTGCTCATCGATTATCGGGGCATTCTGAAGGCCCTGGATACCGCGCTCACCGAATACCAAGACCTAGCGAAACGAACGCAAGGCGGCTTCGATCTCGACGACATTGACGAACTCTATGCCGATGTCAGCACCGAGTATAAGCGATTGCCTGGCCTCCACGCCAACCTTTGGGCAATTTTCAAGCCGGTCAAGAATAGCGCCGACATCGAGCAGTACCGACAGCTACTTGTGCCGCAGACTCGCGAGAGCGAGGACGGGATACCGATCGATCTGAACCAGAAGATCAGAGAGGATTTCTACGAGGCCCTGACAGCATACGGCATGTGCCTGAAGATCGCTCTCGGCTCGCGCTCGTTCTTCGAAGACACGTCGATCACCGAGGGACAGATTGCAGGCTACAAACGCGACCTGAAGTTCTTCTCGAATCTGCGGAAGATCGTGAAGCAGGACGCGCAGGAAACCGTCGATTACAGCGCGTACGAGGATCAGATCAGGAGGCTGGTCGATCGCTACGTCGTGGGTGAAGATGTAGAGAACGTGGACGGCGTATTGATCGTAAACGAGCTTGGCAATCAGCCGGCTGCTGAAACCTGGTCGCCTGAGAAAACACGCAACGAAACCGATATCATCCGGTCCAGGGTCCGCAAGACGATCGAACAAGCACTGGCCGACGATCCCTATGCCCAGCTGTTCTTCTCCGACCTTCTCAAGCGGGCCATTGCCGAAGCATCTGCGCTTTTCGATCACCCCTATAAGCAATACACCCTGTTCAAGGATTTAGAGGAAAAGCTCGCGGTTAGATCAATAGACGGTCTACCCAAACGCCTCGAAGGACACCGCCATGCGAGCGCCTACTTCGGCATTATCCGGATGGAGGTGGGGGACGCCGCCGCGGAAGAGCAAACCGAGTTCATCTCCGCGGCACTGGATATGGAGAAGTTCGTTGAAAACGCTATTGCCGAGAACTCTCTGAACCCCACAAACATCGAGGCGGCCATACGCAAATCTTTGTTGCCGCGTCTCTTCGGGCTGACCGGCCTGGATAAGGCTAAAGTTATCACCGAGAAGGTCGTTGAGGTCACTCGTGTCGGTCTTGCTCGTGGCAATGGCACAAGGGCATGATCATCCGATACGGCGATGAAGAGATGTCGTGCCTAGTTCGCCGAAGCGCCGCGGTAACCGGGCGCGTCCGCATTCATGTATATCCTGATGGCAAAGTAGAGATTGAAGCCCCTGAAGGCAAAGAGCCCGATCAGATAAGAGCAGCAGCACAACGACGGGCAAGATGGATATTCCAACACCGTCATGCGGCGCTTGCCGCACAACGAATGTCGCGGCCACGTGCGTATGTCAGCGGGGAAACGCACTTCTATCTTGGCCGACGGCACAAGCTTATTGTGAAACAGACCAAAGCTCGGCCACCAGGGGTCAAGCTCCTGCGCGGAAAGCTCGAGGTCTCGGTTCCTGTTGCTGATCCGGCGGGCGTGAGGCGTAGGCTCGACACCTGGTATAGTGACAGGGCAACCGAGTATCTGAGCAAACGATTGTCCGAAATCGCTGGAAGCTTGAACTGGCTAAGTGGCAAACCGCCCCTGAAGCTCAAGCGTATGAAAACGCAATGGGGTAGCTGCTCGCCGGATGGCGTAATCTACCTAAACCCAGCCCTCATTAAGGCGCCGCGCCACTGCATCGAATATGTCGTTGTTCACGAGCTTTGCCATCTGGCGGAGCACAACCATAGCAAAGCGTTCTACGAGTTGCTCACCAGGTCCATGCGAGGATGGGAAACAGCGAAGCGGGAGTTGGACGGGTTGGCAGAACTGTTACTGGCCGAATGATCTTCCTTGGCTACCAGGCGAGATGGTTCGCTCCGAACGGAACGAACCGGAGCTTCATTGCACGTTCTCTGCCGCGAGCAGTTCGCGATCATCCAGCCACCACTCGGAATCCTCGCCACAGCCGGGGCATTGCTGTGTTCGATTGGCGATTTTCGAGACCCGCACCCGCTTGGGCCAAATTGCCGCATAGTCCGCCGGGTCGATCCACCTGTTCACATGTCCACATGTGCAGCTGTGAACAATAAAGACCCCCTCCTGTGCCGCCTCGCTTGCCAGCATCGAGGAGCGCCGGAAATCCAGCCAGGCTGTCAGTTCGTCGACGCCCATGATCCGGCCTATATCCGGGCTGTTGTTCGCTAGCTCGTACCCGTCGCGCATAAGCCGCTGACCCCACCGCAATTCCGCCATCAGGCTTTGGCTGCGCGTCTGGGCTGTCTCGAGAATGGCAAGCCGGGGCAACCGGCCGATCGCGAACAATCGAGCTATATGCCGATGGACAATTTGGGAATCCGGGTTGAGTTTCTGCGATTTTCGGAAATGCCGCCGCAATCGACGCTCGATTTCGCAGCTCTGCCCGACATAGAACGGGATGCCGTTGAACGGACCGTCTGCAAACTGGAAGCCGGGTTCACCAGGATCGAGAAGGGCATAGACGACGTAGGGCGCGCCGTCCGCCTCGTGCCGTGCCTGGCGCTGCAAGGCCTTGAGGCGCTTTTCGATATCGATGGGATAGAGAGGCATGTCGATCTCCTTTGCTGGTTTCGACACCCCCCTCCCTCTCCACTTTTGTATTGCCCGGCGTCCACCATAGGCTTGGCATCGATTGGATATCGGATCGGGCGTTACTCCCAAGCTCGGCGATCGCCCCGGTCTATGCGGATCCTCAGGCCGGTCGGTAGCGTCCATTGCGGCGCGCTCCCGTGAAGCGGATCAAGCCCATATCGGTGAGCGCTGCGATGTCCCGTCGCGCAGTTTTCGCACTGACCTTCCAGTGGCCACAAATGTCCGCCGCGCGGCACCGATGGCCCGCTGCGACTCGGCCGAGAAACCAGCGCTGCCGCTCGTTCATCTCGCCAGTTATTGGGTCATTTATAGGGTCAGTTTTAGGGTCATTTATCCGGTCATTTTGACGCCGATCCTGCCGTGGCGGCTGCGTATCGGGCGTTTTTGATGATCGGCGAGCAGCTTGTTGGTCCCCTCCATGCCGATCATGGCCCGCCCCCTGAGAGCTTTCGATAAGCCCGATCACAAACGCTCTGATGACTGGTGAGCTCGTCAAAAGGCGCAGAAAGAAGACAGTATCGGGACCGTGCTGTCCCGAGAGCCAGTGCTTGACGGTCCGCTCGCTGGCGTCAGTCAGCTTCATCACTTGCTTGACCGCACGGTGCGTTCCGCCGTGCTCTCGCTCCAATAGTTGAGCGATGGTCTGGGCATAGATCTGTCGTCCTGCCAGCACCCCCTCCCACTTCGGCAACTTCCTGCCCTTTTTCGGCAACATCTTCCGCTCCTCTCCGGCCTACACTGGTGAAAGTGCGGGGATGGCGGAGTGTCCGTGGTTCGCGCTGCAGCGGTTGGTCGCCCTGGCCACGGCAGCATGGTCATCGAAAGGGCGGAAATTGAAGGACTGGGGCTACGACGACAGTGACGGTAGGGAACAGGCGCTGCGGCTCGTGCGCGCGGCCGAATATGTTCGCATGTCGACTGACCACCAGAAATACTCGACTGAGAACCAGGCCGATGCGATCCGGCACTATGCCGCCGCACGCGGGATCGAGATCGTTCGTACCTATGCTGATGCCGGCAAGAGCGGGCTCAAGATCGAAGGGCGCGACGCACTCAAACAGTTGATCGACGACGTTCAGAGTGGCGCTGCCGATTACACAATGGTTCTGGTCTACGACATCAGCCGCTGGGGCCGGTTCCAGGACGCCGACGAAAGCGCCTATTACGAGTACATTTGCAAGCGCGCCGGGATCGCGGTGCAATACTGCGCGGAGCAGTTCGAAAATGACGGGAGCCCGGTCTCGACCATCGTGAAGGGCGTCAAACGGGCGATGGCCGGGGAGTACAGCAGGGAGCTGTCGACCAAGGTCTTTGCCGGACAGGGTCGCCTAATCGAGAAGGGCTACCGCCAAGGCGGACCTGCCGGGTTCGGGCTTCGCCGGACCTTGATCGATGAAACAGGCACGACAAAGGGCGTGCTCACGCAAGGCGAACACAAGAGCATCCAGACCGATCGGGTGATTTTGACGCCGGGCCCGGATGAGGAAATCGCCGTCGTTCGCAGCGTCTACGCCGCTTTCGTCCATGACGGGCTGAGCGAGCGCGAAATCGCCGATGACCTTAACAGCAGGGGCATTGTCACCGACTTGGGGCGGCCCTGGACGCGCGGGACGGTCCACCAGCTCCTCATCAACGGCAAGTATGTCGGCGACAATGTGTGGAACCGGCAGTCGTTCAAGCTGAAGAAGAAGCGGGTCCGCAACGACCCTGAGATGTGGATTCGCAGCCCCGGTGCGTTCGAAGCCATCGTCGAGCGCGACCTGTTCGATGCGGCGCAGGCGCTCATCGGCGCACGGTCCTTCAGGCTATCTGATGCCGAAATGATCGACGCGCTGCGCACGGTTTATGAAAGCAAGGGCCTGCTTTCAGGAATCATCATCGATGAATGTGAGGGCCTGCCCTCCAGCAGCGCCTATTCGTCGCGGTTTGGCAGCTTGCTGCGGGCCTACAGCCTGGTCGGCTATTCGCCGGATCGCGACTATCGCTACCTCGCGGTCAATCGCGCGCTGCGCCGACTGCACCCGGACATTCTTCGCGAGGTCCTCGAAGGCCTGAAAGCGCAGGGCAGTGAAGCATGGCAGGATCTGGAGACTGACCGGGTCATCGTGAACGATGAGTTCAGCCTGTCCGTCGTCATCGTCCGTTGCACGCCCACGCCGACGGGTCTGCTGCGCTGGAAGATCCGCTTCGACACCTCCAAGATGCCCGACATCACCCTGGTGGTCCGCATGGACGCCAGCAACCGGCAGCCCTTCGACTACTATCTCTTCCCGAGGCTGGATGTTGCGGCCGAACGTGTGCGGCTAGCCGAGGACAACGACCTGCTGCTCGATGCCTACCGCTTCGACGACCTCGATTTCTTCTACGAGATCGCCGCGCCAGTCAGCGTCGCGGAGGCTGCCTGATGACCGTTACCCGTCCCCAGACCATCGAGATGATCCCGATTTCGCGGATAACCGTCCTCAACCCCCGAGCGCGCAACAAGCGCCAGCACCGCGAGATCGTGAACAACATCGAGACCATCGGCCTCAAACGTCCGATCACGGTCAGCAAGCACGATGGTCCGGGCGGCACCCGCTACGATCTGGTCTGCGGAGAGGGGCGGCTCGAAGCATTTCAGATGCTCGGCCAGACCGAGATACCGGCGGTGGTGATCGAAGCCAGCGAGAGCGAATGCCTCGTCATGAGCCTGGTGGAAAACATTGCCCGCCGGGTCCAGCGTCCGATCGACGTCATGAACGAGATCGGTGCCCTGCGGAAACGCGGCTACACCGAAGCTGAGATCTCCCGCAAAATCGGCATCACCAGTGGGTGGGTCAGCATGATCGTGACCCTGCTCGAGCGCGGCGAGGAAAGGCTGCTGTCAGCCGTCGAGACGGGGCTGATCCCGATCAGCCTTGCGATGGAGATATCGCGCGCCGAAAGCGAAGAGGCTCAAAACCTGCTGCTGGAGGCCTATGAGACCGGCAAGCTGAGAGGGAAAAAGCTGGCTTCGGTCCGCCGGCTCCTCGACCTCCGCATGCGTGGGCGTAGCAAGTCCATTACGGCGGGGAAGTTTGGGCGGAAGGGCACCACGCGCAAGCTGACCGCCAGCGACCTGATGCAAGTCTATCAGCGCGAAGCCGAGAAGCAGCGCCTGCTCGTGAAGAAATCGGATTTCACCCAGACCCGCCTTCTCTTCATCGTCGAGGCGATCAAAGATTTGCTGACCGACGATGGATTTCTGACTCTGCTCAGGGCGGAAGGGCTCGAGACGATGCCCCGGGCGCTCGCCATGCGGATCGCGGGCGAAGTCGATGACTGACTGGCCATCAGCAGAGCGCCCGCCCGCAGATCCCGGCGCCGACAATCGTGTCCGGCTCGGCTTCGAGCGCCAGTCGGTAACTGTGCGCATCGACCAGATCGTGCCCCTGAAAACGTTGCGCGAGGGCGTTCGGGAAAGCCGCAAATATGCCCAGATCGTGAGCTCGATCAAAGCGATCGGCTTGGTCGAAGCTCCTGCCGTCATCCCCAACCCGAAAAATCTAGAGCAATACTTCCTTCTCGACGGCCATTTGCGCATCGAGGTGCTCAAGCAGCTCGGCATCGAAACGGTCGAATGCCTCGTCGCCAACGATGATGAGACCTACACCTACAACAAACGCGTCAATCGCCTGCCGCCGATCCAGGAGCACCGGATGATCGTGCGCGCCATCGAGCGCGGTGTCACCGAGGCCGTGATCGCCGACGCGCTCGGCCTAGAGGTTGGATCGATCCGCGCGCGGTTCCGCCTTCTCGATGGTATCTGCGAGGAGACAGCGGACATGCTAAAGGACACCAACTGTTCGATGAGGGTGTTCGACCTGCTGCGCCGCATGTCACCGATGCGCCAGATCGAGGCGGCGGACCTTATGATCGGCCAGAACAATAACTCGCTGATCTTCGCACGCGCGCTCCTCGCGGCTACACCGGAAGATCAGCTGGCAGCGCCAGCCAAAAAGGCACGGAAGAATGATCTCGCGGGCCCGACTAGCCAGCAGATTTCCCGGATGGAACGTGAGCTTGCGACCCTCCAAACTCAGGTGAAATCGGTCGAGGACAGCTACGGCATCGACAATCTCCACCTCACCTTCGCACGGGGGTACGTGGCGAAGCTGCTTGGCAACGCCCGGGTTGTTCGCTGGCTGTCGAACCACCGGCAGGAATATCTGTCGGAATTTCAGCGGATCGCGGAGATCGAGACGATCGGGTCAATGACGGCGCCTTCACCGCAGGAATGAGATTATGGAGACCTGCCGTTGGCTTGCGTGCTGATCAATCGCACATTTCCCTCTAATCACGTTCGTCACAGTTGGACTGGCGATCGCCCCAAACAACACAAAGAGTTCAATCGGCTCGGTGGCCAGACCTGGGACAAAGCCGTCGTTCCTAAACGGCATGCCGAATGACTGGGATTGCCAGAAGCGGACACGAGCCTGCTCGGGAGCGTTGATTGCGCCTATTCAAGTTTCGCTTCCTGAGACCCGACATGCAGGAACCGACCCCTTAGCCGCCCCGAGTAGGCCAATTCCAAGACGCAAGCCGATCACGCACCAACATTGGGAAATTGTATAGCAGTGCCAACAATGCCCCAATGCGGGCGCTTTATGCGGTCATAATGACCATTCGCCTTGCTCCTGTAGCTCTCATCCCTGCAATCGTCCTGACCGCCTGCGGTAGCGAACCCGCTGCGCCTGCAAAGCCCCCGGTGCATAGCGAGGCGATCGCCCATGAGACCGAACTTGTTCGCCTGAAGCTCACGCCGGAAGCGCAGAAGCGGCTTGGGATTGTCACTGAGCGGATCGGGACGGGCACCGCATCGGCCATACGCATGACCAGTGGCGAAATCGTCATCCCGGCAGGCGTCGGCGGCGCGCCGATCAACTCTGCCAGCAACCTGCAACAACTCGCCGCGCAGCAAGTGGCCGCCGATGGTGAACTTGCGCGGGCGCGGGCGCAGCTTGCCTTGGCGCGCGTCGCCTATGATCGTGCCTCGGCTCTGGTTGATGAGGAAGCGGGCAGCATTCGCGCGCGTGACGAGGCGACGGCGGCGCTCGGTGCGGCCAAGGCTGCTGCCGATGCAGCTGCAGCCCAGCGCCGCCTGCTCGGGCCAGCGGTGGCGAGCCTTGGCAACCAGCGCTACGTCTGGGTGCGGGTGCCGGTGTTCGGGAGCGATCTTGCCGGGCTTCAGCAAGGCCAGTCGGCGCTGGTCTCGCCGCTGGGACAGGACGGCGCGAAACGATCGGCGCGGCCGGTCGATGCGCCGCCATCGGCGAACGCGGTGGCGGGCACTGTCGATCTCTATTTCGCGCTCGACAATCGTGACCGGGCTTACCGCGTCGGCCAGCGGGTCAGCGTCGCGCTGCCGCTCGCTGGTGGGCGAAGCGAAGGGCTGTCCGTGCCGACCTCCGCGATCCTGCGCGACATCTATGGCGGCGAATGGGTCTATGCCAAGACAGAGGCCGACACCTATGTCCGCCAGCGGATCGAGGTTGCTGCAACCGAAGGTGGCCGCGCGATTCTGTCGCGGGGCCTGCGTCCCGGCACGCTGGTGGTCACGGCAGGCGCTGCCGAACTGTTCGGCACCGAGTTCGGGGTCGCGCACTGATGCTCGCATGGCTGGTTCGATCCGCGCTCAAACAGCGCGTGCTGGTGCTCGCCATGGCGGCGCTGCTGGTGGTGCTCGGCCTGCGTGCCTCTGCCGATGTGCCGCTGGATGTGTTCCCCGAGTTCGCTCCGCCTATCGTCGAGATCCAGACCGAAGCGCCAGGCCTGTCGACCGAGGAGGTCGAAAGCCTGATCACCGTGCCCATCGAGACTGCGGTCAACGGCGTGCCCGATCTGGCAACCCTGCGCTCGAAGTCGGTGCTGGGGCTGTCCTCCGTGACGATCCTGTTCGAGCGCGGCACAGATGTGATCCGCGCCCGCCAGCTGGTGCAGGAGCGGGTGGCGCAGGTGCAGGCGCGACTGCCTGCCGCTGCCCGCCCACCGGTGATGCTGCCGCCGCTGTCGTCCACGAGCCGGGCGATGAAGATCGGCATCTCCTCCAAGAAGCTCGATCAGATGGAACTATCCGAGCTTGTGCGCTGGACGATCCGGCCCAAGCTGATGTCGGTGCCGGGCGTCGCGAATGTCGCCGTCTGGGGCTATCGCGATCGGCAGTTGCAGGTGCTGGCCGATCCCGACCGGCTGCAAGCTTCGGGCGTCACCCTAGCCGAGCTGCGCGCGGCGACCGGCGATGCGGTGCTGGTCGGCGGCGGCGGCTTCGTCGATACGCCCAACCAGCGGCTGCCGGTTCAGCAGGCGGGTGCGATCCAGACCGCCGAGGATCTTTCCCGCACGGTCATCAAGATCGCGGGCGATGCGCCGGTGCGGGTGGGGGATGTCGCGCGGGTGACCGATGGCTTTGCCGCTCCCATTGGCAATGCGATCATCGACGACGGCCCCGGCATCATGCTGATCGTCGAGAAGCAGCCCACCGGCAATACGCTCCAGCTGACCCGCGATGTCGAGGCAGCCGTCGAAGAGCTGCGGCCCGGCCTCAAGGACGTGAAGATCGACACCACGATCTTCCGCCCGGCAACCTTCATCGAGAAGTCGATCGACAACCTGACCCGCGCGCTGATGATCGGCTGCCTGCTGGTAGCGATCGTGCTGTTCGCCTTTACCCGTGACTGGCGGCAAGCGACGATCAGCCTTGTCGCGATCCCGCTGTCACTGCTGGCGGCGGGCCTCGTGCTGCTGTGGAGCGGGGCGACGATCAACACGATGGTGATCGCCGGTCTGGTTATCGCGCTTGGCGAGGTGGTCGATGATGCGATCATCGATGTCGAGAACATCGCTCGCCGTCTCCGCCTGAACCGTGAGGCGGGCAATCCGCGCTCGGCCTTTGCCGTGGTGCTATCAGCCTCGCTCGAAGTGCGCACGGCGGTGGTCTTCGCCTCGCTGATCGTCATGCTGGTGTTCCTGCCGATCTTCTTCCTTGGCGGGGTGGCGGGGACGTTCTTCCGGCCCCTCGCCATTGCCTATGTGCTGGCGATTGCCGCCTCGCTGCTGGTCGCGCTGGTGGTGACGCCTGCGATGTGCCTGATGCTGCTCCCCAATGCGCCGATGAAGGAGCATCGCGACACGCGCTTTGTCGCCTCGCTCAAGCAGCGCTATCTCGGCGTCCTGCCCCGGCTGATCGACCGGCCTCGCCTTGCCATGGGCATCGTCGCGGGCGGTCTGCTGCTTTCCGGCGTGGGCTATCTGGGATTCAAGGACCAGTTCCTGCCCGACTTCCGCGAGACCGACTTCCTGATGCACTTCGTCGAGAAGCCGGGCGTCGGGATCGATGCGATGGACCGCATCACCATTCGCGCCTCCAAGGAGCTGCGTGCAATCCCCGGTGTGCGCAACTTCGGTGCGCATATCGGGCGTGCCGAGGCTGCCGACGAAGTGGTGGGTCCGAACTTCACCGAGCTGTGGATCAGCCTTGACGACGAAGCCGACTACGACGCCAGCGTCGCCCGCATCAAGGAAGTGGTCGAAGGCTATCCCGGCCTTTACCGCGACGTGCTCACCTATCTGCGCGAACGCATCAAGGAAGTGCTCTCGGGCGCAGGCGCGACCGTGGTGGTGCGGATCTACGGCCCCGACCAGGACGAGCTGCGCGCCGCAGCCGAGCGGGTGCGCGGCAAGGTCGCCAGCATCCCCGGCGTCACCGATCTCAAGGTCGAACAGCAGGTGCTCGTGCCGCAGATCCAGATTCGCCCGCGTGCGGCCGATCTGGTCACGCTTGGCCTCACGCCGGGCGAGGTGCGGCGGCAGGCGCAGACTCTCGTGGCGGGCGAGAAGCTGGGCGAGATCTACCGCGACCAGAAGGCTTTCGATGTTGCCTTGTGGGGCGAACCTGAAATCCGCGGCGACCAGCACGCGCTTGCCGACCTGATGATCCAGACTCCGGTCGGCGCGCCCATCCGCCTGCGCGATGTCGCCGATGTGGTCATCGTGCCCGCGCCCAACGAGATCAAGCGCGAGGACGGCCAGCGCCGTCTCGATGTGACGCTCAACATCGCCAGCGATGCCGATCTTGGTGCCGTGGCGCGCGGGGTCGAGGCGGCGGTGCGCGAGGTGCCCTTTGCCACCGGCTACCACCCCGAGATCCTCGGCGAATATGCCGCGCTGAAAGAGTCGCGTTCGCGGCTCTGGACGGTGGGCCTTGCCTGCCTGTTCGGCATCCTGCTGCTCGTCTGGCTCGAGTTCCGCTCCGCCCGGATCACCGCGCTGGTGGGCCTCAGCCTGCCCTTTGCACTGGTTGGCGGGGTGATCGGGGTTGCGTTAACCGGCGGCGTGCTATCTCTTGGATCGCTGGTCGGCTTTGTCACCGTGATCGGGATTTCGGCGCGTAACGGGATCATGCTGCTCTCGCACTACGATCACCTGCGGCGGTTCGAGGGCGAGGCGTTCGGCCCGGCCCTGATCCTGCGCGGTGCGCAGGAACGTCTGGTGCCGATCCTGATGACCGCACTGTGCGCAGGACTTGCGCTGGTGCCGCTGGTGATCGCGGGCGACAAGCCGGGTCACGAGATCGAGCATCCCATGGCGATCGTTATCTTGGGCGGGCTCATTTCATCGACGGTGCTCAACCTGTTCCTGATGCCCACACTCTATGGGCGGTTCGGCAAGGACCGTCCCGCGCCCGAGCCCGAACTGACGGAGGCGGCAGCATGAAGCGGTTTGTTGCCCTCGCGGCGCTGCTGCTGACCGCCTGCGCTACCCCGTCGCCGCCCACAGCGACAGCGATCAATCCGGCCATCGCCGGAGGGCCGTTTGACAGCCTGCCGGTCGCCTCGATTGCGCCTGTGCCCGATGATTGGTGGCGGCTCTATGATGATCCAGTGCTCGATCGGCTTGTCGAAGCCAGCCTTGCGGCCAACGCCGATCTCCGTGTGGCCTATGCCAATCTTGATGCGGCGCGCGCGACGCTGCGTCAGGCGCAAGCCGCCCGGCTGCCCCAGACCACCATCGAGAGCAGTCTTGGCATCGACAATCCCGCCAATCAGCCGAGTGCCTCGGGTAATGTGCCGACCACCGACTATGATCTGGCGGTGACGGCAAGCTGGGATGCAGACCTGTTCGGACGGCTCCGTTCAGGTGCTCTGGCCTCCCGCGCGGATGCCGAGGCGCAGGCCGCTGCGCTTGATGGGGTAAAGGTCGCGGTCGTCGCCGATACGGTTCTGGCTTATGTCGATCTGTGCGGCGCAACCCGCAGCCTTGCCGTCGTGCAAGAACAGGTCGTGCTTCAGGACCGCGCGCTGACCATCACGCGTAGCCAGCTGGCAGCAGGCGAGGTCTCCCCGCTGGAAGTGTCGCAGGCCGCCAACCTTGTCGCTGCGAGCAGGGCGACCATCGCACCGCTGGAAGCAGCGCAGGCCAATGCGCGCTATCGCCTCGCCACGCTCGCAGGACGCCCGGCGGGAGAAGCTCGCACCAACCCCGTGACCTGCGCCGCGCCGCCGAAACTGCGCACCGCGGCTCCGGTCGGCGATGGAACCGCGCTGCTGCTGCGCCGCCCGGATATTCGCGAAGCCGAACGCCGCCTTGCTGCCGCCACTGCGCGGATCGGTGTTGCCCGTGCCGATCTCTACCCCCGCATCAACCTTGGCGGGGCGCTGGGCCTGCTGAGCGGGGGGCTTGTTGCAACGGGCTCGCCGCTGGTGAGCTGGGCCTTCCCCAATCAGGCCCCGGCCCGCGCACGTATCGAACAGGCTGAAGCGAACGAACGGGCCGCGCTGGCCGGATGGGATATGGCGGTCCTCCGGGCGCTGCGCGATGTCGAGACGGCGCTTGCGGCCTATGATGGCGAAGTGCGCCGGAACCGGGCGCTCACCGAGGCGCGCGACGAAGGACGCCTCTATGCCCGCCGCGCCGAGGCGCGCGTCCGGCTTGGCGATGCGGCACCGCTGCTACGGATCGACGCCGACCGCACGCTGGCACAGGCCGAGCTTTCGCTTGCGCAATCCGAACTCGCCGTTGCGCAGGCGCAGGTGGCGCTTTTCCGCGCACTTGGCGGTGGCTGGCGCAGCGGCGGTGAACCGCTAGAATGATCGCATGAGAATTCTGATCGTCGAGGACGACGCTGATACCAACCAGTTCATCGCCCGCGGCCTCGCCGAACTGGGCCATCAGGTGGTGACCAGCGGCGACGGGCGCGACGGGCTGTTCCATGCGACCGATGGTGGCTTCGATGCCATGGTGGTCGACCGGATGCTGCCCGGGCTGGATGGCCTCGCGCTGGTCAAGGCCCTGCGCGCTGCCGGAAACATGACCCCTGTGCTGATGCTCACTGCCGTGAGCGGGATTGCCGACCGGGTCGAAGGGCTCGAAGGCGGGGCGGATGATTATCTGGTGAAGCCCTTTGCCTTTACCGAGCTGGCGGCCCGCCTCCATGCGCTCGGGCGTCGGCCTTCGGCAGCAGCAGAGCCTGCGCGCCTGACGGCAGGTGACATCGTGCTCGATCTGCACCGCCGCACCGTCATCCGGGCAGGCCGCAAGATTGCGCTCCAGCCCCGCGAGTTCACTCTTCTGGCCGAACTGATGCGCAATCCTGGCCGGATCATGACCCGCACCATGCTGCTCGAACGGGTGTGGGATTTCGACTTCGACCCCAAGACCAATATCGTCGAGACCCATCTCAGCCGGTTGCGCTCCAAACTCAACGCCGGGTTCGACAGCGACCCGATCGAGACCGTGCGCGGCGCGGGCTATCTCATCAGGGACGGCGGATGAAGCGCTGGTGGCGCGGTACGTTCGGCCTCGTGGCGGCAGTGGCCTTGGGCTTTGCGCTGGCGACGCTCGTGATCGGCGTGGTCGTTTTCGAATCGACACACGAGGCGCTTGAGCTTCAGCTTGATCACCGCATTGCCATCGAAACGCAGGCATTGATCGATGAAGGGCAGGACGGGCATGAGGG
>Ga0209278_1000673_pt1 | contig 24333 bp, 23 predicted proteins | sample JI81BgreenDNA_FD_187504 | JGI IMG/M metagenome (GOLD analysis project Ga0209278, IMG submission 187504) | Wastewater effluent complex algal communities from Wisconsin, to seasonally profile nutrient transformation and Carbon sequestration -... | ecosystem: Engineered > WWTP > Effluent > Algae... | reverse complement strand
CCAACCAGCAAACCGAAGATCTGCGGGGGCGCTTTGAACGTCGGGGCGACCTGGAACGTGTGGCGCCCGGGCAGTTCCAGGAATCGTCGAACGGGCAGCGCGTGTTTTTCATCGACAAGGACACCGCCGACGGCACGGTGGGGCGCAATGTCTTCATCTCCAGCCGGGAAGACGATGGTACTCAAACCATCACCTCGGCCCGCGCCGGACGCATTGAATGGGTGGGCAACCAGCAGATGCTGTTGCTGGAAAACGGCCAACGGCTGGAATGGTCGGCCGGCGGCCAGGACCTGAAAGTCAGTGAATTTGGCGAGTATTCCACCGTCATCACAAGGGCGTCCGGTCTGGGCAGCAGCGAACCGGGCTTGAAGGCGCGTCCCACCTGGCGGTTGATCAGCGAGCCCACCCGCGCACACCTGGCTGAGCTGGGCTGGCGGGTCGGCATGGCCTTGACGGCATTCAACTTCGTGCTCATAGCGCTGGCCACCACCACCGGCAACCCGCGGGCCGGGCGCGGCGGCAACCTGTTTTTCACCCTGTTCGCTTTCGTTTTTTATTACAACCTGCTCAACCTGGGTCAGAGCTGGATGGCCTCGGGCCTGGTGGGTCTGTGGCCCTTCATGCTGGGCCTGCACGGCGGTGTGGGCACGCTCGCACTGCTGTGGCTGGCCAAACGGCACCACAACTTCAGCCTGCGCAGCTGGCTGCGATCGCGGCGCGACGGGCAGACGGCACCTGCCATGGAGGCCGCATGAGGACCATCCGCCGCCTCATTTATGGCGAAGTGTTCGTGGCCGTGGGATTTGTCTTGCTGGCCTTCCTGGCGCTGTTCTTCTTTTTTGATGTGGTCGATGAACTGCCGGATCTGGGCCGAAGCTCGCCGCTGGACCCGACGCAGGTCTACCGTCTGCCGCAGGCGCTGCTCTATGTGCTGCTGCTGACGCCCAGCCGCCTGTACGAGTTGTTGCCCATTGCGGTGCTCATTGGCTCGGTGTGGGTGCTCGCGCGGCTGGCCCAGAGCTCGGAATACACCATCTTGCGCACCAGCGGCCTGGGGCCCTGGCGGGCGCTGCGCAGCCTGCTCGGCTTGGGCAGCATTTTTGTGTTGCTGACCTTTGCCCTGGGCGACTACATCGCGCCGCTGGCCGACCGCACCGGTCAATTGCTCAAGGCTCGTTATCAGGGGCACATCAGCGTCGGTCAGACCGGCGCCTGGCTCAAGGAGCGGCAGGCGCAGAGCCAGTTTTCGGTCAATGTGGGGGCGCTCACGCCGCAGGGCGGTCTTGAACAGGTGCGGATCTACGAGTTCGACCAGCAGGGTTTTGTGCTCTCCACCGTGAACGCACAGCGTGGCCAGATCGAGGCCGACGCCTCATGGACGCTCTACAACGTGCAGCGCAGCGTGTTCGACACCGCCAGCCCCGCGTCGGCGCGGGTCGTGCACAGCCAACTGCAAAACTGGCGCTGGCCCAGCGGCATCACCACCGAAATGGTTTCCGCCGCGCTGCTCAAGCCAGAGCGCATGCGAACGACCGACCTCTATGCCTACATTGGCCATCTGGAAGCCAATGGCCAGACCGCGCAGCGCTATCAAATCGAGTTCTGGCGCAAGGTGTTTTATCCCCTGTCGTGCCTGGTCATGGTGGTGCTGGCACTGCCCTTTGCCTACCTGCACTTCCGCTCTGGCGGTATCACCGGCTACGTGTTCGGTGGCGTCATGGCCGGCATCAGCTTCTTTCTGCTCAACAACGTGTTTGGCTATATCGGCAACCTCCAGCAGTGGCAGCCCTGGCTGGCAGCCGCGTCGCCAGCCCTGATCTACTCTCTCATTTCGCTGGCGGCCTTTGGCTGGCTGGTTCTTCGCAGGTGATGCCTATGCTCGGTGTGATTGTGTTTGCCCATGGATCGCGCGATCCGCTGTGGCGCCGCCCGGTCGAGGCGGTGGCCCGGCAAATCGCGCAGACCAACCCCGAAACCCGGGTGGAAAACGCCTACCTGGAACTGTGTGACCCCGATCTGCCCACCGCGGCGGCGCGGCTGGTGCAGGCCGGCGTGCGGCGGGTGCGGGTGCTGCCCCTTTTTTTTGGCATGGGCAAACACGCGCGCGAAGACCTGCCGGCGCTGATGGCACAACTGGGCCAGCAACACCCCGACGTGACTTTTGAATTGCTGCCCGCTGCCGGGGAAGACCCGCGCCTGATCGCCCTGCTGGCCCGCATCGCCCTGGAAGACCGCCCATGAACCTGCACCAGTTCCGCTTTGTGCAGCAGGCGGTGCGCCGCAACCTGAACCTGACCGAAGCGGCCAAGGCCCTGCATACCTCGCAACCGGGCGTGTCCAAAGCCATCATCGAGCTGGAGGAAGAACTCGGCATCGAGATCTTTGCCCGCCACGGCAAACGCATCAAGCGGGTGACCGAGCCTGGACAACAGGTGCTCAAAAGCATCGAAATCATCCTGCGCGAGGTCAACAACCTCAAACGCATTGGTGAGCAATATGCCGCGCAGGACAGTGGCACGCTGTCCATTGCCACCACCCACACACAGGCCCGCTATGTGTTGCCCGGCCCGGTGGCCCGGCTGCGCGAGATCTATCCCAAAGTGGGTGTGAGCCTGCACCAGGGCTCGCCCGACCAGGTCGCCCGCATGCTGCTGGACGAGGTGGCCGAGATCGGCATGGCCACCGAATCGCTCGCCACCTATCCCGACCTCATCACCCTGCCCTGCTACGAATGGCAGCATGTGCTGGTGCTGCCCTTCGATCACCCGCTGCTGCAGCGCCCGCACATCACGCTCGAAGACCTGGCGCAGGTGCCCCTGATCACCTACCACCCCAGCTTCACCGGCCGCACCCGCATCGACCAGGCCTTTGCCCTGCGTGAACTGCAGCCCAACGTGGTACTCGAGGCCATTGACGCGGACGTGATCAAAACCTACGTGAAGCTGGGCATGGGCGTGGGCATCGTGGCCGAAATGGCCATGCAGGGCGACAACGCCACCCCTGACCTGGTGGCCCGCCCGGCGGCGCAGCTGTTTGGCCACAACGTGGCGCGCGTGGCCTTCAAGCGCGGCACTTACTTGCGTCAATTCGTGTTGCGATTTGCCGAACTGCTCAGCGACCGCCTCAGCCGCGACCTGATCCAGCGCAGCATGGCCGGTGACGGCCAACATTTCGACATTTGATCCCCGTATGAACACCCTGCCCCACACGCCTGTACCGCCCTCTCGCCTGCCCACCGTCGGCACCACCATCTTCACCGTCATGTCAGCGCTGGCTGCCGAGGTGGGTGCAGTCAACCTGGGCCAGGGCTTCCCCGACTTCGACTGCGACCCGGAACTGGTCAACGCCGTCACCCGCGCCATGCAGGCCGGCCACAACCAGTACCCGCCCATGCCCGGCGTGCCCGCGCTGCGCCAGGCCATGGCGGCCAAAATGCAGGCGCTGTACGGCCTGCGCTGTGATCCGAACACCGAGATCACGGTGACCGCCGGCGCAACCCAGGCCATCCTGACCGCCATCCTCGCCGTGGTGCACCCGGGCGACGAAGTCATCGTGCTCGAACCCTGCTACGACAGCTACGTGCCCAACATCGAGCTGGCCGGCGGCAAGGTGGTGCGCGTACCGCTGGTGCCGGGCAGCTTCCGGCCCGATTTCGACGCGCTGGCCGCCGCCCTCACGCCGCGCACCCGTGCGCTCATCATCAACAGCCCGCACAACCCCAGCGGCCAGGTCTGGAGCGCGCAGGACATGCAGCGGCTCGATGAACTGCTCGCCCCCACCGACGTGCTACTGATCAGCGACGAGGTGTACGAGCACATGGTGTTCGACGGCCAGCAACACCAAAGCGCTGCGCGCTTTCCCGGCCTGGCGGCGCGCGCCTTCATCGTCAGCAGCTTTGGCAAGACCTACCACGTCACCGGCTGGAAGGTGGGCACCGTGGTTGCGCCTGCGCCGCTGAGCGCTGAATTTCGCAAGGTGCACCAGTTCAACGTGTTCACCGTCAACACACCCATGCAGCACGCGCTGGCCGCCTACATGGCCGACCCGGCGCCCTACCTGGAGCTGAGCGCCTTCTACCAGCGCAAGCGCGACCTGTTCCGCGACGGCCTGGCGCGCACCCGCTTTCGCCTGTTGCCCGGCCAGGGCACCTACTTCCAGTGCGTGGGCATCGAAAACCTCGCGGTCGCCGAGCGCGATCTGCCCGAAGCCGAGTTCTGCCAATGGCTCACCCGCGAGATCGGGGTGGCAGCCATTCCCCTGTCAGCCTTCTACGGCAGCGGCTTCGACCAGAAGGTGGTGCGCTTTTGCTTTGCGAAGAAGGACGAGACGCTGCAGGCAGCGCTGGAGCGGCTGGCCCGGCTGTGAGCCCGGTCAGCCGTTGAGCTGGCTCCAGGCCTTGTCGAGCCGCTTGATGCTCACCGGCTGCGGTGTGCGCAATTCCTGCGCGAAGAAGCTCACCCGCAGTTCCTCCAGCAGCCAGCGCAGCTCTTGCAGGCGCGCGTCCTGCACGCCCTTGCGTTCAGCCACCAGGCGCCAGAAGCGCTGGTCCTGCGGGCGCAGTTCGGCAAACTTGGCGGCGTCGCGCGCCGGGTCGCTGCGCAGCTTGTCCAGCCGCAGCTGCACCGCCTTGAGATAGCGCGGGAAGTGCTGCAGCTGCGCATAGGGCGTTGAACTGAGGAAGGTTTTGGGCACCAGACGCTGCAGCTGCTGCTGCACGTCGGTCGCCACATCGGCGGGCGGCTTGCTGTCCTTGAGCTTGCGCTGCGCGGCAGCGAACTCGGTCAGGATGGTGCCGGCCTGGCGCGCGATTTCGTTGGCGATCAGCGTCAGGCGCCCGCGCCCTTCGTCCACCCGCGCCTTGAACGCGGCGGCATCGGTCGGCAGCGGATCGGTCAGAAAGGCCCGGTCAAGCGCCAGGTCGAGGATCTGGTTCTTCAGTTCTTCCAGCGTGCCCCCACCGCCGCTGCTGTCGGTTTTACCCACGGCCATGTACGCCACGCCCATGGCCTGCAGGCCGGGCAGGTTCTTTTCCAGGTACTTGAGCGCATCCTTGATTTGGAGCGCAAACAGGCGGCGCAGACCGGCGCGGTGACGGGTTTGCGCCACTTCGGGCTCGTCGAAAACCTCGATGCGCACCGCATCGCCGTCGTCGATCAGCGCCGGAAAACCGATCAGCGTCTGGCCGCCCTTGCGGATCTCCATCAGCTCGGGCAGTTCGCCGAAGTCCCAGCTGGTGTGGCGCTGTTCGGCGCTGGAGGTCTTGGCCGCCGGTGAGGCTGGCGCGTGGGCCTTATCGGCAGCAGACGCACGGCGGGCAGCATCGACAGGGGGTTTCGGCTGCGATGGCGCGGCGGCGGGCGCTGCAATATCCTGCAGCTTGAGCGAGGCCAGCGCCTGGAAGGCTCCGCGCGCCTTGGAACCCAGCTCGGCCTTGAGCGCGCCCAGGTTGCGCCCCTGCCCCAGCTGGCGGCCGTGTTCGTCCACCACCCGCAGGTGCATGAAGTGGTGCGCCGGCAGCATGTCGACCTTGATGTCGTTGCGCTGCACCGGCAGTTGCGTCGCCTCGCGCACCAGCTTGAGCAGCGCATCCATCAGGTTGCCGCCGGCAAACACCTCGGGCTGGCACAGGGCTTCGGTCATCTTCTCGGCGGTGGCCGGCAGCGGTACCAGGCGCGAACGCGGGCGCTGGTGCAGCGTCTTGAGCAAGGCCTGCACTTTCTCCTTGAGCATGCCGGGCACCAGCCAGTCGCAGCGGTCTTCGCTGACCTGGTTGAGCGCAAAAATCGGCACCGTCACGCTCACCCCGTCGCGCGGATCACCCGGCTCGTGCAGGTAGGTGGCGGCGCAGTCCACGCCCCCCAGGCGGATGGTCCGGGGATAGGCCTGCGTGGTGATGCCGGCGGCCTCGTGCCGCATCAGCTCCTCGCGGGTCAGGAACAGCAGCTTGGGGTTGTCCCGCGAGGCCTCACGATACCAGCGCTCGAAAGTCACACTGCTGCACACTGCCGCAGGGATCTGCTGCTCGTAGAAAGCGTAGATCAGTTCGTCGTCCACCAGCACGTCCTGTCGGCGTGCCTTGTGCTCCAGGTCTTGCACCTCGCGCACGGTGCGCCGGTTGGCGGCCAGAAAACTTAGCTTGCTGTCCCAGGTGTCCTCGTGCAGATGGCCCACCAGGGCTTCGCGGATGAAGATCTCGCGCGCGCCAGCCGGGTCCACCTTGCTGTAATCCACCCGCCGCTGCTGGTAGACCACCAGGCCGTAGAGGGTGGCGCGCTCGTAGGCGCTGACGCGGCCGGCCTTCTTCTCCCAGTGCGGATCGAGCACCTGCTTCTTGAGCAGATGGCTGCCCACCTGCTCCAGCCATTGGGGTTCGATGTGGGCGATGCCGCGGCCGAACAGGCGCGCGGTCTCCACCAGCTCGGCGCAGACGATCCAGCGGCCCGGCTTTTTGCTCAGGTTGGCGCCCGGATGACGGTAGAACTTGATACCGCGCGCACCGAGGTACCAGTCTTCGGTGTCGTTCTTGCAGCCGATGTTGCCCAGCAGGCCCGCGAGCATGGACAGGTGTAGCTGTTCGTAAGTTGCCGGTTGCGTGTTGAGCTTCCACTGGTGTTCGGCCACCACGGTGTGCAGCTGCGAATGAATGTCGCGCCACTCGCGCACCCGCCGCACGTTGAGGTAGTGCTCGCGCAGCAGGTTTTCATACTGGCGGTGGCTGAGCTTGTGGTCTTTTCCGTGGCCACCCTTGCTGTCCTCCAGCCACTTCCAGAGCTTGAGCGTGCCGCTGAACTCGCTCTTCTCGTCGTCGAATTTTTTGTGTGCCTGGTCGGCCTGGGTCTGTTTGTCCAGCGGCCGGTCGCGCACGTCCTGCAGGCTCAGCGCCGACGCGATGACCAGCACCTCGTCCAGCGCGCCGCGCTCGCGCGCTTCGAGCAGGATGCGGCCCACCCGCGGGTCCAGTGGCAGTTTGGACAGCGTCTTGCCCACCGGCGTGAGTTCGTTGGCCTCGTCCACCGCGCCCAGCTCGGCCAGCAGCTGGTAGCCGTCGGTGATGGCGCGGCGCTGTGGCGCCTCCAGAAACGCGAAGTCTTCCACCGCGCCCAGGTGCAGCGCCTTCATGCGCAAGATCACACCCGCCAGCGAACTGCGCAGAATTTCCGGGTCGGTGAACTTCGGGCGACCATTGAAATCGGCCTCGTCGTAGAGTCGGATGCAGATGCCGTCGGCCACCCGGCCGCAGCGGCCGGCGCGCTGGTTGGCCGCGGCCTGGCTGATCGGCTCGATCAGCAATTGCTCGACCTTCTGGCGAAAGCTGTAGCGCTTGACCCGCGCCGTGCCGGCGTCGATGACGAAGCGGATGCCCGGCACCGTCAGCGAGGTCTCGGCCACGTTGGTCGAGAGCACGATGCGCCGCTGGCCGTGCGGCTGGAAGATGCGGTCCTGCTCGGCCTGTGACAGGCGCGCAAACAGCGGCAGCACCTCGGCATTGCGCAGCGCGGGTTGGTGCGCAAGGTGCTTGCGCAAGTGGTCGGCAGCCTCGCGAATTTCACGCTCGCCGGGCAGAAAAATCAGGATATCGCCACCCTGGCCCGCCCCACCGCGCCAGAGCTCGTCCACACCATCCGCGATCGCATCGTTCAGGTCGTACTCACGGCTTTCCTCGAACGGCCGGTAGCGCACCTCCACCGGGAAGGTGCGACCTGAGACCATCAGCACCGGCGCTTTGCCCTTGGCCGACGCGAAGTAATCGGCAAAACGGTCGGCGTCGATGGTGGCCGAGGTGACGATCACTTTCAGGTCGGGCCGGCGCGGCAGCAGCTGGCGCAGGTAGCCCAGCAGAAAGTCAATGTTCAGCGAGCGCTCGTGCGCCTCGTCGATGATCAGCGTGTCGTAGGCCAGCAGGTCCGGGTCGGTCTGCGTCTCGGCCAGCAGAATGCCGTCGGTCATCAGCTTGACCGAAGCATCTTTCGAGAGCCGGTCCTGGAAGCGGACTTTGTAGCCCACCACCTCGCCCAGCGGGGTCTTCAGTTCCTCGGCAATGCGTTTGGCCACGCTGCTGGCCGCAATGCGGCGCGGCTGGGTATGACCGATGAGTTGCCCGCGCTGGCGGGGATTGGGGTTGGGCTTGCCCCGCCCATCCTCGGTCATGTGGCGCTGACCGCGCCCGTCCTCGGTCATGTGGCGCTGACCGCGCCCCATGGCCAGCGCGATCTTGGGCAGCTGGGTTGTCTTGCCCGAGCCGGTTTCGCCGCAGACGATCACCACCTGGTGTTCGCGGATGGCGTCCTCAATGTCCTGCCGCCGGGCAGAGACGGGCAAAGACTCGGGAAACTCGATGGTCAGCGGCGCAGAGGACAAGGGATCACTTCAGTCAAAATCGGGCAGCCGGGGATTATCCCGCGCGCCCTGCCCGTCTGCCCCACCCGCTCCACATGTCCACCGTCTTCAATTTCACCTTCGTGCCCTGGTTCCGTTCGGTGGCGCCCTACATCCACAAGTTCCGCAACCAGACCTTCGTGATCGGCCTGACCGGTGAAGCCATCGACGCGGGCAAGCTCGCCTCCATCGCGCAGGACATCGCCATGATCCAGGCCATGGGTGTGAAGATCGTGCTGGTGCACGGCTTCAGGCCACAGGTCAATGAGCAGCTGCGTCTGAAAGGGCAGGAAGCGAAGTATTCGCACGGCATGCGCATCACCGACCCGGTGGCGCTGGACTGTGCGCAGGAAGCCGCCGGCCAGCTGCGCTACGAGATCGAGGCCGCGTTCAGCCAGGGCCTGCCCAACACCCCCATGGCGGGCGCCCGGGTACGGGTGATTTCGGGCAACTTCATCACCGCAAGGCCGGTGGGTCTGATCGACGGCGTGGACTTCGAGCATTCGGGCCTGGTGCGCAAAGTGGACACCGAAGGCATCCAGCGCACGCTGGACATGGGCGCGCTGGTGCTGATTTCGCCCTTCGGTTTCTCGCCCACCGGCGAGGCCTTCAACCTCAGCATGGAAGACGTGGCCACCTCGGTGGCGGTGGCGCTGCAGAGCGACAAGCTGATCTTCCTGACCGAGGTGCCCGGCATCCGCGTCGACGCGAACGACCCCGACAGCGAGATCGACACCGAGCTGCCGCTGGCCGATGCCAAGCGGCTGATCGCCAGCCTGCCGCCAGCCACACTGCCCACCGACCCCGGCTTTTACCTGCAGCACTGCGTGCGCGCCTGCGAGGGCGGCGTGGAACGCAGCCACATCATTCCCTTCCAGCTCGACGGCTCGCTGCTGCTGGAAATCTATGTGCACGACGGCATTGGCACCATGGTGGTGGACGAAAAGCTCGAGAGCGTGCGCGAGGCCACCATCGACGACGTCAGCGGCATCGTCGCGCTGATCGAACCGTTCGAGAAAGACGGCACGCTGGTCAAGCGCGACCGCACCGAGATCGAACGCGACGCGGGCTGCTACACCATCATCGAACACGACGGTGTGATCTTCGGCTGCGCCGCGCTTTACCCCTACCCGGAAGAGCGCACCGCCGAAATGGCCGCGCTCACCGTCTCGCCGCAGAGCCAGAGCCAGGGCGACGGTGAACGCCTGCTCAAGCGCATCGAGGCGCGTGCCCGCGCACAGGGGCTGCAGAGCATTTTTGTGCTCACCACCCGCACCATGCACTGGTTCATCAAGCGCGGCTTTGTGCAGGTCAGCCCCGACTGGCTGCCCGAGGCGCGCAAGCGCAAGTACAACTGGGACCGCCGCAGCCAGGTGCTGGTCAAAAAAATCGGCAGCGTCTGAGCGCTGGCGAGACCGTCACGCCGCTGGCGCGCGACCGCGCAGGAGCGCCTTGTTCAGGCTGCGCCGGAGGCAGCGCGCTTGACCATCAACAGCGCACACACCGCCACGATGGCGCTGAAGCTCAGGAACGACCAGTTGGCAATCGTCAGCCCGAGAAACGTCCAGTCGATGGCCGAACAGTCGCCACTGCCCTTGAACACCATGGGAATGACGCGCTGCAAGGGAAACGCCTCGATCATGCCGTACAGGTCGCGTCCGCAGCTGAGCACCTCGGGCGGATACCACTGCAGCCAGCTTTGACGGGCGGCCACAAAGGCCCCTAAACCTGCCGCCACAACCACCGCGATCAGCCCCGCCATGCGCACCGGACCAGCCTTGGCAAGGGCTGTCGCCCCAGACAGCACCGCCACCAGCAGCAGGGCATAGCGCTGCACGATGCACATCGGGCAAGGCTCCAGGCCCACCGCATGCTGCAGGTACAGGCCGTAGGCGAGCAGCCCCCCACACACGGCGGTGATGAGCCACAGCGTGCGACGGGGCGACTGGATCAACCAGCCCACAGGGCCGGCACTTGGGCCAGAGGTTTGAAGCGTTGAATTCATGCGGCAAAACCGGCTGTTGATCGGCGGGTGTGTGGACAGTGGGCCCGTTCATCAAGAGCCCACCATGAGGGTGCGAATGAACGACCCGCGCGGGAGGGTGCAAGTTCCGCAAGCCGCGGCCGCTGGGCACGTCAGTTGGATGCGAAGGCGCGCTCAATAACGAAGTCGCCCGGTCGGCTGGTGTTGCCTTCCTCGAAGTCGAGCTTCTCGGCCAGCGCCTTGAGGTCGCGCAGCATCTCGGGGCTGCCGCAGATCATGATGCGGTCTTCCAGCGGATTGAGCGGCGGCACGCCCAGATCGCGGGCGATGGTGCCGCTTTCCAGCAGCTGGGGGATGCGGCCCTGGTGCTTGAACGGCTCGCGGGTGACGGTGGGGTAGTACAGGAGCTGCTGGCGCACCATCTCGCCCAGGAATTCGTCTTGCGGCAGCTCGTTCTCGATGTAGTCGCGGTAGGCCAGTTCCTTGACTTCGCGCACGCCGTGAATGAGGATGACCTGCTCGAATTTTTCGTAAGTCTCCGGGTCGCGGATGGTGCTCATGAACGGCGCCAGACCGGTGCCGGTAGCCAGCAGGTACAGGCGCTTGGCCGGCAGCAGGTAGTCAATGAGCAGCGTGCCGGTGGGCTTGCGGCCGACGGTGATGGTGTCGCCCGGCTGGATGTGCTGCAGGCGAGAGGTCAGCGGGCCATCGGGCACCTTGATGCTCAGGAACTCCAGGTGCTCGGCATAGTTTGGGCTGGCGATGCTGTAGGCCCGCAGCAGCGGCTTGCCATCGACCCGCAGCCCGATCATGGTGAAGTGCCCGTTGGAGAACCGCAGCGCAGGGTCGCGGGTGGTGGTGAAGCTGAACAAACGGTCGGTCCAGTGGTGAACGCTCAACACGCGCTCTTCCAGAAATGCACTGCTCATGCTGTGGTGGATGGATGGTGAATGAAAGCCCATCGGGCGAGCCGCAGGACATCGCCGGGCGACACGCCGTCGGGCGGCGCCCATTTGCGCGTGAGCCGCGATTGTAAAAGTGCCTGCCTGTCGCTTCTTTGCGTTATGTCAGCCCCGTGGGGCGCCCTCGACGCCCGCAGGGCCACCCTTTCGTTGATACAGTCGGGGACTCCTGCAAGCCATGCGGCACCCTCCTCGCCACGCGACAGTGCGCATCATGCCTGCAGCGTCCGGCATCCGGAACCAATCATTCGTCATATCGCTTATGCCAAGCGCCATCTGAAACAGGACCCCCGACATGGCCCGTACCGTCAACTGCATCAAACTCGGCAAGGAAGCCGAAGGCCTGGACTTTCCGCCTTACCCCGGTGAACTGGGCAAGAAGATTTTTGAGAACGTCAGCAAGGAAGCCTGGGCCGCCTGGCTCAAGCACCAGACCATGCTGCTCAACGAAAACCGCCTGAACCTGGCCGACGCCCGCGCGCGCCAGTACCTCGCACGGCAGATGGACAAGCACTTCTTCGGCGAAGGGGCCGACGCCGCCGCCGGGTACGTGCCGCCCACCACCTGAGCCATGCCGGGCAGCGTTCGCGCTGCCCGATATGGCAGGACATCCCGTTTGACCGAACGCCATGCGCTGGTGATTGGCGCCGGCCTGGCCGGCGCTGCGGTGTGTGCCGCCCTGGCGCGGCGCGGCTGGCGGCTGAGCCTGCTGGACGAGGCCAGCAGCCCGGCCGCAGGGGCCAGCGCCCTGCCGGTGGGCATGCTCAGCCCACACATCACCCGCGCGCCCACCCCGCTCTCTCGCCTGTCCGATCTGGGCGTGGCCGACATGCGGGCCGAACTGCAGCGCCTCGTGCCGCAGGGCGCCGGCTGGGTGGACTGCGAAGTCGACAACCGCGGCCACGCCCCGGGCCGCTGGCCGGCCGCCTTGGTGCGACCGGCCGCCCTGGTGCAGGCCTGGCTGGCCGAAGCCGCGGCGCTGACGCCGCTGCAGGCCCGCTGGAATGCCCGGCTCGCGCAGCTGCGGTGGGATACCACCGGTCGCTGGCAGGCGCTGGACGCCGGCGGCCAGCCCCTGGCCGAAGCTCCGACGGTGGTGGTGGCCGCCGCTTTCGGCAGCCTGGCGTTGTTGTTGCACGGCGCGGGACAGACCGAGGCGTCGCTGCCGCTGCGGCCGGTGCAGGGCCAGATGAGCCTGGCGGCACTGGACGAAGCCCCACTGGCCGAACGCCCACAGCGCGACAACGGGGTGTTCGTGCCGGTGTACGAAGACAGCGGCCTGCCGCCCCGCTGGCCCCGGCGCATCTGGGCCATGGGCTCGACCTACGAGCGCGGGCGCACCAGCTGCCAGCTCAGTGATCAGGCCCACCAACGCAATGCCCACAGCCTGCAGGCCCTGTGCCCGCCCGCCGCCGAACGCATGGCGCAGACGATGGCGCAAGGCCACTTGCTGGGCTGGGCACAGGTGCGCTGCGCTTCGCTCGACCGGCTGCCCCTGATGGGCGCCCTGCCCCGCCTGGACGAACTCGACGCGCAGATGCGGGCGGCCGGTGTTCGCCGCGGTCGCATCCCCCTGGCCGCCGTGCCGCGCTGGCCCGGGCTGTACACCCTCAGCGCGCTGGGCTCGCGCGGGCTCACCCTGTCCCACTGGTGCGCCACCCAGCTGGCCCGGCAGATGGACGGACTGCCCGCCGATCTTGCCGAGGCCGATCAGGACCTGATCACCGCCCTCGACCCGGCCCGGTTTGCCTGGAAGCTGGCGCGCCGCCAGCCCACCGCGGTCGGCGGCACACAGGGCGCTTAGAACATCTCGCGCTCCCCCGACAGGTGGGCGATTGGTGTTGGGCGCGTGATGCCCCACATCGGTGAAGCCCGCCACGCTGACATGAAGGCGCGGGTTCAGGGGCGCGGCTGGCTACATGCCGCCCGTGCTGAGCGGGCCACGGGCGCTGATGTATGGCCACGATCATGATCCCGATCATGGCCACGACCACCAGCGTGGCACGAATCTTTATTCTTCATGGATATAAATGAATGAATAAAAATTCGTTTGAAATCTAAGTCGGCACTCCTACAGTGCCGCCCATGCCCGAATTCAACCCCATCTCTGCCGGTTTTGCTGTCGGCCCCACCGTCAGCCCGATCGTCAGCCCCATCGTTGGCCTCACCGGGGTCACCCAGGCGGGCGGCCCCGCTGCTGACCGCCACCACCCTGCTCACCCAGCGGCGCACGGCAAGGCACCGCCACGCGGGCTCCCAGGCACGCGCCTGATGCGCCACACCCCCGAGCGTCTGGTGCGCTCCCTGCTCGCGCTGCCGCCAGCCGGTGCCGGCACCCGCCAGCCGATCGCCCTTTGAAACCGCCCCCACCCGCTCAACGCCATGTACGCATACACCGAATTTGACCGCCAGTTCGTCCGCCAGCGCGCCGCCCAGTTCCGCGATCAGCTCGAACGCTTCCAGGCCGGCACGCTGGACGGCGAGGCCTTCAAGCCACTGCGCCTGCAGAACGGCTGGTACATCCAGCGCTTCGCCCCCATGCTGCGGGTGGCCGTGCCCTACGGCGAGGTCAACAGTGCGCAACTGCGGGTACTCGCCCGCCTGGCCCGCGACTTTGATCACAAAGAGGACCACGACACGTCGCAAGCCAACGCCGCGCTGGCCGACGTGCCCAGCCTGCCCGACCGCTGCGCCCACTTCACCACGCGGCACAACGTGCAGTTCAACTGGATTCCCCTGCACCGCGCCGCCGATGCCATGGACCTGCTGGCCAGCGTGAACCTGCACGGCATTCAGACGAGTGGCAACTGCATCCGCAACATCACCACCGATGCGCTGGCCGGTATTGCGGTGGACGAAGTGGCCGACCCCCGCCCCTTCGCTGAAATCATGCGCCAGTGGAGCACCCTGCACCCCGAGTTTGCTTTTCTGCCGCGCAAGTTCAAGGTCGCCATCACCGGCGCCCGCGAAGACCGCGCCGCCACGCCCTGGCACGACGTCGGCTTGCGCCTCGTAAGGCGCACCCCCACGCTCCCCGCTGCGCCGGGTTCGCTACCCCCCGAGGGGGCGCCAGCCGGTTTGGGGCGGCCCGGCACCGGCTCCAACGTGGACGACGACCTGGGCTTTGAGGTGCGGGTGGGCGGCGGCATGGGCCGCACCCCCACCATCGGCTCGGTGATCCGCGAGTTCCTGCCCTGGCACCAGATCCTGAACTACCTGGAAGCCATCGTCCGCGCCTACAACCGCTTCGGCCGCCGCGACAACAAGTACAAGGCCCGCATCAAGATTCTGGTCAAGGCCGAGGGCCAGGCCTTCACCGACCAGGTGGAAGCCGAGTACCGCGACATCGTCGAGCAGGACGGCGCGCCGCACACCATCACCCCGGCCGAACTGGATCGCGTCCGCGCCTGCTTTGTGCAGCCCATCCTGGACGGCGACCGCAAGAACGCCGACACCAAGATGGACCACATCCTCCAGGCCGCCGCCGAGGACGACGTGGCGTTCAGTCGCTGGCTGACGCAGAACGTGCGCCCGCACCGCAACCCCGACCTGCGCGCCGTCACCCTGTCATTCAAACGCCTGGGCTCGGCGCCGGGTGACGCCAGCGCCGAGCAGCTGGAGCGGGCTGCCGAGCTGGTGGACCGCTTCTCGGCCGGCGAGGCCCGGGTGACGCACGAGCAAAACCTGCTGCTGCCCTGGGTGCGCTGCGACCAGCTGCCGGAACTCTGGCGCGAGGCCCGCCGGCTGGGCCTGGCCAAACCCAACATCGGCCTGCTGACCGACATGATCGCCTGCCCCGGCGGTGACTTCTGCGACCTGGCCAATGCCCGCTCGCTGCCGATCGCGCAGGCCTTGCTGGCGCGTTATCAGGACCTCGACGAATTGCACGACCTGGGCGAGATCGATCTGCACATCAGCGGCTGCATCAACAGCTGCGGCCACCACCACAGCGGCCACATCGGCATCCTGGGCGTCGACAAGGACGGCCAGGAGTGGTACCAGGTCACCCTGGGCGGCTCCGACGGCACGCACCTGTCGGGCGAAGCGGTGCCGGGCAAGGTGATCGGTCCGTCGTTTGCGGCCGACGAAATGGTCGACGTCGTCGAAGCCCTGCTCGACACCTACCGCGCCCAGCGCCAGCCGGCGGAGACCTTCACCCAGACCGTTCGGCGCGTCGGCCTCGAGCCGTTCAAAGCCGCCACCAACGCCGTGCGCGTGACCACCGCCCGCACCACCGTTGCCGCCTGAACGCGAGGACCCTTGCCATGACATCCAAGATTCAACTGCTCAAAGCCGACAGCACTCTCACCGACGACGCAGGCACCCTGACCCTGCCCAACGATGCCGATCCGCGCGACATCTCGCTCGACGGTATCCACACTGTCGTGCTGCAGTTCCCGGCTTTCACCGACGGACGTGCCTTCAGCCAGGCCTTCCTGCTGCGCCGGCGCCTTGGGTTTTCCGGCCAGATCCGCGCCACCGGTGACGTGCTGATCGACCAGCTGCAGCAACTCCAGCGCAGCGGTTTCAGCCAGGCCGTGCTGCGTGCCGACCAGAGCATCGAGCACGGGCAGAAGCTGCTGGCCCAGTACGACGCCTTCTACCAGGGCGACGCGGTGGACCCACGCCCCCATTTCGCCACCGCCTGAACCAGCGGACGCACACCATGAGCACCCTCGACCTCGCCCGGATCAATGCCGACCTCGGCCACGACGCGCCCGCCCTGGTGACGTGGGCCCTGGGGCTCGGCCAGCCGGCCATCGTCACCACCAACTTCCGCCCCTTCGAGGCGGTCATCCTGCACCTGGTCACCCGCGTCGGGCCCGATGTGCCGGTGGTCTGGATGGACAACGGCTACAACACCGAGGCCACCTACCGCTTTGCCGACGAGGTGACCCGGCAGCTCAAGCTGAACCTGAAGATCTACCTGCCGCGCCGCTCGCGCGCGCACCGCGAAGCCGTCGAAGGCGCCACACCCGCCCTGGACGATCCGCGTCACGCCGCCTTCACCGAAGAAGTGAAGCTCGAACCGTTTGCCCGCGCGCTGCGCGAGACAGCGCCCAAGGTCTGGTTCACCGCGCTGCGCGCCACCGACACCGCCGTGCGCGCGCAGATGAACCCGGTCAGCATCAACCCGGACGGTCTCATCAAAGTCGCGCCACTGCTGCGCTGGACGTCCCAGGATCTGTACCACTACTGCGAGCTGCATGGCCTGCCCAACAACTTTGACTATGTGGACCCGACCAAGGGCGACGAAAACCGCGAGTGCGGTCTGCACCTCGCCCATTGAAGCCCGGCCCGACGAACCGACCGAACACGACCATGAACGCCCGTACCGACACCGCCGTGGCTGCAATCCGCCTCCACGCTGCCGACCACCACCTGAGCAACGCCCACCTGGACGCATTGGAGGAGGAAACCATCTTCATCTTGCGCGAGGTGGCCGCCGCCTTCGAGCGCCCCGCCCTGCTGTTCTCCGGCGGCAAGGACTCGCTGGTGATGCTCAAGTGCGCCGAAAAAGCCTTTGGCATCGGCCGCATTCCCTACCCGCTGCTGATGATCGACACCGGGCACAACTTCCCCGAGGTGACCGACTTCCGCGACCGCCGCGCCGCCGAGCTGCAAGCCGAGCTGATCGTGCGCAGCGTCGAAGACTCCATGGCCCGCGGCACCGTGCGCCTGGCCCACCCGGGCGAGAGCCGCAATGTGCACCAGTCGGTCACGCTGCTCGAAGCCATTGAAGAGTTTCGCTTCGACGCGCTGATCGGCGGTGCCCGCCGCGACGAGGAGAAGGCCCGCGCCAAGGAGCGCATCTTCTCCCACCGCGACAGCTTCGGCCAGTGGCAGCCCAAGGCCCAGCGCCCCGAGCTGTGGACCCTGTTCAACACCCGCCTGGCCCCGGGTGAGCATTTCCGGGTGTTCCCCATCAGCAACTGGACCGAGCTGGACGTGTGGCAATACATCGATCGCGAAGGCATTGCCCTGCCCTCGATCTACTACACCCACCAGCGCCAGGTGGTCGACCGCCGCGGCCTGCTGGTGCCGGTGACCGAACTGACCCCGCCCAAGGACGGCGAGACGGTGCAGATACGCGATGTGCGCTTTCGCACCGTGGGCGACATCACCTGCACCTGCCCGGTCGAGAGCCTGGCCGCCACGGCGGGCGACATCGTGATCGAGACGCTGGCCGCCGATGTGAGCGAACGCGGTGCCACGCGCATGGACGACAAGACCTCCGAAGCCTCGATGGAAAAGCGCAAGAAAGACGGGTACTTTTAATGCCCCCTGCGCCGCGCCTGCGGGGCGTCTTGCCCCACGGGGGGACGGCACTGGCGGCCCGGCAAAGCCGCATCACAAGGCCACCCCCATCGCTTATCGCTTCGCGTAATGCTCCGCCCCTCAAGGGGCAACGCCAGCAGCCCGGCAAAGCCGGTTCTGCGGCGTTCTGGAACCAGACACTTATCCCGGAACAAACCATGAACGCTGTTGCCACCCCCTCCACGGCCACCGACACCCGCACCGCGCTGAAGTTCATCACCTGCGGCTCGGTCGATGATGGCAAGAGCACCCTGATCGGCCGCCTGCTGGTCGACAGCAAGGCCGTGCTACAAGACCACCTGGCTGGCGTGCAGCGCCAGGGCGAGACTGATCTCGCCCTGCTCACCGACGGCCTGTCGGCCGAGCGCGAACAAGGCATCACCATCGACGTGGCCTACCGCTACTTCAACACCGAAACCCGCAAATTCATCATCGGTGATGCCCCCGGCCACGAGCAGTACACCCGCAACATGGTCACCGCCGCCTCGGCCGCCGACGCCGCCGTGGTGCTGGTCGACGCCACCAAGCTGGACTGGAAAGACGCCAGCCTGAAGCTGCTGCCGCAGACCCGCCGCCATGCGCTGCTGCTGCAGCTGCTGCGCGTGCCGTCCATCGTTTTCGCGGTCAACAAGCTCGATGCTGTCGCAGACAGCGCTCTGGCCTTCGCCCACATCGGCGCTGCCCTGGCGGCGTTTGCCGCCAAGGCGGGTATTGCCGTGACCACTACCGTGCCGGTGTCTGCGCTCAAAGGCTGGAACGTGGTCGACGCCCCCGCCCACGCCGGCTGGTGCGGCTACCACGGCCCCACACTGCTGGCCATCCTGGAGCATCTGCCGGTGACCCGCCCCGACAGCGCGCTGCCCTTGGCTTTCCCGGTGCAGTGGGTCGAGAAGCCGGGTGCCCCCATCCGCCCCGCTGCACCGGGTTCGCTGCCCCCCGTGGGGGCCGATGCGCCGGGGGGCGGCCCGGCGCCGCATCCCGCCTCCTCACCGTCCGACGCCCGCCAGGGCCGCCGCGTGTTCTGGGGTCGCGTCGCCACCGGCTCGGTGCACCCCGGCCAAGCGATCAAGGTCATGCCCAGCGGCCAGAGCGCCACCGTGGCCCAGGTGCTCAACCATGTGCGCCATCCGCTGGCCGTGTCCGCAGGCCACAGCGCTGGCATCGTGCTCGACCGCGAGATCGATGTCTCACGCGGCGACTGGCTGCTGGCCGTGGACGAACAGGGCCAGTCGCTCGAAACCAGCCGCGAGATCCGCGCCACGGTCGCGTGGCTGGACGACGAGCCCCTGGTCGCTGGCCGCGTCTACTGGGCGCTGCACGGCCACCGCTGGGTCAAGGCCAAGGTGCGGCGCATCGTGCACCAGCTCGACGTCCACACCCTGGCCGAAGAGAACGCCACCCAACTCGAACCCAACGCCATCGGCCACATCGAACTGTCGCTGCAAGAGCCACTGGCCACCGCACCGTTTGCACATTCGCGCACCCTGGGCTCGCTGGTGCTGGTCGACACCACCAGCCACCGCACCTCGGGCGCTGTGCTGGTGCACTGAACAGCAGGCCCTTTACCAACATCAAGGCCAAGGGCATGGACAGACCATACCCTTGCGCACGCCCTAAAATTAGTGGTTTGATCGATCTTCCGCCCACACCATGACACACGTCGTCACCGAAGCCTGCATCCGCTGCAAATACACCGACTGCGTCGACGTCTGCCCTGTCGACTGCTTCCGCGAAGGCCCCAACTTCCTGACCATCGACCCGGATGAATGCATCGACTGCGCGGTCTGCATCCCCGAGTGCCCGGTCAGCGCCATTTACGCCGAAGAAGATTTGCCCAAGGATCAGCTGCACATGACGGAACTGAACGCCGAACTGGCCAAGCTGCCCAACTGGAAAAGCATCACCAAGCGCAAGGACCCGCTGCCCGACCACGAAGCGTGGAAAGACCGCACCGGCAAGCTGTCCGAACTCGTCCGCTGAACATGACACCACAGCCAGCCGACACGGCACCCGCTGCCGCGCCTGCTGGCGAGCCTGTCGCCACCGATGCCGTGGTCATCGGGGCCGGCCCGGTGGGCCTGTTCCAGGTGTTTGAACTGGGCCTGCTCGACATCCGGGCCCACGTCGTCGACGCCCTGCCGCATGCGGGTGGCCAGCCGGTCGAGCTGTACGCCGACAAACCCATCTACGACGTGCCCGGCCTGCCGGCCTGTACCGGTCAGGAACTGACCGATGCGCTGTTGCGGCAAGCGGCGCCGTTCGAGCCGGCGTTTCATTTCAGCCAGACCGTCACCGGCCTGCAGGCGCAGGACGATGGCCGTTTCCTGCTCTCCACGTCCAAGGGCACCCGGCTGCTGACACGCACGGTGTTCATTGCCGCAGGCGTGGGTGCCTTCGAGCCGCGGCGCATCCAGCTCGATGGCATCGAGGCTTTTGAGGGCACGCAGCTGAGCCATCACACCCATGGCCTGCCACCACTGGCCGGCCAGGATGTGATCGTCATCGGCGACACCGACGCCGCGCTGGAAACGGCGCTTCGCCTGTCGGACGATGGCGAGCAGCGCGCGCGCAGCGTGACCCTGGTCCACCGCCGGGACAGCTTCAAGGCCGAGCCCGAGCGGGAACAGCGCATGCGCCAGCGCTGCGCGCAGGGGCGCATGCGCTTCGTGGCGGGTCAGCCCACCGCCCTGGAAACGCAGGACGGACGCCTGACGCACCTGCATCTGACCTTGCCCGATGCCAGCACGCTGCGCCTGCCGGCCGACCATGTGCGGGTGCTGCTCGGCCTCTCGCCGCGCCTCGGCCCGGTGACCGAGTGGGGCCTGGACATGGAACGCAAGCTGCTCCAGGTGGACACCGCGTCTTTTTCCACGTCGGTTCGCGGCATCTTTGCGGTCGGTGATGTCAACACCTACCCCGGCAAACGAAAGCTGCTGGTGTGCGGCTTCCACGAGGCGACCCTCGCCGCGTATGCGGCCGCCCCCATCGTCCACCCTGAGCGGCCCGTGGTGCTGCAATACACCACCAGCAGCACCCACCTGCAGGCCCTGCTGGGCGTGCCCCACCACGACTCGGTGGCATGAAGCACGTGCATTTTTTTCATGTGTGCACCCGTCGTCTTGAAACAAGCGAAAAAATAACGCTATAATTCAAGTCTGTTCCCTGATAGCTCAGTCGGTAGAGCGACGGACTGTTAATCCGCAGGTCCCTGGTTCGAGTCCAGGTCGGGGAGCCAAAAATTGTCTATAAAAAGCACCTAAGATCAAGCGATCCAGGTGCTTTTTTTATGGCTTGTTGGAAGCACTCGGGAATGGATTCCCATGTCAACACGCAGGCGTCTCGTGTTGTACTCGACCTCCATGCAGGACGACCTGTTCGGTGCGCCAGCTGGCCTACAACACCAACGGCCTGCAGACTCGACCTCCATGCAGGACGACCTGTTCGGTGCGCCGCCCGCACCACCCCCGACAAGACAGCGGCCACCCCCAGTCGAGCCCGACCTGGAGGGCGTTGACACCGCCGCGCCCGCCCCACCCCGCCGCCGCGCCAGCGACGTCCGCCCCCTGCCCCCCGACGACGCCACCCGGGCGCTGGCCGCCCGCCTGAACCCGCGCATCCGCCTGGGCGCCTCCACCTGGAGCTACCCCGGCTGGGCCGGCATTGTGTGGGACGAGGGGCCTTACAGCGAGGCACTGTTGGCCAAGAACGGCCTGACCGCCTATGCGCAGCACCCGCTGCTGCGCTGCGTGGGCATCGACCGGTCGTTCTACCGCCCGCTGACCGAGGGGCAGTACGCGCGCTATGCGGGCCAGGTGCCCGACGACTTTCGCTTCGTGGTGAAGGCGCCGGCGCTGGTGACGGACGCGCTGGTGCGCGGTGAACAGGCATTGCAATGCCTGCCGCTGTTGCTGCAGCGGCTGCGCGCCCTGCTGCGGGCGCTGTCCGATGTGCGCGGGGTGACGGGCGCGTAGCAGAGCGCCTGCATGACCATCAGCAACGAGGCCGAGGGCTGCGCACCGCTGTCGGTGCGGGCGCTGGCGCTGGCGCAGAGATTGGCGTCCGGCTGAGCCGCTTGGCCGCACGCCGTTCAATATCGTTTTAATAAACCAGCCTGGCTTTTCTAGCAAAATTCTCGGCTCTATATCGAAAGCACCGTGATGGCCGACACCCTTCTCGGTTTCCAGCACCTGGCGCAAGTCCACGGCATCCGCCTCGTGCAGCCGCAGCCGCCTGGGGTCCGTGCGCCAGCGCGAGATGGTCGACCACCACGAGGTGCTGACCTGGCCGGTGCAGTACCAGCCGGTCGACAGCTTTCGGGGGCACTTCGAATTCGGGCTGAAGTACGAGCGGCTGAATTTCGAGTTTTTCTCGCGTCTGTTTGCCGCGCTGGACCCCGCCGAGGTGACGGCCTGGGTGCGGGATGAACCCACCGGCCGCTACGCGCGCCGCACCGCTTTCTTGTATGAGTGGTTCACCGGGAGGCGGCTGTATGTGCCGGACACGGCGGCCAACATGGGCTATGTGGACGCCATCGACGCCGGGCTGTACCTGACCGCGCCGCGACCCGAGCGGGTGCAGCGTTGGCGTGTCAACGACAACCTGCCCGGCTCCCCCGAGTTCTGCCCGCTGGTGGTGCTGGGGCCGGAGGCCGAGCGCAGCTGGCTGTACGCCGTGGCGGCCGGCGTGCAGCGGCTGGACGACACCTACGGCCCGGAGCTGCTGCTGCGCAGCGCGGCCTGGCTCACTTTCAAGGAGTCGCGCGCGAGCTTTGCCGTGGAGCACGAGGCCGACCAGAATGACAAGGTGCGCCGCTTTGCCGCCGCCATTGGCGAGTTCAGCGGCCGGCTGGATGACCCGATGTCGCCCGAGCACCTGCTGGCGTTGCAGAAGGCGGTGCTGGGGCCGCAGGCGCTGCGGTTGGGCAACCGCCAGTCGCTGGTGTTCGTGGGGCAGAGCAGTTTTCGGGCGCAGCTGGTGCACTACATCGCGCCGGGCGAAGACCGGGTACCGGGCATGCTGAACGCGCTGCGCCTGACCGAGCGGCGCACGCGCGGTGCGAACCCCGTGGCGCGTGCGGCGGCGGTGTCGTTCGCCTTTGTCTACCGGCACCCGCTGGCTGACGGCAACGGCCGGGTGCACCGCTTTCTGGTGAACCACCTGCTGGCAGCGGACCAGGTGGTGCCGCCGAACATTCGGCGCGCGTCAAGCTACTTGTCGCGTCATCAAGCAGCCAGAGGCTGCGTATTGCGGCGCGACGGCGAAGCGCCTGGTACCTCCGTTCGTTCGGGGTTGAGGGTGACGACGTTGATGGGCGACCAGTTGCGGGTGTCGCCTGACCATCGCCTCGGGTTGTTCTCGCGGGCGCGGACGTACAGCGCGTGGCGGTCCCGCAGCACGTCTGGCGCCACCTGGACCTGACGACGCACACGCATTACCTGAGCGAACTGCTGCGCCAGACGGTGGAACACGAGATGACGGAAGAAGCCCTGCTGCTGCGCCAGCACGATGCGGCGCGCGCCGCCATCAAGCGATGGGTGGAGATGCCGGACGCAGACGCAGACCGCATCATCCGCTCGCTCCACCAGAGCCAGTGCGTGGTCAGCGGCAAGCTGCGGCAGGAACTGCCGGCGATCTTCGCGGAGGGCGGCGCGTTCTATGGTGTGCAAGAGCGGCTGGTAGAACCGGTGCGTGCGGCGTTTGAGGATGGCCCACTTGCCTGATATACGGCATTGCCGTATATTGCGCGCATGCGAACGGTTGCCGAAACCCCGATCTTTCAGCGTTACGCAGCCGATGTCTGGTCCGACAGCGAGCGCATCGAGTTCATCAACTGGATCGCGCTCCACCCGGAAGCCGGCGACGTGATTCCGGGCAGCGGCGGCTGTCGCAAGGTGCGCTGGGCGGCGTCGGGTCGGGGCAAAAGCGGCGGGGTGCGCGTGATCTATTTCAACGCCACGGAGCAAACCATCTGGCTGCTCATCGTCTACACCAAGAGCAAGTTCGACAACTTGCCCACCTCGTTTCTCGCAGAGCTCAAACAAGGAGTTGAAGATGCCCTCTGAAATGCAGAAATTCCAGCAAGACCTGCTCGAATCGGTCAAGCAGATGCGCACCGGCAAGGCCGCGCGCGTCACCCAGGTCCGCCTGCCGACCGCCGCAGAAGCCCGCGCCCAGGTGGGCTTGTCCCAGATGGACTTTGCCAACCTGCTGGGCGTGTCTGCGCGCACCCTGCAGGATTGGGAACAAGGAAGGCGCGAGCCCACAGGCGCGGCCAAGACGCTGCTGCAGGTGGCCGTGTCGCATCCCGAAGTCCTGCTCGAATTGCGCGGGTGACTTTCGCTTCAGCTGCCAGATCGAGCTGCAGCGTGCGGCGCTGACGCTGGCCGTCAGCGCTGCGCACGCGAGAGCCCATGCAGGACGACTTGTTCGGTGCGCCGCCCGCACCACCCCCGACAAGACAGCGGCCACCCCCAGTCGAGCCCGACCTGGAGGGCGTTGACGAAGCCGCACCCGCCCCACCCCGCCGCCGCGCCACCGAAGTCCGCCCCCTGCCCGCCGACGACGCTACCCGGGCGCTGGCCGCCCGCCTGAACCCGCGCATCCGCCTGGGCGCCTCCACCTGGAGCTACCCCGGCTGGGCCGGCATTGTGTGGGACGAGGGGCCTTACAGCGAGGCACTGTTGGCCAAGAACG